>JACCEE011869155.1_pt1 | contig 10736 bp, 8 predicted proteins | sample 7449931 | NCBI WGS metagenome assembly JACCEE01 (sample SAMN15323457, study PRJNA562643) | freshwater metagenome | isolation source: river surface water | place: USA:Blue River Watershed | collected 2017-08-19 | reverse complement strand
TGTCACGATCGGTTCTTAATTATCGATCAAAAAGAGCTCTATCATATTGGAGCTTCTCTCAAAGATTTAGGTAAAAAATGGTTTGCTTTTTCACGTATGGACATCCTAACCGATTCTTTATTGAAAACGCTGGAAGTCAAATAGTAATATCAAAATAGGGCTTTTATTTATATGTACTTTAAATTGCCAATTGAATAGTAAAATGCTCTTATTGAAGCTACTGCTTCAATATTTTTCTTGTGATAGATCCATTTTCAAAGATGATTCTTAGGTAGTACAATCCGGAAGGGCAATTTTCTAAATGTATCATTCCACTATAATTGTCAATTGTTTCAGATTTGAATTGAAATCAATTCATTGTGATTACATTATTTTTTTATGATTAAACTTTTGTGGATTTTGCGGTCGCAAATTGCGACCGCAAAACGAAGAACTTTACCTTTTAATTTTACCACGGATAACACCAAGAAAAATATCTCAGAGAACCCAAAGAAAAACCCTCCGCGGTCTCTGCGATCTCAGCGAGAATATATAGGTTTCAACTTATTATTCCGGGAAAGTGTTGAAAAATATTTTTATATGTCATTTATTTTAAATTAGTTACAAAATAGTGTTTATTTAAATCGAACACTTTCCACACTATCCCGGAATATTCTAATATTGGGTTATTCCCAATTAACATCCCATTTGTTATGAATTAACCATAAAGCAAATCTCTTACCTTTTACCTCTTACTTTTTACTTTTTACCTCTTATCTTTAAAACCGCTTGTGGTTTTGCGCGTTAGGGCGCAGGCCAAATACCCCGCAAGTTGAGCTGCTTAGGGGATGACGGATCGGGCAGAGCGACGTAGGAGCTACTGCCCGGCCGATCAGACCCTTGCAGCGAAACGAGGAGTATGGGCCGGAGACCGACGGCAGCAGGGTTGGATCGTGGGTGGATGGTGCCGGAACGCCCAGATTAATGTGCTAATGTGCTAATGTGCTAATAAGCTAATTAAAAATTAAAAATGAATAGTGAAGAGTTTTTGAAATTTGATTAAAAATTGTTATATATTTGCAGAGCCGTTATTACTCAATAGGTTTTAAGGTGTGTTTGAACGTTCTGCTATTTATTAATTTTATTGTTATCAAAATGGTAAATATGAATGTAAGTCAAATTAAGGAAAATGAGCATCAGGATTTTTTGAATGCTTTGCTGAAAGGAAACCACTCTTCATGTAGAGAATTAGTACTTTACTATAAAGAAAAACAAATTTCAATTCAGGAGCTGTACGAAAACATCATCAAAAATGCGATGTACGATGTGGGTGAATTGTGGGAGTACAATAAAATTAGTGTTGCCACAGAACATCTGGCTTCCGCAATCGTAGAATCCATTTTGAATGATTTGTATCAGGATATTGCATTTAAAGAAAAAGGTGTTAAAAATGTGATCACCACCTGTGTGGAAAATGAACAACATCAAATTGGAATAAAAATGGTGAGTGATGTTTTCGAAATGAATGGCTGGAACTCCCATTTTTTAGGGTCTAATACGCCCACATCCGAACTGATTCGCTTTATCCGATTTATTGAACCCGATCTTTTGGCCGTTTCTCTAAGTCTCTATTTTAACTTTCCTAAACTTCAACAATTAATAGAATGGGTTCAAAAAGATTTTCCTAATCTTCCGATTTTGGTGGGTGGACAAGCTTTTCAGTATGGGGGAATCGATTTCTTAAAACAATACCAAAACATTACCTATAAAACCAATTTGTATAATACTGAATTGTTTATTAAAAATTTTAACGACCATGGACAGAAACTATCTTATTGAAACGGCTTCACAATTAAAAAAGATGAGCGATAAATCAATTGAAGAGTATGTGCAAAAATCTGATTATTTAATTGCTAAAATGAACCTTCTGATGATGGAAAAACCGGACATCAAAACCCTGGTTGGGGAAAATAATCTGGAAATGATGAAAGATAATCATGCCAATCATGTGAGATTTATGGCTTCCATTTTTAAAAACTATCATCCTGATCAATTTGTGGAAACCGTTTTATGGGTTTTCAGAGCTTATAGAAGTCATGGCTTTACTACTCTTTATTGGGATTCCCAAATGAATACCTGGATCAATTTATTTAAAGAAACTTTGTCTCCGGAATGTTTTCAGGAAGTTTTTCCCTTTTATGAATGGATTCAACAAAATATTCCCATTTTTGTCAAAGTTTCCGATGAACAATTAGACCAATCGCTTTCTCTTCATTAAACGATGCACGAAATTATTATAAGAAAATTTTTTACCGACTGGGATGATGAAATCGTTCAGTATCTTACTTCTACAGATATTCTGTGTGTTGCCCTATTTGACAATACTAAAAAATTGCTTTATGCAACCTCTGCCATGCAAAAGTTGTTTAAGACAGAACCATCAGAAAGTATTATTAATCCAACACTGGATAAGTTAATATCCATAGAAAGTACTGATTCCTTGGTTTTTCAGGGATGGATGACCATCGGTGATTATATCAGTTTTAATAACACTATCGTAGCTCATGTTTATAAAAAAGAGGGAAAACTTTTAATCATTGGAGGTGTTGAAGCTCCTGAATTAATGAACCAGTATATTGCCATGCAACAACTGAATCAACAAATCAATAATCTTCAAAGAGAGTTAGTTAAAGAGAAAGTGATGCTGGAGAAAACCCTCAACCAGCTCAACAAAACCAATGAAGAACTCAATCAACTCAATGCTTCCAAAGATAAATTTTTCTCTATTATTAGCCATGACCTCAAAAGCCCGTTTAATTCCATTTTAGGATTTAGTGAACTCCTTCATGAACAAATAAAAAATAAAGACTACTCTGAAATTGAACTATATAGTGAATTAGTCAATAAATCAGCTACAAAAGCGTTTGATCTGCTAATGAATTTAATGGAATGGTCCCGTTCTCAAACCGGTCGTATCACCTATAATCCGGAAAGTTTTGATATCGTTGAAACCATATTGGAGATGATCTCACTCTTTCAGGAAATTGCAGAACAAAAAAACATTCAGATTTTATCCTCATTGCCCCCTCAATTGATTATTTTTGCTGATAAAGCAATGATCAATACCATTTTTAGAAATTTAATTTCAAATGCGATCAAGTTCACTCCAATGGAGGGTTCCATAACCGTTTCCATTGTGGAAAATGAACACCATTATCTATTTTCAGTTCGAGATAGTGGTATTGGGATTCCAAAAGATCAGATTTATAAACTGTTCCGAATTGATGAACATTATACTACAAAAGGGACAAACCAGGAAACGGGTACAGGGTTAGGTTTAATCCTTTGTAAAGAGTTTGTGGAAAAACACTCCGGGCAAATCTGGGTAGAAAGCGAAGAGGGAAAAGGTTCCACATTCTCCTTCACCATCCCTATTTCGTAGTGCTCATGTGCTCGTGTGCTCATGTGCTCGATATTCATGGACTGGGGATTGGGGTCAGGAGACGGGAGAGTTCGACGTTCGACGTTAAACGTTAAAAGTTCAACTAAAATCGCTATATTGTTCGTCTGTTGTCTGCAGTCTGCTGTCTGCTGTCTTAATTACAACTCTTTGTTTTCATTTTACAACTAAAAGTAGTTGTTTTACAACTAAAAGTATACTATTTTTGCATTGTTTTTCGAAATAACCATTGTAATTTTGCGGTGTCTTTAAAACATAAAAAAATGGTACAAATTGAAATTAAAATGATCGGCACTAAAATTGCCGAAGCCAGAAAGAGAGCAGGTCTCTCTCAGGCACAACTTTCTGAACAACTTTTTATCAGTCCTCAGGCGGTCGGAAAGTGGGAACGGGGTGAGTCAATCCCTGACATCATCACTTTTAACAAACTGGCACAAATCCTGAATGTGGATCTTTACTATTTTCTGAATAGTGATCCGAACACATCTCAGGAATCACCCGTGAATGAAATAACTCAGATGATACCAACAGAGATTCCCGAGGATAAGCCTGTTAAAAAAAGAAGTTGGAATATGTCCCACACCAATTGGGTGGATGCAGATTTTTCAGGATTGAATAACCTCCACGAAAAATTCAATGGTTCCAACATGCAAAAATGTAAATTTGTGGGGTCTGATCTTTCGGGCTTGCAACTGAAACATAACAATATTCAGGATTGTGATTTTACAAACAGCAATATCAGTAATAGCTCATTTCAAGGTTCTAATCTTCAAAAAGTGATATTTAATGATTGTTCCTTAAAATGGACTAAATTTGGCTCAGCTAATATAGAAAACTGTGATTTCACCGGAGCAGACTTAACAGAAGCGACTTTTAAATACACCAATTTATCCAAATGTATCTTGACAAATGCTATTTTAGCTCAAACAAATTTTAATGGTTCATCCATAGAAAATACAGTATTTGAAGGAGTTATAGAGGATTGCGCTTTTGAGAATAGTTCTTTTAGTAAGGTAACCATTCAAAACACCAAAATCATCAATACCTTTTTTAAGGGAACCCGATTAAAAAGGATCAGTTTTATCAATTGTCAGGCGGATCGCTTAACGTATGAATTTTTGAGAAGCGGAAAAGCAGATTTGACCAATATTACATTGATCTAAAGGAAGTTTTATTGGTTCTTTAGTTCTAACAAGACCACATTTTCAACGTGGTGTGTGTGAGGAAACATGTCAACCGGTTGCACTCGTGTCACGTCATATTTAGAGGCCAGTAACGTGATATCCCGGGCTTGTGTAGCCGGATTGCAACTCACATAAACGATCCTTTTAGGTTCCATCTCCAAAAGTCGGTCTATCACATCCGTATGCATCCCTGCACGGGGTGGGTCGGTAATCACAACAGAGGGTTTTCCCATTTTTCGAATGAAGGATGACGTCAGAATATCTTTCATATCTCCGGCAAAAAATTGGGTATTGGTGATTCCGTTTTTTTTGGAATTCTTTTTTGCATCCAGAATCGCAGCATCCACATATTCAATTCCAATCACTTTTTTTGCCTGACGGGCTACAAAATTAGCAATGGTTCCGGTTCCGGTGTAAAGATCGTAAACCAAGTCAGTTTCTTCAATTTGAGCAAATTGCTTAGCAACACTGTATAAAGTATATGCTTGTTCACTATTGGTCTGATAAAAGGAAACCGGACTCACCATAAACTCGAGATCCTCCATTTTTTCAGTTATGATAGGAGACCCGGCATATAAAACCAAATCCAAATCGGAAATAGTGTCATTTAACTTGTTGTTAATCACATAATACAACGAAGTTACCTGAGGAAATTGTTGTTGAATCGTTTCTAAAAGTTTTTTGGTAAGTTCACTTAATTCAGTCATAGACAGAATCACCATCACCTCGCCGGTTGAAGCAGTTCTGATTGTAAGATTTCTTAGAACGCCCTCATGAGATCTTAGATTATAAAAAGGGATATCATGTTGTATAGCAAACTCTTTAACTGCCATTCTGATCTCATTCCCTGGTTCAGGTTGTAGTGAACAATGTTGAACATCCACCACTTTATCAAATTTCCCGGGCACATGGAATCCTACTCCTCTCACTTCCAGATCAATACCGGCGTCTCTTTGGGCCATATCCTCATCTTCTAACCATCTCAGATTAGAAAAAGTGTATTCCAGTTTGTTTCTGTAATAGTATTGTTTTTCTGATCCTAAGATGGGATTGATCTCCGGAAAATCAAATTTACCTAAATGTTTGAAATTATCAAAAACCTGTTTTTGTTTGAATTGTAGCTGTTGGGGATACTCCATGATTTGCCATTTACATCCTCCACACACTCCAAAATGGGAACAGACAGGTTCAATCCTATAGGGTGATCCTTTTTTCAGTTGTACAATTTTCCCCTCCATATACCCTTTCTTCTTATTGGTAATCTGAACATCCACCACATCACCGGGAACTCCAAAAGGGATAAACAAAACTTGTCCATCCACTTTAGCAATAGCTTTACCTTCAGATCCGGCATCTAATATCTCAAGATCTTCAATAACATAAGACTTAAATCTTCTTCTCATATTTTTTTTATGATTCTATTTGACCGGTAATAATCTTTTCCAATTTAGTATTGATAGATTCCCAGTTATAGTTTTGTTTAACAAATTGGTATCCGTTTTCAGCAACAGCGTGATATAGATCAGGATTTGTAAGTAGTTTTTTGATCGCTACCAAATAGCCTGATAGGGTTTCACAAATGATGATATCTTGTCCAAACTCTACTCCCTCTAGTGGTTTACCAGCTAATGTAGAGGTAACACAAGGTAGTTTCATCGCCATTGCTTCAATCAGTTTATTTTGCAAACCGGTACCCATCCTCATAGGGGCAATAAAAATTTTAGATTTGGCATAATAGGTAGCCATCGAATCAACCCAACCGGTTACTGTAATGTTGGGAGCAGCCAATGCTAATACTCTTGGAGATGGAGCCGCACCACAAATCACCAGTTTTAAAGCGGGAAAATCTTTTTGTAAAACAGGAAAAATGTGTTTTACAATAAATTCAGCAGCATCAATATTGGGAGGATAACTCATATTTCCTGAAAAAATCAGATCATACTCTTTCGGCTGTCCCTGAAATTGATATTTTTCAAAATCAACTCCATTGGAAACCACTTCAATTTTAAAATGTTCAGGATGAGGAATCAAATCGCGATCTACACCGGTTATGATGGTATGATGATCAAAGAGGGAAAAAGCATACTGCTCATATTTTACAAGTCTTTTGTACTCAAACCAATACAATGGTTTCGCCAAAAAAGAGCCATTTTCATAACGTCTTTGCATCCCTTTAGAGAACACATCCTGGTAATCCAACGTTTTGGGAATTTTTAATCCTTTTACATATTCAACCACTCTTACAATTTGACAAAATAGATGATCCGGCTGAATTTGATTGATAAAATCTATGAACTTTGCTTTTGCTTTTGCAGAATAAAAATAACCACATTGCAAAGGGATCCCTTTAAAAAAGGCATAAAAAAGACCCACAAACCTACTCCATCGGGAAAGATTGAGAATTAAAATATCTTTACAGTAAGGGGATAATTCCTGAATGGCCAAAGGATCTATTTTGGTATCATTTAACGCTACAAGGTAGATCTCATGTTTTTTGGCAAGATCCTTAATCTGGTGATAAGCACGCAGCTTATCCCCTTTTTCTAATGGGTAAGGTACTCTTGATAAAAGGACAACAATCTTCATAACAACTGCAAAAGTACACAATTTTTCCCAAAATAAAAGCCGAAGATTATTTGAAAACCATCGGCTTTATTTTCTATCCAAAATGAGAATAAAAATTAGTATTTTATTTTAACTTGAATATTGATTTTTTCGTTAAGCTCAATTTCCCTGAAAGAGATTTCAGTTGTCATTTTTGGATTATTCCCAATAACGGAGCTATCATAGCTAAAATCATCATATCCATTATCATAGGTATTATAATTGTAATTTGAATTATAATAATCTATAGAGATAATATCACCAACTTTTATATTTTTTTGTTTTGCAATCATATTAGCAATTTCAAATGCATTATCTGTTGCTTTTTGGATCAGTTCTTTTTTGATCACCTGAGAATAAGAATCTGAAATCAAGAAACTAAATGAAAAAATCATTTCCGGGATATTAAAAGTTGCAATTGAATCACTGAGCTTAATAAATTTAGCTTTATCATTTGGAATATCAATAATCACTTCTTTATATGCAAAATAAAGGTTTGGAGACTTTTCATCACATTCATATTTTTTTCCGAAGTTGTTTTCTCTCAATTTGATATCTGTTACATTTACCCCAATTTCAAGTAACTTTTTAATCATTTTATCAAATTGAATATCTGTTTGCAAAATGGCCTCTTTTTGAGTAATGGCATCTGATCGAACCATTAAGGATAATCGAATAATATCGGGCATATACTTCCCTTTACTAGTTCCTGTTACTTTAATAACACCACTGTTTTGTTCCTGTCCTAAAACAGGAAAACTGATTACACTAAGTAATACTAAAATTAAACAAATTCTGGTTTTCATAACTTTGATTTTTAAATGGATTAATTTTTTGGAATCATTAGATCTCTCTTTTTTATATAAACATAACGTTAAAATTGTTTTTTAAATTATGTAAAGTGTTATTTTTTTTAATCATATCAAAAAATCTATTTTAGTTCTGGCTAGTTCAGGTTAGGTTCAACTTTCAGTTTTAAAAAAATATCACAGAGTTTTTTAAGAGTTAGATCGAGTTCCACTGAGTTTAAATTTTGAAAATTCCGACAGAAATAACACTGTGTAACATTGTGAAAAACACTGTGTAACATTGTGATACTAATAATTCAAAAATAAAAAGAAAAATGCCTCCTAATTAAAAACGAATTATTTATTTAAAAGTTATTAGCTTATTTCTAATCTGTGGTAATCTGTTCAATCAGTGTCATCTGTGTGCTATTAAGACCTATTATAAAGATTTAGCTACTATCAACATAGATATATCGCAAATCCATTTGATAAAATATTTGTCCACTTCAATCGTTCTTAAATATTATTCATCTAAAATATATATAATGAACGTGTCCCATTTTTCTTTATCTTTGCCAATTATTCCAATAACAATGGTTAAAAGAACTATTATCGCTGTTTTACTTGTTTGCAGTATGGGTTTTAGCTATGCGCAAATAGGAGGAAATACGGTTTATAATATCTTAAATTATAGTTATTCTGCGAGAATCAGCGGTTTGGGTGGCGGATTAATCTCCGTTGACAACGATGACCCCACTATGATTTTTCAAAATCCTTCCACTATTTCCGATAAATTCCACACCTCTTTTGGTGTCAATTTTGTCGATTATTTTTCAAATGTTGGCTATGGATCCGTTTTTTATTCTCATACATTCAAAAAAATGGGTAGTTTCGCTTTTGAGTTGAGATATATTGGATATGGTTCTTTCACACATACCGACGAAACTGGAAATGAGTTCGGTACTTTTTCTGTTAACGATTATGCTGCTACTGTGGGTTGGGGCAGAAAATTATCCGATAACCTTTCTATTGGAGCTAATTTAAAAATGATTTATTCTGCTTATGCTGAAACCAGTTCCTTTGGTATCGCTACCGATGTTTCAGGTACATACAACATTCCGGATAAAATGTTTTCCATGTCCCTACTCTTCAAAAATATGGGATCTGAAATTGTAACCTACACGCCGGGAAACTACGAAAAACTACCTTTTGATATTCAATTTGCACTATCTAAAAGACTGGAACATGTTCCGGTTCGCCTTCACCTTAGCTTACACTCGTTATACAAATGGGACATGACTTATGAAGGGGATGATGATCCACTTTTAGATGTAGATGCGATCACAGGGGAGTATAAATACCCTTCTGTTTTTTCACAGCAAGTGAACAATTTCTTTAGACATTTTACTTTCGGTATTGAAATATTACCCTCCAAAAACTTCTCCCTTTTCACTTCATTTAATTACAACAGAAACCGGGAAATGTATATTCCTCAAAATAAAAGTGCTGCCGGATTCTCCTATGGTTTTGCTTTCAATATCAAAACATTCCGGTTAAGCTTATCCAGATCTCACTATGCCGTTGGTGCTGCTCCCATTTATATCAATTTGGCCTCCAACATCAACGATCTATATGAATTAAAAAAACCAACTAAAAAAATTAAACGTATAACTCCGGAAAAAGATTAGATTATGATCATCCCATTCTCACCCCCTAGAATTGACGAAAAAATTATTGCAGAAGTTACTGAAGCTTTACGCTCTGGTTGGATCACTACCGGTCCCAGAACTAAAAAGCTGGAACAAAAAGTAGCCGAATATGTTGGTGTTCCTAAAGTGGTTTGTTTGAACTCCGCATCTGCAGGACTCGAATTGGTTTTACGCTGGTATGGCGTTTCTGAAGGTGATGAAGTGATTGTCCCTGCATACACTTACTGCGCAACCGCTAACGTTGTTGTTCATTGTGGTGCAACTCCGGTTATGGTTGATGTAAATCCTGATTTTAATATAAATGTAGAAAATATAAGAAAAGCGATCACTCCAAGAACTAAAGTGGTGATCCCTGTTGATTTTGCAGGATTCCCTTGCGACTATGACGAAATTAACCACTTGGTACAAGAGCAAGAGATTCAAAACATGTTCCAACCGCATACCGATGAACAAAAAATGTTAGGCAGAATTCTGGTTCTTTCTGATGCAGCTCACTCAGTTGGGGCTACATACAAAGGGAAAAGAACCGGTGCTTTATGTGATATTACCGTATTTTCTTTCCATGCCGTTAAAAATCTGACAACTGCCGAAGGAGGCGCTATCTGCTTAAATCTTCCTGAACCATTTAATCATGATTTAATTTATAAAACTTTATGTATTAAGTCACTACATGGACAAAATAAAGATGCCTTAGCCAAAACACAATTGGGAAACTGGCGCTATGATGTTACTGAAGCAGGTTTTAAATGTAATATGACGGATATTCTTGCTGCTATCGGGTTGATTGAATTGGAACGTTATGATGATGATATGCTGGAAAAAAGAAAAACCATCTTTGATGCTTATTCCAAAGCTTTTTCTGCTTATGATTGTTTTGAAACTCCCGTTTATGAAACTGAGGATAAAACCTCATCATATCATGTTTATCCTTTACGCATTAAAGGGATCACTGAAGAACAAAGAGATCAATTGATGCAAAAAATATTTGAACAGGAGGTGACTGTAAATGTTC
>JACCEE012119003.1_pt1 | contig 10737 bp, 10 predicted proteins | sample 7449931 | NCBI WGS metagenome assembly JACCEE01 (sample SAMN15323457, study PRJNA562643) | freshwater metagenome | isolation source: river surface water | place: USA:Blue River Watershed | collected 2017-08-19 | reverse complement strand
TCTGGCGCGGAAAAGCCTCAGAGCCGCGCCTCCAGCAAGGGCCAGAGGTTATCGAGTAGGCGCGGCTGGGCGTCTGCCGTGGGGTGGATACCGTCAGCCTGCATCAAGCCTGGCACCCCACCCACGTCCTCGAGAAAAAACGGCAGTAACGGCACCTGATGGCTCGCGGCCAGTTGCTCGTAAACCCCGGCAAAACCCTCGGTATAACGCTTGCCGTAATTGGGCGGCAAACGCATCCCCAGCAGCATGACCTGCGCACCACTTGTCTGGCTTGCCGAGATCATGCCGGCAAGATTCTGTTGCAATTGCGTCAGAGGAGCTCCACGCAGCCCATCATTGCCCCCCAGCTCGATCATCACCAGTGCCGGCCGATGCTTCGCAAGCAGCGCCGGCAGGCGGGCCAGACCGCCTGCACTGGTGTCACCACTGATCGACGCGTTGACGACCTGGATGCTCCTGCCCTGCTGATCAAGGCGTTTTTGCAGCAGGGCAACCCAGCCCTGTGCCGTATCCAGGCCAAAAGCGGCGCTGATACTATCGCCCACCACCAGCCAGACTTCAGCACGCAGCGGCGCTGCCAGTAGCAACAGGGCAAGGCCGATCCAGCGCAGGCGCAGCAACATCGAGATCTCCATGAGCAATAGCATTCTGAGTGCGCAAGACCTTAGCAAAGTGGTCCCCGTGGCGGAAGGTGAACTGACCCTGCTGCACCCACTCAGCCTCGATCTGCAGGCCGGTGACAGCCTGGCGATTGTCGGCAGTTCCGGCTCCGGCAAGTCCACCCTGCTCGGTCTGCTCGCCGGACTCGACCTGCCCAGCCAGGGCCGGATTGTGCTCGATGGCCTTGAGCTGACCACGCTGGATGAAGACCAGCGCGCCGCGGTACGGGCCGAACGGGTCGGTTTCGTCTTCCAGTCGTTCCAACTGATCGACAGTCTGAGCGCCTGGGAAAACGTCATGCTGCCGCTGGAGCTCGCCGGTCGCCGCGATGCCCGTGCGCATGCCCAGCAACTGCTGGAGCGGGTCGGCCTGGCCCAGCGTCTGCGCCATCTGCCACGCCAGCTCTCCGGCGGCGAGCAGCAGCGGGTGGCCCTGGCCCGTGCCTTTGCCTGCAACCCGGCGATTCTGTTCGCCGACGAACCCACCGGCAACCTCGACAGCCAGACCGGCGAGCGCATCAGCGACCTGCTCTTCGAGCTCAACCGTGAGCAAGGCACCACCCTGGTTCTGGTAACCCACGACGAACGCCTGGCGCACCGCTGCCACCGGCAGATTCGCCTGGAAGCCGGCCACCTGCTGGCGAGCGTGGAACCCTGATGCGTACTCCAGCCCTGCTGCGTCTGGCCCTGAGCCTGTTGTGGCGTGAGCGCAGCGCCGCCGAAGTGCGCACGCTGCTCTGGTCACTGCTGATTGCCGTCAGCGCCAGCTGCAGTATCGGTTTCTTCAGCGCCCGTCTGCAGGAAGCCATGGTGCTGCGCGCCAGCGAGTTTCTCGCCGCCGATCTGGTATTGAGCGGCAGCCAGCCGGCCGACACCGCGCAGATCGACAAGGGCATTTCTCTCGGCCTCCAGCATGCTCAGAGCGTCGAGTTTTCCAGCATGCTGGCCAGCGACCAGGGCCTGCAACTGGCCAGTGTCAAGGCCGTGGCGGCGCCCTACCCGCTGCGAGGCGAGTTGAAATCCACCCCCCGCCGCTTTGCTGAAGAACAGGCCGGCGGCTTGCCGCAACCGGGTGAGTTCTGGGCCGAGGCACGTCTCGCCCAGGCCCTGGGCATCGAGCCCGGAGCTCGGATCGAGGTAGGCGCGATAGAGCTGACCCTCACCCGCCTGCTCACCTATGAACCGGATCGTGCCGGCGACTTCTACAGCCTCACGCCGCGTGCCTTGATCAACCTGGGCGATCTGGCTGCCACCCAGGTAGTACAGCCAGGCAGCCGGGTGCGTTACCGCGATTACTGGCGCGGTTCTGCAGAAGCCGTGCGTGCCTACCGGCAGCAGGCCAAGCCCAGCCTGGCCGCCCATCAGCAACTGCTCGATGCCCGCGGCGGCAACACCCAGGTGGGCGGCGTACTGAGCCGGGCCGAGCGTTACCTCAATCTGGCCAGCCTGGCCGCCCTGCTGCTGGCGGGGGTCGCCGTGGCCCTGTCGGCGAGTCGTTTTGCCACGCGCCGTTATGACACCAGCGCCCTGTTGCGCTGCTTTGGCCTGCAACGCCGGCAGATCACCCAGCTGTTCTGTATTCAGTTGCTGGCCCTGGGACTGTTCGCCAGCCTGCTCGGCGCCCTGCTCGGCTGGCTTGGCCATCTCGGCCTGCTGCATCTGCTGGGCGGCCTGTTGCCGGAAGAGCTACCGGCCGTGGGCTGGCTGCCGGCCCTGGCGGGAGTTGCCAGCGGCCTGATCACCCTCGCCGGCTTTGCCCTGCCGCCGCTGCTCAACCTGGGGCGCGTATCGCCGCTGCGGGTGCTGCGTCGCGACCTGCAGCCGCTGCCGGTCTCCGCCTGGCTGAGCTATGCCCTGGCCATTGCCGCACTGGGCCTGATCATGTGGCGCCTGAGTCTCGACTGGCGCCTGACCCTGGCCCTGCTCGGCGGCGGCCTGCTCACCTGTCTGTTGCTCGGCAGCCTGCTGTGGTTGGCCCTGCGCAGCCTGCGCCGGGCATTGGAAAACGCCCCGCTGGGCTGGCGCCTGGGGCTTGGCCAACTGCTGCGCCATCCACTGGCGGCCACCGGCCAGGCCATGGCCTTCGGCCTGATTCTGCTGGCCATGGGCGTTATCGGTCTGCTGCGTGGCGAGCTGCTGGACAACTGGCAGAACCAGCTACCCAGCGATGCGCCCAACCATTTCGCCATGAACATCCTGCCCGAGCAGCGGCAAGCCTTTGTCAACGCCCTCGAACAACAGGGCGCCCAGAGTCAGCCACTGTTCCCACTGGTCCCCGGCCGCCTGATTGCCATCAATCAGCAACCCGTACAGCAACTGGTCAGCAAGGATTCCCAGGGAGAGCGGGCGATCCAGCGTGATCTGGGGCTGACCTGGGCCGCCGACCTGCCCGTCGGCAACAAGCTGACTGCCGGCGCCTGGCTGGGTACCACACGCAGCGGCCTGCCCGGCGTGTCGGTGGAAAGCAAGCTGGCGGAAAACCTGAAAATCCAACTGGGCGACCGCTTGACCTTCAGCATCGCCGGGCAAACTCGCGAGGTGGAAGTCAGCAGCCTGCGCGAAGTCGATTGGGACAGCTTCCAGCCGAACTTCTACATGGTCTTCGCCCCCGGCGTGCTGGATGACCTGCCGCTGACCTACCTGACCAGCTTTCACCTGCCGAAGAGCCAGGAAGGCGCCCTGCTGCCACTGTCGCGCCAGTTCCCCAGCGTCACCCTGCTGCAGGTCGATGCCATCCTCGAACAGCTGCGCAGCATCCTGGCCCAGGTCAGCCTGGCCGTGGAGTACGTGCTGCTGTTCGTGCTGGCCGCCGGCCTCTGCGTGCTGTTCGCCGGCCTGCAGGCGACCCTCGACGAACGCCTCAAGCAGGGCGCCATTCTCCGCGCCCTGGGCAGTTCACGGCGCCTGTTGCAACAGGCGCGTCTGCGCGAATTCGCCCTGCTGGGTACCAGCAGCGGCATCCTGGCCATGCTCGGCTGCGAGCTGGTCAGCTACCTGCTGTATCATTTCGTCCTCGACATCGCCTGGCAGCCCCATCCCTGGCTGCTCCTGCTGCCGCTGGCCGGCGGCCTGCTGGTGAGCATTGCCGGCAGTCTGGGAACCCGCCGGGTAATTCACGCCAGCCCGCTGTCGGTGTTGCGCGAAAGCTGAAGCAAAAAGAGCTGAACGAAAAGTCGCTATGAGCCGTTATCGTCCGCCGCGCAGTGCCGGCACTCCCCTGATTACCCCGGAAGGCGAGGCGCGCCTGCGCGCCGAACTGCACGAGCTGTGGCATGTACGCCGGCCGCAGGTGACCCAGGCCGTCAGCGAAGCCGCCGCCCAGGGTGATCGCTCGGAAAATGCCGAGTACACCTACGGCAAGAAGATGCTGCGCGAGATCGACAGCCGCGTGCGCTTTCTCAGCAAGCGCCTGGAAAACCTCAAGGTGGTCAGCGAACGCCCGGCGGACGCAGGCAAGGTCTATTTCGGCGCCTGGGTCACAGTGGAAGACGAAGATGGGGGCGAAGCTCGCTATCGCATCGTCGGCCCTGACGAACTGGATCTGCGCCAGGGCCTGATCAGCATCGACTCGCCCCTGGCCAGAGCCCTGGTCGGCAAGCCGCTGGATGCCGAAGTCAAGGTACAGACGCCGACCGGCGAGCAGTACTACGTGATCACCCCGATCGACTATCCCTGACGGTCGCCTGCTGCACTTCAGCGCAGGCGGATCAGCCCCTGGCGCGCGACCCGCAGCACCTCATGCAGCAACTCGTCCGTCAGCACGCTGGCCGACTCACCAAGCACCACCAGATCGAAGGCCGCATCCGGCATCTCGCGCAGTTCGGCAGCCTGGGCCGCCGCAAACTTCAGCAGGCTCTGGCGATCGGCTGCCCAGTTCTTGGGCCAGCCTTCGAGGTATTTGAGCAGGCTCGGCGAGTGCTGGCCAATCAGCAGGACATGGGGGTGGCGAACGACACTGCAGGACGGCAGCGGGGAAAATTGCAGCTGGGGGCGTGGACAGCTCATGGCATCGATCTCGGCCTCGGAGTTACCGCCGGGCAGCGGTGGGAGGCGACACCGAGGCCAGCGCTTTAGCGGTATGTGCCCAACCGGGCGGCGCCCCGCAATTTGCTGTTAAAGCGGCGCCAGGCAGCCATCGTAAAAATGCCCCCGGAGCCTGTCAAGGTTGGCGGGGCTGCATGCGCGCTCCCACCACAGCCGCCTGCGGCTCCATCACGCCGCTTCAGGGGCACAAGCAGGCCCAACCTTTGATGGGCCACCTGGCTCAATTGCCTTGGGTTACTGCGCAAATGCCCTGATCAACGTTGCATGACCTGGGCCCTCATTCCGCTCACTCACACCACAGGCAACCCACACCGTAGCAACCTGTAACACCCGGCTGCCACAAAGAAAGTGAACACTCGTTCACTGTATTTCCATACAGCCCGAACTAGAGCCTTCGCTCTAATTCTGAGCATTTGTGGCATGGTTCCTGCAATAACCCCGCCAGCTGATGTGCACGTCCAGGAGGGGCGTGACAGCCTGCAAGGACGGTTCTGCCCAACCACCTTTTGAGAGCATCCATGAACAAGAACAAGACTCTGCTCGCTGTCTGCATCGGCCTCAGCCTGGCGGCTACCGCCCAGGTCAGCCAGGCCTCCTACACCCAGACCAAATACCCGATCGTGCTGACCCACGGCATGCTCGGTTTCGACAGCCTGCTGGGCATCGACTACTGGTACGGCATTCCTTCGGCCCTGCGCAGTGGCGGCGCCAAGGTCTACATCAGCGAGGTATCGCAACTGAATACCTCGGAAGCCCGTGGTGAAGAGCTGCTGGAACAGGTCGAGGAAATTGCTGCGATCAGCGGTGCCGGCAAGGTCAACCTGATCGGCCACAGCCATGGTGGCCCGACCATCCGTTATGTCGCCGCCGTTCGCCCGGATCTGGTCGCATCCGCCGTCAGCGTCGGCGCTCCGCACAAGGGCTCGGATACTGCCGACTTCCTCAAGTCGGTCACCGAAAGCCCCGTCGGCCCCGTTGCCACCCCCTTGCTGGTCGGCATCGTCAATGCCCTCGGCACCGTGATCAACTTCCTCTCCGGTAGTAGCAGCATGACGCCGCAGAATGCGCTGGGCAGCCTGGAGTCGCTGAACAGCAAGGGCGCGGCCGTGTTCAACGCCAAGTACCCGCAAGGCCTGCCAACCAGCGCCTGCGGTGAAGGCGCCTACAAGGTCAATGGCGTGCGCTACTACTCCTGGAGCGGCACCAGCCCGCTGACCAACATGCTCGACCCAAGCGACCTGCTCACCGGCGCCGCCTCGCTGACCTTCGACGAGCCCAACGATGGCCTGGTCGGGCGCTGCAGCTCGCACCTGGGTAAAGTCATTCGCGATAACTACCGGATGAACCACCTCGACGAAGTGAACCAGGCCTTCGGCTTGACCAGCCTGTTCGAGACCAGCCCGGTGACGGTCTACCGCCAGGTCGCCAACCGCCTGAAAAACGACGGTGTCTGACACCCGCTAGCAGGCCGTTGAAAAACGTAGGCGAGGCCGCCAGCGCAAGGCAAAAACAGGCGAAAAAGCGCAGTTTACGAAGGGTAAATGAGCATTTTTAGCCTGTTTTTAACACCGCGATGGCAACGTAGATAGTTTTTCAACAGTCTGCCAGACCCGGTGCAGGGCTCCCGCCCTGCACCTTCTCTTCCGCTTGCGAGACTGCCTGCCCGATGAAGCCTACCGAACGCAGGACCTATGTACTGACGCTGACCCTGGCGCTGGCCACAATCACCGGCGTGGCTTGGTGGTCGCAGCCGGCGACCGATACCGCCCTGCCAAGCGGCCCCATCGCCGCAACTGCCAGCAGCATTATTCCTGCAGCCAGGCCGGAAGAAGCGGCCAGGCCGCTACCGAACACGGTTCAGCCTCTGCCGGCGTCCTTTCAGGGCACCGAGATCGACGGCCGCCTGCGCGTCGATGCCAGCGGCAACCTGATCATCGAAGGCGAGATTCGCCACCTGTTCGACTACTTCCTCAGCAGCTTCGGCGAAGAGCCACTCAAGGCCAGCATCGAACGCCTGCAGAGTTATATCACCGCGCAGCTGGCGGAGCCGGCCGAAGGCCAAGCTCTGCAGCTGCTCCAGCAATACCTCGATTACAAGCGCCAGCTGGTCGATCTGGAACGCGACCTGCCACAGCTGACCCACCTGGATGGCATTCGCCAACGCGAGCAGGCCGTCAGCGCGCTGCGCGCCCGCCTCTTCAGCCAGGAAGCCCACCAGGCGTTCTTCGCCGAGGAAGAGGCCTACAACCAGTTCACCCTCAACCGCCTGAGCATCCAGAACGATGCCAGCCTCAGCGCCGAGCAAAAGGGCCAGGCCATGCAGGCACTGCGCGACAGCCTGCCGGAAATCCTCGAACAGGCCGTACTGCCCCAGCTGCAGATCGAGCTGCACCAGCAGACCCAGGCCCTGCGGGCCCGCAACGGCAGCCCCAAGGAACTGCGCGCCCTGCGCCAGCAACTGGTCGGAAGCGAAGCCACCGCTCGCCTGGAAGCGCTGGACCAGCAGCGCGCCGACTGGCAGCAGCGCCTCAAGCGTTACAGCAGCGCCAAGGCCGAAATCGAGAGCAACCCGGGGCTCAGCCAGACGGACCGGCAGGCAGCTCTCGACGAACTGATTTCCAGCAACTTCAGCGAGCAGGAACGCCTAAGACTCGACGCCGCCCTGGCACTCCATCAAAGCCGGCAAGACAACAACAGCAATTGAAACAACCGAGGCCGCATTAGCGGCCCCGGAGTCTCATCACCTGTCAGGTGCGATCAGCCTTGCAGACGGGCATCCACCGACAGCCGCCCAGCACCCTCGACCAGCAATACAACACTAATCACCGCCAGGGTCATGGCGTATTCGAAGCCGTTGCTGGCCATGAAGAAACCGTTGCCCAAATGCACCCAGAACAGGGCGATCAGCATGGCCACCACCAGCGACAGCGCGGCCGGACGCACCAGCAGGCCGATGACCAGAAGCAACCCGCCGAAGAACTCCGCACTGCCGGCGAGCAACGCCATCAGCACGCCCGGTTCCAGGCCGATCGATGCCATCCACTGCCCGGTACCCTCCAGCCCATAACCGCCAAACCAGCCAAACAGTTTCTGCGCGCCGTGGGCGGCAAAGGTCAGACCGGTGGTAATGCGCAGCAGGGTGATGGCATAGCCGGCCTGGGTATTGAACAGAACGCGACGAAGGTTGTGCATGGTGAAGTCCTCACGAATGGGTAGCAGGTGAGGGACAGGTTAGATACATCTAATCGATATAAAAAGCGCAAATAATCCAGAATAAATATCGAATAAATTGATTATTTACGCGCGACTCGCGGCTCCAGCACATCGCGTTCCCGATCGAAAGCCAGGCGGTACTTGTTGACGGCCGCCACATAGCTGACCGGCCCCATGCCGACCTGCTCCAGGGCAATCCGCTCGACCTGGAAGAACCAGCGATCGGCATCCAGCCCGCGGCGCCTGGCTTCGGCGCGCAGACTCTGCACCCGCTGCGGGCCCATGTTGTAGGCCGCCAGGATGAACGCCAGGCGCTCATCCGGATCGAGGCGCGGATTGGCAAAAAAACTGCGACGGATCTTTGCCATGTAGCGCGTCGCCGCCTGCACATTGCTATCAAGTGCCGCGATATTGCCCACCCCCACACTGCGGGCCGCCGCCGGGGTGATCTGCATCAGCCCGGTCGCCCCGTTCGCACCCCGCGCGGCCGGGTTGAGGCTGGACTCCTTGAAGGCAATGGCCGCCAGCGCCAGCCAGTCGAAATCCTGCTGGGCGGCATACTTCTGCAACACCGGCCGGACCTTTTCCAGGCGCTGGCGATCGGCACGATTGAGCGGGTAATGCACCTTGTAGGAACGCCGGTAGACCCGCTGGAACGCGCTGTCCTGATCCGCCGGCGCGCGGTAGCCCTCCAGAAACGCATCCAGGCTGGCGCGCAAAGTCGGCGCATCCGGGCGCACGTACCAGTTGAGATCGAGGCGGTTATCCAGCACCAGGTGGCGGTCGATACGCAGGCGCGGCAGCACCTTGCTCCAGCGCTCAGCCAGCGGCTGCTCCACCGCGCTGTAGTTGTAGATGCCGGCCTGGACCATCTCCAGCACATCCTCCACGGCCAGAGAATCGTCCACCCACTCGATCATCAGCGGTGCCAGCTTGCGCTCGGCCAGCTGCTGATTGATCCGTCGTACCGCCTCCCCCGCCGCACTGCCGCGCGGCAGCGCCAGGCTGCGCCCGGCCATGTGCTCGAAGCGCAGGTTGCGCCGCACGCCCTGGCGAGTCACCACCACCAGCGGCACCGCCTCACGCAGCGCCTGGCTGGAGCTGACATGAACAGCCTTCTCGCGCTGCAACAGTTCACTGCTGGCCACCAGATCCCCTTCACCACGCTGCAGCGCCTTGAGCAGGTCGGTCTTGGGCCGTGGCAGCAGTTTCAGGCGCAGGCTGCCCTGCTGGCGCTGGTTGAGGTAGCGCTCGAATGCCTTGAGCCGGTGGTACTCCCCGCCCACCGCCTGGCCACGCACTTCGCCAGAGCTGGCACGGCTCTCGTTGACCAGCACGCGCAACTCGCCGCTGCGCCGGATCTGCGCCAGATCGCGCGCCGCCGGACTGTTCCAGGCTTGCTGCGGATCGGCTAGGCGCGCGCTGGCCGGCACGCACAACAGCGCCAGCCAAAGGCCCAACAGGATTCTCAGCAACGCGGCGCCTGGCCAGCCGGGCTGGGCAACTGCCGGATGGATCCGGTGTGGACGAGAGATGCAGTCATAGGCGGCGAATCCATTGGGTGACGCATCGGTTGAATGACACGCTGATTGAAGGAAACGAAGCTTGGCACGCGGCTACCAGCGCCAGCTCAGACCCGCGCGGGGCGCGGAGGTTCGCACAGCCCCACCAGACTGCCAAGCCGAACGGCTAAAAAGCCCGGTAAAATCGCTGCCGAAAGCCGCCATGACACGGCGTTTTCAGCCACCCAAAACTGCAGAAAACAGGCCAAGGTCACCATGCAACTGATCGATATCGGCGTCAACCTGACCCATCCCAGCCTGGCCCGCGAAGCCCAGGCCGTGCTGCGCCGGGCCCGTGAGGCCGGGGTGGTGCAGCTGCTGCTGACCGGCACTTCGCTGGATGAAAGCGAGGCGGCCCTGCGCCTGTGCGAGGAACTCGACGAATCCGGCCAGCAACTGTTCAGCACCGCCGGCGTCCACCCACACGATGCCAAGGAATGGAATGCCGACAGCGAACGCCTGCTGCGTGACCTGCTGCGCCAGCCGCGCTGCCGAGCCGTCGGCGAGTGCGGCCTGAACTTCAACCGTGATTTCTCGCCCCGCCCGCAGCAGGAACAGGCCCTGGAAGCACAACTGCAACTGGCCGTGGAGCTGCAGCTGCCGGTGTTTCTCCACGAACGCGAGGCCGATACGCGCCTGCTGGCCATCCTGCGCCATTACCGCGACCAGTTGCCGGCCGCCGTGGTGCACTGTTTCACCGGCGAGCGCCAGGCACTGTTCGGCTACCTCGATCTGGACCTGCACATCGGCATCACCGGCTGGATCTGCGACGAACGCCGCGGCACCCACCTGCACGGTCTGGTCGGCAATATCCCGGGCAATCGCCTGATGCTGGAAAGCGACGCGCCCTACCTGCTGCCCCGCACCCTGCGCCCGCGACCGAAAAGCGGACACAACGAGCCGGCCTACCTGCCCTATGTGCTCAGCGAAGTGGCCCGTCACCGCGGCCAGAGCGAAGCCGAGCTGGCCGCGCAGACCACCGACACCGCCCGGCGCTTCTTCAACTTGCCCGTCTGGTCAGAAAACAAGCCGGAATGATAGTAGGGTCTGCTGCCGTTTCGGCACAGCCGCGACGGAGCCGTTTTTAGCGCACGGCAAGGCGCGAGATGCGAAGTTTAGCCAGCTAAATGAGCCATCGAGCAACACCGCCGTACGCTAAAAACGGCCCGTCCCTTCGGGTTGCGCGGCAAATCTCGCCAGCCGTCGTTGCAGGACTTGGCAAGGGAATGACCATTACCGGCGTCCTGCGCCTAGCCTGG
>JACCEE012474396.1_pt1 | contig 10746 bp, 10 predicted proteins | sample 7449931 | NCBI WGS metagenome assembly JACCEE01 (sample SAMN15323457, study PRJNA562643) | freshwater metagenome | isolation source: river surface water | place: USA:Blue River Watershed | collected 2017-08-19 | reverse complement strand
TCGGACCAGCTACTGTCTTCACAAAGGACAACGTAGATCAGTTCAACTTCTAATTTCCCTGATTAGAAGTAAGGCACTACGGATTCAGGCAGTTCCCTTCGGGGAACTGCCTGAATCTCTTTAAGGCTAGTTTGAACAGTTAAAGAGACTATTTTTAGAATTGAGTAGAGAAATGTCAGTAGCAAAGCGACTTGAATTTGGTGGCCATGCTCTCGTGTGGGCTGGAGACTGGTCCCCTGCAGGAGCACGCGCTGCGATAAGCGGCGCCGCTCGATCTGGATATGACTATGTCGAGATTGCACTCCTGGATCCTTGGAACGTTGATACTGCAATGACGCGCGATCTCCTCGCCGAATATGGCGTACGTGCTCATGCATCACTTGGGCTCTCCCCAACTACGGATGTGACAAGTACCGATGCATCAATCATCGCTAAAGGAGATGAACTTCTGCGTAAAGCTACCGACGTTCTTCATGAATTAGGCGGAACTGAACTCTGTGGCGTTCTCTACTGCTCACTCGGTAAGTACCCTGGCCCTGCTTCAAAGGAGAACCGGGCAAACTCGGTGGCTGCCATGCAAAGGCTTGCCGATTACGCAGCTGATAAAGGCATCAACATCAACCTGGAAGTTGTAAATCGCTACGAGACCAACATCATCAACACTGGAATCGAAGGGCTAGCTTTCCTCGATGAAGTAAATCGCCCCAATGCATTCGTGCATCTTGATACCTATCACATGAATATTGAAGAAGATGGAATGGAGAAATCTGTTTTAGCAGCAGGTGACAGACTAGGTTTTGTACACATCGGCGAAAGCCATCGCGGCTATCTCGGTACTGGCAATGTTGATTTCGACACATTCTTTGCAGCGCTTAAAAAGATTAAATATCAAGGTCCAATCACCTTTGAGTCTTTCTCATCAGCAGTTGTAGATCCTGCGCTCTCAAATACACTGTGCGTCTGGAGAAACCTCTGGAGCGATTCAGATGATCTAGCTAGCACCGCACTCACATTTATGAAGGAGCGCATCTAACTATGCAACGCGTGGGTTTTCGTTTACAAGTTCGTCCAGAGATGATGGATGAATACGTACGTCGCCACGCAGAAGTATGGCCTGATATGTTGCAAGCTCTCCGCGAAACCGGCTGGACCAATTACTCACTCTTCCTTGATCGCAACGATGGAACACTTTTCGGCTACTTTGAAACGCCAGATCTTGCTGCAGCAAAAGCTGGGATGGCTACACGTGAAGTGAATGAAAGATGGCAGGCTGACATGGCTCCGTTCTTCATAGCCTTAGAAGGTAAGCGTCCTGATGAAGGTTTTCTGCAATTAGAAGAAGTTTTCTACCTCAAGTAAGAATTACAACTACTACGAACGAATAGAAGGAGTACGACAATGGCATCACCAAAAGAGGCAAAGGAAGTACTAAAGCGCTTCTGGATTGAAACTCCATCCTGGGCTTACGGCAACTCTGGCACTCGTTTTAAGGTATTTGCTCAACCTGGTGTGCCACGCGATCCATACGAGAAGATTGCTGATGCTGCACAGGTACATAAGTTCACAGGCGCTGCCCCTTCAGTCGCGCTCCACATTCCTTGGGATAAGGTCGATGATTACAAGCACTTGGCAGATTACGCCGCAGATTTAGGTGTACGTCTTGGCACAATTAATTCAAATACATTCCAAGATGATGATTACAAATTAGGTTCAGTCTGCCATCCAGATGCCAAGATTCGTCAGAAGGCTGTCGATCACCTCTATGAGTGCATCGATATCATGGATAAAACTGGCGCAAAGGACATCAAACTCTGGTTCGCTGACGGTACAAGTTATCCAGGACAAGATAATCTGGCAGAGCGTCAAGACCGCCTCGCGGAATCGCTACGCAAGTGTTACGACCGACTCGGACCAAATCAGCGCATGCTCTTGGAATACAAGTTCTTTGAGCCAGCTTTCTACTCAACAGATGTTCCTGATTGGGGCACGTCATATGTGCACTGCCTCGAGCTCGGTGAGAAAGCTTCGGTATGTGTCGATACTGGCCACCATGCGCCCGGAACCAATATTGAATATATTGTTGCATTCTTATTGCGCAAAAAGCGCCTTGGTGCATTTGACTTCAATTCACGATTCTATGCAGATGATGATTTGATTGTGGGCGCAGCTGATCCATTCCAGTTATTCCGAATCATGCATGAGGTCAATCAAAATGGTGGCTTTGATGTCGGAACTCCTGTCTCTTATGTTCTTGATCAGTGCCATAACATCGAACCGAAGATTCCAGCACAGATTCGCTCCATCACAAATGTCCAAGAGGCAGTTGCAAAGGCGCTCCTTGTAGATCAGGCTGCGCTCAAGAAGGCGCAACAAGCCGGCGATGTCCTCGCAGGTAATGACATCTTGATGCATGCATACAACACAGATGTACGACCACTTCTAGATGAACTTCGTAGTGAAATCGGTGTTGAACCAGATCCAAAGAGCGCATATGCACGTAGCGGTTATGCAGAGAAAATTGCTGCAGAGCGCGTCGGTGGAGCGCAAGCTGGATGGGGAGCATAATGTCGACACCGAAGGTCGTAAAAGAACTTCTAGAACGTAGTAACCGCTTAGGTTCTGAGCCGAGATTTACCAATTACGCTGGTGGAAATACCTCAGCGAAGGGCTCTGTTCCAAACCCTGCAACCGGTGAAGAGACAACTGTTCTCTGGGTAAAAGGTTCTGGCGGCGATTTAGGCACTTTGACTGAATCTGGATTGGCGGCGCTTGAGCTCGAGAAATTTAAGGCGCTCAAGAATGTCTATCGTGGCGTTGAGCATGAAGATGAAATGGTCGCGCTCTTTGATTACTGTCGCTTTGGAACAAGCGGGGCAGCTCCTAGTATCGATACAACGATGCATGGACTCGTCCCATTCGATCACGTAGATCACTTGCATCCAGATTCGATTATCGCTCTTGCGACCTCGATAGATGGCGAAAAACTAACGCGTGAATGTTTTGGAGATGAGATTCTCTGGGTTGATTGGCGTCGCCCTGGATTTCAATTAGGCCTTGATATGGCGAAGATCGCCTCTGAAAATCCCAAGGCAAAGGGGTGCGTACTCGGTGGACATGGTCTAACAACTTGGGGTGCAACCAGTAAAGAGTGCGAAGAGCGCTCTATCGCAGCAATTACTAAGGCTGAAGAATTTATTAAGGCAAAGGGTAAGAAGGAACCATTTGGCGCAGTTGTTGCCAAATACAAGCCGCTTAGCCCTGCTGCGCGTAAAGCGCGCGCTGCCGAACTTGCTCCACATCTGCGAGGCGTTGCATCTCGCGATGTGCGCATGGTTGGTCACTTCACCGATGCTGAAGTTGTTCTGGATTTCACACAGAGCGCTGAATTATTTAGATTGGCAGCACTTGGTACATCGTGCCCAGACCACTTCTTGCGCACCAAGATTTCACCAATGGTTCTTGATACCGCACCCGATGCACCGCTAGAAGATGTGCTTGCCCGCGTTGCAGAGCTCCATGAAAAGTATCGTGAAACATATGCCAGCTACTACTCACGCCATGCGCTCAAGGACTCCCCTGCAATGCGTGGCGCAGATCCAGCCATCATCTTGGTGCCTGGCATTGGAATGTTTTCCTACGGAAAAGATAAGCAGACCGCGCGCGTTGCTAGCGAGTTCTATATCAATGCAATAAATGTTATGAGGGGCGCCGAAGCAATCTCTACCTACGCGCCAATTCCTGAATCTGAAAAGTTCCGCATCGAATATTGGGATTTGGAAGAAGCCAAACTCAAGCGTGCTCCAAAGCCAAAGCCACTGGCGAGCCGCATTGCTCTTGTAACGGGAGCAGCATCAGGTCTTGGTAAAGCAACTGCGCTTCGATTGGCAGCAGAGGGAGCATGTGTTGTCGTTGCCGATCGCGATAAAGATGGAGCAATTGCAGTAGCTGCAGAAATCGGTAGCTCTGACAAGGCCATCGGTATCGCCATGGATGTCACCAGCGAAGAAGCAATCGCTGACGCTATCGCTGCTGCTAATTTAGCATTTGGTGGAATAGATATCGTCATCAACAATGCCGGTATCTCAATTAGCAAATCACTTGTCGAGACCACCGTGCAGGATTGGGATCTGCAACACGACATCATGGCGCGTGGCTCATTTATTGTTTCCCGCGAAGCCACCAAAGCGATGCTTGCACAGAAACTGGGTGGAGATATCGTCTACATCTCCTCCAAGAACTCCATCTTCGCCGGTCCAAATAACATCGCATATGGATCAACCAAGGCAGATCAAGCACATCAGGTGCGTCTATTGGCTGCCGAGCTTGGCGAACATGGCATTCGTGTCAACGGAATTAATCCCGACGGCGTCGTAAAAGGCTCTGGAATCTTTTCATCTGGCTGGGGCGCTAATCGCGCGGCAGTGTATGGAGTAGAAGAATCTAAACTCGGTGAGTTCTATGCTAAGCGAACTATCTTGAAAAAAGAGGTCTTGCCAGAACATATCGCTGCAGCAGTCTTCGTATTGCTCAGTGGCGAACTTTCACTGACAACCGGGCTCCATATCCCAGTTGATGGTGGAGTATCTGCAGCCTTCTTGCGCTAAAGACCATGAAGTACTGTGCGGCGATTGATCTGGGTGCCTCAAGTGGGCGCGTAGCTGTCGGCTCTCTTGAATCCGGTTCACTCGTAATCCAAGAAGTTCATCGCTTTAAGCATGAAGCAAAGCAATTTGAAGATCGTGGACTGCGCTGGGAATGGGCGAAAATTGTCGATGAGGTCAAGGCTGGTCTACTCAAAGCGCAAGAGCTTGGCGAAATTATCTCCATTGGAATTGATACTTGGGCTGTCGATTATGGTCTCTTAGACACCCAAGGTGAATTGATTGAAGACCCATATTGCTACCGTGATTCACGCACTGATGGGCTAATGCAATCTATTTCGGATTCTCTCGGTCCCGAATGGATCTATCAACGTACCGGTATCCAATTTATCTTCTTTAATACTGCCTACCAGCTTCATGCCGCGCGAAATACGCCTGCCATCAAAAGTGCCGCGACTTTCTTGATGCTGCCAGATCTTTTAAATTATGTCCTCTCTGGAGTGAAGAGTAATGACATCACAAATGCATCTTCTACTCAGCTTCTCAACGCCTTTTCTCAAGAATGGGATTGGGAGCTCATCGATAAATTAGAGATTCCTAGACATATCTTTCCTCCCCTTCATAAACCGGGTGCAAAACTTGGTGAGATAAATGGTCATGGAAAACTTGATGGCATTTCAGTAATCGCAGTTGGTTCGCATGACACCGCCTCGGCAGTAGCGGGCGTCCCACTGCGCCCCACTAAAGATTCTGCATATATTTCCAGTGGTACGTGGTCCCTTGTTGGACTAGAACTCGACGCTCCTGTCACTGATGCAAAGGCGCTCTCATACAACATTACCAATGAGGCCGGCGTCGCTGATCGAATCCGCTTTATCAAAAATGTTTCGGGGATGTGGTTACTTGAAGAATCTCTGCGACATTGGAAGTCTCAAGGTCTCAATCTCACTGCAGCAGAGTTAGCCGCCGAAGCCGAGAAGTTGCCAAGAAGACAGATTATTAACACTAATGATCCACGCTTTGCAAAACCCGGTGCGATGCCTGATCGAATAGCTGAATACTGTAAAGAGACTGGCCAAAACGCTCCTGCAACTCCAGCAGAATTTGCCCGCTGCATCTTTGACAGTTTGGCAGATGCCTACGCGAAATCTTTACAAGAGTTAGAAGATGCGGCTGGGGTAAAGGTGCGAGAGATCAATATTGTTGGCGGTGGTTCCTCGAACAGCTTGCTCAATCAGCTCACTGCAGATGCCACAGGGCTTCCAGTCCTTGCTGGGCCTGTGGAAGCGACAGTGTTGGGTAATCTCATCATTCAAATGATGAGTGCGGGTTGGATTGAGAGCCTCGAAGAAGGTCGCCAACTTATTGCAAAGGCTACTGATCGAAAAGAATTTATCCCACAGAATGTCAGGAGTTGAAGATGCGCCACTCAGAACTCGTTCAGATTCACGGCTGCGATGTGCAAGTCTCTCGATTAAGTCTGGGAACGGCTCCGCTAGGTGGGCTTTTTAAGAGAGTTGCAGAGTCTGAAAGCGATGCCGTCATCAAAGAGACGTTGGATGCTGGTATTGCATATATCGATACCGCTCCTTTATACGGGTATGGCGTAGGTGAAATTCGAGTTGGACGTGGAATTAAAGGCCATCCCAATCAACCAGCGCTATCTACCAAAGTTGGTCGCTTACTCCGTCCTGGCAAAAATACAGAACACGATAAATTTCCAGACTCAGATCCCAATACAGAAATTTACTTCGACCACAGCGCTTCAGGTATTCGCAGATCCTTGGAAGAGAGTCTGCAACGACTGGGGCGAGATAGCATAGAAATTGTTTACATCCACGATGCAGATAGTTGGGTATCTGATGCCATCAATGTGGTCTATCCAGAACTACACAAGATGCGAGATGAAGGGCTAGTAAAGGCCATAGGAATAGGTATGAACTGGTGTCCTACATCTGTGGCAATTATGAAAGAGACAGATTTAAATATTGCACTGATAGCATGCCGCTTTACTCTGCTTGATCAGAGCGCTCAAGAGGAGCTATATCCCCTTGCTCTCAAGAAGAAAGTGTCGATCATTGCCGCAGGAGTCTTTAACTCAGGAGTCCTCGCGAATCCAGTCGATGGCGCACACTATGACTATGAACCAGCATCTGCAGAAATTCTTAATAAGGCGCGAACTATTGGAAAGTATTTAGAGCGTTACAACGTCTCACTTCCGGCAGCGGCTCTGCAATTCCCTCTGCGCCACCCGGCGGTTGCTTCTGTCCTTACTGGCGCTGGCTCGGTCTCTGAATTACGTGCCAATATCGCATCCTTTGATCTGGAACTACCGCAAGAACTCTGGAGCGATATGGAGAAAGAGGGTCTAATAGCCCCCATCAAGATTTAGATTGTCTGAGAAGTCATTTCGCCGATACCTTCAATGCCAGTGACTACCCTCTGACCACGTTGTAGGTATTTTGTTGGCTTAAATCCCATACCTACACCTTCAGGTGTTCCGGTATTGATGATGTCTCCAGGGAATAACTCCATGAACTGGCTTACGTACCAGACGATGTGATCAATTCCGAAGATCAAGTCGCTGGTGCGTGAATCTTGGCGCTTTTCACCGTCAACTGTGCAATAAAGTCGCACATCATCAGGGTTAAATTCATCACCTGTTACAACAACAGGGCCCATTGGGTTAAATGTTGGGAATGACTTTCCCTTTACCCATTGTCCAGCGCGTTCAATCTGCCAGTGGCGTTCGCTGACATCTTGACTCACGCTGTAACCAAGAATATGTGAACGTGCCTCTGATTGGGACTTGAGATAGAGCGCACGCTTTCCGATGACAATGCTTAGCTCTACTTCATAATCGGTCGCCGTTGAATTCGGCGGGACTGCAATGTCATCATTTGGTCCAATCAGGCAATCAGGAGCCTTCATAAAGACTACTGGCTCAGGTGGTGGAGTCATGCCTGACTCAACTGCATGGCGCGCATAGTTCAGGCCGATACAGATGAGTTTGGTTGGACGTGCCACTGGACTACCTACACGTAAACCTGCAATATCAAATGGAGTAAGCGCTGAAAGATCTGCGCTCTTTACCTTTTCAAAGGCTCCTGCTGTGAGTTCGTCGCGATTCCAATCTTTGATGAGATGATCAACATAGACTGCTTGAGTCTGGCTAACCATTACTGCTGGACGCTCTGCACCAATATTGCCGAATCTCGCTATTTTCATGGCCATAGATTAGCGCAATGCTCTTAAGATTCATACATGAAGATAGTGATTGCTCCTGATTCATTTAAGGGAAGCGCATCTTCAATTGAAATTGCAGAGTGGATAGAAAAGGGAATTCTTTCGGTTATCCCAAATTGTGAAACTGTAAAGATTGCAATTGGTGATGGCGGAGAAGGCACACTTGATGCAGTCATCACAGCAGGGTTTGCTCTGCAGGAGGTCACGGTTAAAGGACCAACTAATAAAACTGTTCAATCAAAATTTGGCTTACGTGGAAGAACTGCACTCATAGAGTTAGCGCAAGCCTCTGGGCTCTCGCAACTTCCTGAAAAGAAACTGGAAGCGCTAACTGCAACTTCCTATGGCACCGGCGAACTCATTCGGGCCGCTCTCGATCTTGGTGCAACGACGATTGTTCTTGCCGTAGGCGGCTCTGCGTGCACTGATGCAGGCGCTGGCGCTTTGCAGGCGCTCGGTGCGCGCTTACTTGATACACATGGCGAGGAGATTGAATTAGGCGGGGCTGCACTCAGTAAGTGCCATGAGATTGATCTGAGCCAATTAGATCCACGGATTACAAGTACAGAGTTCATCTTGGCTAGTGATGTCACCAATCCCCTATTAGGAGAAACCGGTACTGCACGCATCTATGCTCCACAAAAAGGAGCAAACCCTAGCGATGTCGAAACCTTAGAAAAAGCCATCTCTCATTTCGCACACTTAACAGGTGCAGCGCATATCAATACTCCAGGTGCTGGAGCTGCTGGAGGATTCGGATTTATGGCGCTGACTTTTCTCAACGCACAGCCGCGCAGCGGGATAGCCATGGCTCTTGATTTGATTAACTTTATAAGCAAGATTCAAGGAGCTGATCTGATTATCACTGGGGAAGGTAAATTCGACTCTCAGAGTCTGAACGGCAAAGCACCGGTTGGAATACTAGAGATTGCTATCCAGCAATCAATACCTGTTGCCCTAATTTGTGGGCAGGCTACGTTGAACAGTTCAGATGAAATCATCAAAAAATTTCACTCAATCTCTGCGCTCAATGATTTCGAAGAAGATATCAAAAAATGTATTGCGAAGCCTCGTCCAATTATCGAGAAAATTTCGGCATCCATTGCCAAAGAGTTAATCTCTTAAATATCCTTCTCACCTACATCGCCAAAGGAGCGCCCCGTGTCAGAGAATAAAGTTAGCTATGCCGGTCAGGTTGTCATAATCACCGGGGCAGCTCGTGGCATTGGAGCTGCCACTGCGAGATTGGTCGCAGAACGAGGCGGTAAAGTCTTTGCCCTCGATATCGCGCGTGATGGATTAGTGGCGCTGCAGAAAGAACTCTCTCTTGCAGATAACCAGATTGCAACTATCGACCTTGGTAATCAGGCTTCGGTAAAAGAGAGCATCGATGCAATCTTCAAACTAACCGGCCGAATCGATGCATTAATCAATACAGCAGGAGTAGTTGGCCCAACAAATGTAAAAGTTGAAGATGTGAAATGGGAAGATTTTGAATCCACGGTGCGCATTAACCTTTTCGGAACAGTGTGGCTGACACAAGCAGTTGTTCCTTACATGAAGCAGGCTAAATACGGGCGTATCGCACATGTGGCCTCTATCGCAGGCAAAGAGGGAAATCCGGGGATGACTCCTTACAACGTCTCAAAATCGGGAATGATTGGTTTTGTTAAAGGTGTTTCCAAAGAGATTGCACCAGATGGAATTACCATCAATGCGCTTGCTCCCGCTGTTATTCGCACACCGATGAATGCTGATACCAGCGATGAAACGTTAAAGTACATGATCTCTCGAATCCCAATGGGACGCGTCGGAGAGGCAGAGGAAGTTGCCGAGATACTGGCATTTATGGGATCAAGCGCATGTTCATTTACAACTGGCTTCACCTTTGATGCTTCAGGTGGTCGCGCTACCTACTAGTTAGCCTTCTTCAATCATCTCTGCATAGATTTGCGAGCGGTAGCTGACGCCTAGCTCTTTAAAAATCTTTTTCAGGTCAGATTTAACTGTGTTGACGCTGATACCTAGCTGTTTGGCAATCTCTTGATTGTTGAGCCCATTGATTACCAAATTGACCGTCTCTTGGTGGCGCGCCGGTAGCGCATCAATCTTGCGCTTCATGGAGCTCTTAGGCGGCTCAAGTGTGACTACTTTTCTTTCGCGGGTTTTTTCAAGGTAGGCCTGCAGCAATCTTGCCAACGTTCGATAAGTATCAAGATCGCGAGTGCGCCCTGAGACTTGTGGGCCGAAGGCCAGCGAGAGACAGAATTGAGAACCTTCGTTCCAGATGATTGGCTGGCAGATAATCTCTTCGATGCCTAACTTTTCTCTGAAGAGTGCGCTCTGAGGGTACTTCTCTAACCACGCTTCTTTGGTGGGAAGATAGACCTCGCACTTGAGATTGAGACAGTCAATTGTTGGAAATTGTGTTGTAGTGCGTAGCCAGCTTAAGCCCACAAGTGAATCTTGATCGAGCCCAGAGCTGCCGAGAATAAATAGTTCATCTGATGGAGTTTTTTCTGTGAGGGCCACATAAACTGCCCCATCTTTATCAAGAACATTGCGATGTAAATTCTCGAGAATTTCTTGGACATCTGAGGGGTTGCCAAGTAAGTAGCTTGCAAAATCCTCAACACGCTTCACGTCGCCATTATCACCAATAATCTGGAGAGATACCTGTGAATTTTCAGGTAAAGCAAAATGAAACACTGCAAAGTAGCCCCGACGGGATTCGAACCCGCGTAGCTGGCTTGAGAAGCCAGAGTCCTAGGCCGCTAGACGACGGGGCCCTAGTTCATCAATTTCACAAGACCTTCGGTCTTTGAAATCTTTATCAATTACATTTTCGCTGGGGTACCAGGACTCGAACCTAGACTTACTGAACCAGAATCAGCAGGGC
>JACCEE011034072.1_pt1 | contig 10746 bp, 9 predicted proteins | sample 7449931 | NCBI WGS metagenome assembly JACCEE01 (sample SAMN15323457, study PRJNA562643) | freshwater metagenome | isolation source: river surface water | place: USA:Blue River Watershed | collected 2017-08-19 | reverse complement strand
GCCTGTGGCGGTATGTACACCGCAAACACCATGGCAACTATCGGTGAAGCAATCGGATTGTCTCTGCCTGGATCTGCAGCGCCCCCAGCTGTAGATCGACGACGGGATACCTACGCCATTAAATCTGGAGCAGCGGTAGTAGAACTTATCCGCCAGGGAATCACTACCCGTCAGATTCTTACAAAGCGCGCTTTTGAAAATGCGATTACATCTTTGATGGCCTTAGGTGGTTCCACAAATGCGGTTCTACATCTTCTTGCCATCGCACATGAAGCCAAGGTTGATTTAACTCTAAATGATTTCCATCGCATCGGATCAAGGGTTCCTTTGCTGGGCGATCTAAAACCATTCGGTCGATTTGTAATGAGTGATGTAGACAAGGTCGGCGGAATTCCGGTAGTTCTAAAAGCTTTGTTAGATGCTGGTTTATTGCATGGTGATTGCTTGACAGTTACTGGAAAGACAATGGCGGAGAATCTTGCTGATGTAAATCCGCCAGATCCTGATGGAGATATTTTGAAAGCTACCAGTAATCCAATGGCAACTACCGGCGGCATCACTATTTTGGGTGGCAGTCTGGCTCCGGAAGGAGCGGTCACCAAAGTTGCTGGTGTTGGTGTTGATGTATTTGAAGGACCGGCGCGAGTTTTCGATAGAGAACAATCTGCGATGCAGGCTTTAGAAGACGGAACCATCAAAGCCGGCGATGTTGTTGTTATTCGTTACGAGGGACCAAAGGGTGGTCCCGGTATGCGCGAGATGTTGATGATTACCGGTGCAATAAAAGGTGCCGGACTTGGAAAATCTGTTCTGCTTCTAACTGATGGTCGATTCTCTGGTGGCACGACAGGACTTTGTGTCGGCCATGTCGCACCAGAAGCGGTTGATGGTGGACCAATTGCCTTGGTAAAAGATGGCGATCGAATTCGCATCGATACAAAGCAGCGAACTTTGGATCTCTTGATAGATGACAAAGAAATGGCTAAACGTCGCTCGGAGTTCCGCCCATTGCCTCCGCGCTACACCTCAGGGGTACTTGGAAAATACTCAAAACTGGTTGGTTCAGCCTCAAAAGGTGCGGTCTGCGACTAGGCCTGATTCACGTTCAAAATGTGAGATAGGCGTCTCAGGGGTTGACTCATACTTTTTGTGACGGGATAATTCTCTACATGTCAGCGAACACATCATCTGTCTCAATCATTGTTTCAGTGGTGGTGATTCGCTGCGCGTGAACTAGCTTCAAGTTCACGCGCATCCTCAGGAAACTGAGGGTTTTTGCATTATTGGAGCGGAATTTATTTAGGTATAGGAAGGAGTAGAACATGGGCAATCAGATTACGGGAGCACAATCTCTTGTCAACGCCTTGGAACAAGCTGGCGTTGATGTCATGTTCGGTATTCCAGGCGGTGCAATCCTTCCTGCTTACGATCCAATTTATGATTCGAAGATTCGCCACATCCTGGTTCGACATGAACAAGGTGCAGGGCATGCGGCCACAGGTTATGCGCAGGCAACTGGCCGAGTTGGAGTTTGTATCGCAACATCAGGTCCAGGTGCTACAAATCTAGTTACTCCGCTCGCTGATGCTCACATGGATTCTGTCCCGATTGTTGCAATCACAGGACAGGTTCCAGGACCAGCAATCGGTACCGATGCTTTCCAAGAGGCTGATATCCGTGGCGTAACCATGCCGATCACAAAACACAATTATTTAATTACCGATCCACTTGATATTCCAAAAGCCATCGCCGAAGCCTTCTATATTGCAAACTCGGGACGACCTGGACCGGTTTTGGTTGATATAGCCAAAGATGCTTTGCAAAAAATGACAGATTACAACTATCCAACATCTATAAATCTTCGCGGCTACAAACCTCAAACTGAGCCGAACGCACAATCAATTCGAGATGCAGCTGCTCTGATCGCACAATCCGTAAAGCCAGTTTTTTATGTTGGCGGCGGTGTAATCAAGGCGAATGCGGCAAAGGATTTGTTGAAGTTAGCAGAGCTGGTTGGCGCACCTGTGGTGACCACACTTATGGCCCGTGGCGCTTTCCCTGATAGCCATCAACAGCATCTGGGAATGCCGGGAATGCATGGCACAGTAGCTGCGGTTACTGCGCTGCAAAAAGCTGATTTGTTAATCACTTTGGGTGCTCGTTTCGATGATCGAGTAACTGGAAAGCTCTCGACATTCGCTGTTAATGCCAAGATTATTCACGCCGATATTGATCCAGCTGAGATTGGAAAGAATCGCTATGCAGATGTTCCAATTGTTGGCGATTTAGCTCCAACCATTCGGGCGCTGATTCCGGCGGTTGAAGCGGAGTTCAAGAAAAACAAGCCAGACCTAAGTACTTGGTGGCGCCAGATTTGTTCCCTGCGTGAGAAGTATCCATTGGGTTACAACGAGCCGGCAGATGGATCACTTTCTCCGCAGTATGTGATTGAAAGAATTGGCGCAATAACTGGTCCAGATGGAATTTATGTTGCCGGCGTCGGACAACATCAGATGTGGGCGTCACAATTTGTTAAGTATGAAAAACCACGTACTTGGTTGAACTCTGGTGGATTAGGAACTATGGGTTATGCGGTGCCGGCTGCGATGGGGGCAAAGGTTGGTGCGCCAGATACACCGGTTTGGGCGATTGACGGCGATGGTTGTTTCCAAATGACCAATCAAGAGTTGGTTACCTGTGCACTTAATAACATCCCAATCAAAGTAGCCATCATCAACAACGAGAGCCTAGGAATGGTTCGTCAGTGGCAATCCCTGTTTTATCAACAGAGATACTCCAACACCGATTTACACTCAAAGCGCATTCCAGATTTTGCAAAATTGGCAGAGGCTATGGGTTGCGTTGGCCTGCGTTGTGATAGCAAGTCAGATGTAGACAAGATTATTAAGGAAGCCAACTCAATTAATGATGCACCAGTAGTTGTTGATTTCAATGTTCACCGTGATGCCATGGTTTGGCCTATGGTCGCAGCTGGAACCTCAAATGACGACATCATGATCGCCAAAGAGATGGCGCCGGACTGGGATTCACAGGAGCTATAACCATGGCGCAGCACACACTCTCTGTATTAGTTGAAAATAGCCCCGGCGTATTGGCGCGAGTTGCATCGCTATTTTCACGACGTGGCTACAACATTGATTCTCTAGCGGTAGGACCAACTGAAAACCCTGAGGTCTCACGCATGACTATTGTGTTGAATCTTGAGGGTCACGCTCTTGATCAAGTCAGCGCCCAGCTATTCAAGTTGGTGAATGTCATTGGGATCCAAGAAATGAAGAGCACCAACTCAAGACAGCGTGAACTACTCATGGTCAAAGTCAGCAGCTCAGGTTCTCGTGGCGAGATCGAGGCTCTGGCTAAGAAATATAACGGCCAAATTGTTGAGGAGAGTAATAACTCTTTGGTTATTGAGGCGATTGGTACCAGCAAAGATTTGTCAGCACTGTTATCGGAGTTAAGTAAGTTTGGGGTTAAAGAGTTGGTTCAATCCGGGTTAATCGCCATTGAAACTGGTGACACAACCTTGGTGGAGCGTACTTTGCAAGAAACTGGACTAGCCTCATCAGAGTCGCATAGCCAGACAGAGGATTACCAAAACTAAATATCGAATCAGAACACAAACAAAAAGAAAGCTGGAGCGAACGTGGCAACTATCTATCATGACGAAGATGCAGATCTATCGGTTATTCAAGGCCGAAAGGTTGCGGTCATTGGTTACGGTTCACAAGGTCATGCGCATGCATTGAACCTGCGAGATAGCGGAGTTGATGTCCGTGTTGGATTAGCGGAGGGGTCTAAGTCACGCGCCAAAGCTGAGCAGGAAGGTCTTCGCGTTGTAACAGTTGCCGAAGCCGTAAAGGAAGCAACGGTCATAATGTTGTTGGCGCCTGATCACAAACAACGTCACATTTATAAAGAGTCAATCGAGCCAAATCTGAAAGCTGGCGATGCTTTGTTCTTTGGACATGGCTTCAATATTCGATTTGGTTACATCAAGCCACCAGCCAATATTGATGTTTGCATGGTTGCACCAAAAGGCCCAGGTCACTTGGTTCGCCGTGAATATGTAGCTGGCCGCGGAGTTCCAGACATCGTTGCGGTGGAGCAGGATGCCACTGGAAATGCTTGGCCTCTAACACTTTCATATGCAAAAGCCATGGGTGGTTTGCGAGCTGGTGGAATTCTCACCACATTTACCGAAGAGACTGAAACCGATCTATTTGGAGAGCAATCAGTACTTTGTGGCGGTGCATCTCAATTAGTTCAGTATGGCTTTGAGACCTTGATTGAGGCTGGTTACCAACCAGAGGTTGCTTACTTTGAGTGCTTACATGAGCTCAAGTTAATTGTTGATTTAATGTATGAAGGCGGAATTGCCAAGCAGAGATGGTCAGTCTCTGACACTGCAGAATACGGAGATTACATCTCTGGTCCACGTGTAATTGATCCACATGTCAAAGAAAATATGAAGGCGGTCTTGGCTGATATTCAAAGTGGCGCTTTTGCAAAACGCTTTATTGAAGACCAAGATGCTGGAGCACCAGAGTTCAAAGCGTTGCGCGCTAAAGGCGAACAACATCCAATCGAGGAAGTTGGTCGCGAACTGCGCAAGATGATGTCCTGGGTAAAGGCTGCCAATAAAGATGACTATAAGGAAGGCTCTGCCGCGCGTGAGTAAACCTGTTGTATTAATTGCGGAGGAGTTGAGTCCAGCAACCCTTGAGGCGCTGGGTCCAGATTTCGAAATCCGTAACTGTGATGGTGCCAATCGTGCCGAGTTATTGCCTGCCTTAGCTGCAGGTGTTGACGCGGTATTAATACGCTCCGCCACAAAAATGGATGCAGAGGCGATTGCTGCAGCAAAAGGTTTGAAGGTTATCGCCCGAGCCGGAGTGGGTCTCGACAACGTTGATATTCCAGCCGCTACCGCCGCTGGTGTGATGGTTGTTAATGCACCGACCTCAAATATTGTTAGCGCAGCTGAGCTTGCGATTGCACTTTTGTTGGCTTCAGCGCGTCATGTTTCACCGGCTCATGCCGCACTGAAAAATGGCAAGTGGGCCCGTTCTAAGTACACAGGTGCAGAGCTATTTGAAAAAACACTTGGTGTGGTTGGGTTTGGAAGAATCGGTCAGTTAGTTGCGCACCGCATGCAGGCATTTGGCATGAAGGTTGTTGCTTATGATCCTTATCTACAACCGGCTCGCGCTGCACAACTTGGTGTTGATCTAGTTTCACTTGATGAACTTCTTGAGAAATCTGATTTCATCACCATTCATCTTCCTAAAACTAAAGAAACCGCCAATCTAATTGGTGAAGCAGCTTTGAAAAAGGTAAAGCCAACAGTGCGCATTATTAACGCCGCTCGAGGCGGAGTTCTTGATGAAGCTGCGTTGTATGCAGCAATCTCTGAAGGTCGAGTAGCCGGCGCAGGTCTTGATGTTTTTGCCACTGAACCATGCACCGATTCACCTTTGTTCGCCCTTGATCAAGTTGTTGCAACACCTCACCTCGGTGCTTCTACAGATGAAGCACAAGAGCGAGCTGGTATCGCAGTAGCTGTTTCAGTGCGAAAAGCTTTGTCTGGAGAGTTAGTTCCTGATGCGGTAAATGTTAAAGGTGGCGAAATCCATGAAGAGATTCGTCCATCCCTGCCATTAGTTGAAAAGATGGCGCAGATTGCAACAGCCTTTGAGGCGGAGTTACCAGTTTCTATCGAGATCACCGTCAGTGGAGAGGTCTCTGAGCATGACTGCTCGATTTTGGGAACTTCAGCTTTGAAAGGTGCACTTATTGCAACCGGTATGGAGGATGTTACCTACGTTAACTCACCAAACTTGGCTGCGGAAAAAGGCTTAACCTCATCGGTAGTTACGGAGGCTGAGTGTGAGGACTACCGCAGCATGATTTCACTGCGTGCTGCATTCTCAAATGGCAACCGCGTTGAGGTTGATGCCACTTTGATGGGAATCCGCAAAGTTGAAAAGATTGTTCGAATCAACAAGTTTGATATCGAACTGCCTCCTGCAGATCACCTGCTCTTCTTGGTTTACGAAGATAAGCCAGGTGTTGTTGGCAGCGTGGGAAATATCCTTGGAAATGCCAAGACCAATATTGCAAATATGCAGGTAGCGCGTGACAAAGCTGGAGGAGAGGCTTTGATGGCTCTAACTGTTGACTCCGCTATTTCAGCTCAAGTAGTTGCACAGATCGCAAAAGAGATTGGTGCGCGAGTAGCGAGATCGGTTTCATTGCAATCATGAGCAAGCAATACAAACTAGCTTTAATTGGTGGCGACGGTATCGGGCCTGAAGTTGTTGCTGAAGGGGTAAAAGTTCTTGATGCGGTAGCCGCCAAATATGGCGTTTCCTTTGCTAAAAAAGAGTTTGATCTTGGTGCTCGTCTTTGGCACCGCACCGGAGAAACTTTGCCGGATGCGGTATTGGAGGAGTTAAAGGGTTTTGATGTTATTTTGCTAGGAGCGGTTGGCGACCCATCAGTTCCAAGTGGTGTTCTAGAACGCGGATTGCTTCTCAAGCTGAGATTCGCATTTGATCACTACATCAATTTACGTCCCGCTCGACTTTATCCAGGAACTACTGGTCCACTGCGCACAGAAGCACCAATTGACTTTGTTGTAGTCAGAGAAGGCACCGAAGGTCCCTATGTCGGTGCTGGTGGAGTTTTAGCTGAAGGTACTTCAAGTGAGATTGCAACAGAGGAATCGCTAAACACTAGAAGAGGTGCAGAGCGGGTTATTCGCAATGCTTTTGCTCGCGCTCAAGCCAGACCGCGCAAGAAATTAACTCTGGTTCACAAAAACAATGTTTTGGTGCGCGCCGGAAGTTTATGGACCCGCACCTTTAATGAGGTGGCAAAAGAGTTTCCGGATGTAACTACTGATTATCTTCACGTCGATGCCGCATCGATGTTCTTCGTGACAAATCCAGAGCGCTTCGATGTTGTAGTAACAGACAATCTATTTGGTGACATCCTTACAGACATCGCAGCCGCAATCTGTGGTGGAATTGGATTAGCTGCTTCTGGCAATATCAATCCAGAAGGTAAATTCCCATCTATGTTCGAACCGGTCCATGGTTCAGCTCCAGATATCGCAGGCAAAGGAATCGCAGATCCAACCGCAACAGTTATGTCTGTTGCCATGATGCTTAGACACCTCGGCTTAGATGATGCCGCAGCAGATGTTGAAAAGGCAGTGGAGCAGGACATATTGCAGCGCGGTACCGCTAAGCGTTCTACCAAAGATGTTGGCGATTCATTGGTAAAGGCGTTGGCATAATGAAAATAAATATCACGCCAACTAGCAATTTGGTTCCAGTAGAAGAGCGGGAAAAAAGAGTTGCAGAGCCAGGGTTTGGTAAGTACTTCACCGATCACATGGTTACCGCGCAATGGAATCAGGGTTCCGGTTGGTCTGATGCAAGTGTTCAGGCTTATGGTCCAATTAGTTTGGATCCAGCCGCAATGGTTTTTCATTACGGACAAGAGATCTTTGAAGGTATGAAGGCTTACTCGCAGCCTGATGGTTCAATCGCTTTATTTCGCCCTGAGGCTAATGGTCTGAGATTTGCTAAGAGCGCAGCCCGCATCACTCTTCCTGAGTTGCCGGTTGCCGATTTTGTCAGTGCTGTAGAGGCTCTGGTTCGAATTGATTCTGGTTGGGTTCCGAAAAAAGTTGGCGAATCTTTGTACATCAGACCTTTCATGATTGCCACTGAGGTTGGATTGGGAGTACGACCCTCCAATCAGGCTTTGTTCGCGGTAATTGCCACACCCGCTGCGGCTTACTTCAATGCGGCAAAAGCGGTAACAGTTTGGATCTCTACAGAGTATGTACGTGCTGCCCTTGGTGGAACAGGTGAAGCAAAGTGCGGCGGTAATTACGCAGCTTCTTTGCTCGCCCAACAACAAGCTGCAGCACAAGGATGTGATCAAGTTGTTTGGCTTGATGCTAAAGAGCGCCGCTATATCGAAGAGATGGGCGGTATGAACCTTTACTTCGTAAAAGGCCGCGGCAAGGACGCCACAATCTTCACACCTAAATTAACTGGAACACTTTTACCTGGTATCACCAGAGACTCAATTCTCTCTGTCGCCTCAGATCTTGGTTATCAAGTAGAAGAGGGAATGATCTCAATTGACGAATGGCGAGATGGTGTTGCAAGTGGAGAGATCTCAGAGATCTTTGCCTGCGGAACCGCGGCGGTAATTGCCCCAGTCGGTACCGCAAAGAGTGTCCATGGAACATGGGTAACTGGAGATGGAAATCCTGGCCAAATCACCATGGAAATCCGCAATCACTTATTAGGTATTCAACATGGAACTATTGCTGATAAACATGGATGGATGAAGAAAGTTTCCCAATGACGGTTTCTGATTCATTCCATATCTATGACACAACTCTGCGGGATGGCGCACAACAAGAAGGGCTAAACCTTTCAGTTCATGACAAGTTGACAATCGCCCGACATCTCGATGATTTAGGTGTTGGTTTTATTGAGGGCGGCTGGCCAGGAGCAAATCCCAAAGACACAGAGTTCTTTAAATTGGCCCAGAGTGAGTTGAAGTTAAAGAACGCCACCTTTGTTGCCTTCGGCGCTACCCGCAGACCAAATGTCAAAGCTGCAGATGATGCGTTACTTCGCGCGTTGCAAGATTCAGGTGCTCCAGTAGTCACTCTGGTAGCAAAGTCTCATGATCGTCATGTTGATTTGGCGCTCAAGACCCATCTAGATGAAAACCTAGCGATGATTCGCGACTCAATTCAATTTTTACGTGCTGGTGGCCAACGAGTGTTTTTAGATGCCGAACATTTCTTTGATGGTTACCGCTCCAACTCTTCTTATGCTTTAGAGGTGGTTCGAGTGGCAGCAGAGGCCGGAGCTGACGTAATCGCTCTATGTGACACTAACGGTGGCATGTTGCCTGATGAACTTTCTGATGTAGTTCACGAAGTGCTGGCCAAGAGCTCTGCTCGTTTAGGAATTCACTGTCACAATGACACAGGTTGTGCAATTGCTAACTCCTTAGCCGCTGTCGCAGCAGGAGCTACCCATGTTCAAGGAACTCTAAATGGTTATGGGGAAAGAACTGGTAACGCAGATTTAGTCTCAATCATCGCCAATTTGCAGCTTAAGAAAAAGCAACAGGTTCTTCCATCAGGTGCGCTAGAAGAGGCTTTTCGTATCTCACATGCGGTAGCCGAGGTAACCAATGTCTCTCCAAGCGCTAGACAGCCATACGTTGGAGTTTCCGCATTTGCTCACAAAGCCGGCCTACATGCCTCAGCGATAAAGGTTGATCCAGCTCTCTATCAGCATGAGGATCCAGAGAGCGTTGGAAATGACATGAGAATGTTGGTTTCTGAAATGGCTGGGCGGGCCTCAATCGAACTTAAATCCCAAGAACTTGGCTTTGACTTAAGTAAGGAAAAAGAGGTTGTCACTCGTGTGGTTGAGCGGGTAAAGAATTTGGAAGCAAGGGGATACACCTTTGAGGCGGCTGATGCCTCCTTTGAATTACTTTTACGGGAAGAGTTAGATGGCCGACGCCCTTCATTTTTTAAGTTGGAGAGTTGGGAAACCACAGTTGATCAAGATGAAAATAAATCAGTTACCTCTCGTGCAACAGTAACACTGCAAGCTAAAGGACAAAGTATCGAGTCCCAAGGAGTTGGAAACGGCCCAGTTAACGCAATAGATAACGCTTTGCGAAATGGACTAGAAAAACTCTATCCAGAGCTTAAGCACCTGGAGTTGACTGATTACAAAGTTCGCATCCTTGAAGGCCGATTAGGTACCGGTGCCGTAACCCGCGTCTTAGTAGAAACCAGTGATGGCAATGGAGAGTGGAGCACAATTGGCGTTCATGAAAATGTTATCGCAGCCTCCGCAATGGCATTAGAGGATGCATTAACTTATGGTCTACTTAGGCAGGGCAAGCTACCCGAGTAGGAGATCGATTAGTTATGAAGACTGCGGTCAAAAGAGGTTATCGATACAGCCCTGCTGAAAGTGCAGAGTGGCTGAAGGCGCAGATGTCACACCTCGGTATAAGTGGCCTCGAGGAGTTACACCAAAAAACTGGAATCGATCGTGGATCTTTGTCGAGATACTTTAGACAAGAACGGGTTCCGGGGATTGATGTAATCGCTCCACTTTGCAAGGCGCTCGAAGTTTCTCCTGAAACTCTCTTAATTGCTTTAGGTGCGATTGATAGAAAACGTTGAGCTATTCGCGAGCTGTAATTATTAACTCATCACCTACGCGCTGAAAGTTTCTCGGGAAGGTGTCATCAGCCCAAAGTCGGTGTAAGTGAGCGATTTGATCATTTGTTAATGCTCCACTAACTACATCGAGTATCTCATCAAAGTTGTGCCCAACTCCAATGGTTACCTTAATCTCACTATCAGAACTGGAGAGATCTGGGGTTAGGCAGTAATCATTGATTACTAAAACAATCCGCATAACCCCTCCTTTGCTCAAAGCGGATAAGTAAGCCACTTACCTCCGACAGCGCAATTTTGGTCAAAGTGTTGCGTATTAGCAACGCTGTGTCTAATAAGTGATAGGTCATAATCTGAAGTACGCTTTTTGTTATGGCGTTGGATTCAGCTCTTGCAGAGGCTTATCGCTCACATTTGATTACTGAGCGTAATCTTTCTGAAAACTCAATCCGCGCCTACCTAGCCGATCTTGAATCATT
>JACCEE011553740.1_pt1 | contig 10747 bp, 6 predicted proteins | sample 7449931 | NCBI WGS metagenome assembly JACCEE01 (sample SAMN15323457, study PRJNA562643) | freshwater metagenome | isolation source: river surface water | place: USA:Blue River Watershed | collected 2017-08-19 | reverse complement strand
CCGCTCTCGTTCTCATTCTCCCGCTCTCGTTCTCATTCTCCCGCTCTCGTTCTCATTCTCCCGCTCTCGTTCTCATTCCCCCGCTCTCGTTCTCGTTCTCACACTCTTTTTATGTTATATACTATTCTATTATTTGCTAAAATTCTATTTATTTAGCTATATTCATTAATAAAAAAATGCCTGAAGTTAGAATTGAACTAACTACCTTAAGATTTTCAGTCTTACGCTCTACCGAATGAGCTATTCAAGCCTATTTTTTTGACCTCTCTTTATGGTCGATTATATTTAAAAGCATTTCAGAAAATTCATTAAAATCAGAAAAATCTACATCTAATTGTTTAACATAAGCAGTTATTTTATAATAATCATAATATTTAACAGTTTTTATTAAAAAAATATGCCTACAACGAATAAATTTTAAATTAATATTTAATTTAAAAAAAACATTTAATTTAATTTTTTTTTTAAAAAAATTAAAATTTAATATATATTTATATTTATTTTTATTTAAAATACTATAAAATAACATTAAAATATTTAAAAAATTAAATGATTTTATAGATGTAGGTTTATATATACTTATATCAATATTATCGCTTAAAATAAAATTTTGTTTATTAGATGAATGATTTATTAAAAAACTACTTTTTTCTTTTAATATATGATCTTGTTTCCCTAAAGATCTAAACATATCAAAACCATATTCATATGTATCTTTAAACATTACAAATTCATCTCTCCACACTATATGCCAAGAAAAAGAATTCATTCTAACAGGTATAGAAAATTCTGCATTTAGATTGACTAATGCTGTATATTCAAAGGATTCGTGACTCCCCACTAAATATTTTAATTCTAAAAAAAAATTATATAAAAATACGTCATCTTCATTTTCCCCAAAAACTACCTTAAAATAATCATATTTTGCTATTTTTCTAAATGGAAAATAGATATAATTATTTTCATTACATTCATTGTCTAGTTCCATTTCTCTCTCATCTATATCATTTATATTTATATAATTAAAAAAATCTAAAAATAAATTATCACAATAATATAAATATATATCATTAAAGTAATTATAATAATCTAATGGGATTAAACTTAAAATATTATAATTATATTCAGAATTTATTTTATTAATTAAAGTTATATCATCAACATCTGATTCTGAATCTGAATCTGAAATATTTTTATTTTCTCAATCAGTTAAATCATAATCATAATCTAATTCAGTATTTTTAAACGGATGTTCGGTTAATGAACTACCCTTATACAAATTAAATTGAAAATTTAAATAATTATATTTTAAATACCTATCCATCTCATCCTTTTGATATAATTCATAACCTGCTTCTAAATCTAATACTAAATTTTGAACCTTATCTATTTCTGTTTGTGATAAAATTTTATAACTACTTGTCATCCTTTCTAAATCATCACGTGTTAATTTTGATTTTATTTTATCCTTTTCTGCATTTAAATTTGTAAGTCAAATATCATAATTTTTTATATTACTTAAACATTTTTCTAATAATTTTTTTATAACCATATAATCAGTATATGAATTAATTTTATTATATAATATTTTTTTAATTTTTCTAAAATCTGCCATTTTTAAATTACCATTATATAATCTTTTTTTTACCTCTATATACTTTATATCTTCAAAAGTGTACTCTAAAAAAAAATCTTCTATTTTTGACATCTCTCTTGAAGTGAATTTTATATCATTCATATAATCCGAAAATACCTTAAATTCTTTATAAAAATGACCGTTATTATCTAAAAAAATCCATAAACGCCTTAATTCCTTATAACCTAACGCTCTATGTTTTAACGGTTTTAATACTTTTTTAATATGTAGAGCACTTATGTTATTATAATTATCAGTGTATATAGCTTTTTTTAATAAAAATAAATCATTTTTATCAAAAAATTCTTGATACATTTTTTTTTTTTTATAAAATTTAGATTGAACATTATTAATATTTTTTTTTTTCATTTAATTGGTAATCATAACGTTTTACTTTTATTAAATTTAGGTTATTTACCATTAGTACAAAAATATAAAATATTATTAAATAATATAAATAATTTTGATAATTTTTAAGACTAAATTCAAAAAAATTATAATATGAAAAAATATTTAAATTATAATTTTTTATAGTATATATGTATAAATAATTATAAATTTGTTCATGTAAAAAATTTAATATAGTATATGTAATTATTGGATTTAAAATTAAAAAATACATATTAAATATATTCAAAATATAATTTAAAAAAATTATATAATTATAATTGTATATAATACGATTATTAAAATTATATATATATATAATTAAATAATATATGTTATTATAATTATTTAATAAAAAAAAATTACTTATAAAAATTAATTTTAAAATAAAAAAACTAAATATATAAATACTTATATATAATAATAATTTTAAATTAAATTTATACAACTTATTATAATTTTTAATTTTTAAAAAAAAATTTATACAATAATTTTTAATAATTATTTTATTTTTAAAAATCATAATAAAAAAAATAAAAAATAAAAAAAATAAATTATTTATATAATAAATTATTATCTTATGTTTTGTAAATAGTTTAAAAAAATTATAGTTTATAAGTATAAAATAATAAATACAAGTTAAATAAACATAATAAGAAAATAATAACTTAAATTTTTTATTTTTATGATTTAAATATATTTTTAAAAAAATTAATATTAATACGAAATACTCTTCAAAATTATCACTAAAAAATCAATTATTTCATCTTATTTCATTTAAAGCTCAAATTAAACCAGAATAGTAAATTAAATAGATGTTTACATTTATTATAAAATATAATTTATATAAAAATAATAATTTATATAAAAATATTTTTTTTTTTAAAAAAATAAATAAATAATATATATATATATATTTTATAAATTTAGGAAGAAAATGTATAAATTGAATAATGTTTATATAATAATTAAATAATTTAAATTTTAATAACAATAAAAAAAACTCATATTTTTTAAAAATAATAAAATATATAAATATAAATTTTTTAAAAAAAAAATAATATATAATATAATATATATATATTAAATTTAATTTTATAGTACATAGCATAATAAAAATAAAAAAATTTAGTAATAACATTATAACATTTTAGATTTAAATTCAGTATATTTACTTATTTTACCTGTTCTTTTTTCGAACCTTTGCTTTGAAAATTTAAAACCCTTTAGGGTATAACGGCTTATAGGTTGTATATTTATAATATATTTCGTCATTTTAAATAAATCTTTTGAATTTAAATTTCATAACAAGATATTACTATGCATCATTATTTTTCTTTTTTTTCTAAAAAAAAAATTATTTAAAAAAAAAAAAACATTATAACTAAAACCATAATTTATTCTCATTAAAAAAAATTTTTTTCTAAATAGTTTCAATCAACTTATTTTATGCCTTACTTTAATCTTTTTTATAAAAAAATAATTTCAAGAAAAAATAAATTTTTTTAAAAAATCTAAATTATTTAATAAACTTGTATAAATTTTTATTGAATCAAATAATTTTATAATTTCAACGTAATTTGTAATATTTAAAATAAGTAAATTATTTTTTATATAAAAACAAATATAATAAGTTAAATGTTTTTTTAAAATAATTTTATTTATAAATAATTTTTTTGAATCATCTTTATTCAACCTTAAATTACTTAATTGAGTTATATTTACTAACATATACAAACTTAATAATAATAAAATTCTAATTTACTAGATTCTTTTAAAATTATATTCGTGTAAAAAATTCAATTTTCTATATAATTATAATAAAGTTCAAGGTGACCTACACTAGGAAAACTTTTTAATAATGGATTACCTATATAAGAATAATCTAAAAGTAAATTTCTACTATCTAATTTATTTAAAAAATTTATATTAAACATTTCTGCCAACTCTCTTTCTAACCACAATGAATTATGATACATATTTGATATAGTATTTAACTTTTTAAAATCAGAACAAAATGTAAATATATTTATTTTTAAACTATATTTATATAAAAAAAAATTATATATTATACAATTTATAATAACTTTTTTATTGTTATTTAATAAAATATCCTTATTATAATCAAAAGTATTCATATCTATTAACATATTATTAAAAAATAATGAATTATACCTTAAAAATAAAATAAACGGATAAAATCAAGAATTTAAAATTATAATATTAACATTAAATGATAAAAATTTATTTACATAATGATAATAAAATAATGAATATTTAAAAACAAAATTAAATAAATTTAATGAGGATAAAAACATTCTTATTATTTAAAATAAATTTTAATTATTTAATAATTTTTCCTCACGGATTTTTTCTAGGTTTACCACCTCTAGTTCTACCACCATTTGGATGATCGATAGGATTCATAGTTTCACCTCTAACGGAAGGTCTTATATTATAAAATCTTGATATTCCAGCCTTACCTAAAACCTTTAAAAAATGAAAAACATTAGATGATCTACCTACTGTAGCTAAACAATATTTAGAAAAGTATTGTCTTTTTTTTGATGGTAATTTAATTAAAATTTTATCCTTATTTTTATTAGCACCCAAAATTTTTCCAAATGTACCAGCAGCCCTAATTATTTTTCCGCCATCTAATGGTTTTAATTCAAGATTAAATACATTTGAACCATTTTTTATTCAACCTAATGGTTTAGTAATACCAGGTATATTTAGTTGTGTATTAAATGACGTTGAAATTTTTTGATTTTTTTTTAAATCATCAGCAGCTAAATTATAAGCTACTGAACCATCATTATATTTTATTAAAGCTAAAAAACTACTATATTTTTTATCAATATCATAACTTATAAAATTACCTTCGGTTTTTTTTAAACGAAAAAAATCAACATAACGTCTTAAATTAAATAAACCGTTACCTTTATGTCTAACAGTTATATGACCAAAATTATTTCTACCAGAATTATTTTTTTTTTTAAAAAATAATCTTTTAAATTTTTGTAAATTTAATAATTTTTTATCTATGTTTACTCTAAACCTTAAACTTGAATTTAATGGTTTATATTTTTTTAATAACATTTATTTAGATATAAAAACCACTAATATAATTTAAAATATTTGGCTGTAAACCTAATAATATTTGTATGAAATTTAATCAATATAAAATTATATAATTATCATAATTAAAATCATTAAAATTTATTTTTTTAGTACTAATATCTGGTGTACCAAAAAATATATTTCATCAGATTTTAAAAAAAATTACTATAAATATTATATTTACTAAAAACATTATTTGAATTGTTAAAAAAAATATTTTATTTAAGGCAACAACTCATAATCATAATTCACCTCAAAAAAATAATGTAATAGGTATATCAAGAAATGATAATAAACTAAAAATACTTAAATATACTAAATTTGGTGAGTTATATCATAAACCACTTAAATATATTATATTTCTAGTTCCATATCTAACTTCAATCATATTTACTACAATAAATAACGTTGTAGTTGATAAAGAATGACCTCATATATAATATATTGAATTTTTTAATGATTTTAATGAATCTAGATGAATTAAAGCTAATAACAAATTAGTATGTAAAACTGAACCGTAAGCAATTATAGCTTTTAAATCTCTTAAGTTAGAATATCTAAAAGTTACGTCTAAACAACAAAAAAATGATATAAAGATACATATATTAAATGAAATTTCTGATAAGAATAAATGTTGAATTTTTAAAAGACAAAATAAAGATAATTTAATTAAAATACAACTTAAAAATATTGACATTCCTGTAGAAACTTCAACATGAGCTTTTGGTAATCAATATCAAAAAGGTCATACCGATAATTTTACACCAAAACCTAAAAAAAATAATATATATATATAATAAACTTCGTTTGCTGTTAATTTATTTTTTTTTAATTCCATAAAATATACTGAATTAGTTTCTGTTATTAATATTAAAAAACCTAAACCTACTAATATTGAACCTAATACAGCTCATCCAGCAAAAAATAATGAAGCTTCTACAGAACCTCTAGAATTTGAAGTCAAATACATAGAATAAAAAACTAATACTAATAATAACTCATAAATAAAATAAAATAATATAATATTCTCTATAACTAAAATATAATAAGATAAAATAAATATTAAATAAATATATAAATATATGGTTGAATTAGAATTGTTATAATCTATACTCATATATATATATATAAACGGATATAATAAACTAAATAACAGTATAAACGTTAAATTAAATTTATTTATAGATAATAAAAATAAATTTTTTAAACCAAAATTATAAATATCAAAAAATATTATATAATTTTCAGTAAAAATATAAGAATCTGAACCGTAAAATAAATGACCATATGTATAATAACAATCTAATAAATATAATATAAAAAAATAAGATATAGCACTATTTAGGCAGGTAAACATATAGATAAATAATCTAGTATCTGCTATAAATAATTTATCATTTATTTTTTCATAAAAAAATCTATAATTATATATTGTAAATAACAAGGCTATAAAAAAAAAACTTATTATTAAAAATAAATAAAAACATCTTATCGATATAGTGATTTCAAGATAGATCAAACTTTTATTAACCATTTTTTTTTTAAATTCATTTAAAAAAATCAATTCTTTTAGGTAATTTAATTTTTTATAGTTATTATATATATTTATATATTTTCTTCTTTTATAATGTAAGCTTGATAAAAAAATATTAAAAATTAAACCAAAAAAATAATACGAATTTATTTTATTTGATTCATTTATTAATAATGGATAATCAATTCACTGTAAATTAGTATTTAAATCAGCAACAGAAATTAAAGGTACTCTTAATCTTTTTGCATTATTTATTTTTTTTAATTTAACATAAGCTGAAGTACAAAAAATAAAACCATAAAAATTATCATTTAACATAAAATATGAATAATCATTTAATTCATTCAAAGAACGTTCAAATTCATTTTCAGTAATTATATAAGGTAAATAATTCATATAAATTACATTAAACATTAAATATATAGTTTTTAAAAAACTTTTTTTAAAAAGAAAATAATTTAAAAAAGATACTCTTTGTTTTCTTTTTTTTATATAAAAATAAAAAAATTTATTAAAAAAAGAGTTATTTTTTTGTGAAAACATAGAAAATAATGAAGAGTATGAAATAAAATAAGGTAAAAAAATATTATCGGAAGAACTAAATTTATTAGTAGGTAATATTATATTTTTTATTTTTGTTGCATCATGAAATGCATTTAAACTTTTTTTTTTTAATTTTGTTTTTCAAAATTTTACATATAAACCACTATCTATAAAACTTTTTTCTTTTATAAGATTACTATCAATTATTTTTTTAATTTTTTTTTTATAATAAATAAAAAAAAAAATTATATTTTTTTTATCAATTTTATTTATTTTAAAATTATAATTTAAAAGATTTAAATTATCATTTTTTAATAAATAAAGTATTAAATATATATATATATTATTGTAATTTATTATCAAAACCAACTATAAGAATTGCACTTATTATAAATAATTATATTTATACTAAAATTGGTTTAATAGTCTGCTGTAAGAATTGCACTTACTTATAAGGTTAATGAGACCTTTTTTTTTTACTACTAGCAGACTTAAATATTTTAAATTTTATATAAGTTAATTTAGTCTGCTGTAAGAATTGCACTTACTTATAAGGTTAATGAGACCTTTTTTTTTTACTACTAGCAGACTTATAATAAATATTTAATTTTTATCTTACTAAAATATTATATTTCTATTTCAGGGGAGGCTGGAATTGAACCAGCGATTACGATTTTGAAGACCGTGGTTTTGCCATTAAACTACACCCCTTTTTACAGCATTTTTATACTCCACAAACAGATTCTTCTACCAGTACCTTGTTTCAACTTCGCTCAAACCCCTTGGATTAACATTAACGGTTTATACTTATTAAATATTTTTTTTATTAAAAACACTTAAAAAAATAAAGTGACCTGGCTCTCATTCATCCTCAGTCTCCGAGCGTGATGGGCGGTGTGTGCAAAATTTAACTTTTAATTCACCGTATCATTCTAATATACGATTACTAACGATTCCAACTTCTTTACTTTTTTTTTCAAAAAGTATTCCGTACTACGATAATTTTTAAAGATTTACTCAAACTTGCGTCTTTGTCTCTTATTGTAAATATCTTTGTAACACATGTTCAGCCCAATATATAAAGCTCATACGGACTTGACTTACTTCCTTTTAGTTGTAACTGTTCCATACAGGATTCAATTACAAAAACCTATATACTATAGGGGGAATTGCGTTCGTCTAGAACTTAATCCAACATTCTACAACACGAACTTATGACAGCCATGCAGGTCCTAATTGTAATAGTTATTAATTCTAACAGAATATAATATATAATTTTACAAAAATATTGGTAAGGTTCTTGGTGTATTATCTAATTAAGGCATGTGTTTCACCGTTTCATTAAATTCCCGCCAATTCTTTTAAGTTATACCCTTGCGACTGTTATCCCCAGGTGGAGTATTTACGCGTTAGCTTAAAGACGTCTTATCATCTTTAATACTCATAATTCAAGGTATGGACTACCAGGGTCTCTAATCCTGTTCGATCACCATACTTTAGTACCTCAGCGTCAATATTAAATAGAAAGCTGCCGTGGCTATTGAAAATATTATTAAACTCTAGCACATTTTATCGCTTGTTTAGTAATATTGCCTTCTTCAGTAATATTCTAGTATAAGAATGTATTAAAATTCTGGAAAAAAAATTTCCTCAACCGCCTACGTACCCTTTACACCCAATCAATATGGATAGTGCTAACACCCCATGTCTTACCGCGACTGCTGGCACATGGTTGGTCGGTGCTTCTTAGTGAAAATACTATCGTTATTTTATTTCACGACATGAGTTTACAACTACCTTAGCCTTCGTCTTCTCCGAGAGATCACTAGATTTAACTTGCGTTAATTGTCCAAAATTCTACACTGCTGCCAACGGAAGAGTGTTCTCAGACTCATTGTGGCCAAACAAACTATAATAATGGCTAAAGATGTGGCTTGGTATGGCCATTATCCTACCAACTACCTAATCTTCTACGAGCTCATCCAATAATATAATAATTTTTTATCAAATAAAATAAATACACATCAATATTCATTGGAATTTTATTTTATAATAAAATTTAACTTTAATAGTATTTATTTATTATATATTTATAACTTTAGAATTATTATATAATCCTTTATAATATATATAATAAATAGTTCATAATATATATTAATATTTGTTAAGATGTAATTAACTTATTAATATGAGTATAATAATAAGAGGTTGTAATTTATAACTCATATATAAATATATATGTATAATTTTATATACACATTTGTATATAAGTATATATATGTATATATGTATATATTAAATCCTTTGTTAAAGATTTATAATATATATTTTATAAATAACGCTAAAATTTAATTAAAAGTTCAGCATACGTCGCTAGAGGGAGGTACAAAAACTCGGCGCCCCTAAAATGTCGCTACAGTACCCCTCCTATAGCAAAAAAATGTAAGGTATTTTTTTCAAAATAACTTAGCAGGTGTATGTCTTGATAAATTTAATTCGCTACTAAATTCTAGTAAAGTCCATATTAAATATATTAACATATGTTGATATGTTAATTTAGCAAGTACATGGACGAATTATTTATATTATATAACCCATATATTGTTAATAAGTATAAAAAATATTAATAATTAATTTATAGAATATATTCTCTATTAACACCTTTCGGTCATATATTATTCTATACTATTAATATATTTTTTCGTTTATACTTTATTAAAAATAATATAAGTTTATGTTATTTATTATCCTTATTATTATTATAAACATAAACTAAATAAATTTTGTATGACAAAATTTACTAGTTTATATATTACAATACTATTATCAATATGGTTGAAACGATTTCAGCATATTGATTATTTAAGTATGCCATTGAAAAAAAAAATTTTTAGGTTCATACGACCTGGCATATATTTGTTAAATTTTTTTATTTAATAAAAATCTTAAATATTTTTATTATTCTTTTAAAATGATAATTATAATTTATTTAAAATTACTATTGGGCAGATTCTCATATATTACTCACACGATACGCAACTCAGATAAATAATTTTTATTTTTTAAAAAAATTATCTGCGTTCTACTGGCATGTGTTAAATGCCTCTCAAGCACTCACCCAGAACTAGGATCAAATCCCAATAATATCAAAATCAACATTGCATTTTTCAATTTAAGTTATGATAGTTAATAAGCATTACTCTTAACAATAAAATAGTCTATTTTAACTTATTTAGAAATTAAAAAAACTAGTTTCATACATGAATGTATTTAACTATTCTTAACGTAGCTACTTGACACTACATAATATAAAAATTTATATTATATAATCAATACACCAGAGGTTAATTCTTCCCAGTCCTCTCGTACTAAGGTAAAATTTTTTTTCATTTCAGTGTACAACAGATAGGGACCGAACTGTCTCACGACGTTCTAAACCCAGCTCACGTACCATTTTAATTGGCGAACAGCCAAACCCTTGAAAGCTTATGCACCTTCAGGATATGATGAGCCGACATCGAGGT
>JACCEE011075033.1_pt1 | contig 10747 bp, 9 predicted proteins | sample 7449931 | NCBI WGS metagenome assembly JACCEE01 (sample SAMN15323457, study PRJNA562643) | freshwater metagenome | isolation source: river surface water | place: USA:Blue River Watershed | collected 2017-08-19 | reverse complement strand
CTATTCACATAGCTCATCTATGTGAGAAATAGTGCTATTTCTGTTTTTTTCTATGTTGATTTGCTATTAATCTATGGCTCTATGTGGTTTAGTTTTTATTTTATTAGAATTTCACCCAACGGGTTTACCTCTAGAAAATAATATCTTTGGAACTAAAAATTAAAGAAATGAAAATAGTATTCGCCACCAATAACGAAAACAAAATAAAAGAAATCCAAAGTATGCTTCCCAATAACATTACCATTGTAAGTCTTGAAAGCATTGGTTGTTTTGAGGAAATTCCAGAAACTGCTCCTACTATCGAAGGAAATGCCATTATGAAAGCGAATTACATAACCGAAAAATATGGATATGATTGCTTTGCCGACGACACTGGACTTGAAATTGAAGCCTTAAACAACGAACCTGGTGTTTATTCTGCCCGTTATGCTGGAGAACAACGTTCAGCAGAAGACAATATGAACAAAGTATTACACCTTTTAAATGATAAGAATAACAGAAACGCTCAATTCAAAACGGTGATTTGTTTGAATCTTAAAGGCGAACAATACTTATTCACTGGCATAGCCAAAGGAACTATTACATCAGAAAAAAAAGGCGAGGGTGGATTTGGATACGACCCTATTTTTCAACCTGAAAATTACAAAGAGACTTTTGCAGAACTTTCACTTGAAACCAAAAACAAAATCAGTCACCGTGGCATCGCAACACAATCATTACTTGCATTTCTGAATACAACTCATTAACAATCAAAATTGTATCATTTTTTATAACATTTTTTACAATTTCTCGCCATAATTTCACATCTAAAAAGACTATTAAAACATAAAAATCAAAAATCAAAAAGCTAACTTTCTGACAATCAAATCACAATAATTCATTAAAACTTAAAATAGCATTAGTTAATCTGAGAAATTAACAGTAATTTTGCACCCTATTTTAAAAATACATAATGAACAAATTTGAACAATTAGGATTGAATGAATCGTTACTGAAGGCGATTTTAGATCTAGGATTTGAAAATCCGTCAGAGGTACAGGAAAAGGCGATTCCCCTATTATTGGAAAAAGACACAGATATGGTTGCGTTGGCTCAAACAGGGACAGGGAAAACAGCAGCTTTCGGTTTTCCGCTAATCCAAAAAATTGATGCCGACAACAGAAATACACAAGCATTAGTTTTATCGCCAACACGCGAACTTTGCCTACAGATTACCAACGAGTTGAAAAACTACGCAAAATACGAAAAAGGTATTAACGTAGTAGCTATTTATGGTGGAGCTAGTATTACAGAGCAAGCTAGAGAAATTAAAAGAGGAGCACAAATTATTGTAGCTACTCCAGGAAGAATGCAAGACATGATCAATAGAGGTTTGGTAAACATCAAAAACATTGATTACTGTGTACTTGATGAAGCAGATGAAATGTTGAACATGGGATTCTACGAAGACATTTGCTCTATTTTATCAGATACTCCAGACGAAAAAAGCACATGGTTATTCTCTGCAACCATGCCAGCCGAGGTAGCAAGAATTGCAAAACAATTCATGAGCAGCCCAGTTGAAATTACAGTGGGAACTAAGAACTCAGGTTCTGCAACGGTATCACACGAATTTTATTTGGTAAATGCAAGAGATCGTTACGAAGCGTTAAAACGTTTGGCAGATGCTAATCCAGACATTTTCTCAGTAGTATTTTGTCGTACCAAAAGAGATACGCAACAAGTAGCTGAAAAATTAATCGAAGACGGATACAGCGCTGCTGCATTACACGGAGATTTATCGCAAGCACAACGTGATGGAGTAATGAAATCGTTTAGAGGAAGACAAATCCAAATGCTAGTAGCTACCGATGTAGCCGCACGTGGAATTGACGTAGACAACGTAACTCACGTTGTAAACTACCAACTTCCTGACGAAATCGAAACTTACAACCACCGTTCTGGCCGTACTGGTCGTGCTGGTAAATTAGGTACGTCGATTGTAATCGTTACCAAAAGTGAATTGCGTAAAATTTCTTCTATCGAAAGAATTATCAAACAAAAGTTTGAAGAAAAAACAATTCCTTCTGGAATCGAAATATGCGAAATTCAATTATTGCACTTAGCCAACAAAATCAAAGAAACGGAAGTAGACCACGAAATTGACAACTACCTTCCAGCAATCAATGATGTATTAGAAGGTTTAAGCAAAGAAGAATTAATCAAGAAAATGGTATCGGTAGAATTTAACCGTTTTATCAACTACTACAAGAAAAACAGAGATTTATCTAGCCAATCATCTGGTTCAGATCGTCGTGAGCGTGACGATAGAGACGGTGCTTCTAGAGGAAACAATAGCGGTGCTACTCGTTACTTCGTAAACATCGGTTCTAGAGATAATTTTGACTGGATGACTTTGAAAGATTTCTTAAAAGAAACTTTAGACTTAGGTCGTGATGACGTATTCAAAGTAGATGTAAAAGAAGGATTCTCTTTCTTTAATACAGATGCTGAACATACTGATAAAGTAATGGATATCTTAAACAATGTACAATTAGAAGGACGTCGTATCAATGTAGAGATTTCTAAAAATGATGGTGGTGGAAGACGCGACCATAATGGCAGAAGCTCTGGAGGTTTTGGTGGTAGAAGTTCTGCTCCAAGAAGAGAAGGCAACTTTGCTCCAAGAAGAGAAGGCGGATTCCGTAGCGACAGAAACTCAGCTCCAAGAGAGGGAGGATTCAGAAGCGAAAGAGGTAGTGCTCCAAGAAGAGAAGGTGGTTCAACAGAAAGAGCCCCAAGACGTTCTGAAAGTTTTGGCGACAGCCCAAGACCAAGAAGACCAAGAAGAGACTAACATTCCTTTGTTAATTTTCTTATAATAATACTGAGAAACTACAAAATATTTAATTGCGATTTACTACTTTTAAAGCTTTAAATTCGTATATGAAATATTTTGTAGTTTTCTTTTTTATGCTACTTTCAGTTAGCAGTTTCGCACAAGAAACCAACCCTACTTTAAAAGTTTCTGGAACCATCGTTAACGACAGTAATGACCAACCATTATCTTACGCTAACATCATCAACGTCAACAAAGTAAAAGGAACTACTACAGATACTAAAGGAAATTTCGAAATTGAAGTTTCACAAAGTGACACCTTACATGTCTCATTATTAGGTTTTCAATCCATCAAAGTTAGAGTTACAAACGACTGGTTGAAAAATAAAACTACCGTAATTAAACTTACAGAAAAAGCAATAGCCCTAGAAGAAGTGATTATTCGTCCTTTTCACCTAACTGGGTATTTAGAAGTAGATTCAAAATTGATTCCAGTAAAAGAAAACTTCAGATATAGTATTTCAGGATTAACCGCTGGTTACGAAGGGGGACAATACTCTCCTGATGCTTTTGGAAAAGTATTGGGCTCGATTTTTAATCCAGCAGATATGTTGTACAACTTTTTTGGTAAAAAACCGAAAGAATTGCGACGTTTAAAGGATTTAAAGAAAGACGATACGGTACGCAAAGCATTAGAATCTAAGTACGATAGAGAGATGATTGCTACCTTATTAGGAATAGACAAAAATGAGATCCCAGACATCCTAAAACGATGCAATTATTCGGACGCATTTATCCAAACAGCCAATGATTTGCAAATTATGGATGCGATAAGTGGTTGCTATGAAGAATATAAAATATTGAAGAAAAAATAACTACTCTTCTTTATTTTTTCGGAGCTTTTTGATGCGTTTAGTTGCTTTTTTAACAGCATCTTTAACAGCCGTTTCACTAAATGGTTTGATTACAAAATCAGCAGGATTATATTCCGAAGCTTTGAAGAAATATCCAGGAAAAGCGGTAGCAAAAATAATTTGAAAATCAACAGTTTCAAATTTATCCAAAACGTCAAAAATTTGTTTTTCACGCATATTAATATCCATAAAAACAATATCGGGTTTCTTAGCAACAATCTCTGAATAGGCGGTTTCCATAGTCCTGGCAATACCAACAATCTCAAGTTTTAAGCAATGTGTAGAGATAATTTTCTTTAAAATCTCAATGTTGATCATTTCGTCATCAACAAGTACAACAGAATATACGTTCATAAAATGGTTAGGAATAAATGGCGGTATTTTTATTCTAAATAGTTTTTAAATATAAATAAAAAGTGTATCAAAAAAACATGACAGCATTACATTTATTAAGAACTTATTGTTAATAGAATATCTTAATCCCATAAAACCAGAAAATTGAATTTTATGAAAGTATAATTTTGTAATCTAAAATCTTGTACTACTTTTGCTCCTCGAAAAACAATTCAATTGTTGTGAAAAAAATTGGCGTATATCTTTTAACCCTCACATTGCTATTCCCTATTTTTGGGAATCTAGTGATATACACCCAATTTAAAGCCAACCAAGAGCAAATCATCAAAACCATTTGTGTACAACGAAAATTAGTTAATAATACTTGTAATGGTCGTTGTGAACTACAAAAAAGCCTAAAACAATTTGATGATAATGAGAAAAAAATGGAAAACATCCTGAAAGAAAAAGCAGATTTTGTTTACCTCATCCATTCAACACCTACATCATTTGCAAGTAACACTCCGATAACTTCAACAACCAAGTTGAACGTTTTTCATACGTCTGGAAAAACCATTTCCAAAACAAATTCAACTTTCAGACCTCCCTCCTTTTTAGTATAAATTACTTTTATTTTCAACCTTTTTGAATGTAAATTCAATGACTACCTCATTGAAAAACACTTGTTATTTTATTTATACTAACAAAAAGTCAATGCTATCTTATGTCTATACAAAATTCTTAAACAAATAAGAATTGGAAGATGCTATTTGCTTTGACTTTTAGCTAAAAACCAAATGAAAAAATTCATTACAGCCTTATTACTAGTAGGGCAAATCGCTATTGCACAAAATAAAACCGAAAAAGACAGCACCAAAACCCAAGATTTAGAAACCGTTTTTGTTACCGCCAACCGTACCGCTACCCAACGAAAACAAACCCCAACAGCCATCAGCAAACTGAACGCCAAAACTATAGACGAAGCTAAAGCCGTATCTTTATTCGAAGTAGTCAACAAAATACCTGGTGTATTGATGGTCAATTTAGGGAACGAGCAACATTCTATGGCTATTCGTCAACCTATGACCACAAATGCCTATTACTTATACCTAGAAGACGGATTACCTATTCGTCCAATGGGAATTTTTAATCACAATGCATTACTAGAAATCAACCAATTCAACCTTCAAAACATTGAGGTAGTCAAAGGACCAGTTTCTTCACTGTATGGCCCTGAAGCTGTAGGCGGAGCCATCAATTTAATTTCAAAAAAACCAACAGTAGACCCAGAGTTCAAATTCGGAATCCAAGCCGACCAATGGGGCTACCACCGTATTCAGGCTATGGCGAGTGCAACGGTTGGTAAAGTTGGTTTTCACATAGCAGGAATTTCAAGTTTGCAAAAAAACGGTTGGATGGCTTTCTCTGATTACAACAAAGACAATCTGAATGCCCGTATCGACTTCAACATCAGCCCAAAAACTCGATTAATCGGTACTATGATGTGGGGTAAATATTATTCGGATATGAGTGGAAGTGTAAACGAAGATGCATTTTACAACAGAACCTACAAAAGCACCACCGATTTCACTTATAGAAAATCCGATGCCTTACGAACTAAACTGGCACTTGAACACGATTGGAATGCCAACTCAAATAGTGCTTTGACGGTTTATTTTAGAGACAACAAATTAGGACAAAATCCTTCCTACTCTATTCGTTGGACCGCTGGAAAAACTACAGCAACAGGTGAAATCAACTCTAATAATTTCAAAAGTTATGGCGCCATTGCACAACACACCCAAAAACTATCCTTTTGGGATACCAAAATTGTAGCGGGTGTGCTTTATGACTACTCCCCAGTAACCTATTGGGCGTATAGAACCGACTTAAAAGCCAACTTAAACCCTGGAGGATTAACAGTAAACAATTACGAACAAATCGCAGAAAGACCAGACATCAAATTAGTGGACTACACAGCAGATATTTACAATTCTGCCGAATATGCGCAAATTTCAGTAAGTCCTATTGAACAATTGGTGCTTACCGGAGGCTTACGTTATGACAATATGAAAGTTGATTATGACAATGCTCTCGATAAATCCATCGGAACCAAAATATACGACAAAGTAACCTTCAAAGCTGGAGCCAACTTCAATCCTTCTACCTACTTTGGTTTTTATGCTAATTATGCACAAGGATTTGCACCTCCAGGAATCACATCTATTTTTAGAGCCAAACCCGGAACAGGCGGAACTACAGGGAAACCCGCTGAGTTTTACTATAATCTTGAGCCAGCAACTTTCGACAACTACGAAGCTGGCGGTTGGATAAATGTTCTAAAAAACAAGTTGTATTTTGATTATGCTATCTACTATATGGATGGCAAAAATGAACTGTTAAGCATCCGTCAACCAGACAATTCAACCGATTTTCAATCTGCGGGTGAAACAAGACACAAAGGAGTTGAATTTGGTTTTAGCTATAGACCATCGGAGCAATTGCATATTCGATTTGGAGGAACTGTTGCTGAGCACACCTTTATCAACTTCAAAGTATCGGATAGACCAACCGATGCATTGAAAAACTTAGATGGTAAAGAAATGCCTCAAGCTCCAAGATGGTCAGGAAACGCTGAAATCAGTTATTATCCAAATTGGTTACCTAATTTTAGAACAGCTCTAGAATGGCAATCCGTAGGAAGCTACTACCAAGACCAAATCAACACGGTAAAATATGCAGGTTATGATATTTTCAATTTTAGATTAGGCTATCACTATAAATCCCTCGAATTCTTTGGAAACATAATCAATTTGACCGATAAATTATATGCCTTCAATGTGTCTCGTGCCAATCTAAGCACCTCACAACCGTCGTATACTGCCGCCGCACCTAGAACCTTCTTGATAGGATTACAATATAATTTTTCATTAAAAAAATAATTAGGAGCTAATCCCGTCATCCGCTGTATCTTTTGGGGCGAACCCCGCCCCAAAAGGATGCCGCTACTACCGGGGCTAAAAAAACCAAACAATGAGCACAACCCACAACAACGAGAAAATATCCAAGAAAAAGGATTCGAAATTCATCAAAAAAGTAAAACAAAAAATATACGCTTGGCACAGAACCATTGGGATTATTACGATTGTGCCCGTTATTTTTTGGACACTGTCAGGGATAATGCATCCTTTTATGGCGCATTTTTTCAAACCGACTATTGCCAATGAACAAATCGAAAAAGTGACCATCGACTCGTCAAAAATCAACTATTCCCTTCAAGAAGTATTGCTAAAAAACCAAATCAGCACCTTCAAGAATTTCAGAATAGTATCTTTTGACAAAGCGACTTATTATCAAGTGAAAACCGAAAAAGATTCACTTTTGTACTTTGATACGGCAACCGCCAAAAAACTAGAAAACGGAGACCAAAATTATGCACATTGGCTTTCTCGTTACTTTTTAGAAGACCAAAAAAGTACTATAGCCAAAACAGAAGTGGTAACCGAATTCAATTCGCAGTACAAATACATCAATCGCTATTTACCCGTTTACAAAATCACATACAATCGTCCAGATGCTATGGAGATTTATGTAGAAACCGCTTCGAGCAAACTAGCTACTTATAACCCAAAATCCAGACAAGCCTTCATTTGGTTTTTTGATACGTTTCACAACTGGGCTTTTATGGATTGGATTAGCAACAACAGTATCCGAATAGTCGTGATGTTCATTTTCCTTGGCATTATCTTCTTCTCAGCCATAAGCGGGATTGTAATTTATGGCTTATTTTGGAAACAATTCAAAAAAACAGACAGTCTAGCGTCCAAAAAAGGAATTAGAGCCTATCACCGTCAAATCGGAATTTGGTTTTCGTTTTTTACCTTAACTTTTGCTTTTAGTGGGGCTTATCACGCTACAACCAAATGGGAACCTTATGTGCTAGACAAAATGGTGTATGAACCTATTTTTAAAACCAATGAGTTACCAACCGCTAATACAGCCTTAGCTTTAGATTGGAAAAAATTGGAAAACACCAGTTTGATTCGTTATAATGATAGCATTTATTACCGTTGCGAATTACAATCCAATAACAAAACCGCTACCGAAAAACCAAAATGGGGCAACAAAAAAGCACAACCCGTTAGCGAAATTGTGTACATCAACAGTGTTACCAACAAAGTACGCCCAAATTTAGATATAGATTACGCTACTTATTTGGCTAATTATTTTGATGACAACAACCAGCAAGCCGCTTGCTGTGAAATGGACAACAGCACAACAGAACCTAACTGCGCTATAAAAGAAGCTAAACTATTAGAAACCAAACAACTTACAGAATTCAATAGCAGAGAATATGGTTTTGTCAACAAACGTTTGCCTGTAGTCAAATTAGCGTATGACACTCCAAATAAAAAAACCTATTTTATAGAAACCGCCACCTCTAGATTAGCCGCTCTAGTCGAAACATCGGACAAAATAGAAGGCTATTCGTTTGCCATTTTTCATAAATTCTTGTTTATGGATTGGGCAGGAAAAAGTATTAGGGACTTGTCTACCGTTCTAGCCGCTTTGCTTATTTTAGTTGTTAGCATTTTAGGCTTAGTCTTGTTTTTGAAAAAGAAGTAGAATTTCTCTCTTTTGATACAACATTCAATCAAAAATCATTCTCCCAATTGCATCTTGTGATTGGGAGTTTTTTTTTAAAAGTTGTATTGGCAGCAAATTAACCTACCTTTACTAGATTCACTAAAGAAAGTAATTATGGCAAAAAGTCTAAATGCTAAAAAAACAGCAAAAAAAGAACCGCTAAAAACAGCGAAAGAAAAGAAAGAAGAAAAACGAGATAAAAAAAATAGTCCCAAAAGGGACTAAACTAGTATTCAGTTATCAGTTTATAGTGTTCAGCAATTCACTGAACACTATACAACTGAAAAACTAATTATTTCGCAGGAATACTTGCTAAAATTTCTAAGAAGAATTTCCAGAATTTTTGAGAAGAACTAATACTTGCTCTTTCATCTGGAGAATGAGCTCCGTGAATCGTTGGCCCAAAAGAAATCATATCCATTTCTGGATAATTGGTGCCTAAAATTCCACACTCTAATCCTGCGTGGCAAGCCACTACATTAGGTTTAGCATTATTTTGTTTTTCATAAATACCAACCAAAACATCCAAAATTTCAGATTTTGGATTAGGCGTCCATCCCGGATAAGCTCCAGAAAACTCTACTTCGCATCCCATCAATTCAAAGGCAGAACGCAACGCATTGGCCAAATCCATTTTAGAAGACTCTACAGAAGAACGGGTCAAACATTGTACGGCCAACTGTCCCTCGCCTACTATTACTTTTGCAATATTGCTAGAGGTCTCCACTAAATTGTCAAAATCAGCACTCATACGATACACGCCGTTGTGAGCTGTATACATCGAACGCACAAAATAAAACTGCGCTATAGAAGGCATTACTTTGGCAGGAACTTCGGTCAATTTTTCAAAAACAATTTCTAAGTTAGGCTCAGTCGTTTTGAACTCCGCTTTAATCTCGTTTACGATTTGTTGCATATCAAAAACAAAGGCTTCATCGTATACCGCGGCAATAATCACTTTGGCTACACTTTCTCTTGGAATCGCATTACGCAAACTTCCTCCAGCAATCGAAGCAATTTGTAATCCGAAGTTATCAAAGCCGTCAAACAACAAACGATTCATTATTTTATTGGCATTCCCCAATCCTTTGTGAATATCCATACCCGAATGTCCGCCTTGCAACCCTTTTACGGTAATACTATAGCCAACAGAACCTTCTGGTGTATCTTCTTCGTCGTACTCGGCGGTTGCGGTTACATCGATACCACCTGCGCATCCAATGTCGATTTCGTCATCTTCCTCGGTGTCTAAATTCAATAATATTTGACCTTGCAAAATACCGCCTTGCAGGTTCAAAGCACCTGTCATTCCTGTTTCTTCATCAATAGTAAACAAGGCTTCAATGGCAGGATGTGGAATATCTGTACTTTCTAAAACAGCCATAATAGCCGCTACACCTAAGCCGTTGTCAGCTCCCAAAGTAGTTCCCTTGGCACGAACCCAGTCACCATCAACATACATCTCAATGCCTTGGGTTTCGAAATCAAAAACGGTATCGTTATTTTTTTGGTGTACCATATCCAAATGGCCTTGCAACACGATGGGTTTACGGTTTTCCATTCCTGGAGTAGCCGGTTTGCGAATGATTACGTTTCGGATTTCGTCTTCAAAGGTTTCTAACCCCAAACGATTCCCGAAATCTTTCATAAATTGGATTACTTGCTCTTCTTTTTTAGAAGGACGTGGAACGGCATTCAAGTCAGCAAATTGATTCCAAAGTGCTTTAGGCTCTAAATTTCTTATTTCTTGACTCATTGTTTTGTCTTATTTTTAAAAATAACAGTGTAGAATAATAATTCTTCAAAGTTACAAAGTCTACCAACTACTTATTTAGGTAATGCAATAGTATTTATATTTACATTAAAAAAAATTGAAAAGAAAATACTTTTTATCGTTATTCCTCGTATTTCAAATTATAGCATTGAAAATCATTCGATTTTTTCCAGCATTCATCGAAAGTTGTTACAGCAATGGCCTTTACGTCTTTATCTCGAATAGTTTGAGAATCAGTTTAGGCAAACTTCCTTTTTCGTT
>JACCEE010027504.1_pt1 | contig 10749 bp, 10 predicted proteins | sample 7449931 | NCBI WGS metagenome assembly JACCEE01 (sample SAMN15323457, study PRJNA562643) | freshwater metagenome | isolation source: river surface water | place: USA:Blue River Watershed | collected 2017-08-19 | reverse complement strand
GGCTGTTGCCGATATTGGCCAGGCCCATGGACACGAGCTCCTGGTTCGAATCGAGGCGCTGGCCAGACTTGGCGGCGAGCGTCTTGCCGATCGAGATCGCCTCCAGCATGCCGAGGATGGCCACGGCGAGTGCCGCGCCCACCAGCGGCGGCACGAGCTGCCAGTTGCTGGAGTCGAGTGGCATGCCGCTAAAGGAAGGCAACACCACGGCCAGCGCGCCCTCGTCGCCGATCGTGCGGATGCCCAATTCATGCAGTCCCAAAAAACGGCTGATGAAGGCCAGCAGCACGAGCCCGAGCAGCTCGGCGGGAATCTTGGGGACCCAGCGGTCAAAGGCTTCAAAAACGAGCAGGGAGAGCACGCCCATCGCCGCCGCAGGCATGTTGAAGTCGAGGTGTCCCAGGTTGACCAGGGCGGCGATCAGGTTGCCGAGGAAGCTCCCCCGCTCCGCCTGCATGCCGAGCAAGTGCGGGAGTTGGTTGGCCGCCAGCAGCAGGCCGATGGCCGTGCTGTAGCCGATGATCACCGACCGGGAGATGAACTGGGTGACCTTGCCCAGCTGGGCCAGCCCGGCAATCAGCTGAAACAAACCGATGAGCAGCGCGAGCAGCAGGGCAATCTGTGGCGGCGTGAGGTCGCCTCCGTGCAGCGAGTAGATGGTCCCGGCCAGGATGCGGCTGATCGAGTTGGTCGGACCGAAGACGAGATGGTGCGACGAGGTGAACAGCGCACCAATGAAACCGCCCACGATCACCGACATGATGACCATCAGCGGAGGCAGGCCGGCGATCAGCGCAAAACCGATGGCCTGTGGGATCGAGACGAGAGAGACCGTGGCACCGGCGAGCAGGTCGGTCCGCAGCGTGGCCCAGGAATAGGAGGACCACTCCTGAGCGAGGGGGAAACGTTCGCGCAGCCAGCGCCGGGAAAACCGGTGGATCTGCTCGACAGTGTCGGCCTCCTCGCTCGTCGCCATGCCGGTAGGTTAGGCCTCGACGCCGAGTTTTTCCAGAATCCGCTGCAAGTCGTCGTTGCCGAGATACTCGATGACAATCGTCCCACGCTTCGGCGTGTGCTTGAGGGCGACGCGCGCCCCGAGGTACGAGGTGAGCTTTTTCTGAATGCCTTCGACGGCGGCGGCCTCGGCGGGAGGCACGTTGCGGCTGACGCTGGTCGAGCCGGCGGGCACGGAGGCGCCGGCCTTCTTGGCCTGCACGAGCTTTTCGGTCTCGCGCACGCTGCGGCCCTCTTCGATCACGCGTCGCGCGAGCACGGCGCGCTGAGCGGCGTCTTCGACACCGAGGAGAACCTTGGCGTGGCCGACGGAGAGGATGCCCTTGGCGACGTAGCCCTGGAGCTCGGCGTCGAGATTGAGCAGGCGCAGGGCGTTGGCGACGGATGGACGGCCGCGGCCCACGCGCTCGGCGGCGGCCTCCTGGGTGAGATTGAAATCGCGGATGAGGCTGGCGTAGCCGTAGGCCTCTTCGATGGGGTTGAGGCCTTCGCGCTGGAGGTTTTCGATCAGGCCGAGCACGGCAGCGGAGGCATTGCTGGCCTCGACTAGGCGCGCAGGGATCGTCTTGATCTTGAGCATCTGGTACGCGCGCCAGCGGCGCTCGCCCGCGATGAGCTGGTACTTGTCGCCGTGTTTGCGGACCACGACCGGCTGGAGGAGCCCCTCGCTGCGGATGCTCTCGGCGAGTTCGTTGAGGTGCTCGGGGGAGATTTCTTTACGGGCCTGCGACGGGCTGGGCTCGATAAAATGGACGGGCACCTCCAGAAAGCCGGGCGTGGCGGGCGCCGGAGCGGCCGCGTGAGGAGCGGCGGACGGTGCGTGGACCGCGGGCTTGGCGTCCGCGGCGGCCTTGGCGGCGGGGACTGCGTTGGCAATGAGGCCGCCTAGTCCGCGGCCGAGTCGTGATTTCGGAGCTGCCATGTTATTTGTTTCCGGCGAGGGGGACGAAGAGGACCTGCCCGGCCTGGACGCGCGTGGGGTCGGTGATCTTGTTGGCATCGATGATGTGCTGGAGTTTGGCGCCATGTTTTTTGGCGATGGCGGCGAGTGTCTCGCCCTTTTGCACGGTGTAGGTGATGCCTTCCTTGGGGAAATCGGTGCCGAAGGCGCGCGGGGCCTCCGGCTGCTGCGCGGCGCGTTCACGCGCGGCAGCGGCGGCGGCCTCGCGGGCGAGCCGCTCCTGCTGCTGGGCCGCGGCCTGGCTCTGGGCTTTCACGAGGGCGTTGAGGTCGGCCATGGCGGCGTTGAGCTGATCGACCGTGGCGTAGTTTTTCGTGCCGGAATCGGTCTTGCGGCGGAGGGCGGCGTTTTCCGTTTCGAGCTGCTCGACGCGCAGGCCGAGCTCGGCGACGCGTTGCGAGAGCAGGCGCACATCCTCACGCAGGTTCGCGATCTCCACCTGTGGATTCTGCGGCTGGGCAAAGGCCGCGGCCGTCAGGAGCCCGAAAATTCCCACGATGCGCATGGGCGTGACATTGGAAAAAGCCACCGGGGAAAACAAGCGCGCCTTTTGGCAAACGGCGGGCGCGAGCCCGCAGTTACCATTATTTAGCCAGTCCCCAGCGGCTGGTGAATGGATAGTAGATGAAAAGCGGGCGGCCGATGGCATCCTCCGCGGGCACAAAGCCCCAGTAGCGGCCGTCGCGGCTGTCGTGGGAGTTGTCGCCCAACGCAAAGAAACTGTTCTCCGGTACGGTGAGGACTTCGCCCGGCGGCAGGAGCGTGCCCATGTTGGAGTAGCCGCGGTACAGGCCCTCCGTCTGCGCGTTCTTTTCAAACGCCTTCGCGCCGGTGATGGGCGCGCCATTGCGGTAGAGCACGGGGTCGCGGATTTCGAGGCGGTCGCCGGGCACGCCGACAAGGCGTTTGATGTAGTACTGATCTTCGCCGATCCCATCGATGTGGTTCGTGCGAAAAACAAAACCGGAGCCCACACTCGGCTTCACGAAGTGGAAACTCACACGGTCCACGAAAAGCTGGTCGCCGGTGAGGATGTCGAACTGGAGCACCGGGGCGCCGGCGGCGACCGTTTTGCCCAGGTTCATCTGAAAAGCGCGGGCGGCGCCGGGAGCGCCCTCACGAACCGGGATCTGAGTAAGTGACAGCGCGCCTTTTCGCCCTGCTTCATCGACGTATTTCGTGAACCCCTCGGCGCTGCCGAAAAACTGCTTTTGCACGATCGAGTCGAAGTCGTGGAAATCCATCGGCACGCGCAGGGTCGTGGGCGAGCCGTTGACGTAAAACGTGTACTCGCGGACCTGCGTGGGGATGACGAGCCACTTGCGGTCGTTGCAGACGGTGAAGGCCATGCGGCCATCGGGGAAAAACTTGGCGCTCACCTCGCCGGAATCGGGCGCGATGGCCGCGCGGCGCGTGGCGCCAAACGCGAGGAAGCGGAACGCCCGCTCGGCCGCACCTGGCACGGGCTGGGTGTCCGAGAAGGTTTCGCCCTTCATGCCATAGTACGTCGGCCACATCGAATTGGTCGGGATCTTAAACGGCTGCACGATGTACGTGCGGATGCCGATGATCACGATCGCGGCCATGAGCAGGAACTCGATGTTTTCGGCAAACGAGCCGCGCGGGTAAACGCGTCCGCCGAGGCGCGCCAGCGTCTTTTCCAACGCGTCGATGGTCGGCTCCAAGGTGACTGCGCCGACCTTCATCTTGAGCTGCTCGCGCACCTGGCCGGTGCGCATCTCGTACTCCTTGAGGTCGGCCTCGCTCCAAAGATCGCGGCGGAAGTGCCAGACGCGCTCCGCGGTTTCGAGCCATTGGTGCGCGGATTCCCACGCCTTCTTATCTTTGGAGGTGAAGAGTCCGAACAGCATGGAGGTGGTACGACCGCCGCGGCGTCAGTTTGTTTTCAAAACCTTGATGAAGGCGTCGGGCGGGATGGAGACCTTGCCGATCAACTTCATCTTCCGCTTACCTTCCTTCTGCTTGTCGAGGAGCTTGCGTTTGCGGGAGATGTCGCCGCCGTAGCACTTGGCCGTGACGTCCTTGCGCATCTCGCGAACATTATCGCGGGCGATGACTTTGCCGCCGATGGCGGCCTGCACGGCGATCTTGAACATCTGCGGCGGGATGATGTCGGCGAGTTTCTCGCAAAGCGCACGCCCCTGCCCTTCGGCCTTGGTGCGGTGCACGATGCTGGCAAACGCGTCGACCGGGTCGCTGTTGACCAGGATGTCCATGCGGACGAGGTCCGAGGCGCGGTATTCGCCGAGCTCGTAGTCCATGGAGCCGTAGCCGCGGGTGATGCTCTTGAGACGGTCGTTGAAATCGACGAGGATTTCGTTGAGCGGCAGCGTGCACGTGAGCATGACGCGGGTGGCGTCGAGCGTGTCGGTGTGGTCGCAGGTGCCACGTTTATCCATCACGAGATTGAGGATGTCGCCCATGTACTCGTTGGGGATGTGGATGGAGGCCTTGATCGTAGGCTCCAGGATCTCGTCGATGGAGGACGGATCGGGCAAGTTGATCGGGTTGTCCACTTCGATGGTGTCGCCACCGTGGACTTTGACCTTATAAACGACGCTCGGGTAGGTGGAGATGATCTCGACGTCGTGCTCGCGGCGGATGCGCTCCTGGATGACCTCCATGTGCAGGAGACCGAGGAAGCCGCAACGGAAACCGAAGCCGAGGGCGACGGAGGATTCCTGTTGGAAAACGAAGGCCGAGTCGTTGAGGCGCAGGCGCGCGATGGCGTCCTTGAGCTTCTCGTAGTCGGAGGTCTCCAGCGGATAGAGACCGCAATAAACCATCGGGTGCACCTCCTTGTAACCGGGGAGCATCTCGGTGGCGGCGCGGTTGGCGATCGTGACGGTGTCGCCGATCTTGATGTCCTCGGTCGCGCGGATGTTGCTCACGATGTAGCCGACGTCGCCGGCGGAGAGCTCGTCGCGAGCCTCCATCTTGGGCGTGAAGACGCCGACTTCCTTCACTTCGGCCTTCTGGCCGGTGCTCATGAGCTGCATCATCTCGCCGGCCTTGATGCGACCGGAGAAGACGCGGGCATAGGCGATGACGCCGCGATAGGTGTCGTAAAGTGAGTCGAAGACGAGGGCGCGCGTGGCCTTGTAATCAGCCCAGCGCGGCGGCGGCACGCGGGCGACGACGGCTTCGAGGATGTCTTCGATGCCGATGCCGGATTTGCCGCTGGCGAGGATGGCCTCCTCGGCCGGGATGGAGAGGATGTCTTCGAGCTGGCGCGTGCACAGGTCGAGATTGGCGCTGGGCAGGTCGATCTTGTTGATGACCGGGATGACTTTCAGGCCCTGGGCAAACGCGAGGTGCGCGTTGGCCACGGTCTGCGCCTCGACGCCCTGCGCGGCGTCGATCAGGAGGAGTGCGCCCTCACACGCGGCGAGCGAACGCGAGACTTCGTAGGAGAAGTCCACGTGGCCCGGCGTGTCCATAAGGTTGAGCTTATAGGTTTTTCCGTCCTTCGCAGGATAGGTCATCGCGACCGGGTGCATCTTGATCGTGATGCCCCGCTCGCGCTCCAAATCCATGGCGTCGAGATGCTGGTCGGTCATCTGGCGCATCGTGACGGTGTGGGTGTGTTCCAGCAACCGGTCCGACAGCGTCGTCTTACCGTGATCGACGTGGGCGATGATGCAGAAATTACGTGTGAGGGAGACGTCCATCCGGGTGTTTTCCAAAGATCAGGCCGAGAGGTCGGCGAACTCGGAGTAGCTCTTGGCGGGCCAGCTCTTGTCGATGCGGCGCACGAGGCCGGCGAGCACGCCGCCCACGCCCAGTTCCCAGTACTCGGTGGCACCGGCGGCGGAGGCGCTGCGCATGCAGTCTTCCCAGAGCACGGAGGAGACGACCTGCTTGACCAGCGCGGCGCGCAGGTCGTCGGGCTGGCTGATGGCCTGGCCCGTGGTGTTGGTGAACACCGTGTACTTCGGAGCCGCAAACGGCACCGTCTTCAAAAACTCGGCGAACGCGGCGCGGGCCGGCTCCATGAGGCGGCTGTGGTAGGCGCCAGCGACATTCAGCGGCATGACCTTCTTCCAGCCGCGCTCCTTGGCGGCGGCGACGGCGGCATCGACCTTGGTCTTGTCGCCGGAGACGATGATCTGGCCGGGGGCGTTGAAATTGGCGGCCTCGATGTCGAACTCCGCGCAGAGCTCGGCAACCTTGGCGCGCTCCTCGCCGACGATGGCGGCCATGCCGCCCTTGCTCTGTTCGCAGGCGACCTGCATGAGGCGGCCGCGCTCGGCGACGACGCGCAGGCCGGTGCCGAAATCGAACACGCCGGCGGCGGTGTAGGCGGTGATTTCGCCCAGGCTCAGACCGAGGGCGTACTTCACTTCGGGGAGCTTGCCGGCTTCCTTCAACGCGGCGAGCACGGCCATGCCGTGCACGAAGAGCGCCGGCTGGCAGACCTTGGTCTGCGTCAGCTCGGTGTCCGGACCCTCAAAACACAGCTTGGTCAGGGACCAGCCCAACACACGATCCGCCTCGTCGAAAACCGCGCGGGCGGCGGGCGATTGGTCGTAGAGCGATTTGCCCATACCGACTTTCTGAGCGCCTTGACCGGAGAATAAGAGTGCGAGTGCCATAGTGAAACCGCCGACAAAATGAGTGCGGGGCACAAAAACCAAGCCCTAAAATGAGCGCAGCGCTAGCGCCTTGCGGACCATCGTTGGCACAAAAAGAGCCGTCGCGGTGGGCGACGGCTCTTTTGCGAAAGCCAAACCGCATGGCGGCACCGGGAGGGCCACCGCGGGGGTTGGTTAGGCTTACGATTTGATAAAGATGCCCTTGAGGTTCATCTCCAATTGCTGCGGGTTCGGCGAGAACCGCATGCCGTCGGCCTTGCTGATGAGCCCGGACTTGATGAGTCGATAGATATCCTTGTTGAAAGAGAAGTTGTTGGAGTCGATACCGCTCTCCAGCAGGCTCTGGATCTTATCGAACTGACCTTCGAGAATCAGGTTCTTCACTGTGACATCGGCGTAGAGGATCTCGCTGGCCGGCACGCGACCGCCCCCTTCCAGCTTGGGGATCAGCTTCTGACAGATAAACCCGCGCAGCGACCCCGCGATCTGCCGTCGTGCCTGCACCTGCTGCTCCGGCGGGAAAAACTCGAACAAGCGCGTGAGCGATTGGGCGACGGTCGCAGCGTGCATGGTGGAGAACACCAGATGTCCAGTCTCGGCCGCGCTGATTGCCGTCTCAAAGGTCACACGGTCACGCATTTCGCCGATCAGAATGATGTCCGGGTTTTGGCGCAGGACCGACTTGATGGCCAGTTCGAAGCTCGGGACGTCGAGCCCGATTTCGCGTTGCTGAAACACCGACTTGTCGTCGGTAAACGTGTACTCGATCGGGTCTTCGATCGTCACTATGTGCTTATCCATGTTCTGGTTAATCCAGTCCAACATGGCGGCCATCGTGGAGCTTTTACCAGACCCCGTCGCACCGCAGACGAGCAAAATACCGTCCTTTGCCTGCGCCATGCGCAGAAGCGGATCGGGCTGGAGGTTGAGATCGGCAAAACTCGGCACACGGCTCTTGATATGGCGAAAGACGACACTCACCAAGCCGCGCTGGTGAAACGCGTTAACACGGAAACGTCCCACCCCTTCGGTCGAATAGGCAAAGTCCACCTGCCCCTCTTTCTCCCACTGCTCCATGAAGACACGCGGCGCGTGTTCCTCCACGAACGCCATCACCTCCATCGGAGAGATCGGGTCCATGTCTACAGGCTTTAGGCGGCCGGATAAACGGACGAAGCCCGGCCGGTTTGATTTGATCACGATGTCGCTGGCACCGCTCTCGACCGCCAACTTCAGGAGCTCGTTAAAAATTTCAGTGTGGGGTGTCATGGGGAAATCTTCAGACAAAAAAACGTTGCGCATTCAGTATATGCGCCTGCTTTTCTCATCAAGGTTACAATCAGCAAATATCCATGAAACTCCGCCCTATCTCCGGTACGATCACGGCCCTCATCACGCCGTTCCGCAATCAGCAGGTCGACTACGCTGACCTGAAGAAGCTCATCGAACTCCAGATCAAAGGCGGCGTAAACGGATTTGTCCCCGTCGGCACCACCGGCGAATCGCCGACCCTCGACCACGACGAGCACCTGCAGGTCATCGAAGCCACGATTGAGTACGCGCGCGGCCGCGTCCCCGTGATCGCCGGCACCGGATCCAACTCCACCGCCGAGGCCGTCGACCTGACCCGCCTCGCTCATGATGCCGGCGCCGACGCCATGCTGCTCGTCGCGCCCTACTACAACAAGCCCAGCCAGGAGGGCCTCTACCGCCACTTTGCAACCCTCGCGGAGACGACCGACCGGCCCATCATCCTCTACTCTATTCCCGGCCGCTGCGGCATCGAGATCGGCATCCCTGTGATCGAGCGCCTCCGCGCGAAATACCCGCACGTCCGCTACATCAAGGAAGCCGGCGGCAGCGTCGACCGCGTCGACCAGCTCAAGCAGGCCCTCGGCAAGGACATCACCGTGCTCAGCGGCGACGATTCCCTCACCCTGCCCTTCATGTCCGTCGGCGCCGAAGGCGTCATCAGCGTCGCCTCGCACCTCTTCCCGAAGCAAGTCTCACAGATGGTCAACTTCGCCCTGGCCAACGATTACGCCAAGGCAGGCAAGATCCACCGCAAGCTCTACCCGATCTTCAAGGCCCTCTTCGTCGAGCCCAATCCCGTGCCCGTGAAGACCGCCCTCGCTCGCGCTGGCATCATCGGCACCGCCGAAGTCCGCCCCCCGCTGTGTGAGATGACCGACGCCAACCGCGCCATCCTCGAACAGGCCCTCGTCAACCTCGGCAAGTAAACCGCCATGTCCGCTCCCCGCATCCTCCTCAACGGCTCCAAGGGCCGCATGGGCCAGGTCATCACGGCCACGGCCGCCGAGTTTGGCGTCCCTATTTCCGCCGCCCTCGACGTCGGCGACAAGCCCGCCGACCACATCGCCGGTTGCGACGTGATCATCGACTTCAGCAGCCACCACGTCACCCGCTCGCTGCTCGAGCTCGCTATCCAGCACCAAAAGCCGATTGTCATCGGGACCACCGGCCACAGCGCCGAGACCAAAGCGGAGCTTCTCAAACTCGCCGCGCAGGTCCCCTGCGTCTGGTCCGGCAACTACTCGGTCGGCGTCAACCTCCTCTTCGCCCTCACCCGCCGCGCCGCCGCCGTCCTCGGCTCCGACTACGACGCCGAAGTGTTGGAAATGCACCACCGCTTCAAGAAAGACGCCCCCAGCGGCACCGCCGCCCGCCTCCTCGAAATCATCCTCGAAGAGCGCAAACTCGGCGCCGAAGCCGTCCGCCACGGTCGCGAAGGCATCACCGGCGAACGCACCGCGACTGAAGTCGGCATGCACGCCATCCGCGGCGGCGACGTCGTCGGCGACCACACCGTCATGTTTGCCGCCCTCGGCGAACGCCTCGAACTCACCCACAAAGCCACCGACCGCGGCATCTTCGCGCGCGGCTCCGTGCGTGCCGCCCAGTGGATCGTCGGCAAGAAACCCGGCGTGTACGACATGCAGGACGTCCTCGGCGTGAAATGATCGTTTCCATCCAGGGCCAGCTCGTCTCCGCCACACCGCTGCACGCCGTCATTGAGACCGGCGGCCTCGGCTACGAAGTCCATATCCCGATCACCACGGCCGAGAAGCTGCCCGCGCCCGGCGCGCAGGTGAAACTGCACACGCTCGCCATCTACCGCGAGGACGCGCAAACCCTCTTCGGCTTCGCCACCCTCGCCGAGCGCGACTTCTTCCGCCTGCTCATCGAAAACGTGACCGGCGTCGGCCCCAAAAGCGCCATCACGATCATGAGCAAGCTCTCGCTGCCCGTGCTCGAAAACGCCATCCGCATCGGTGACATCGCCACCCTCGCCAAGTGCCCCGGCATCGGCAAAAAGACCGCCGAGCGCCTCGTCGTGGAGTTGAAAAACAAAGTCGGCGGCGTGGGCCTCGAAGGCGCCATCGCCCCCGCTGAAGAATCCTCCGGCAAGCCCGCCGCCGCCATCGACACGCGCCAACGCGACGCCGTCGCAGCCCTCGTCGCCCTCGGCTACAAAGCCGCCGACGCCGACCAGTCCGTGCGTCGCGCCGCCCTCGCCCTCGGTGCCACCGCCACCACCGAGCAACTCATCAAAAAGTCGCTCGGCTGAGCGCCCGGTTTCCCGAATGCGCAGGCGGCCCCAGGGGGATCGTCGGCGCCCAACGACCGGCGACCTACGGAGGCCGGCGCCGCGCCGGTGCGCCCGTCAGAAATTTGGCTCGGCCACCAGATAGTGACCGGCCGATAAATCATAGGACAGACTATCTTCCCCAAAGTCCTGCCACCCTGCCCGCAATAACTCCGCCCGCATCTGGCGCCAATGCAGCCGGGTCACATCGATGATCACCCGGCGGTAATCATAGCCATGGGGATCGTCGGTCAGTTCGCTCAAAAAGACCTCGCCCTCGTTTTTCGCCCCCATGGCAGTCAGGGCGTCGATCAAAAGACGGGCTCGTTCGACGGGGTAGGCACTCATGTTTTGTTGGGGGGCTGATGCCGCGCCGCACCGCCGCCGCCGGGTAACCGGCCACGCCACGCGTCTCGGGTCGTACCGACCCAAGAACCCTTCGCGCTCCCGCTTACTTCTTCTTATTCGCGGCCGCTTTCGCCTTGGCCGCCTGCTGCGACAGGACCACCGCCTGTTTCTTTTTGTTTTCGACGTCCGCTTTCGACTGTTTT
>JACCEE010138404.1_pt1 | contig 10751 bp, 2 predicted proteins | sample 7449931 | NCBI WGS metagenome assembly JACCEE01 (sample SAMN15323457, study PRJNA562643) | freshwater metagenome | isolation source: river surface water | place: USA:Blue River Watershed | collected 2017-08-19 | reverse complement strand
AGAAGATTAGACATCATAAGTTTCCAGATGTTCTTGTAAGTCCTATATTTGAAAGTCGCACTCCTACAATTGTATATAGTCCTGATTTAAAACCATCATATAATGTAGAATTGTATAAGTCTGAGGCAATATACCCAATAGGTGTTAGAATTGATGTTCAGCAAGTTATTGATTTAATAAATGAATCAGGCTTAACGCAAGCTCAAAAAGATGACATTCAAGGTTTTAAGATTGTACGTGGTAATAGATCAACAAACAGATCTATTATAGGTAAAGGTATTGTACGTAACGTTGGTAAGTATGATCGTGAAGGAACTACTTATTACTTCCCTAACTATCCATATAATGACTTACGCACAGATCCTTTTCTTATGCAAAAGAATAATGGATATAGTTCAGCGTCTACTTACTGGAAGATTGTAACAACTGTAAGTGCAAGTATTCAGTATACAGATACTTTTACAAATCAGTTAAAATCAATTAACACAATTGTTGGTACTCAGTTTGTATGCTCAATAACTAAACCAGTTGTGCTTACAGGAACTGCAACAATTACAAGTCCTGTTGATGATTACAATGCTGTATTTTTTATGCTGACATCTAATTCTAAAACACAGATTAGATATTCAGATGCTACTAACTATCCTACAAATACTGTGGTTGAAGTTGTTGCAGGTACTCCAAAATTCATTTGTTCTGCAACTGCACCAGAGTATGTAAGTGGAGATACACGTTATACAATTGCTTCTACTGATGAACGTAATACGTATTGCTATCCAGACCAACTAAACGCATTCACTTCAGATGAGTCTAAATTCAGAATGGTATTTAACTCTCCTGAAACATCATTTGGTTCTCCTACACTAGGATCAGTTCTTAAGCTTGAGAACGTAATGTATGGTGCAGGAAATGCGCACTTTGTTCAGGTCAAGAACAATGCAATGTATAAGCTTGTAAGTAAAGAAGTTCAAACTTCTGCATTAAGAACAAGTTACATCTTAGGATTGAAGTTTGATCCATTTGATTCAACTGCAATGTTTACTTCATATCAAGCATACTTGCAAGTGTATATAAATGGAATCTCTAGAGCTAACTTTGGATACTCATTTAATTCTATTGGTAGTTATGACTATGCTGCAACAATTGCAAATGGATTAGGTATAAAACAACGTGAGCTTGATAAGTATCAATACTTATTCTCAGGATTCCAATCTGTAGGTGACTTATACGACTTTAACAACTTTCAACGTGAAGGATCTGTATACTTAAAGACAGCAGGAAGCACAGCATTACCATATGCTAAAGACACACCTTCATTAATTTATAACAATCCTGAACCAGTAAACTTAATTTCTGATAATAGTAGATTTTCAATTTCTGAAAAAGTAAACTGTGGTAATCCTGAAAAGATTGAAACAACTAAACTAGTAGCATACTATGCTTCTATGAAGAACATTATGATCAATCAGTGGGGACAAATGTATACATATGAAACCATTGATACAGGATTTCAAATAATGTTAAAAGATGTAACTTCAGTCAACAATGTACAAACAGTATGGGGTGGAGATACATTTATTAATAAATTTGCTTTCAAGACAAAGCTTCCATTCTTTATTGATAATAGAGTTGGAGCTCCTGATGATTCAGATATATTCTATGATGAGATTGGTAATGTAGCTTATCCTCAATACTGGCATTCAGCTAGATCAGTGTTGTATGATTATCAACCTGACCCAGTAAATCCTGTAATTCCAGACTTGAAAGGTATTGTATCAATTAAAGCTCATAACTTTGATTGCTCCAATCAGTACACAGTTTACACAGGTAATGCTCCAGATGATGATCCACAAGAAAGAATAATACAACTTAGCTTAGCAAACTCATCTTATAATGGTAAGATGTATCTATTTGCTTATGGTATTCCTTACTTCTATGTAGAAAGTTCTATCAATGTAGACTTACGTCAAGCATTCAATAACTTAGAAGGAGAATTTTATCCACATGTTAGTACAGGTATTCCTGATGATTGGTTGCAACAATCACGTGTACCAATTGCATTAGATAATACATATTTCTACAATGTGTCTTACTCTAAGCAGAATGTAACTAATTTCTTTTCACACCTTCCAGCAGATTGGTCTGAAGACAACTGTAATGTTTATTATCCATTTAGAGCAATCTATTCTGACCAACAAACAGCAGATCCTTCTAACAAAGTAAACAACTGGTTATCATATGCTCCTTTATCATATTTTGATTTTCCACAAAACTATGGTAAATTAGTATCGTTGGATGGTATTGAGAACAAAGCAATACTTGCACGTTTTGAAAATAAGTCATTGTTATACAATACAATGCTTACGATTAATACAAGTAATCCACAAGCTGCTTATTTAGGAGGCACTGAACTTTTTAAATCTGCTCCTCCAGTTGATTTTGCTGAGACAGATCTTGGATATGTAGGAAGCCAACATAAGTTCTTGTTAAAGATTCCTGAAGGACAAGTAACAATTGATGCTAAGCGTGGGCAAATTTTCTTATTAGCCCTTGACGTGTATGGAAGACGCAAGCCTACAGACTTAACAGGTTTTGGATCAGGTGTACAGCGTTTCATGACAGACCACTTAGCGTTTGAAATCTTACGTTATTTCCCTGAAGCTGATATAGACAATAACTTTACCAAGGTAGGATTACATGGTGTATATGATAGTAAGTATGATCGTATCATTATTTCTAAGTTAGACTACATCCCACAACCAAATTGGATTGGTAAGATATTTTATAACACTACAACTAAAGAGTATTTCATTTATCCTATTCAAGGAAATACAGAAGTTACTGAGATTGTTCAATTAACAAACCTTAACTATTTCTGTAACAAGTCTTGGACTCTTTCATTTGACATGAATACAAAGAGTTGGATAAGTTTCCACAGCTATATCCCTAGTTATTATATTGCTGAGAATAACTTCTTCTATTCAGGATTAAATGGATCGTGTGATTTAACTGCTATTGCAGCACGTGAGATTACACCATCAACAACAACAACCACTACTACAGCTGCATTAGATTGTGAGTTAGTAGGTGTAGCAACAAAATTACCTTAATATCATGGCACAAAGCGTTCATGTAAAAATAGAGACACTTGGTTACAATATAACTGGACCATTTAACATTTCTGATGATCTTGGAAATGTAATAGCTACTGGCGTGTCTTTGTCTACGCTTATGCAAGGTACTATATATGAGGTAAATGATGCAGCCACTACAATTGTAATATATTCACTAGACGCATGCGATAAGGCTCTCTCTATTTGTATTACAGACCTTTATCTAAATGAGATTGAAGCTATACATGCAACTTTCTCAAATACGTCTGTATTATGGAGACACTTAACTAACACATTGGTAAACAACACTTACTATGGTAAGATTGAACCATATGTAATTGAGTATCCAGTAGCTTATCAGTTTCAAGATGAGATATTACAGAACGTAAGAGACTTCACTGTTGCTTTTAAGTATCTGCCTATTGTAGATGGTGTGTACAATGATAACGCTAAGATTCAGACAGATGATCAATACTTTAACAAGGTTATCATTTACAATGGTCAGCAGTGTTCTGGTTTATTAGAATTGGTCAGGAAGCCAATGAATAATCTTGCTGCATATAATCAGTATCCTATATACAATGCAAATAGTAAAACTATTCTATATACTAAATCTGGAAGCTTCTATCAGTACAATACATTCTGGAACGTGGTAGTTGATAAAGAGGAAGTGATGTTTAATACAACTTGTGAATCATTATCTATTGACAAAGTATTAAATCAAGATAACATGGATTATGGTCTTAGATCATTTAGAAAAGATCCATTTAGAGCAAAGGGTGTAAAAATCAGACATATTCTAGACAATAGATCTGATGCACACCTAGTATCACAATTTGTATTAAGTCCAAGTCAAATCTCTTACAAATAATGGCAAACTGGTTAGATAAATACGATGTTGGTGGTGAGTTGGATCCATATGGATTAACAACTGCTAAGAAAGATGCTGTAACAGTTGTTAAACCTCGTGTATTAACTAAAGAAGAAAATAAAAGAGTAGCAGAGAATCGTAAGCGTAAAGCTGCAGAAGAAGCAGCTAAGAATAGACCTCAGCTTTCTGCAGATACTATATCACCTGAACAAAGAGCTGCAGCTAGAAAAATTAGAGAACAACAGGAATACATTAACAATTCTCAACTTGCTCAAAGTCTAGGAGCAATGAGTACAAATCCTGGTCTTGGTGCTATAGCTGCCCAGACCATCACTGAGATGAATCCTGCAATGTCAATAGCAAGATTAGTAGAGACAGGGAAAGATCCACGTAATAATCCGTACGGAATAAGTGAAGATGCAGGAGTTCTTCAAAATACATTAGGTGCAGCTGGTTTGTTAGGTGATGCTTTTGATCTTGGAAGCATGATAAATCCAGCAACTGAGATGGCAGTAGCTGCTATAAAACCTGCACTTATGGAACAGGCTTATAAAATTGGACAAGCTAATCCTAAACTTGTTAATTTAATAAACAATACAATTCCTAATGTAAAATACAATGCGATAAATTATACAAATGATTTACTTCGTCAAGTAGTTGGTAAAACTTTAAATGCTCCTAAAATTCCAAATGTAGTAAAAGAAGCAGTTCTAAATACAAAACCAGGTAAAACATATCAGCTAGCGCGTGAAGGAATGTATCCAACAATTAAACATGCGTTAGGTGATGAACTAAATGTTGCCTCATACAAGGAACTAAAAGAAGCATTTGAAGAATCATCAGATAGGTTTAAACGAGGCATGACTAGTAATGAATTTCAAACTACAAGTCAACTTGACAAAAATCTACAAGATTACAGTAGAGCAATGGCTTTAGACTTGCGATTGAAGTTTGCTGACAGATTAAGGAAGTTTAATGATCCAGGTTTTGCAGGTGGTGAACCTGGTTATCAAACACGTGATTCTTTAGATTTTTTAAATAAAGAAGGATATGATATTAATGCATTAACACCACAAGAAAGAGTGTTGATGAGTGCTTACACACATGGATATGATAGTAATTTCAATAGAAGAGATCATAGCCTTTATAATATTAGTCAAGACTTACAAGATTATTACAATCAACTATCAAATCAATTTAATAAAAGTGTTCAAAAGAATCAATTTAATAATCCAAATATACTTGATAGAGGAACATATGATTATACAGTAGAGTTAGTAGATGCGTCTGGTCAACCAATTGATAGAAAACTTAGAAGTGAATTACAAGTTGGTGATATATTTAAAGATGAAGGATTTTTATCTACATCTTTACCAAACAATAACTTGTGGGGAAATCAGTTAGAAAGGATAATTGTTCCAGAAGGAGGAGTACAATCCTATGCATTTCCAAACTCAATGAGATCGAGCGTGTTTCCAAATGAGAATGAAATCATATTACCTAAAGGATTAATTAGACGTGTAGAGGAAGTATATCCTAACAAGAAAAATAGAGAAACATTTACAACAATTCTTAATCCTTATGAGAAAGGTGGAAAGGTAAACAAACGTGGAGGTTGGTTAGACAAGTATGAAGATGGAGGAGAGCTGAACTATAATAACTATAACGTATCATTCTCTCCAGACTTTGTAGGACAAGGATATGATACAACAGGAAGAAACTATTCTCCTGCATGGGGAGGACAGTTTAAAGATGGTGGCAAAATATGTGACTCTTGTCAGAAGGCAGAAGATGGAGAGAAGTTGTCTGTAGATGAAAGACGTAAAAGAGTGTTGGCAAAAGCTAATGAAATATTCTCTAATAAAGATCTTCCTTATCAACTTCCTGACTATGTAGTTAATTCAAAAGAAGGACAAGGTAAGGCAGATAATGTATGTATACATGGTGTATGCGGTATAATGACAGATGTGGGATTTGTTCCTCATGGTTATTATACTAATACAAGTTTTGCAGAGCATGCTCAAGACTATGGATTTAGTAGATCATTAGGTGATATTAGATTATTAAAGCCTGGTGATATATTTCAATGGAAACAAGCAACCAACGATCAGGGTAAACCTTATCCAACACACGCCCAGATCTTTAAAGGAATAAATCCTAATACAGGCATGTATCAATTTTATGATTACTATAATAAATATCATGGTGGTGAGGGTATAAATTCCTATTCTAAAGAAGAGATAGAAAATGCATTAAGAAATATAGATAATAAAGATGTTCATGAGGCTGCTCAGTTTTTTAGTTTAGATCCTAGTGCAGTTGGAGGTATTCCTGAAAATCCTTTTCCATATAACTTATCAGAGAAAGAACAACAACAACATTTTGCTGATACTCATTCACACAATACTAAGTATAGTGTGGAACAACCACAGTATCCACTTCTAGATACAGATGGATATGATAGAGCTCAAACAAAGAACAAGCTTGTATCTTATTTTAATGATAAGAAGTTAGATGAAGAGATAAGAAAAAAACTAAAAATAACAGATCAGGAATTACAAAGAGTCAAACCATTGATCTATGGTATCATGGACCAAGAGACAGACTTTGGTAATCCTAACGCACCAATACGTAATCTTAAATATGACATAAAAGAATTACTTGGTTTAGGCAGTCATTCAATAGGACCTGCTGCTGTTAAATATGAAGCATTGTCTCCAGAAACAAAAAAAGCATTTAACATTAAGAGCCCTCGTGATTTATCAGATCTAAAGAACTCCTACATTGGTGCATTAGATGTGTTAACTAAAGGAGCTGATTATACAGATGCTTATATTAATCGCGGTGAACATATTGGTATTAGTGATAAACATCCACTCGCGCGCGCGCTTTATTGGTATAACAATCCTTCAAACATAATTCGCTCAGATAGTCAAACTCAAGACTTAATTAGAGATCAAGCTAAGGATTTGTGGTTTAATATGTATAATCCTAATAAAAAATCATTTGGACCATTTGGTACATTTGAGACTCCAGGAGATATAGAATTAAGAGCATTTAATTCTCCATTAACTATGGATCGTGGATCCTATCCTGATAAAGTAATACAGCAATCTAAAAAATTACGTAAGACTATTGATTTTAATGATCCTAGTATTCTTGAGAATGTTGAAGTTAAGAGTATACCATACTCTATGCAAAGTGAACCAGTAATAGAAGGTTATCGTCCTCTTATAAATTATGGTGGTTTTGTGAGTGATGTCCCTGTTGATTACAGTCCCACTCCTTATGAAGAACCATATTTTGCTATGGGTGGATCTATTCCAGGGTCTGTAGGGTTTACATATGCACGTACAGGTAACACTCCTTCTAATGGCAAATATGCTAAGAAGACGTTACCTTCTGCACAGACTGGTAAGTATCTTCCAAAAGAAGTTTCAGGAGAACTTGAGCCTATCCAGCTTGATCCAGAAGAGGAAGCACCATTCATGTTTATGGGTAAACCATATGAAGAACCAGATAGAAGTAGAGAGTTTCCACATCTAGTACCTGCTTTACCAGCAGAAGAGTTACATCCAATTTCTATAAATATTAATCAAAAGAACTTAGGACTTGGAGAACATACGTTCACTCATCAGCCAGGAATGAAGTATGATGAAAATCTAGAAGGTGTTCCTAGCGATACTTACATGTTGAAAAGAACTGCAAACTCTTATCCTACAGATGAAGATGTTAGATTGAATATTAAAATGCCAACTAGTCCTAAAGATGTAAACTTTATATCTAACTACAAAGGTGCTATTGGGTATGTAGATCAGTATCCTACAAGTGTTCCTTTTGAAGGAGAAAAACATTGGAACATTGATAGATTTATCATTGATCCACACTTTGGAATTGGTAATCCTAATTTGGAAAATGATGCTACAGATAAGACACAACAAAGAAGAAATGTCTTAGCTGACATGTATAAGTATTACTTGTTACAGAACAAAGGTAATGAAGATCTTTCTTGGAAACAGGCTAATGAATTCATGACAAAAGAAATTGATCCAAGAATATCTGGACCAATGTATGAGAAACTTCGTGGAAACATAAACTATGGCTCAGGTATGGGCATTACAAGTATTGTTGATAATGACTACGTTCGTAACTTTAATCAACTAAAGAACTCAGCTAATATTCCTGATAGTAAAAGAAGTGAAGTGGAAAGAGAGTTCTTAAAGAATCCAGTGTCTGATAAGCAGGCTAAAGACCTAGCTATGGACTGGTTGATTAACTATAAGAAGATGTCTCCTAAAGACGCAGAGAAGTATTATAATAACTTACCAAAGAAAAAGAATGGTGGAGAGATGAGGTTTTATCAAAATGGTTTAGACTTCAAACCTAAATCAATCTCTAAGAAGGGTAAGAAGGTAATTAAAGATGATAGAGGACAATGGGCTCATCCAGGAGAGATTACCAAGATTGGTTCTAACAACATAACAATGAAAGGTGTACCTTATCCTGTACTAGGTATATCTGACCTAGGAGACATTCAACTGATGTATCCTGACCAAGATTATACCTATCGTGGAAACTCTGTTATAGAGTATCCTATGATGGCACAAGGTGGACAGTTGACAAAGCTGGACCAATTAACTAACTTTACTAATTACAATACAAAACAACCAGGGGGCTGGTTAGATAAATACAAATAATATGAAGGCTCAAATCTTAAAAATTGCTGGAGTTAAAACAGAAGCTGAATTCTACAAGAAGTTTCCTACAGAGGAAGCCTTCATGAAGAAACATGGTAAAGAGTTGAAGAAAGCTCAGACAGGAACTGCCATGGGTATTGTTAATAAATATCTTCCAGAAGATACCAAAGAGAGATATGAACAAGAGATAGCACAATATGAGGCTCCTCCATTAGATGATTTTCAAAAATTACAAGAGAAAATATATGCAAATAAAGCTGAGCAAAACAATACTGCTGTTCTTGCTAACATACTTGGAGTTGCGCAAGAAGATCAAACTAATAGTCTTGACTTAGAAAAAAAATCTAATACATCTAGTTTTAAAACTAATTTAAAAAATGCTGGAGAAGGGTTAGCTCCACAGATTGGTGACATTGTTGGATTAATTCAAAGCATTGACCAAAAACAAAAAGACCTTACAAGAAATAAGGTCTATAATGATATATCTGGAGTACAAGCTAAAGCTGCTGGGTTAGCAAGAATGAATAGACCTAGAAATAGATATGTACGTCCTGAAGATCAAATTGTTCAACCTGGACAAATGGGTAATCCATTAGGAACAGGTACAAACTATCTTGCAAAGAATGGTGCTCAGATACAAAACACATATGCTACCACTGGAGATCTTTATTCAGATCTTGGGTACGTTCCACAACGTGCTGACTTTGGATCTTTTATGCAAAATGCAAAAGGATTAGATTCACTTGCTGGAGGATTGGGAAGTCTATTTGGTGGTGGTAAATTTCAAACTTCTCCAGAGTCTCAGCTTGGAGGAGCAGTTGGTAGTGTTGCTGGTTTAGCATTAGGTCTTCCTCCACAACTTGGAGGAGCTATTGGTGCAGGTATTGGAGGATACTTTGGAGGAGAGTCTGCAAATGAAATGCAAAAAGCACAAGTTGGTAGAGACGCAAATGCTCAACAACTATTATTCCAAAATAACTTTATTAATAAGAATAATGCATCTTTAGAAAAAGGTGGATACGTTAGTAACAACTGGCAGCCACAAGTAATTGCTAAGTTTGGTGATCTTGATGTATCACAAGTGCATTCATTTGCACATCAAGGAATGCCTGAATATCGTGCAGGTGGTCATATGTCTGAATACACTCCTCCTAGTGCAGAAGCTTTGTTTACAGGAAGAACTATGGAACAAGGTGGAGATATTGAAACATTGTGGGGTGGTGGTCTTAAGACAATGGCTCACAATAGTAAGCTTGGTCCTCTTCATATGATTAAAGGTAATAAACATACAGAATCAGATGGTAAAGGACGTAAGGGTGTAGGTATTAAATATGGTGAAGGTGTTGTAGAAGCACAAGACAATGAACCAATTGTAGAACTTGCTGATGGAGGATCAATTGATCCAATCACAGGAGGTACGTCTAAGTCAGCTGTAGTATTTGGTAAAGAGAAAATATTAGGCTGGGGAAAGAAAGCTATTGGTGATAAAGACATCAAGCCAGGAATGACCTTTGAAAGATATGTAGCAGAGAAAGGAAAGCAACAACAGAAAGCCAATAAGATGATTGATAAAGGATCTCAGTTAATCAACATGTCTGATCCAGACGATAGATTTGAAGCGTTGGCTGCAAACTCAGGAGACTTATTACAACGTGGTGGTAAAATGTTAGATTCTCAAATTGCTGAATTTATTTCAAATGCTGGTATTGTACAAACTGCAATCAATGATACAGATGAGGAGTTTGGAACTAAAGCTAAGTATGGTAAGAAGTTAAAGAAGGCAGAGTTTGGTACACGTATACCAACTGCTAAGGGAGGAAACAACTTAGCAAATCTGAATGTGCAACCAGTAATGATGGGATTGCTTAACTTGTTATATAGTAAAGGATACGATATGGGTAACATGTCTGGACTACGCAAAGGTGCTAAAACAAAACAAGGAAGAGATTCTAGACATGGTAAAGGTCAAGCAGTTGATATTACGTTTCCTACATTAGGTAAGAAAGCATATGAAGCAATTGCCAATGATCCTGAGATTGTAGATTACATGCGTAAAAATAATCTAACAGT
>JACCEE010363669.1_pt1 | contig 10753 bp, 10 predicted proteins | sample 7449931 | NCBI WGS metagenome assembly JACCEE01 (sample SAMN15323457, study PRJNA562643) | freshwater metagenome | isolation source: river surface water | place: USA:Blue River Watershed | collected 2017-08-19 | reverse complement strand
TTTATTGATTTTTTGAAAATATTCGTGTAAGACTTTTAAAATTCCCAACCCCTCAACACACATATAATTTGAAAATATACACAAATCACTTATTATAACATACACATATCCTTTTATATATTTATACTGTCTCGCGCGCGCACGTGTGAGATCGGTAATAGGTTTAGTGTTATATTCTTTTTTATATATTTAATTTTTTATATATTATTTATATAAATCGATTATTGTTGTATACATATACCCTTTCATATATATTTAAATTTATTTTATAATCATTATAATTATTATACATATATCCTTTTACATATTAGTTAATGTAATAATATTTACTTACATTATATTCTTTTTAATAAAGTTAAACATTTATAAAATCACTTTTAAATCAATATAAAATCTTTATTATGTATATACATATATCCTTTTACATATTAATTATATATTGATTTAATATTATAAATAAAAATTTATTTAACTTTATTATTATAATATATATATTATGGATATTAACTGTAAATTGTGTAATTATACAACAACAAATTTATCAAATTATAAAAGACATTGTATTTCAAATAATCATTTAATAAATGAAAAAAATAATAATATATGTGGTTTATGTAATAAAAAATTTAATAATATTAATTCCTATAATACACATAAATATATTTATCATAAAAAGAAAAAAAATACTGAAAAAAATTTAAATATTACATCATCTGAATTAAATCATAAATTAAAACAAGAAATAAAAGAAGTAAATAAGAATATTATTAAATCCAATAAAGAAGTAAATGAAAATATTATTAAGTCAAATAAAGAAGCAAATGATAATATGAATAATAAAATTGAAGAAGTAAAAGAACAAATTATAAAATCAAAAGAAGAAGTAAAAACTGTAGTAAATAAAGCTATTACAAAAGCAACCTCTTTAATAAAATATCTTATGCAAAATCATCAAAATGTACCTCCTATAAAAAAAATAACAGATAAAGAATCTATAAAATTATTAAGAATAGATTATGATTGTCCTTCTAAAAAACCAAATGATTTTATATTGGAACAAAGATTAATTTATGATCATTTTAATAATAAATTTGTTAAAAATATATCTAAATCTATTCTCAATATAATTGATCATAAAAAACCTAAAACACAACCTATATACAATACCGATTCTAGTAGATATAATTATGTTATTAAAACTACAGATGAAGCGTGGGATGAAGATAAAGCAGGAATAAAATTCTCAGAATATATTATTAAACCATTTTTAATATCTATTGGTGAATTAATCAGAGATTATAGAGAAAAGAATTTAGATTCTGTTAATATGAGAAAAAATACATTAAAAGAAAATGAAGAACATATAGATTTATTATCAAAAACATTAAAATTAGAATCAGATATAAATAATGAAAGACTTATAACTCCAATTTTGAAGGAACTATCACCATTTCTCAGATACCTACAATCTGAAATTGAAGAACTTGAAAAATATAATGAGATGGAAAAAATACAAAAAGAATTAGAAAATATTATTAAAGATGATTCAGATGATGATCTTGAAGTACCTATTCATATTGTTGAATATGTACCAAATAAAAAAAATGTTGTAGTTGATAATGATCTTAATGATAATTATTTAACAAAAATAAAAAAAAGAATTATTTAATAAATTATGTTTTTTAATTTAATCTATTTTTTAATGCAATATATTTTTGTTTATATTTTAAATATTTTGCATAATATCCACCCATCATTTCATTATTATTAGTATTTGGTGTAGTATTCACATTTTGTGCAGTATTATCACTTACTAAAGTATCATCTATTTTATCTATATTTGATTCTGATGCATTATTAAATGTATTAGTATTAGCATATAATAAATCTGGTTTCTTTTTAAATGCTTCAAAATATTTTTTAATATTTTTACTAGATGGTATATTTCCTAATATATAATTTGTTGATTTTGCTATACATTTTATTTGTGTAAATGTAGAAACGGTTTTTAATTTTTTATCTATATCTGAAGGTGTATCACTAATTTCAATAATTTTATCTTTAGTATCATCAAATAAACTATATGTATAATTTAATAAATAATTAGCTAATAAAATTAATTTTGTATTATTATCAGTTGTTGTAGATAATAAAATATTTAAAATATTTAATGTATCTATTATAGCATGTTTATAATTACCTGTTTCATAAAATTTATAATTTTCTTTACAATCAGATAATATATGTATTTTGTGATCTTGTGTAACATAATATCTAAAACTACTAATTTGTGGTTTATTATTTTCATGAAAATTAAATTCAGTAAATACTTTATTATCTATTTCTTTATTATAGTTTTTTAAAGATTCTTGTATATTTTGTACTGTAAATAATCTATTCATAAATAGTTTATATATTCTTAATAATTTTTTAGGTATATCATCGTATACTAAATTATTTAATATATCATTATTATTATTATAAGAAGTTATATCTATTTTATCTTTAGAGATATATTTTTTATTTATTATTTTATTTATTTTTTTATCTTTAATTATATTATCTAAAAAGTTATTTATATTTTGTATACTAATATTTTTTTCTTTACATACATTAATTAATATATTTAAAATTATATTTATAATATCTCTTACAGATTTATTATTTTTAACAGCATTAAGAATAACTGAATTATTATCATCGTTACTCAATATAACATTTATAATATTAGATATATTAAGATAAGTAAAATTATCTGTATTTAATACAAATGTTAGTTCTGTTTTATTAGTAATTTCAGATACTATATTATTTATTTTTGTATATAAAGTATTTTTTGTACTTTTAGTATTTACTCTAGTTACATGACCACCAGACCAAGAGTCTTGAATTATATGTAATATATATCCTAAAAAATCAAATTTATTAGTTGTTAAGAATTCATATGCTATACTTAATATTCTTTCAATAATTAAATTTCTTGTTTGTAAATTTGTTAATTTTGTATCATTTGCCATAGAATGATTAATAGCAAAATAATCATTATGTGATTGAAATAATTGACTATCTACATTTTGTTCATTAGTACTTAATTTAAATTGAGTAAGTTTACATATATTTAATTTAGGAATAATACGTCCATTTTCAATATAAAATGTTCCACATGTTAAATCTGGAAATATTAATCCAGAAAATAATAAATCTATATCATTATTTCTAACAAAAATTTTAGTAAAATTATTATTATTATAAATTTCTTCTGGTGTAGTTACATTATATAAAGTTAATTTATTAAATATTTCATAATTATTTTTATTATTATTATTTTTATTTAATAAATAGAGGGCAATCAATAAAACATTTGAATGATATTGTAATAACATATTATATATATTATAAAAATATATTTTTATAATTTATAATTTATAATTTATAATCTATTTAATTAAATAACTATATTTAAAAATAATGACAGATATACTAATACCATGTGTAGTAGAAAATGGATTCAATACATGTTATATTGATTCATTACTTGTAAGTTTATTTTATAAAAATAATGATAACATATTAAATATGTTAGAAGCAACCCCAATAAAACCCGAAGGTATTTATTTACAAGAAATTATTAAATTAAAATTTGTAGAAGCAATACAACGTAATTATTCTATTACATCATCTACGATGAATGAAATTAGAAATTATTCTATTATTTGTGGTTGGTCTCAAGATGACAATATAGATGGACAGAAAGATTGTTCTAAATTTTATAATTTTATTGCAAATTTATTTAATGTTCAACCAATAGAATTTGAAATATTAGAAATAAAAGATAATATTTTGACAAATAATTCAAAAAAAATAAATTTACCATATATATCTCTAAATCTTACAAAAGACGATAGTATTAAAAATATGTTATCTTATTGGATTACTACAGAGTTAACACAAAATAATAGTTTAAATAATATTTATAATTGTTATAAATTAATTAATATACCACAATTTATTATTATAAATATTAATAGATTTGATTATCAAGGTAAACGTAATAATTATAAACTTGATATAATGAAAAGAATTAAATTTTTTGGTATAAGTGATACATCTCAAAATTATTTAAAATGGAAAATATATTCTATTATTTGTCATCGTGGAGAAAATTATAATTCAGGACATTATTATAGTGTTATTATAAATCAAAAAAAATGGCTTTTATTTGATGATAATATTATTCCATCATTTCAACAAATCGATCTGGAAGATACAGATATTAAAAAACAAATAATGTTAGAATCTGTTATGATAATTTATGTTTTGGAATAATCTAATCAATAAATAAATCAGTCATTCCATTGACAATAATTTTGAATGGATTTAAATTCATATCATAATAATAAATTTTGAGAGATACAATATCTCCAAGATTATATAGAATTTCTTTACTAGTATGTATTATCTTTATTTTTTTATCATCGTATTCAATATAAACAGTATTTAATATTTTTGAAGATACTAAATTCATATATAACAGTTTATTATTGATTAATATTTTTAATTGATTATATTCGATCCCAATAATAGTACCATTTAATTCAACAACTATGTTATGTCCAATAATTTTAAACAGATTATACAGATTATAAATCTTTTTATAATATTTCGTTTTGTTATTAATATGTTCTATCATTTTATTTAATTCATCTTCTATATATGTATTATTATCAAAGATTAATCGATGTACGATCATATCGGCATATCGACGAATTGGTGAAGTAAAATGAGTATAATATAAATCTAACCCTTCATGTTTTTTATGTTCTAATGTATAAAGAGCCAGAGTTTGATTATATTGTTTGTATTTGTCTTCTTTTAAAAACTTTTCTTGTTTTAATAGATTTGCTCTTTTTAAGATAGATTTTTTAGATGCACACATATTACATAAAACCATATATGCTTCAATCATTTTGTGCGAATCATATTCATCGTAACATATATTTAAACCATCAAGTATTTGTTTACCAATATCATAAATATCTTTATAATATTTATTTCCTGTTAATTTGTTTTGAAATTCATCATAAGATAAATTTTCTTTAACAGTGATTTTTGTTTTAATAAACTCAAAATGAAAAGATATACTTTCTTTATTTGAATTTATAATATTTGCAATATTTTCTATTTTATTTGTATTAAATTTAATGAGACAAGTATATGTTCTACTTTGTTTATTTTTTTTAAGTGATATTAGTTCAGTAGCCATTTTTAAAGGCATCATATGATGTGTTTCATCTAAATATAAAGAAGAAGCTCTTTTAAATAATTCTTTATCTAAATCAGAGTCTTTTTGAATATATGATGTAGGATCTGAAATGTGAATTGCTATTTCTATATCTTCTTTAATTTCAATAGAAATAGCATCATCGATATCTTCACATCCATCAGGATCTACAGATATAATATCCCCATGAAAGTTAATTCTATCCTTTTGAAAGATATCTATATTAGATAATTCAGAAAGATTTATTTCTTTTGAATAAAAGTTATCTTGTTTGGGGGACCAATCTAATAAACCCATTCTTTCTGGTATTAATTCTGGATTCGTTTTAAAATCATCGAGATATTCTACAACACAATTATCATTCGTATCTATAACACAGTATGTTTGATGTAATGTGTCTCTCTTTGTTTTAACAAGATATTCTTTTTTATCATAAAGAGAGATAAACTTTTTTAACTTTTCTCCTTTTTTTCCAACATATGTTGTTTTATCATTGAGATATAATATACCAAAGATCTTCATAATATTACTTGTTATTTGATTAAATTGGTTAATTAGTTAACTTTAATAATATTAAATCAATTTTTTAATATTATCATTTAATAACTATTTTTTACTTTTACTTTATGTGCGCGATACATCATTAATTTCTATTTGCGTTTGCGTTTGTTTTGCAAGTTTTTGCTGTTTTCGTTCACGCATCATATCTTGTAAAGTTGGTTTAGTTGCCTCAATATATAAATCCTGAAGTGCTTGTAAAATTTTGTACGTACCATTAGATTTATTTCTATTTATTGTATTTAATATATCATTTTCTGTAATTCTTGGAATATCTTTATATAAATTTTTATATTTATTAAAATCTCCAATATGTGAATCTAGAAAATTATATTCTGCAAAATTATATGCTATTTTATAACCAAATATTTGTTCATTTTCATTATATATTTTTTCTTGGTCAGGCTTAAGCTTTGCAATATTAAATGCGTATATTTTTTTGTCTATATCAGTTTTTGGAGAATTTAATGTATTATTATTATATTTTTCTAAATATTCATCATATTTTTTAATTTGTTCATCTGTAAAGTTTTCAGCAACCATATTATATGCAGTTTCTTCATCATATTTATATGTTTTATCTTTTAAAGGTGTTCTTAATTTTATATATTTTTTTTGTGCATCTGATTTTTGCTTTTCACGATCTTTACTATATAATAAAAATAAATTTTTAATTTTTTTATAATTTTCTTCATCTTTTGGACCACCACCATAAAATTTATTATATTCTTTTTGTAATTCCATATATTTTGATTTATATTTTAAGTATTTCGTATAATAATCAGTTTCCATTTATATATAATAATTAAATACAAATTATAAAAAAATTGAATAAATAATATGTATATAACATTATGATATATATTGATGTATTAATATAATACAATACAACAATGTTGTCCTTTTTTAAACGTCGCAATACTTATGACAAATATAACACAATGATTGAACAAGAACCACCAAATTATGATATAATTAACAATGTTCATCACGTATATAGTTTTCAACTTGATATGCCATTAGATTATGATGTTGATGATCTTCCATCATATGAAAAAGTTATGAATTATGGTAATTTTGTTCAAATTATTCAAACAGGTAAAACAGATAAACCAAGTGAAAAGAGTAAAAAAGTTAAAACAAATCTATCTTTTGTAGATGATTTTGTTCAATATCTTAAACAAAGTAATACAGAATATATTGTTGTAGATAATACTAAATATAAACCTCACGATATTATTAATAAGATTGTTACAAATAATTATGATCATATTGTATTGTATCATGTAGTTAATCAAAAAGATATTTCACAAAATAAAAAGGATTATAAATATTTTAGTGTAAATGGTAATGAATTAAATGGAAACGATATTATGATATTGGGTACAGTAGATACAGTAATTAAATTTGAAAATTTTACATCAAACAAATATAAATCGCCATATCCATATTATCATATTCATCATAACAATGGTAAATATTTTTCTTCAGTAATTAGTTATAAGACGGCATTTACACTAAATTTAAAAAAAAATGTTAATTAATCATTTATTTTATTTATACATTATAATATAATGGAAAATATAGAATTTAAAAAATTTCTCGAGACTTGTGAAACAGGTGATATATTATTATATTCATCACATAGATGGTATTCTTATTTTATAGAAGTATTGGGGTGGTCAAAGTATTCTCATGTATCGATTTTAATAAAAGATCCAACTTGGATACATCCAGATTTAAAAGGATTATATATTTTTGAAAGTGGATTAGAAAATACAAATGATGTAATAGAAAATAAACACATTTATGGTGTTCAACTTGTTAAATTAGATGAAGCATTAAAGAATTATAAGAATGGTTCTAATGGATATGTATATTATATTAAAAATAATTTTGAAAGAACAGAATCGTTTTATGATAAATTAAAACAAATAATCTTATCAAATGATGGTAAGCCATATGATCTAAATATAATAGATTGGATTGGGGCAAGATTTAATTTACAAATAGTTCATAAACAAACTGTTAGATATTTTTGTTCAGCTTTAATATCATATACTTTAACTCAATTAAACTTTTTATCAGAAAATACAGATTGGACAATTGTGTCTCCAAGAGAATTTAGTTATTATGAAAAATCAAGATTAATATTTATGAATTGTATATTAGATCCAGAAAAATTAATTGTATTTTAGATATTAATGTATCTAAAAATAATATAAGAAATACTTAATATTTAATAATAATAATATGGATCCTAATTTATCGATTGATGAAATAAAAAAAAATATACCGCAAAATTGTTTTAAATCAAATTTATTTAAATCACTAATGTATATGTTTGTTGATATTGCAATTTTATCAACAGCATTATTTACATATGAATATATTAAAAATTTGGGAATAATTTGGCATTTACTATATTGGAATGTCTATGGATTTTTTGCGTGGTGTTTATTTGTAGTAGGACACGATTGTGGACATGGTTCATTTTCTGATTATTCTATAATTAATTCAGTATGTGGTCATATTTGTCATAGTATGTTAATGGTTCCATTTTATCCTTGGGCTCGATCTCATTATTATCATCATCGTTATCATAATTCTAAAAATAAAGATAAATCACATCCATGGATTACCGATGAAGAACTAAAAGAATATCCGTATTTAACACGTAATATACTTCCAAGTGTTATTGGTCCATTTATTGGATTTTGGATATATTTAACATATGGTTTATCACAGGATGGATCGCATTTTGTGTGGTTTGGAAAATTATATGAAAATACATCAAAAATAGAAAAAATTAAAAGTGTTATATCTTGTATATCTGTTTTTAGTTGGATTTATATTGTATATTCTTATACAAATAATTTATATGATTGGTGGATGATGTATGGGGGTATTATAAGTATGTGTTATTTTTGGTTATATATGATAACATGGTTACAACATCATTCAGAAGATACTTTAGTATATAGTGATGAAAGTTGGGGGTATTTAAAAGGTGCTGTTCAAACTATTGATCATAAAATTGGATATAAAATTGATGAACTTCATCATAATATAACTGATTGTCATTTAGTACATCACATATTTTTTCGTGAAATTCCTCATTATAATCTTAAAGAGGCAACAAATGCATTATATAAATATTTAGATAAAGAAAAAAAAAGTTATTTAATTAAATATGTTGATCATTCACAATTTCCATTAAAATATATTTATGATTTTTTTAAAACTTATCTAAAAATTGGTATAACAAAATGGACATATGTTGATAAATAAAAATTGATTAAGTATATCACAATTAATATATATTTATTAATTTAAATAACCTGTAGAATATGAATATAGAAAATTCAAAGGATATATGTGTAATATGTATTGATAATATAGATATTACAGATCTAGATATTTCAAAAATAGATTGTAATCATATTTTTCATAAAAATTGTATTGATGAATGGCTCAATATTAATAAGAAATGTCCAATTTGTATACAAGAAATACAAAATTATAAATCATCTTTTATAAAAGATGAGAATGTACAAACTATATTAAATATATCAAATACATCAAATACATCAGAAAATATGTATACTTGCTGTTTATCGTATTGTATGTGTGTTATATTTATACCATTAATTATTATATCTATTGTAAATTTACTATTTATGCCAATGATATATAATTTTATTAATAAATATTATTATTCTGGTGAAATTATAAATAATACTTGTGTTAATTATACATCTATTAATAATGCAGATATATTTCATTCTGAATATTCTTATATAATAAATTTAGTATATATCCTATATATTTTAGTATCTATAATATCAATATTTACAATTAAAAATTTTATTGGATTTACAATTATAAATTATATACCATTTGGAGGATGGTATTCGTATATTATAATTAATTATTTTCGAATTTTTGATTATATTGATAAAATAAAAGAAACTAACTGTGAAAATAATCTTTTAGATATAATAAATATTAAGAAAAGTTCACTTACAATATTTACTTTAATAAATATTATTTTTGGATTATATATTATATTATTAACATTTATACATTTTAATATTAAAATAAATAGAGTTAGACCACAATAAAATTTATTATATTTTAAACACTATTTTTATACCGTGTAGTGCCAAAGCCCCTCGGTGTCTTAAGTTATGGGTACTCACGCTAGCGAAAAGTGTTTAATTTAAAAGAGGCTTAAATTAAACACTTTGTCGGTACCCTTTCTTTATTAACCAACTTTTAAAAATTTTTTGTGCCTTTTTCATATCTGATGTTTTATGTGGATGATGTTCTGCTCTATAATACATAGTAAGAACAATCTGCATTTGTTTTACTTTATCCAATTTTTTTATTATTTTAATAGTTTCTAATGCTTTTTCTTCATCTTTAAATCCAGTACCTGTTATACTTTTTTTAGGATTTTTATTTTTATTATATAAAGTACTCATATATATTATAATATTAGATAAATAATAAAAGTAGAAGAAAATATTATTTTTAAATTATTATTTTATAATATATAAATATGTCATATACAATATTATCAATAAGTTATGATGGAGTATTTGAAATTGCATTTGATACATCATTAAGTGCTAATATTAGAATACATGATCAATTAATTGTCGACGGAGATTCTTCAATATTTTTAGATGTTCAAAATATAAAAGGAAATATATTGACAGCTGTTACTTTAAGTGATTTAAATGGTGTTTCTAGAACAAGTTCAGTTACAAATGCTCAAACACCTATACTAGTCCCTGTAGGTAATGGTACATTAGGTAGAGTTATGGATCCATTAGGAACACCAACAGATAGTTCCATTGGTATAGGTGGTTTTACAAATTCAATATACAACGATCCTCTAGCATATAC
>JACCEE011584097.1_pt1 | contig 10756 bp, 11 predicted proteins | sample 7449931 | NCBI WGS metagenome assembly JACCEE01 (sample SAMN15323457, study PRJNA562643) | freshwater metagenome | isolation source: river surface water | place: USA:Blue River Watershed | collected 2017-08-19 | reverse complement strand
TTTTGAAGACATTCAAAGACCCCCGAATGCTTCAAAAAATGATTCCCATTTTGTACGGTTCTTCGAAAGTGGTGTCCTTCCATCGAAAGGCGTTGAACATCGAAATCCCACTTCAACACATCACGAGCATTGATCAAGCTCAGCCGAGGAAGCTCAATGTTTTTTCCGTAACCCCAGATGAATTTACCGTAGAATTTGGGAAGGAAACTCCGGAAGGGGGCCGTTTGGCGCGATTGTCGCTTCAAGCTGCGGCGGCCGATGTACGAAATGGATTGGTGGATGTTTTGGTTACTGCCCCGATCAACAAACACAATATTCAAGGAGAAGGATTTTCGTTTGCAGGCCACACCGAGTATTTGGCCCAGGCGTTCGGCGGTGCTCCTTTGATGTTGTTGTGTTCCGATGTGATGCGCGTTGGAACGGTTACCGGCCATATTCCCTTGCAAGAAGTAGCGCAAAAACTCACCTCGGATCTTATCCTTGAAAAGCTCCGGATCATGCACCGCAGTTTAATTCAAGATTTCGGAATTTCACTACCCAAGATAGCCGTTTTAAGCATCGATCCCCATGCGGGAGATCAAGGTGTTATTGGCAAGTTGGATGAGACATTGTTGCGACCAACGTTGCGCAAAGCCATGGAAGAAAAGGTGGTCGCTTTAGGACCTTATCCTGCCGATGGTTTTTTTGGTTCTGGCCAATTTCGGGAATTTGATGGCATTTTGGCTATGTACCACGATCAAGGTTTAACGCCATTTAAGGCCATGAATTTTCATTCTGGTGTGAATTTTACAGCGGGTTTATCAGCCATTCGCACCTCTCCCGACCACGGAGTGGGTTACGATTTGGCCGGAAAAGGCCATGCCAGCGAGCAATCATTCCGTGAGGCGGTTTTCACGGCCATGGATATTTACCAAAAACGCAAGGAGCAACTTTCTTTGGAGGCCAATCCCCTCATTCCTAAGAAAAAAGGAAAACAAGAAGAAGAATAATTGAGCATCTGTGGATAAGGTGTTGGTGAACTTCGAAAAAAAGTGTACCTTTGCAATCCTCTTTGAAATAAATGGTGGTGGATCAAACGTTCAACATACGGATATCGGGCCAGCGACTGGGAATTCATGAGTTTGATTTCTCCGTTGATGATTCTTTCTTTTCGGCATTTGAACATTCTCAGATCCAAGTAGGAAACGTTTCGGTTCATGCCGAAATGGATCGAAAAGAACGGGAGTTCGACATTCGCCTTTCCTTGAAAGGTTGGGTAGAACAAACCTGTGTTCGGTGCTTGGAATTAGGCCGGTTGAACATCGCAGCGGAAGAACGCCTGTTTTTCGAATTGCATCCCATCGATGCCGTGGAAGAAACCGACGATGAAATCATCCGATTGCCGATGGACATTCTGGAATTGAATCTTTCTCAACCCATTTATGAAATGATTGCGCTTTGCTTGCCCATGCGATTCACCTGTGAAACCATCGAGCAAATCTGCGACCCAGAAATGGAAAAACTCATTCAAGGAGAAAGCAACGAGAAAATGGACGATCAAGATGTTGTCGATCCTCGTTGGGAAGCACTTAAAAAACTGAAATAAAGACAATAAAAGACCATGGCACATCCCAAAAGTCGAATTTCCAAACAGCGCCGTAACAAGCGCCGCACGCACTACAAAGCTACTGCTCCTTCTTTAACGGTTGATCCAACCACTGGACAGTATCACCTTCGTCATCACGCTCACCAGCACGACGGTAAAGTTTACTATCGTGGTCGCGTTTTGATTGACAATGGTGCTTCTTCTTCCGAAGAAACCACCGACGAAACAAACGGTTAATCCATTGAGGATCGGGCTCGATTTAATGGGCAGCGATTTAGGTCCACAGCGTGTGCTGGAGGGCCTAAACGCATTTATAGGCTTAGGATTATCGGCCGAGGTGGTTGTTTATGGAAACATGAACGATCATCAAACTACGGTAGAATCCTTCGGTTTTCCCGAACAGGTTACGTTTGAACATTGCACCGAATCCATTGAAATGGGGGAACACCCTGCCAAGGCGGTCATGAAGAAAACCGATTCTTCCATCGTTCGTGGATTTGCCGATTTGAAGGCCCGTAAAATTGATGCATTTGCTTCGACCGGAAATACCGGTGCGATGATGACCGCCGCGATGATGTCGGTCAAAACCATTCCTGGAGTTATCCGCCCGGCCATTGCTTCAGCCATTCCCCGCGAAAACGGGAAGATTGGCTTGTTGTTGGACGTCGGTGCGAATGCCGATTGTAAACCCGATTATCTTTTTCAATTTGGAATCATGGGACACTGGTATGCGAAAACGGTTTTGGGAATTGATTCGCCGAAAGTGGGCCTCATCAACATTGGTGAAGAAGAAGAAAAGGGAAGTCTATTGTGTCAGGCCGCCAACAAATTGATGAAAGACAATCATCTTTTTGATTTTGTTGGGAATATTGAAGGCCGTGATATGTTTAGTTCTGAGGTGGATGTGATGGTTACCGATGGATTTACAGGGAATGTGATGCTTAAATTGGCTGAATCGTTTTATCGAATGATTCGAATGCGAAAAATACAAGACGAATTTTTCAACCAATTGAATTACGAGATTTATGGAGGAAGTCCTATTCTCGGAGTCAATGGAAATGTGATTATTGGTCATGGTAGTTCTTCTACCACAGCCATCGGAAATATGATTGCTCAAGGGTACCACATGGCTCAACATCAGTTGAGGGAAAAAATTGAAACGGCCTTTCAATAAAAATTGTGGATTGGGTTTTCCCTTTTTTTTACGAACTTTGCTTATTATTTGAATAACTATGAGTGGAATAAAAGCTGCTATTACAGGAATTCATTCTTGGACTCCCGATTACGTTTTAACCAATGCAGAGTTAGAAACCCTCATGGATACCACCGATGAGTGGATTACAACCCGAACCGGCATCAAAGAACGTCGCTTACTAAAGGAACCCAATACCGGTTCTTCTTATTTGGCGACCAAGGCCGTTGAAGGGCTTTTAGAAAAAACAGGTACCAAGCCCGAAGATGTTGAATTTCTTATTGTAGCTACTGCTACTCCCGATATGTTGTTTCCGGCAACCGCCAATTTGGTGACTGGAAATCTGGGAATGGTTAATGCGGGAGGCTACGATATTAGCGCTGCCTGTTCGGGATTTCTTTTTGCTTTGACCACGGCTTCTAAATTGATTGAAGCGGGCATGTACAAAAAAATCATTGTTGTGGGTGCCGATAAAATGTCGAGTATTGTTGATTTATCCGATCGAACTACGGGAATTATTTTTGGCGATGGTGCTGGCGCTGTTCTTTTGGAACCCAGCCAAGATGAAAATGGAATTATTGATTGTATCATGCGTTCAGACGGACAAGGGGTTAAGCACCTGCACCAAAAAGCAGGAGGTTCCTTGCGCCCGGCCTCCGCAGAAACCGTGGCACGTAACGAACACAAAATTTACCAAGAGGGACAGGTGGTTTTCAAATTTGCTGTGACTCGCATGGCAGATGTTGCCGCTGAAATCATGGAAAGAAATCACTTAACGGCAGAAGATGTTGCTTACCTGGCGCCTCACCAAGCCAACAAACGAATCATCGACGCTACGGCTTCCCGCATGGGAATTGGTCCGGAAAAAGTTATGTTGAATATTCACAAATATGGAAATACCACGAATGGTACGATCCCTATTGTGATTCATGAATACGAGAAGAAACTCAAAAAAGGAGATAACATTATCATAGCTGCCTTCGGCGGCGGGTTTACTTGGGGTGCCATTTACCTCAAGTGGTCCTATGATTCAAAATAAACATTTATGGCAACAACGGCAGACATTAAAAACGGTCTTTGCATCAACCACAACAATGATATTTATCAAGTGGTTGAATTCTTGCACGTAAAACCAGGCAAAGGCCCTGCTTTCGTGCGAACAAAAATCAAGAGTGTTCGAACAGGAAAAACGTTAGAGCACACCTTTCCATCGGGCCACACCATCGATGTGGTTCGGATTGAAACCCACAACTTCCAGTTTTTGTACAAGGAAGGCACCACCCATCACTTCATGAATTCTGACACTTACGAGCAAATTTCGGTGGAGGAAGAGCAAATCAATGCTCCCCAGTATTTGAAAGAAGGCCAAGAGTGTATTGTGCAAATTAAAACCGATGATGATTCCATTTTGACTGTTGAACTCCCCCAGTACGTTGTTCTTAAAGTAACGTATTCAGAGCCTGGGTTCAAAGGAAACTCAACATCGGGGAACGTTACCAAACCGGCTCAATTGGAAACAGGAGCCGATGTACGTGTACCCCTTTTCATCGAAACCGATGAAACCATTAAAATTGATACCCGCACTGGGGACTATATTGAACGTGTAAAAGACTAAAAAATAACCACTATGGATATTAAAGAAATCCAAGAATTAATCCGCTTCGTCGCCAAATCTGGTGTTAATGAAGTTGAATTGGAAAGAGACGGATTCAAATTGAGCATCAAAGCCAATGCACCGGCCCCCGTAGCTCAAGTTGTTGCTGCGCCCATGCCGGTTCAGGTTGCTGCTCCTGTAGCATCTGCTGCCGCTGCTGCTCCAGCACCTGCTGCTGCACCTGCTGCCGCGGCACCTGCTGCAGAAGCTAACTACCTCACCGTTACCTCTCCTATGATTGGAACATTTTACCGCACTCCTGGACCTGACAAAGATCCGTTTGTAAGTGTTGGTGATCTCGTTGAACCAGGTAAAGTGGTTTGTATTGTTGAAGCCATGAAGCTATTTAATGAAATTGAATCGGAAGTGAAAGGCCGTATCGTAAAAGTATTGGTCGATAATGCATCTCCCGTAGAATATGGACAGCCATTGTTTTTGGTTGATCCTTCTTAATCCATCCGATTATGTTTAAAAAGATTCTGATTGCTAACCGAGGCGAGATTGCCTTGCGTATTATTCGCACCTGCCGCGAAATGGGAATCAAAACCGTTTCGGTTTACTCCACGGCCGACAAGGATTCCTTGCACGTGAAGTTTGCCGATGAAGCGGTTTGTATTGGTCCTCCCAAAAGCTCCGAATCTTACCTGTCGATGGAGCGTTTGTTGGCTGCTGCCGAAATTACCAATGCCGATGCCATTCACCCAGGCTATGGCTTCTTGTCGGAAAACGCCAAATTCGCCCAAATGTGCCAAAAATATGGCATTAAATTCATTGGGCCTCAGCCCGACTCCATCATTCGCATGGGCGATAAAGCTACCGCCAAAGCGACCATGATTGAAGCGGGGGTTCCTGTGGTTCCTGGTTCCAAAGGGTTGTTGAAAGACGCCAAAGAAGGAATCAAATTGGCGAAAGAAATCGGCTATCCCGTTATCATCAAAGCAACTGCTGGTGGTGGTGGACGCGGAATGCGAATCATTTGGAAGGATGATGAGTTCGAGCGTCACTGGGATAGTGCGCGTCAAGAATCCATGGCAGCTTTTGGAAACGATGGCATTTACATGGAGAAATACATCGAAGAGCCTCGCCACATTGAAATCCAAATCGTTGGTGATCAATTTGGAAACGCATGTCACCTTTCCGAACGAGATTGCTCTATCCAGCGCCGTCACCAAAAACTCATCGAGGAATCTCCTTCTCCGTTCATGACCCCCGAACTGCGTCAGCGCATGGGCGATGCTGCGGTGAAAGGTGCGAAAGCGGTGAATTACGAAGGTGCCGGCACCATTGAATTTTTGGTGGATAAACACCGAAATTTCTATTTCATGGAAATGAATACCCGTATTCAGGTGGAACATCCCGTTACGGAAGAGGTCATCGATTACGATTTGATCAAAGAGCAAATCAAGGTTGCAGCAGGGATCCCCATCTCTGGTAAAAACTACGAGCCCAATATGCATGCCATCGAATGCCGCATCAATGCCGAAGATCCCTACAACGATTTCCGCCCAAGTCCGGGAAAGATTACCACCTTGCACGTTCCCGGCGGACACGGTGTTCGGGTTGATACGCACATTTACGACGGATATGTGATTCCTCCATTCTACGACTCCATGATTGCGAAGTTGATCTCCGTTGCCCAAACGCGGGATGAAGCCATCGAAACCATGAAGCGCGCTTTGAGCGAATTTGTGATTGAAGGCGTAAAAACCACCATTCCATTCCACCTTAAAATGATGGATGATCCAAACTTCAGAGCCGGTAATTTTAATACAGGTTATTTGAACAACTGGACCATGGAAGATGGTTACCTAGGAAAATGAAAGTTACTCTGATTGATTCTTTGCATGCTGCTTTTGTAGAAGCATTGGAGAAAAACGGAGGATTTGAAATCAACGACCGCTCGGAAATTCCTTCCGATGCGGTCGTTTCTGTTTTAGCGGATACTGAAATTTTGGTGGTTCGCAGCAAAGTTCGGGTAACACCACTTGTACTCGATGCCGCGCCAAAACTAAAAGCCATCGCTCGTGCGGGCGCAGGCATGGATAATATCGATGAAACCGCTTGTCGGCAACGCGGCATCGCTCTGTTTAATGCACCCGAAGGAAACCGAAGGGCCGTTGCCGAGCATGTTTTAGGAATGATTCTAGCGTTGTTCAATCGTATGATTCCTTCCCATTTTTCCCTTGTTTACCAGGAGCAATGGAATCGTGAAGCTGGTCGTGGAGAAGAATTGTTGGGTAAAACCGTTGGGCTTCTTGGTTGTGGACACAACGGTTCGGAAACGGGGCAGTTGTTGTCCCGATTGGGTTGCACCGTTCTGGCTTACGATAAATATGTCTCCCCCGATTCTTTTCCTGAAGGAGTTCAACCGGCTACGTTAGAAGAAATTTCAAAACGAGCGCATGTGTTGTCCTTACATATTCCATTAACTGAAGAAACTCGTGGATGGGTCAATCATGACTTTTTGCGAACGTTTCAACACCCTTTTTGGTTGGTCAACGCTAGCCGAGGTGAGGTGTTGGATTGGAATACAGTTCCAATGCTGTTGGATTCTGGTAAAATTCGTGGTCTTGCGCTGGATGTTTTTGAAAAAGAGCCGCCCTTTGGTCATCCCGTTTTTGAAAATCTTCAAAAGAGGCCGAACGTTGTTTTTTCCCCGCATGTGGCCGGTTGGACCAACGAATCATACCAAAAAATCAGTGAAATTCTGGCTAGCAAACTCATCCAATTCCAAAAAAACGGGGTGTTGGATTGAGAAATCCTTCCTATCTTACCCCCAAATTCAGCCATGCCTTCGTACCAAAGTATTATTTATTCGAAGTTGCCCAGAGTTGGCGAGAGCATTTTCTCGGAAATGAGCCAAATGGCATTGAAACACAACGCGCTGAATGTTTCTCAGGGCTTCCCCGATTTTCCGGTTGACCCATCTCTCATTTCCTTGGTACATGAAAAAATGAAATTGGGGCACAATCAATATGCGCCCAGTTATGGGTTGCCGTTGTTGAGGGAGAAAATTGCCCAAAAAATTTGGAATACCACCGGGGTGGAATATCATCCAGAAACCGAAATTACCATCACTTCTGGAGCTACACAGGGATTATATACAGCCATCAGTGCTTTTGTTCGCGAAGATGATGAGGCCTTGATTTTTGAACCCGCCTACGATAGTTACGTTCCGGCCATCAAGGCCAATGGCGGACTTGCGGTGTATGCCGAATTGGAACCCGATACTTTTACCTACGATTGGACTAAGATCAAACGGGCGATTACGCAGCAAACGAAAGTCATCATCTTGAACACGCCCCATAATCCGACCGGAAATTTATTGACCGAACACGATTTGGAGCGCTTGGAAAATTTGGTGGATGGTAGCGACATCATCATTATTTCGGATGAGGTGTACGAACACATGACGTTCGATGGCCGAAAGCATATCAGTCCGATTTCCCGTCCGAAATTGGCTGAACGCACCATTGTTGTTTCTTCGTTTGGAAAGGTTTGGCACAACACCGGATGGAAGGTGGGCTATGTGTATGGTCCCGCGGAGTTAATTCGCGAGATCCGAAAACTGCATCAGTTTTTGGTTTTTTCGGTGGTTACACCCATCCAGCACGCTTATGCCGAATACATCGATCGGGAGGAAACGTATTTACAACTTTCAGATTTTTATCAAAAGAAGCGAGACTTCTTCCTTGCCCAGATGCAAGGTAGTCGGTTCAAGATTCAACCCACCGAAGGTTCGTTTTTCCAATTATTGAATTACGAAGGCATTTCAGAGTTGCCGGACGAGGATTTCGTGAAGGATTTGGTGAAATTAAACGGCATAGCAACCATTCCGTTGAGTCCGTTTTATCATTTGAAAACCAAAGGAAAAAACATTCGTGTTTGCTTCGCAAAAAGCGATGAAACCTTGGAAAAAGCTGCTGAAATTTTATGCAAGATTTAACGGTTAGTTTGGTTCAGTTGGATATCTTTTGGGAGAATCCAGAACGAAACATCCAACACATGAACAGTCTCTTAGGGCGCCAGGCCTTGGGCGATGTGGTGATTCTTCCCGAAATGTTTGGGTCGGGGTTTTCCATGAATGTGGAGATCGTTGCCCAACCCATGAGTGGATCTTTGTTGCAGGCTTTGCGCGGTTGGGCCTTCGATCATCAAAAACTATTTATGGGCACCATCGCCGTGTTGGAAAATGGGGTGGCGACCAATCGATTGTTTGCCGCTTTCCCCGATGGAAAATTGCAATGGTACGACAAGCGGCATTTGTTTGCGATGGCGAAGGAAGACCAGTTTTACACCGCGGGCAAAGAGCGATTGATCATCAACTATTTGGGTTGGAAAATTTGCCCACTGATTTGTTATGATTTAAGGTTCCCCGTTTTTTCCAGAAATACCAATGCGTATGATTTGTTGATTTACGTGGCGAATTGGCCGGGCAAACGCATTTCGGCTTGGGATGCGCTTTTAACCGCCCGGGCAATCGAAAATCAATGCTACGTGGTGGCCGTAAATCGGGTAGGTGTTGACGGGAACGGCTGGGAATTTCCGGGGCATTCTCAAATCATCAACCCCATGGGAGAGCGAATTCTCATGGCCCCGCCCAAAGAGGAAATTGCACTTGGTAAAATTTCGGCACAATTATTGAAAACCACCCGCGAAAGTTTGCCCTTTCTCCAAGACCGTGATAACTTTGAACTAAAATAAAAACCCTAATACATGAAAAAAATCTTTACCACAGTTGCAATCGCTTTATCGGTGATAGCGGCTGTTGCCCAGGATGTTGATCGCAAAGAAATTAAATTCGATTACATTCGTCTTCCGATGAAACCCTTGGTGAAGGGAACTACCCGCAACGCCCAAGGTGAAATCGTTCCCGATTATTTGAAAAAAATTGAAGAGCAAAAAGCAGCTTTTCAGCGCAAAAAAGACGAAGCCGAGCAAAAGTATATGATGGACATGGCGCTTTATCAGGATGAATTAAAGCGTGAAGATGAACGTTATCAAAAAGAGTTAGACGCTTACAACAAGAAAACAACCGCTCAAAAAATCATCGATAAGCAATTATTGGAACAAGGTAAGCCGGTGAAAAAAACCATTTATCCGCCGTCCAAACAATCGGTAGTTGAAGAAAGAACAGGAAAAGTGTTCAACCACGAAGCGCTCGCTGCAGAATACCTGCGTCCAGAGGGATATTCCTCAAACCGCGATAATGCGGTGATGATTTCGGTGACTTTGTTGGGCTTTGAAAGTACGGTTGAATTCAAATCTGCCACCAAAAACACCATGGTTAAACAAGCCAACGGTACCTACACCAGCGTTCCAACCACCACCTATTACTATGAATTGAAGTACCGTCATCCCATGCGTTTGAAAGTGGTAAGTCCTACTTTGGGCGTGGTATCAGATGATTTGATGTTCAACGAAGACCGCACCACCAAGAGTGCAGAGTTTAAATCAGACTACGAGGCTCGCAATGCTTACAACAGCCAAAAAGATGCAATCCTTTCCAAAGCGGAAGATCAAGTGGTTAACGAAAATTTGGCAAGCATCCGTACCCAATTGAACAACCAACACGGATACGCTAAAACCAATCGCGCAGCCGATCTTTACGACGTAACCTCCAAGAAACTAGATTTTTCGTCCATCAACAAAGCATACGAATCAGCCTTTGAAGGCTTGATGTTGTTGTACGAAAGTGCTAACCCAACGCGTGCAAAAGAGAAACTTGCCGCAGCAACAGCATTGTGGGAGAAAGAATTGTCAGAATCGAACATCAAAGACAAAAAAGCCCGTATCAATGCTGATGTGACCTTGGCTTTGTTGTTCAACTTGGCGGAAGCCAATACTTGGTTGGGAAATTTCAATCGAGCTGAAGAGTGCTTGAATAAGCTGAATTTGATGGATTTGAACAAAAAAGAGCGCGGACGTTTGGAAGAAGCACGTGCCTTTTTCAAGGACATGAAAGAGCGCGCAAACGCCAATGCATAAACTCATTTTCCTTTTTGGAATGATGATCGCGATAGGGGGAGGAGACTCCCCCTATCCTTTTTCCTATGGTGAGCGTTTTTCGTACTTGGTGGATTATCATGCAGGATTTTCATGGCCTGATGCCGGAAAGGTAACGTTTTCGGTGGACTCTGGAACATACCAAGGAAAAGCCTGTTTCCGATTTAGCGGAATTGGAAATTCGATGGCTTGGTACGATTGGTTTTATCCCGTTCGAGATCAATACTATTCCTGGGCAGACTTGAAAACCTTACGGCCCTATTGTTTCCAGAGGATCGTCAATGAAGGCTCACATCACTTTAAACAAACGGCATGGTTT
>JACCEE010652917.1_pt1 | contig 10757 bp, 20 predicted proteins | sample 7449931 | NCBI WGS metagenome assembly JACCEE01 (sample SAMN15323457, study PRJNA562643) | freshwater metagenome | isolation source: river surface water | place: USA:Blue River Watershed | collected 2017-08-19 | reverse complement strand
GCTCGAATTACCCTCACCGTAGAAAGCCAGGGAGTACCTTTGCCCGGCCCTCCCACGCCCCAGCGCCGTCCTTACTGACACTGTGCCGCACACTGCGCAGCCCTGCCCCTCATGTCCAGGGGTACGGGGTTGACGGGGCTGCATCAGTCCACCTTTGGCGCTGTGCGCATCATCGACCGCAGGGCCTGCAGCACGTGGCCGATGGCCTCTTGTGCATCCTCGGCAGCTACCTCCACGCGGCGCATGGCGTTGCGGCTCATGCCAGCGGGGTCACGCGCGGCGTCTGCATAGGCATCTGCAGCTTGCACATGCAGGTCGGCACAGGCGCGCACAGCCTGGGCCAGCACGCGCAGCGGGTCGCCATCAAACAGCGAGGGGCCTGTGCGGTACAGGCCATAGCCCAGCTCGGCAGCCATCACGCGCAGCGGGCCCACAGCACCCGCCGCCTGCTGCAACTGCAGCAGCTGCGAAGGGCGCAAGAAGTGATGGCCGTTGTTGGGGTTGACCTTGTGGTTCAGCGTGCCCTCGGGAATCTCCATGCGCCGTGCCAGCGTGGCCATGGTCACAGGGCCACCGTGGGCCAGGTCGTGGATAGCGCGATCCAGCGCCTCGCGCGCATGGGCCGATGTGTCGGGAAGGCCTGCGCCCTCAACATAGGCAAGCGCAGCGCGAGCGTCGATAGTCAGCTTCATGGCTTACCCCTCCACCACAGCTCCAACACCGCCCACGCGATGCGCCACCACAGGCTGCGCAGCGCACTCGCGCAGCCGCTCCATGCTGGGCAGTCCTGCGGCATCAGGGTCAAGACCCAGCTCATGCATCACAGCGCGGCCCTCTTCCACCGCGCCCAGCAGGTCGTACACCTCAGCAGCCGCGGCCTGCAGCGCGCGCTGCTCAGGGCGCAGGCCCGAGGCAAACGACGTAGTGGGCAGCCATTGCCCACGATGCACAAGCGACGTGCCCGCCTGGTGGGCCCAGTCTTCAGCACGCTGCAGCAAAACAATCAACAACTCTTTCATCACTCACTCCTCTTCACAACTCAACAACGGAAACGGAAACAAACTCATGCACACACCGACCCCCACCACGCCATCACACGATCGGCGTCTGGAAGCCTTGGAATTTCTTTTGGGCCAGTCCTTGCTGGCACTGGAGGCCGACAGCGTGGCCACGCACGCCCGGCTGGATCGGATCGAAGCCGCTTTGAAAAAGACAGCGCCCGGCGCACTGGCACCTGCCACGGAAGAAGAAGACAGCCAGCCCTTCACGCTGCAGGGCCTTGGCCAGTGGATGCAGACGGCCCTGCGCGCCATGCGCGCTCACCAGTCGGTGACGGCAGCGCAGATGGTGGCGATTGGAGAAGCGACGACGCGGGTGCTTGGCCTTGGAGAGAGTCTTGCTCCCGAGCCGCAGCCTGCAATAGCTCCAGCCGCACTTGCTGCTGTGGCGAAAGCAAAGCGCCCTCCTCCACACGCATAAGCAAAGCCTGCAGCTCATCTTCTGCACGCAAAATGGCAGCAAACACCTGCAGGCGCGACAACCCAGTCACCTTGGCCAGGGCGCGAATGTTGATGCCGTTGAACAGCGCGAGCAGCGCCATGTCATGGATTGATGCCTCAACCATGAGCCACCTCCTGTGCCTGGGGCGCAGCGGCCTTCTTCGCCCGAAACCATCCCGGGCGCAACACTTTTAGCTGCCACACGCGGCGCTCCGGCACCTCCTCACCCCACTGGCAAACCGCGCTTTGGGTAATCCCCAGCAGTCGCGCCAGATCGGCTGCCGACCCAGCTTTTTCAATCGCTTGTTGCGTTTTCATGTCGCTAACTTTAGCACACTAAAAAGCGCAGAAAAAGCACACTTAATAATTAAGGTGGCTTAATATGAGAATGGCATTACAAGAGCGCATCCAAGAAATTGTTGATGCTGGCTTTGCGCCCAGCAAACTCGCAGAAGCCGCTGGAAAAACAGCGGCTGCGGCTACCTTCTGGCTGAACGGCCAAACCAAGAGCATCAGAGGCGATGCCGCTGCAGGCATCGAGCGCCTGACGGGGTACAGCGCCGCATGGGTAGCGACAGGCAAAGGCCCAAAAATGGCCGCAACTCCGCGCCCACCAAACATCGAGCCCGCCAAAGAAATCGGCGGCCTGGTGCCCCTACTGTCATCTGTGCAAGCGGGCCAGTGGTGCGCCAGCGGAGATGCCTTGGAAGCCCACGCAGCCGAGCGCTGGATGTACTGCCACAGACCGCACAGCAATCAGACTTTTGCACTGCGCGTGCGCGGAGACAGCATGACCGCAAGCCACGGGCGCACCTTCCCGGAAGGCTGCTACATCTTCGTTGATGGCGCAAAACGCTCGCCGATCAACGGGGAGTGCGTGGTGGCCTGCCTGCGCCACAGCGACGACACCACTTTCAAAGTCTTCAAAAATGAAGATGGCCGCCAGTGGCTGGCACCACTGAACCCGCAACACCCGACCATCTACGAGCCCTTTCACGTTCTCGGTACGGTAATTGGCAAATGGGAAGATGTGTAAATCCAGCCAAGCAAGCCATGCCGAAGAACAACACCACCCCCCACTGCCGCTACAACCACGGGCCGCTGCAACAAATCAACGCCCGAGAAGGCTACCCGCGCGCATTTTGCCTGGTGGGCATCAATGCCCCCAACATCATCCCCAAAGAATCCAGCCAAACAATGCTGGTTTTGGACGTTTTTGAATGCCCAACCTGCGGCTACACCGAACTTTTTGAACACACTACCGAGCTATGAGCCGCCTCAAAGTAGTAAACCCCAACAACCCCAAGGGCGGAAGCGGAAGCGACGGAAGCGGCGGCCAGGGGGATAATGAGGGCATGGAACACCGCATCCAAACCCTTGAAGAGACCGTGAAAAATCTGCCCACCAAGGCAGACTTTGCCAATCTGCGGGCAGATTTCTCCAGCCTGAGCGCTGAGGTGAAAAGCGGCCTTTCCGAACTGCGAGCCGAGATGCACAAAACAAACATCGACCTTCACAAATGGATGATTGCCACCGTGATTGGCCTGTTTTTGGGCTTTGGCGGCCTGTTCCTGGCAATGAGCAACGCCCTCAAGCCCAGCGCCACGCCAGCAGCGCAGGCGCAACAAACACAACAACCGCCCATCATCATCCATGTGCCCACTGCTGCGCCTGCCACAGCACCACCCTCAAAGCCATAGCCTGCAGACAACACCCCACCAACCGCCTTCGGGCGGTTTTTTTGCGCCATCCACCAGCACGCTAAAAATATTTTTTAGTGCGCTGTGTTTTTCGTTTTAGTGTGCTAAAGTTTTGCCAACGCAGCACACAAGCAGCGACGGGTGCCAGGGATCGACCGACCACCAACACGCACTTGCAGCAGGCACGGCTGGGTAAAAACAGAGCACCGCAGGCGGTAGCGGGATACAAAAGGCCGTCAGTGCGAAGGCTAGTAGCGCGGGAAAACCGCACGGCACCCCGGATGGGGATGAGGCAAGCGAACGAGATGGCGGCTGCTGGGGTAAGTCCCACTGGCCATGCACTGCGAAGTCCACACCCTGGGGCTGAATACGGGGTTGAGGCGAAGACGGCCAAGACAAAAAACGGTCATGCCAGCTGGAATGCTGGCAACGCCCACCCCGAGCGAATCGGGGCAAACCAGAGCGCATTCACTGAGTGCGCTGCGGTTTGAACCACCCCCATGCCGCAAGGAGGCGGCTAGATATGACGACAGAAAAAACCAACTTGGCTCGAATCGAGCAACTCGCAAAAACCCTGGTGCCCCACGAAACACCGCTTCCCGTTGGCGCCCGCGTTGTCTGGAAAGATGGTCTGAAAAACAGACTCTCTCCCGAGTACGGCGAGGTAGCCATCATTACGCGCAGTCTGACCCAACCAATAGCCGACAACGAAAGAAGCGCGGGCAGCTTCTATTTCAACGAGCCGCTGGATATTGCAATCGCCAAGCTGGACCGCGACGGAGATTTGGTGGAGCACCACTTCGACAGCCGCCGCTTCCGCCTTGCTACGGAAGAAGAAATTGCCCTGGAAATGGGTTGATAGCCATAACCTACCCCACCCCGGCGCCCTGCCGGGGCAAACCAGAGTGCATTCCAACGAGTGCGCTGCGGTTTGCAATAAAAACAGGCTCTAGCCCTTGCCAGACAAGCGCAAGCAGCTATTTATTTTGTAGCGGAGATTTTGAAATGTAGCAACCCACGGCATGGCGCACCCACGCGCTGCCCGCACCCCCAGGGCTTCAGGGGGGCCATCACGCAGGTGGGTTGGATACGGCCCACCTGCGTGATAGTGGATGCGAAGCCCTCCGCTACGCCGAAAGCGTGCGTAGCTCGGTGGAGCATGTGTGGCGCCTGGCGGCCCGCTTGCATCGCACTGCATGACACCCCGGAAAGACGGGGGCCATCATTGAAGCGGTGTGAAGTGAAATCAGTAGCAAACCAGCGCGTGCGCACGCAAAGGGGAGTGAAACAAAGTAGCTGGCACAGGCTGCGCAACGACATTGATGCACACGGATAGAGAAATCTATGCCGCTCTCTCAAGACTCGATGCCGCTGGATCGTCCCCAGCCCGCTTCAATGATGGTGAATGCGCAGGCTGATGCGCCACGATAGACGACCACGACAAAGTGGATATAGAGCACTGGATAAAGCCAGTGTCGTGCGAATGCCAGAGTTCAGCGCTAGCCATCATCAAGGCTGGGGGTTCCCGGTCGGCGCAGGTGCAAGCCCTGACAAGCTCCCGAGTGAAAGCCTCGGGGCCATCAAGCAGGGCGGCTGATTTCTTCATTTTTTTGCTTCAGTGGAGAAAGGCCTGCGGGGGCTACAGCCGCCCTCCTTGATGGCGCGCACGGTCTTGGCCGCCGTGCATCTACAACCGGTGATGAGCGAAAAGCAAAGGGTGCCACATCCCACCGCCATCAACCATCAACCAGCCCGCCCAGTGCGGGCTTTTTTTCGCCCAAAAAAAAGGAGAGCACATGCCCACCACCCGCCCCTACCTCGTGCGCGCAGGCGCACTCACCTACACCGCGCTGGCCACCAGCGCCTGCGCCGTCATCGTTGCCGCGATCGAGCAGCACGGCTCCATGCGCGTATCCGCCCGCCCGCTGCCGCAGGGGGGCGCGGCATGAACCGGCTTTGCACCCCACAAGAGGCCCGCGCCATCCACCCGCCAGAACCCAAGCCGCACGACTACTACCACGGCCACCTCATCGCCGCAGCCGTCATTGCCTGCGGCATTGGCCTGGCCGCGCTGATTTGGGGCGTGTGACCCATGCGCTCGGCCCCCACCATGCTCCACGTCCGGCGCCGGGCAGGAGAAGCACTCGTCAAAGGCGAGCGCGTGCGCGTGCTGCACCTCATCGAGCGCTCGGGCAGTGGCTGGGCCGAAAGCCGCATCACTGCCATCTGCTCTTTTCCGGGGGCAGACGAATTTGCCGCCGACCTGCGCCCAGGCGACTCGATAGAAGCCGAACTGCACCACTTGCGCGCCCGTGAAGGTGACTTGATCGGCGTGATCGAGTCACCCCCGCGCCTGCTACCCAAAGCCCACCACCAGGAGCCCACTCCACCATGACCCCACCCCTCTACATCGGCCTGTGCGGCTATGCAGGCACCGGCAAAGACACCGTAGCCGCCCTGCTTGCCACCCACCACGGCGCTGCCCGCATCGCTTTTGCAGACAAGCTACGCGCCGAAGTCTCAGAGGCCTTCTGCATCGACCCCGAGATGCTCACCCGGCGCGAGACAAAAGAGCACCCCATGAACGCCCTGGCGCTGTACCGCTGCCTTGAAGGCGACTTTGCAAAAGCCGTGCGCGCAGCCGTGGGCGACATCGACACCTTCGCCCCGCGCAGCCCCCGGCAGATCATGCAGTGGTGGGGCACCGAGTACCGCAAAGCGGAACGCCCGTGGTACTGGATAGACCACGCACACATCAGCTGCTGCATGGCAATTTTGGACGGCGCAAAAACCATCGTGCTACCCGACGTGCGCAACCAGATGGAGGCCGCTGCCGTGCGCGCCACAGGCGGCGTGCTGTGGCAAATCAAGCGCCCTGGCTACGGCCCAGGCGTGGGCCACGCAGGCCACACCAGCGACACCGACGGCAGCGCCTTCGCGCCCGATGAAGTCATCAACAACGCGTACGACATGGGCCACCTGCAGCACCTGGTGCTGTCCACTTACGCCCGCCTGCGCTGCCCACCGCTGCAAGAGCGCACCTTCAACACCGCAAACACCGAGGCCCTGCTATGACCAAGCCCAAACCCAAGCCCACCAAGCCCACCGACCCCACCCAGCACCTGCACCACCTTCCAAGCGCCACACCCAAGCCTGGCCAGCTACTCACGCCCACGAACACGCTGCACAGCGTCAAGGCCATCCCCAAGGTGCGCAAAGCAGGCAAAGCCAAGAGCGAGCCCACAGACAATTTCGGCCCCGCAGCACACCGCCGCCGCGCCCAAGAGGCGCGCATTGCAGCGGTCGACCCAGACAAAGTGCCCATTACTAACGCGACGATGCGCGCGCCCCTGGTAGCACCACGCCCCACCAGCACGCGCCCAGGAGCAGAAGACTACAGCCAGCACCCCAGCCTGGTGGGCACTACGCGGGTGACCTACACAGCGCGGTGCGGGGCGTGAGCTGCGGGCTGTGGCATACTCGCGCTGCCTCGAAAGAGGTGGAGCGTAAGAACTCCAGTGACTAGCGGAAAGCCGCACCCGACAGCAAGCGGCTTTTTTGCGCCCGGTTTCCTAAATCCACAGATCTGTGGATTTTCCAACCCCCCCATTTCAGGGGATTTGATTTGAGGCCGGGAGGGCGACGGATACAAGACCCGCAAGGGGAAGAAGTCCGCCTAGCTAGTCCTAGGTTCTTAACCTCCCGGCCGCCTCATGGTTGCGCATAAGAACGCTCATGAGGCATTCAAAAAGTCTCGACTAGGAGCCGCGCCATGACGCAATCCGCAATCGCCCTGACCTTGGGCAACATCACCGTCCGTCAAGTCAACGGGCTGTTCTCCCTCACCGACCTGCACCGCGCCGCTGGCGGCGAAGACAAGCACCAGCCAAACCTGTTCATCCGCAACGACCAAACCAAAGCGCTGGTTGCAGAAATCGCAAAAGGTGCAGATTTGCACCTTTTCCTGAACACCACCAAAGGCCGCAACGGCGGCACCTACGCCTGCCGCGAATTGGTCATTGCCTACGCGGCGTGGATTTCAGCAGCGTTCCACCTGAAAGTGATTCGCGTGTTCTTGGCCGCGACAACGCCGCAGCCAGACCAGACTCAAGCCCGCCTTGACTACGAGCGCATCAGCCCCGCCCAGGCGCAAGACCTCAAAGAGCTGGTTCACGCCATCGTAGAAGCCAAGGTGCAAGGCTTTGCCGAAACCTGGGCACGCCTGCAGCGCAAATTCCGCGTCAATTCCTACTTGGAACTGCCTGCCGCCCGCTTTGAAGAAGCGCGCGCCTACCTGCTGGCCAAACTCCCCCAGGCCAGGGCCGTGCCGCCCGGCAAGATGCTGGTAGACCGCGCGAAGCTGGCAGCCATCTACATCGACCTGGGCAAACTGCAAGCGCGCATCGACGCCATGGGAATGCCCGCCCAAGACACCCCGCCCCACTGGTGGCAGCAGCAATCCATCAGCTTTTAATTGTCAAAAACAATAGCTGCTCGCGCTTGCTGCAAGCGGCTTAGAGGCCGATTTGGCACCAAAACCACAGCCCGCCCCGTGCGGGCTTTTTTACGCCCACAAACCCATGACCAAGAAAAAACGCACCCGCCCAGCGCCCACGTTTTACAACTCTTTGCACATCCTTTTTGCCAGCGACAGCAAGCCCATGTCTGCGCAAAAAATCACCTACCAGCTCACGCGCATGGCTGCCGCGCTTGACGCCATGCGCTACGAGCCCACACCCCACACGCACCACTGGCGCGTGCTCAGCGACGCCATCAACTTGCTCGAAACGTTGGTGACCGAGGGAGAGGCACCCGTCCAAGACGCGCAAGGCCGCATCATCGCCAGCCACTGGCGCGACTGCGACGGCGACGCTGTAGAGGTGCGCGACAGCAGCGGCCTGCTGCTGGACGCCATCACAGCTATGGCCCAGGCGGGCGAGCGTGCGCAAGACGGCAAGCCATTGCGCCTGAGCGGCCACGGCCTGCACGCGGTGGCCCAAGTCCTCGAAGACTACGAAACCGCGCTGCGCTGCTTGCCCGAACGCACGATGGTGCGATGCCACAAAAAAACCGAGGAGCGCGTGCGCAAAGTCTTTGCGCGCCAAGGCGGCATCCCCGCAGGCGTGCGGGTGATTGCGATATGACGGACATCACCTGGTACGTCGCCAGCACAAAAGGCTACCTGCAGCAGTGCGACAGCCTGCGCCATGCCCTGGCAGAACTGAAAAAGTGCGAACGCGAAAAGCCCGGCATGGGCAGCTTCTACATCATGCGCACGCCCAACGACGACCATCAGCAAAAAGGACAGCCATGACTGACAAACGCAAAGAGATTTACGCCAGCGCAGAAGAATCAAAAGCCGTCCTGCGCAGCATCCCGGTCACACCCGCCCACCTTGAGGTACTACGCCTGATAGACGAGCGCGGCATGAATGAGCAAGGCGTGAGCAATGCCCGTTATATGCAAGAGATTTTTGACATTTGCGCCCAGCTGCTCGACCAGAGCAACAAGCTGCGCGCCGCAATCTTGCTCACGCTGGAGGAAAACCGCCACCTGGCAGACGGCGAGGACTGCACGCTGATCGCACTTAAACGCGCGATCTCACATAACGCCCCGAGTTCAGCCGACGCGAAGCGGTCGGCTGGAATGAAAGGTTAGAACCATGAATGAAATAACACTCACAGAACGCGCCAGAGAAACTTTCGCGGAAGACCGCGCATGGCGACTTGCCGACGCCTACGCGAAAAACCTAATTGAAACCGAAGGCGTGCGGCATGGCGATGCGTGGACGTATTTTTTCAGCCATGAGCAGCAAGCGGAAGATTTGGCGGTTGATGAATCAATAAGCCACCTCGTTTATAGAGAGTTGGCCACAGTGCAAGAAATAGAAGATGGCACGGTTGTAGTAGTGATGCAGCCATGAGCCATCTAACGGCTGAGATAACCGGCGCGCAAGCGTCCGGTTGATTGACGGGTTAGGAGCAAATTTGAAAGGAAAGAAAATGCAAAAGCACTCATCATTAGTCGCCGCTGCGATGGCAATAGCGGCGTATTCGCCCGGAATACAACTGGCGCCCAGCGCTCAGAGCGAAGACCCTTACAAGCCTGTGAAACGCTACCGCAAACGCGGAGGATCGCCAGCTCAAAGGATGCAAGAGCGCAAAAGACTGGCGCGAATTAAGTGACGCATAACGCCTGAGATAACCTGCGCGCTTTAGCGCGTCCGGTTGATGGACGGGTTAGAGCTAAATTTTAAGGATGAAAGAATGGAAGAGCAGCTGGATAATTTATTGGATGCGTTTGCAGAATTTGCTGAAGCACATCCACAAGACGTGTTGCCGCTCATTGCGGGACTGTTTGTTGCACTGTTTGAGTTCAGCGTGGAAAACGAGGGAGGAGACCCAAAAAAAGAAATCAGGGTTTCTAGCGATGGGTTGCGCGATATTGTGATTTGCGCCAAGCCTAACGCCTGAAATCACCGGCGGCCATTTGGCCGTCCGCGTGGATTGAACTGTTAGCCCTAAGAAGGACAAACATGGAGCAACCAAACATAACCACCCAGCTTGCAGCGCTTGATGATGCCATAGCACATGCTAAAGATGTAGCTGAACGCCAAAAATGCACTGAATGTGGAAAGCAGCATCGGCAATTGGCAGCGTGGCTTCAAGAGCTAAAAGCTATCAAACTTGCGCCAGCACCTAACGCCCCTCAATCACCGGCTGCGTAGCAGTCCGGTTGATTGACGGGTTAGAGCTTAAACAAAGAAGCGAGAAAACGATGGAAAAGATTGAGAATGACGGCAAGGTAGCCGTGCTGTATTCGCCGGGATTTGGCGCAGGCTGGAGCACCTTGGCCGACAACGACCAGAAAGAGGCGCTGTGCATGGATGCGCGCATTGTCGGCCCGTTCTTGGCTGGCGATAAGGCGGGCGCCGTGGCTGCGGCGGTGGCAATGTTCCCTGGCCTTTACACCGAAGGAGCCGACGATCTGCAAGTGATGTGGATTGAGAAGGGCAAGGCTTTCGAGGTGGAAGAGTACGACGGAAGCGAAAGCGTGCATGTGATTGGCGATCGCATGTATTTGGTGGCCTAACGCCTGAAATCACCGGCGGCCATTTGGCCGTCCGCGTGCATTGCCACGTTAGGACTCAACATGGAAGCAAAAATGACAACCGAAGAGCTGCAATTGAAATGGGAAATGTGCCTTGAAAAAATCGAGGAGCAGGAGCAGGAAATTGAGGATTTGACGCGCGAATTGACGCGCACACAATCAGCCTTGATTCTTATATCTGAAGGCTTGAACGTATTGGGCACAATGGCCACGGTAGCAAGGCCATCGGAGTTCCCCATTTTGTTCCGGGATTACGCACCATTTAACAACATCATGGCGATGTATTTTCCGAAGCCCAAGAAACCACGCAAGGCCAAGCCTAACGCCAAAGTTCACGGGCGCGGCAGCGTCCCGTGCAACGGTGGGTTAGAGCAAAACAACCGAAAGTGAGGAAATTTACATGACAAACGAACAAATGTGCCCATATGAACCCGGAGACGTAATTTGG
>JACCEE012765460.1_pt1 | contig 10758 bp, 10 predicted proteins | sample 7449931 | NCBI WGS metagenome assembly JACCEE01 (sample SAMN15323457, study PRJNA562643) | freshwater metagenome | isolation source: river surface water | place: USA:Blue River Watershed | collected 2017-08-19 | reverse complement strand
GAAGCAAAATTGTTGGTTGGACCACCAGAATCGTATAGAATGGCATTACAGGTTGGATTTTCTGTAAAAACTAATGAGGGTGATAAATTAAAAACTTTGGGAGTATTGAAATAGTAAGTGTAATCAGCTCTCCATCCGGCATTTAATCCGTTTAAATCAGCAATGCCGTCAGAGTAAAATACAAAAGTGATATATTTTGTTGATGACGTGATCAAACCGGGACTATTCACCCCGCTATATGCACCAATTAAAGGAGCGTTCTGATCCTGACCATCATAAATAAAAAGGGTATCACCAAAACCTACCGCAAACATAGTAAAATTGAACTGGAGCAAACTGGCAACAAAACCGGATCCGAAATTATAATAGGTTGATGACTCTAAGGTGAGCGTCATTGATCCTAAATTGGTTGCCGGATAATTATTCAAAGAGCCTCCCTGATCATAAAATTGACCTTCATCAGTAGTTTGAGTACCATGATACATATTGAGAATCTCAGCCTTAAGAGAGGTCCCGAAAAAGGAGGTGCCCAAGAAGAGAATAAATGAAAATAAAAACTTTTTATTCATAGGTTTTAAAACTTTTTTTCTTAGATGCAAAAATATATAAAAAGTTGCCTGATAGCGCAATTTTATATTACTTTTGCAAAAAAAATTAGTATGGCAAAAAAAGTATTGGTGGTAACAGGTGGCGGCGATTGCCCCGGATTGAATGCAGTGATTAGAGGAATCGTAAAAAGCGCTGAATATGAAGGAGATTGGGAAGTGATTGGTTGTATCGAATCGTATAACGGACTTTTGAAAGATGATGTAGAAATTGTGGATTTAAAAGATAAAGATGTGGCCGGAATCCATGTCAATGGAGGAACTATTATCAAAACAACCAATAAAGGGGGTCCTTTTCACTTTCCCGTTCAACAAACGGATGGAAGTTGGAAAGAGGAGGATCGTTCCGAATTATTTAAAAAAAGGCTCGAAAATCTAGGAATTGATGCGATTATCAGTATCGGTGGCGATGGCTCTCAAAGGATTTCTATCCAATTAGCCGACATGGGAATCAATATTGTTGGAGTGCCCAAAACTATTGATAACGATTTGTCATCTACAGATTTCACATTTGGATTTCAAACAGCTGTTCAGATTGCAACCGAGGCAGTGGATAAACTCGTGACCACAGCATCCAGTCATAGTCGTGTATTTATTTTGGAAGTTATGGGGCGTGATGCCGGGTGGATCGCTTTACATTCTGCCATTGCAGGAGGTGCAGAAGTTTGTATTATTCCTGAAATTGAGTACGATCCTAAAAAAATTGTAGAAAAAATTGAGTCCCGTTATAAATCCGGACGTGGCTTTTGTAATATTGTGATTGCAGAAGGTGCTAAAGGATTGGATGGAAAGATTACAGGTGTCAAACCAACAGCTTTGGGAGATCCAAACATCAAATTAGGAGGTGTTGGAGATAAACTGAAAATGGAGTTGGAACAATTAGGAGTTAAACACGATATTCGGGTGATGGTATTAGGCCATTTACAACGTGGAGGTACTCCTGTTGCCTACGATCGGATTCTGGCGACTGCTTTTGGAGTTAAAGCATTTGAACTGGTAAAAGATCAAAAATACAGAACGATGGTATCTTACCGCCATCCGGAAATTACGTATGTTTCTTTGGATGATGCTGTCAAAAAGCCCAATAATGTGGATCCGGAGACTAGTTCCCTTGTAAATACAGCTAAAAAAATCGGGATCTCTTTTGGAGATTAGTAATGTGATCTGGAAAACATTTCAAAACGCCAGACATTACCCTCATCATCAGTAAACTCATAGCGGAGTTCAGACATGGTAAGTCTTTTGATTTCAGCTTCGTATAGGTAATTTTCACCCGGAAGCTGGAATTGTACTTCCAGATTTTTTTCGTTATCTAAAAACCTCCAGAATCCTTGGGTTGACTCTCTCACATTGTTGTTTACAATGGCAGTAACGGACATTAAATAGTCAAAATAAAAAGTATAATAGGTTCCGGGTTTATAAGCAGCGTAAGGAACTGTTTCAGGTATTTCCCCGTTTTTGTAAACATTAATCAGTTCCCAAACCCCAACCAAACGGGTTTCAGCTTCTCTTAAACTGATAAATGGACCTTCATCATACTTACAACCGGTTAACAATAAGCAAATTGCGATACAGGAGAGTGCAAATTTTTTCATACGATTTATTTTTTGCAAAAATACTAAATAATGAGCTAATAAGAGAATGTGCTAATAAGCTAATTGATAAATAGATACAATACTGTTTAATTCTATATTACGCTTCATTTTTGTTGATAAACTAATTCATTTTAAAAATAATCTTTCATATTGGAACTGAATTCATTAAAAATCGTATTACTTTTGCAAAAAAAAATGGCACTATGAATATATCTGATACCATTTGTTCTTTGGCTACCCCTCAGGGGATCGGAGCAATAGCAATGATTAGGTTGTCCGGGCAAAATGCATTCCCCGTTGCAGCAAACCTATTTAAAAACCAAACCGTGTTTTTTGAACAACCAGCCAATTTTGCCAAATGGGCTGAGGTTTATGATGAAAATCAACTGATTGACCAGATTGTAGTGATCAAATATGGTGCACCTCATAGTTATACGGGGGAAGATATGGTGGAGATCACGTGTCATGGATCCAAATATATTCAACAAAGAATTCTGGAATTACTCTTTAAAAATGGTGCTCGAATGGCTGAACCCGGCGAGTTTTCCATGCGCGCTTTCCTGAACGGAAAGATGGATTTAACCCAAGCGGAAGCTGTGGTTGATTTGATTGACTCCCAAACGGAAAGCTCTCATAAACTGGCTATCAATCAGTTGAAAGGCAATTTCTCCAAAAAAATTAAAACTTTACGCACTCAGTTTGTTGAGTTGGCCGCATTATTAGAATTAGAACTCGATTTTAGTGAAGAGGATGTGGAGTTTGCAGATCGTTCCAAAATAATGCACATTTTATCTGAACTTAAATTTGAAGTTACCCGATTAACGGAATCTTTCAAATTGGGAAATGTGATCAAAAATGGGATTCCTGTAGCGATTATTGGAAAACCTAATGTTGGAAAATCAACTTTATTAAATGCGTTACTGGATGATGACCGGGCTATTGTATCCCATATTCCCGGCACTACCCGCGATACCATAGAGGATAATTTTACAATAAACGGTGTAAACTTTAGACTGATTGATACCGCCGGAATCAGAATCACCAAAGATGAGATTGAAACCATCGGAATTGAACGTACTTTTAAAGCGATTGATAAAGCGGAAATCATCCTTTATATGGTTGATATCACAGATACAACCATTGAAGATATTGAACAGGAACTTCTGTTTCTGGAAAATGAAGTGGATTTTATTCACAAAAAGTTTATTATTGTAGCCAATAAAATTGACAAACTGGAAGATCTTCCCTCCCATTTTTCACAATGGAACGATTATGAAGTGGTTTATATTTCAGCCCGAAAAGATGTTAATATTGAAACTTTAAAAGAGATGTTGAGTTCTCATATTGCTGAAAACAATATCTCTGAAGGAACTTTGTTAACCAATATCAGACATTATGAAATTTTCTTGAAAATTCAGGAAAATATCACCAAAATTGAGGATGGATTTGCTAATAAATTACCTACAGATATCATTGCCATTGACATCAATCAGATATTGCATGATTTGGGAATGGTTACCGGTGAAATCACAACCAATGAAATCTTAAATACCATTTTTGGATCTTTCTGTATAGGAAAGTAACCTATAAAAGTTTGATTATAATTTTATTGCGAATTTCTTTAAACGGTCATCTACCATTTTTTCGGGAATGATTTGTTTAATCAGGGTAACTAACCCGTTGATAAGTCCCTCCTTAACATAATCTTTCCTAAAAACCAGAGCAATCTCTCTTACAATTTGAGGTGAATTTAATGGTCTCAAATTATTTTTTTGATTTTCTGATAACAGATCAATATGAAGTTCAGGGATGATTGTATATCCGTAATTTTCATCTACAACTCTAATCAATGTATCAATATTTCCGGCTTCATAAATAGGCGAAAAGTGAGATTTATTTTTGCAAAAATGGAGAATTTGATTTCTTAAACAATGCCCCTCTTTTAATACCCACATGTGTTTGGTTGGCATTTTGGATGATACAATCTCTTGTTCCTGAAAGAGAGGATCTAATGGTGAAATATAGGCTACAAAACGTTCATAATAGAGAGGAATCTCCAGCAATTGATCATTCTGAGACGGAGATGTAATGATAGCCATATCTAACTCTGCTTTAAGCAGTTTATCCAGTATCAATGCAGTACTTAATTCAGAAACCTGCAATTGAATTCCTGAATCTGATTCCATAATTTTTTTAAAAAGTTTTGGTAAAAGATAGGGAGCAACCGTTGGAATTATTCCTAATTGAATAGTTCCTACATTTGTTTCTTTTTCTGAAATTACTATCTCTTTCAATTGAGCTGTGTTATACAATATCACTTTAGCCTGTTGAATCACTTTTTCACCCATTGGGGTTAATTCGACAGGATGCGTATTTCTATTAAAAATAGTAACATCCAGCTCTTGCTCTAATTTCATAATCATAGAACTCAATGTAGATTGTGTAATTCCACAAACTTCTGCTGCTTTAACAAAATGCTTGTATTTGCTTACAGCAATAATATATTCCAATTGTTGTATTGTCATAATTTAATATTGATAAAACCGATGCAAAGATAGATAAAATCTGTTTGATAAATAGTTTTATTCGATTTAATTTTGCCAGAAATTTCTTAAAAACAACATTATGAATATTGAAGTAAACAAAAGCAGATGTCCTCACAACCATTTTTGTCCCATTGTTAGAGTTTGTCCCGTAAATGCAGTATCCCAAAACAGTGAAGGTTATCCTGTTATTGATCATGAACTATGTATTGAATGTGGTAATTGTTTACACTATTGTCCAACAGGGGCATTTCAAAGTAAATAAGTATTTTTATAAAAAATCAAAAATAAAATTTATAAAAAAATAATTCAAAAAGTTTTCTTATTTTTGCTAATGTTGAAAGTGGGGCTGAATGGTTCTAACTAAGAATTAGCATGGAAAATAAAAAACTTAAAGTCAATTATTTACCGGAAATCAAGAAACTTTTCATTGGGAGAGCAGTTCCCTCTATGGTATCCGTAAACTTGACCAACCGCTGCAATCAACAGTGCATCTATTGTGAAATTGGGCAGAACCAAACAAGAGATCATGCTGATTTATTGAATAAAACTGATCTTTTCTGGATCGTTGATCAGATGGTTCAGTTAGGAATCAGACGCCTCTCTTTGTGTGGTGGTGAACCCTTTTTATTTTCCGATCTTTTCGAGGTTGTTGAATATGCTTTTAAAAATCAAATTATTTGCAATATTACAACGAATGGAATGACCATTTCTCATTTATCTGAAAAGTCTTTATCTATTTTAAAAAAATGCAATACTACCGTAAATATTTCAGTTGATTCTTTTCATGAACCGATTCAAAATAAGACCAGAGGTAATGATAAAGCATATACCGAAACAATTCGTGCGATTGAGACATGTAAGTCTCATGAGATTCCATTTATAATTTTGACGGTCATTTCTGTTTTTAACTATAAAGATCTGATTCTCTCCTTGCATAGAGCCCATGAACTTGGAATTAAACAAATATTGTATCAACCGGTTATTTCATTTTCCAACTTTCCTGAATTGGACACCATTAATCAAAAAGAGAATTTGAATGTTCCTTTCGAATCTTTAAGTTCATTAATGGAGGAACTCGATAAAATGTTTTATTTTGAGACAAAAAATGATATCAAAACCAATTTATATAGAATTATTCCCTGGATTGCAACTTATATCAAACAATTTGACAAGAACACTAAAATCCCTTTTTATAAGACTGTTTTGCCCCAGTTTTACTGCAGAGAGTCATTAGAAGTTATTGATATTGACTATCATGGCAATATTCAGCCCTGTGGATTGATTAAAGGTGATATTAGAATTGATCCTTTTGGATCCGTTAATTTATTGACTTTATGGGAAATAGCAACTTCTTCTTTGCAAGAAGAGTTAAAAAGGAATGCTTATCCTAAAGAATGTTCGGGTTGTTGTCATAAATTTGGAAGAAACATGCTGGCTTCCATGATGAAATATCCAATTCGAAACAGAAAAGCATTATTAAAAACAGCTAGTTTATTAATCAATAGAGAATACAACCATTTTTTAAATAGATCATTATGATGAAAACAGTTCTCATAACGGGAGGAAACCGGGGAATCGGACACGAGATTGGACGACAGCTGGATCAGAAAGGATTTCGTGTCATTTTAGGATGCAGAGATATTGAAGCCGGAGCAAAGGCGATCAAGGGATGGTCCACAAATACGGTGGTACTATATCTGGATGTTACTCTTATTGAAACCATTGAACAACTTTATAATCAGATTTCTAAAAATTATGGGCATCTGGATATCTTGATTAATAATGCCGGGATTAGCGAATATCCTCAGGATCACGGTGTGATGGCATCCATTAAAAAGCTGGCGGTTAACTATGCTCCTACCCTTTATTCTGCAGCTAAAGAATGGAGCGAAAAATTAATGGAAAGTAAGATCGAAAGAACAAAACATAGCGCTTGCAATGTCTCCATGGAAGATGTAAAAAGTGTCATGGAAACCAATCTTTTCGGGGTATGGCGTGTCACACAATGGATGATTCCTTTACTAAAAAAGAGTGATGATCCCAGAATTATCAATATTTCAAGTGGAATGGGACAATTAACAAACCTTAGTGGCTATTATCCTTCTTATAGTTTGTCAAAAGCATCATTAAATGCACTTACCATTATGTTTTCCAAAGAGTTAGAACAATATGGGATCAAAGTAAATGCGATGTGTCCGGGATGGGTAAAAACAGATATGGGAGGACCGAATGCACCAAGAACGGTGCAACAAGGTGCTGACACAGCGATATGGCTGGCAACGGAGCCGAATATTCCCACAGGATTGTTTTTCAAGGATAGAAATCCCATAAACTGGTAATAAAATGAAAATAGGACTCATCTTCCCCAATCAGGATAGAAGGTATAAAACGGTTCATCTGGGACTTGGATTAATTGCAGCTTATGCACGTTTACATCATGATGATCTGGAATTTCAGGTTTTAGATACACGGGTAGCCACACGAAAGGAAACAATCCGGTTTTTGAACACTCGTTTTGATCTTGTTGGGATTACGGTATATTCCCCTGTTTATTTTGAAGTAAAAAAGATATTTAATACCATCCGAAAAAATCACCCTACAACACGCATTTGCTTAGGTGGACCTTATGTTACAACTATAAAAGAGGAGATCTTTAACGAAACACCGGCTGATTTTGCGATCTTTGGAGAGGGTGAAATCACATTTACTGAATTGATATCATCAATCAAAGGATTGAAACCTATTGATTCTATTAATGGCTTGATGTATAAAACAGAAAAAGGTGATATAAACATCAATCCGGAGCGGGAACAGATCAAGGATATTGACAGTTTACCTATTCCGGCTTATGATCTTTTTCCGATGAACCGGTATCCTTTGCACAGAATGGTCACCAGCAGAGGTTGTCCCTACAGTTGTGCCTGGTGTAATTCGAGTTCTTTGTGGAAAAAGGGGACCAGATATATGAGTCCTGAAAAGATGGTAACAGAAATTGAATATCTTATTCAACATTATGGAAAAAAACTATTTATTTTTGGAGATAATAGTTTTAATGTTCCATTAAACAGGATCGATAAATTTTGTGATTTATTGATTGAGAAAAAGTTAGATATTTTATGGGCAGTTTCTTATCGGGCTGATTTTATCACAAAAGAGATCGCTCAAAAATTAAAAAAAGAAGGATGTTATAATGTTTCTATCGGGATTGAATCAGCAAACAATGAGATTTTGGAAAAAATCGGGAAAGGGACAACGATCGAAAAGGTTTCGGAAGGGATTCGGATTTTAAAAGATGCCGGGATTGAGATTATGTCTCAATTTGTTATTGGCAGTCCTTTTGAAACCCTTGAAAATGTAAAGGAATCGATTGCTTATGCCCAAAAATCGGGATGTGATTACACTAATTTTTACACTGTTTTACCGTTTAAAGGAACCCCACAGTGGGATTATGTTCAAAAACATGGCACTTTGTTAGTCCCTTTGATTCATAATTACCATTCTATTGAGCCCAGAATTGTTTTTGAAACTCCTGAATTTCCATATAAAGACAGATTAGAAGCAATTCGACTGGTTAAAAAAGAGGGTTTTTACAGCAATCAGGATAAGAAAAACATTCTCTTTGATATTGCAAAAAATATATCAGAGTGGATTCAACGTATTCTTCCTAAAAGTGTGGGTGAAAGAATATATTTGGTTTTAAAATCTATTTATCGTTTAAAAATTGTTAAAAAAAATAATCGGTAATGGTGATCTATATTCTACTTTTTGTTTGTTTATTATTGATTATTTTTAGTCTTTTATATCCCCTTTGGATTTATGACAAAGGAAAAAACGATACTATTACATTTAATGACAATCATACGATGGATGAGATCTCTATCATTTATCTTTCATATAATGGATTTCAATATTTACCACAAAAAATAGAGCAATTATTAATTGAAATTGAGGCATTTAATCAAAGTGAAATCATTATTATTGATGACGGAAGTAGTGATGAAACACCTAACTTTTTAAAGAATTTTTATCATCCAAAAGTTAAAATAGTTCTTAAGGGAGTTCAAAAAGGGATTCCTGATTCCATGAATGAAGCAGTGAAAATCGCTCAATTTCCCTACATTGTATTTTGTGATCAAAGGCAAACCATTTCAGCCGGAGCTATCAAAAAAATAGTTAGTCCCTTACAAAATCAAGAGATTGGAGCAGTGTCATCCATACTTTCCGCTCAAGATAAAAAAGGGAAATATTCAATGATCAGAATAATTGAAAATTATATTAAAAGTAAAGAGAGTCGCTTGGGCAAATTGATTGGGGTTTATGGCCCTCTGTATGCTATAAAAAAAGAGTGTTATCATACTATTCCTGATGATATTATTTTAGATGACCTCTATGTATCGTTACACATCTTGAAAACCAAAAAGATTATACTCCATCAGGAGGCGATAATTGTCGATGAAAATTGCAATCAACTATATAATTATCAGAGAATTAAAAGATATTTAACAGGTTTATTTCAAATTATAACTCAGCAAAACCTAATCAGCAAACTACCTGTAAAAGAAAAATGGATGTTACTTTGGCATAAATATTTAAAATTATTGATTCCGATATCCCTTTTTATTGTCAATATTTCATTGGGAGTGTTGGCATTACATGATTTTGCTTTTTTAGTTTTATTTATTTTCATCAATGTATTAGGAGTAACATCTATCGTTTTATCAATTTTTAAACTTCATTCAAAATATCAAAGTTTATTGTGTATCAACATTTTATACATCATTGCATTATTAGATATTATTTGTCAAAAAATAGCATACACAACTCAATCCTTTTTTAAATTTCATGAAAAATAAACCAATCAGAACCACCTATCCCCTACTACCTCCTCTGGATGAGTATGTTTCCTATTTAGAAAAAATATGGGATTCAGTGATTATCACCAATCGGGGAAATATGGAACTGCAATTCGAAATGGAATTGAAAAAAAAGCTTGGGTTGGAGTATATGAGCGTGGTTAATAATGGAACAACAGCTTTAATTCTGGCATTAAAAGCGCTACAACTTACCGGTGAAGTGATTACAACCCCATTTACGCATATTTCAACGGCTCAGGCAATTTTATGGAATGGTCTTACACCGGTATTTGTTGATATTGAAGAAGATACGTATAATGTTGATCCTGAAAAGATTGAACAAGCGATAACTCCACAAACTTCCGCAATTTTAGCGGTTCATCTTTTTGGACAACCCTGTCATATTGATGCATTAGAAAAAATGGCAAACAAACGTGGGTTAAAATTGATTTTTGATGCGGCTCATTGTTTTGGTGTTGAGATTAACGATCACTCTGTTCTCCAGGCAGGCGATTGTTCCACCATCAGTTTTCATGCCACTAAAACATTTAATACGGTTGAGGGTGGAGCTATCATTTGTAAAGATCCTGCACTTCATTTAGAAATTGAAAAGCTCAAAAATAACGGAATTGATGGCATTCAAAATCCGGTTACTTATGGATTAAACGGAAAATTGAACGAGTTTCAGGCAGCTTTTGGACTTCTACAGCTTCAGTATATTGATCTGGCGATTGATAAAAGAAAAGAAATATTTCAACTGTATCAAGAAAAACTACAATCGATCAAAGGGATCAGAATGATGAATGAGAAACCGGGAATCAAATACAACTATGGATATTTCCCGATTATTATCGATACTGCCATCACAGGATACACCAGAGATCAGTTATTTGAGAAATTAAAAAACGAAAATATTCATTGTAAAAAATACTTTGATCCTTTGGTAACCGATGTATCAATTCTTAATAATTTTAAAAAAACACCTTTACCGATAGCAGAAAAAACCGCCCGAAACATTATTTGTTTACCCATTCACCATTTACTTGAAGAAGAGGATGTTGCTCGATTGCTCAGAATGCTCGGTTGTTCGTGATGCTCATGTGCTCGTGTGATCGTGTGCTCATGTGCTCGTGTGCTCGTGTGCTCATGTGCTCGTGTG
>JACCEE012650842.1_pt1 | contig 10759 bp, 5 predicted proteins | sample 7449931 | NCBI WGS metagenome assembly JACCEE01 (sample SAMN15323457, study PRJNA562643) | freshwater metagenome | isolation source: river surface water | place: USA:Blue River Watershed | collected 2017-08-19 | reverse complement strand
TACTCATATTCTTTCAGCTAATGTGGATGATGATTTTTCAAATGCGGATTTTGCTATTGAATTAACTGGTGTTACTCATTTGTCGGCAAATGATTTAATTTTATAATTCTCGTTTCAATTAAATTAAGCAGCGGTATTGATAAAAAAACCGCAATTAAAATTTTCGCAAACGGTTGAATGTGATGAACTTTATAGAACGTTCAACCAGTCAGGTGAGGATTAAAATGTTGCCCAACATCCAGCAAAATACGATTAAACCTTTATTTTTCAGATAGTTGCAGAGGGAACGTTGGTTTGTACTGATGAGTATGACATTTGCAATCGTTTGGAAGAATGGGGATTTGAACATAAAACGGTCAACCATTCAGTGGGCGAATATGCACGGGACGAGAACGGTGACGGTTTTTGTGAGGTTCACTGCAATACGATAGAGCCTTAAAAATTAATAGAGTTTCAGAATATATTTTTGAGGTTCTATTTTTTAAATGGAATAAAAATGAACGACTTTTTAAATTTTATAAGTAATTAATTGAAAATTATCTGGTATTGTTAAATTCCCCTAGCCCTTTTATTAAAGGTGGAACTCCAGCTTTTTGTAAAGGAGTTGGGGAAAATTTCAAAATAGGAATATCGGATAATTTAAGTATTTCTATTTATTTACTAACGCTAATCCGTATAATTGTCCAGCGGCTAATCCACCATCATTTGGCGGAATGTTTTTAGCAAAAAATAAATCATATTGCGAGATTTGATTCAATTGTTGAATGTTTTGCACTAAACAATCATTTTGAAAACATCCGCCAGCAAAAATAATCGGTATTGCAGATTGCGATTTAAATAATTTTTCGATTACACTAAAAATCATTTTCGCTAAACTTTGATGTAATTTAGTCGCAATTACGGTTATCGATTCAGTGGTTAAATCTTGACATAATTGCCGAATTACTGGTCGCCAATCAATCATTAATTCAGTTTTTTGATCATAATCAAAGAGATAATATTCTGCCTGATCATTAAAAATAGCGGCTTGTTCTAATAACATTGCAGCTTGCGCTTCAAATTCATTAATTTGACATAAATTTAATAAACTTGCGAAACCATCAAATAATCGTCCAACACTGGTTGTTAATGGGCTATTAAATTTTTTTTGCCATAATAAAATGAATGTTTTTAATTCCAATTCAGTAAAATGTTCGCCTAAATACGGAGAAATTTTTTGAAAATCTGCGCCAAATATTTCTAATAATAAACTTAATGCAATTCGACGCGGTTGACGAATCGCTTGACTATTACCAATTAATGCAAAAGGTCGTAAATGGGCTAATCGTTGAAAACCATTTGAATTGATTTGTAAAAATTCTCCGCCCCATAATTGCCGATCTATTCCCAAACCATTACCATCCCAAGCAATTCCCAATACCGGTGGTAATAATTGATATTCCGCCATCACCGCTAAAATATGCGCATGATGATGTTGTATTTGAATTGTTGGCAATTTTAAGGAATCAGCAATTTGTTGATTTAAATAATCAGGATGTAAATCCGTAATAATTTGTTGCGGATAATGTTGATATAATTGTAATAATTGTTGAGAACTGAAAATAAAATGTTGATAGCTCGCCACTGAAATTAAATCGCCTAAATGTGGACTTAAAATGAGTTGCTGACCTTGATTAATTGCGAGGGTATTTTTTAATTGTCCACCTAAAGCTAAACTCGGAATCAGCGGATATTTTAACGGAATTGCTGTGGGAACATAACCACGCGCACGACGTAATACAGTGGGTTGATTGCCAATAATTCGTAATACCGAATCATCCACTTTGCGCACAATATCTCTATCGTGCATTAAAAAATAATCGGCAATAGTTATTAATTGGTCCAAGGCTTGCTGATTATCACTGCACAAGGGTTCATCATGCAAATTGCCACTGGTCGCTACTAAAGGATGTTGCCAAAGTTGCATTAATAAATGATGTAAAGGCGTAAATGGCAACATCACTCCTAATAATTGCTGTTGTGGAGCCACCGCTTCAGCTAATAAAGGATGATGTTTACTGGGTAATAACACAATCGGTGCAGCTGGAGAGTGCAAGCATTCGATAGCGGTGGGGGTTAATTGCACATATTTTTCAGCGATAGTTAATGATTTAAATAACAGCGCGAACGGTTGACTCAGCCGTTGTTTACGATGGCGTAAGCGCAACACTGCTGCTTGATTAGTCGCATCCACCAACAATTGGAATCCGCCTACACTTTTAAGCGCGACAATCTTTCCTTGGTGTAATTGTTGAATCGCTAAAGTCAAAGCCGCCTCTTTCGTTGCTAAACAGTGTTGATTGCTGTCATAAAAAGACAATTGAGGACCGCAATCTGCACAAGCAATGGTTTGCGCAAAAAAGCGTCGATTTTCAGGCTGTTGATATTCTGCGATACAAGATTCACATAAAGGAAAAGCGGCATAACTGGTGCGAATGCGATCGTAAGGTAAGCTATGAATAACGCTGTAACGCGGGCCACACGCACAACAACTGATAAATGGATAACGATAGCGGCGATTATTGGGATCGAATAATTCGGTGACACAGTGTTCACAAACTGCTATATCGGTACAGACAAATGCGGATTGTTGAATTTTATTTTCAATACTGTGATGTAATTCAAATTTGAGGCTGTGTTGTAGATTGACTTCAGTAACGCTGTAATTATCGATAAAACCGCCATGAGGAATATGGTGAATTAACTCCTGTAAAAACTGCGTTTGTAGGGCAATTTCTCCTTCAATTTCAAGCACTACTTGTTCATTATGATTAGCAACCCAGCCGGTTTGTTGATAATTTTGTGCTAACCGATAGACAAAAGGGCGAAAACCTATGCCTTGTAATAAGCCTTGTAATTGAATTTGTAAGCGTTTTTGCGTCATTGAAGATGAAATAAAGTGAACTTTTAGGCAACGGTTGCGGTTTTAGTGATCAAAGATACTCTTTTGCAACCATTAGCCGCGATTAGGCAATTTTCAACGGCTGCACTTAAATTATCCATGAATAGAATGGTTTTAATTTACAATCAGAATCACATTAATTAATGACTTTGACTAAATAGTTATTATAAAATGAAAATTATCCATCAAAATGTTGAATATTCATTATTTAACTGTTTGAATTATCAAGTAGTTACCCTTTTTAAGAGAGTATGAAAAATGTCTAGTTTGTTTAACCAGTCTGAAAATACCTATCAGCCGAGTCGCTCAAAACCATTAGCTCGCCGTCGATTTTTACAATGGATGACAGCAGGATCAGTCGCAGCAGTAGCGTTTACTCCTACTGCGAAAGCGGATATAGCCACCAATTTTTTACCGCGTGAATTGGCATTTTATAACACGCATACTGGCGAAGAAATGTCTTTAACTTATTTTGAGCAAGGACAATATTTAACCGAAGCTTTACAAGAAATTGATAATCTGTTTCGTGATCATCGTACCGGAGAGGTGTACCAAATCGATGCTAATTTATTGAATGTGTTATATAAATTAAAAGAAGTTTTGGAAATTGATCGTCCGTTTCATATTATTTCAGGTTATCGTTCACCTAGCAGTAATGCGGATTTATATGCTCGCACTGACGGCGTGGCGCGTCACAGTTTTCATATGGAGGGCAAGGCGGTGGACATTCGGGTCGAAGGTTTGGATACCCGCATTTTGCGCGATGCGGCGATTTCTTTACAACAAGGTGGTGTCGGTTATTATCCAAGCTCTAATTTCGTGCATGTCGATACCGGTTTAGCGCGTTATTGGTAAATATCAATTAAAAGACCGAAGTTCCCCTTTATTAAAGGGGGCTGGGGGATTTTACAATACCTGACAATTTTCGATTAATTACTTATTTAAATTTATTTTTTGTTTATAAGCAATGCTGCAATTTCAATCCGAAACATGCAGCATTTTTTTATAAATTAGATCACTAAAGGTTTTGCTTTACTAATTTCTAATTCATGAATCAATTTTTGATCATGTCCATAAATATCTTGTAAAAACGCAACACTACTATTATCCGTTGCCATTACCGTACTATAAAAAATCACCACGGGAATCGGTTGTTTTAAGGTAACTCGACGCGGTTTGGGCGCGTCCATTGCCGATTTAATTTTTGATAAATTCCAACCTTGTTGATCTTTAAGCGCGTATTCAGCTAATAAAGCGGGTTCGGCTAATCTAACGCAACCGTGACTGAAATCGCGCCTAGTCATATTAAAAAATCGTTTTGAAGGCGTATCATGAAAATATACTGAATGATTATTCGGAAAAACGAACTTAACTAAACCCAAAGCATTTTTTACGCCTGGAACTTGTCTAACGGCTAAATGTCCATTTTTTTCCCGAATCATTTCCATCCCGTGTTTGGCTAAATATCCAGGATTTCTACCTAATTTCGGCAGAATTTCATTTTTCAAAATACTCGGCGGTACATTCCAATACGGACGAAAATCTAAATACTCCATTTTTGAACTTAATATTGGAGTTTGTTTATCCAAAGCTTCGCCAACAACCACGCGCATCACTAAAGGTTTTAATTCTTGTTTTTTTAAGGAATCAAATGCCCATAATTGAAAACTCGGAATATTAACCATTACAAATCGATCTTCAGCATTACGCGGAATCCAGCGCAATCTTTCCAAACCTAATTCAATTTGTGCAATTCGTTCAGTTAATGGTACATTTAATGCGGCTATAGTTTCTGCATTTAAAATTCCTTTTGCCGCTAAACCATGTCGTTGTTGAAAATGTTTTACCCCTTCAATTAAAGCAGAATCATAAATATTTTTAGTTTGAGAAGTTTTAGGCATATCGCCTAAAGTGCTTAATAATTCTCTTAATTGGGCATATTGCGGATGTTTTTGAAAAGTAAAATGCGGCGATTTTAAAACTAAAGCTTGTTGATAATTGGCTAACCCTTGTTTTAAATGTCGATAAAATACAAAAGTCGGTTCTAATTTTTCAGCCAAATGCGTCACTGAATTCTGTTTAATCGCTTCTAAAGTGACTTGCGCTAATTTCAAATATTCTTTATGCACTTCAATATCAAAACGCACTTGTTGCGGATTAATTCTTCCGTAAGTAATATCGGATAAATAACTTAATAGGCTATAGCTTAATGCGGTATCAAAAGCCGCTAATAATTGAAAACTCGGCTCAGGATCGGCATTTAATTGTAACCAAGTTTTTTTTAACTCTGCGCCATGATAATTTTCAATATTTAATCCTTGAGTATCCGCATGAATTAATAAATCTAATACGGAATCCATTTGTTTATAATTGAGCCAAATTAACTGATGATTATTTAATCGATAAATTTCTTCAGTGGCTTGTTTTTGCCAAGGACGAGTCGCAATTAGATTTTTAATTAATTGCGCAATAATTTGACCGGTTTCATCGGCTTTAATTTCTGAAATCATTTCAGTAGCCGAAACGCTAGGTGTATAAGGAATGGTGGCTAATAACCACAAACTGATTGCCCAAGAAATAGAATGACGGTGCATGATAAAAAACCTTTTTACAAAAAATAATTCATTGTTTTAAATCGACGGTTTGATCAGAGAAAAATCGTCGCAAATAATAGCCAGTATAAGAATCGGAATGAGCCGCTAATTGTGATGGCGTACCACAAGCTACGATTTTACCTCCAGCGTCACCGCCTTCGGGACCCAAGTCAATGATCCAATCCGCCGTTTTAATCACATCTAAATGATGTTCGATAACAATAATTGTATTTCCATGATCGCGTAAACGATGTAAGACCACAAGTAATTGTTTAATATCATGAAAATGTAAGCCGGTAGTCGGCTCATCCAAAATGTATAAAGTTTTACCGGTATCCCGTTTAGAAAGTTCTTTAGCTAATTTAACGCGCTGCGCTTCGCCGCCGGACAAAGTGACGGCATTTTGTCCCAACGTCAAATAGCTTAAACCGACCTCAATTAAAGTTTGCAATTTTTTAGTTAAAGCCGGAATTGCTTGAAAAAAATCTTTGGCTTGTTCAATCGTCATCGCTAATACTTGATGAATATTTTTACCTTTATATCGAATATCCAAAGTTTCACGATTATATCGTTGCCCTTGGCACATTTCACAAGTGACAAAAATATCGGCTAAAAAGTGCATTTCTACTTTGATAACGCCATCACCCGCGCAGGCTTCACAACGTCCACCTTTGACATTAAAACTAAAACGTCCCGCCGCATAACCTCTAGATCGAGCTTCCGGCGTAGCAGCGAACAATTCTCGAATCTGGGTAAAAATACCGGTGTAGGTTGCTGGATTTGATCTTGGAGTACGTCCGATTGGACTTTGATCAATATCGATAACTTTGTCTAATAATTCTAATCCTGAAATCGATTGATAAGATTGTGGTTGCACAGTCGCTTGATTGAGGATTTTCGCCGTAGCTAAATATAAAGTGTCATTAACTAAAGTGGATTTTCCCGATCCAGACACGCCAGTGACGCAAGTCAATAAACCAATCGGAAAATGAACTTCGACGTGTTTTAAATTATGTCCACTTGCACCGCGAATCGAAATTTGCCGCTGTGGATCGTAAGCGGTTAATTTTGAAGGAATATCAATATTTAATCTTCCAGACAAATATTGCCCAGTCAACGAAGTCGGATGTTGACTCACACTCTCCGGCTGCCCTTGAGCCACAACCTCTCCACCATGAACACCCGCCCCAACTCCCATATCCACCACATAATCCGCCGCACGAATCGCGTCCTCATCATGTTCAACCACAATCACCGTATTGCCTAAATCACGCAAATGAAATAAGGTATCTAACAACCGCTGGTTATCGCGCTGATGTAAACCAATCGACGGTTCATCCAAAACGTACATCACACCGACTAAACCTGCTCCAATTTGACTAGCGAGACGAATTCGTTGCGCTTCGCCACCGGATAAAGTTTCTGCACTGCGATTTAACGATAAATACGCTAAACCAACATTCACTAAAAAAGCCAATCGAGCTTGAATTTCACGATTAATTTTATCGGCAATTTCACCACGATGACCCTCTAATTGTAATTGTTGAAAAAAAGTTAAAGCTTGTTGAATAGATAAAGCACTAATTTCAGCTAATGATCGTTGTTGAATAAACACATGTCTAGCAGCAATATTTAACCGAGTGCCTTGACAACTGGGACAAGGTTGTTGAATTAAATAATGCGCTAATTCATCGCGGGTAGTTTCAGAATCAGTTTCTCGATAACGCCGTTGCATAATCGGGATAATTCCGTCAAAGGAATAGGTTTTTAATACCGATTTAGGTGAAAATTTTAGGGCTTGATGTTGTAAAAGACTTTCACTACCATATAACAATAAATGTTGAATTGCTGGGGTTAATTTTTGAAATGGCGTATTTAAATCAAACCGACAATGTTCTGCTACTTCTTGTAATAAGAAATAGGAATAATAACTGCGTTTATCCCATCCGGAAATCGCGCCATTAGCAACACTTTTATCCGGATGAGTCACAATTAATTGAGGATCAAAAAAAGATTTCACACCTAATCCATCGCATTCAGGACAAGCACCTTTAGGATTATTAAATGAAAATAATCTGGGTTCTAATTCCGCTATACTGTAACCGCATTTTACACAAGCATATTTTTCAGAAAAAATAAAGGATTGACTTGGTTGATCTAAAGATTCAGCAATCGCAATTCCGTCTGCAATTCGTAATGCGGTCGCTAAAGATTCTGCTAATCGCAAAGCTAATTCCGAGCGAATTTTAAAGCGATCAATCACAACTTCAATGGTATGTTTTTTATGTAAATCTAATTCAATCGATTGATCTAATTCTACAATATCGCCATTAATTCGTGCGCGAATAAATCCCTGTGCTTTTAATTGGGCTAATAATTGTAAATGTTCACCTTTACGTTGATTAATAACCGGGGCTAATAACATCCATCGTTGTTCTAAAGGTTGCGCTAATAAAATATCAACCATTTGACTAATGGTTTGCGCTTTTAAACTTAATTGATGTTCAGGACAATAAGGTTCGCCCACTCGCGCATATAATAAACGCAAATAATCATAAATTTCGGTAATTGTGCCTACTGTAGAACGTGGATTATGTGAAGTGGATTTTTGTTCAATTGAAATTGCCGGCGATAAACCTTCGATATGATCAACCTCAGGTTTTTCCATCATTGAAAGAAATTGCCGCGCATATGCGGATAAAGATTCTACATAACGACGCTGACCTTCGGCGTATAAAGTATCGAAAGCTAAAGAGGATTTACCTGAACCCGATAAACCGGTAATAACGATTAATTGATTTCGCGGTAAGGTTAAATCAATATTTTTTAAATTATGCGTACGCGCACCTTTAATCGTTAATTTATCCATAATAATATTTTATAATTATTTTTAAAAATACCGTGCTAATAAACCTTTATCAGGATTAATCAAAGGTAATGGAATTTTTACAATATGTCCACTGCCTGGGGCTTCTTCAATATTATCGCCATATAAATTATACATGGAATTAATTTCAATATCTTGATTGCCTTCAGGTAAAATCATTTCCAATTTATCTCCGACTTTAAATTTATTTTTAACTTCAATAGTCGCTAATTGCGTTTCTGAATCATAATCCATAATCTCACCACAAAATTGTTGTTGATGACTTTTGGAATAACCGGTTAAATAATTTTGATATTGATGGGTATGATGACGTTGATAAAAACCATCGGTATAACCTCGATTGGCTAAATTTTCTAAAATCCCAATCAGTTGTGGATTAAAAGCACGACCAGCAATTGCATCATTAATTGCTTGTCTATAAGTTTGCGCAGTTCTAGCAACATAATAATGGGATTTGGTACGTCCTTCAATTTTTAAACTATTCACCCCCATTTTCACTAATTTTTCAATATGCTCAATGGCGCGTAAATCTTTTGAATTCATAATATAAGTGCCATTTTCATCTTCCATTACCGGTAATAATTCACCTTTACGATTCTCTTCTTCTAAGAAATAAATTTGGTCAGCTAAAGGATGGCGTTGCGCTCCACCACAACTGGCATTATTTAAAGCATTTAATGAAAACGTATTGTCTTTATTCGGTAATAACCAATCCCCTTCGGCGTTTTCTTGCGCCGGTAAAGTATCGTATTTCCAACGACAAGAATTGGTACAAGTTCCTTGATTAGGATCACGATGATTAAAATAACCCGATAATAAGCAACGCCCTGAATAAGCAATACATAATGCACCATGAACAAATACTTCTAATTCCATATCTGGACAATATTGGCGAATCTCGGCAATTTCCTCTAAAGAAAGCTCTCGCGATAAAATAACGCGTTCAATGCCAATCTGTTGCCAAAATTTAACCGCTGCATAATTTACCGTATTCGCTTGCACTGATAAATGAATAGGCATTTCGGGATAATGTTCACGAATTAATAAAATTAATCCCGCATCAGCCATAATTAAAGCATCAGGTTTTAACGCAATAATCGGCGCAATATCTTTTAAAAATGTTTTGACTTTAGCATTATGCGGAATAACATTGGTCGCCAAATAGAATTTTTTTTGTAATTGACGCGCTTCCTGAATTCCAATGGCTAAATTATCCATTAAAAAATCATTATTACGCACGCGTAAACTATATCGAGGTTGACCGGCATAAACTGCATCTGCTCCGTAGGCAAAAGCATAACGCATATTTTTTAAAGTTCCAGCGGGAGATAATAATTCAACATTCATAAATTAAGCCTTTTTATTTTTTAATGCGTGACTAGCTAATGTTTTTCCCAATTCCCAAATCGAACCCGGAATTTGATGCGTATCGGCAATCACTTGATCAAACGCATTTAAAGTATAGGCACAATCTTGAGCGGTAATATTTAACGGCGGTAATAATTTTACTACATTCATTCCATGACCTGCTACTTGGGTTAAAATTCGATAATTTTTAAATAAAGGAATTGTCACCATTTGACAAAATAAACCTTTATTGGCAGCCTCTAACATTGACCATGCGGCTTTTAAAGTTAAACTTTTAGGCGCGTGAAATTCAATGGCAATCATCATACCTTTACCCCGCGCCTGTTTTAGAAATTCATATTTCGGAGTTAAGGCATTTAAATCCGTAATTAATTGATCGCCTAATTGCGCACTATTAGCAATTAAATTTTCTTGTTGAATTACTTGTAAAGTGGCTAATCCGGCTGCCATTGCCATATTATTTTTAGAAAAAGTCGAGCCATGAACCACCGCTCTATCCATGCGATTAAAGACGCTATCCATAATTTTTTGCGTCATTGCTACACCACCCACTGGAATAAATCCACCTGATAAAGCTTTTGCCATACAAATCATATCAGGTTCTATATTCCAATGTTCAATTGCCCAGCATTTTCCGGTGCGTCCTAAACCGGTTTGAACTTCATCAGCTACGAATAAAGTTCCATATTGTTTACATAATTGTTGCGCAGAGATTAAATAATCATCATCCGGCAAATAAACCCCTTTACCTTGAATAGGCTCAACAATAAAAGCCGCGACTTCTTTATTTTTTAATGCTTGTTCCAATGCCACTAAATTATTAAATGGAATTGCTATACACCCGGGTAATAAAGGGCCAAATCCTTCACGAAAAATAGGCTCGCCATTTAAAGATAATGATCCCATCGTTAAACCATGATAACCATGTTCACAAAAAATAATTTTTTCGCGTTTAGTCGTATAACGAGC
>JACCEE012303030.1_pt1 | contig 10759 bp, 6 predicted proteins | sample 7449931 | NCBI WGS metagenome assembly JACCEE01 (sample SAMN15323457, study PRJNA562643) | freshwater metagenome | isolation source: river surface water | place: USA:Blue River Watershed | collected 2017-08-19 | reverse complement strand
GGAATACGAGATGGAGGTCGTGCGTGACAAGGCCGACAACTGCATCATCGTCTGCTCCATCGAGAACCTGGACCCCATGGGCGTGCACACGGGTGACTCGATCACCGTCGCCCCGGCCCAGACGCTGACCGACAAGGAATACCAGATCATGCGCAACGCCTCGCTGGCGGTGCTGCGCGAGATCGGCGTCGACACCGGCGGCTCCAACGTGCAGTTCTCGGTCAACCCGGCCGACGGCCGCATGATCGTGATCGAGATGAACCCGCGCGTCTCGCGCAGCTCGGCGCTGGCGTCCAAGGCCACCGGCTTCCCGATCGCCAAGGTCGCGGCCAAGCTGGCGGTCGGCTACACGCTCGACGAGCTCAAGAACGAGATCACCGGCGGCAAGACCCCGGCCTCGTTCGAGCCCTCGATCGACTACGTCGTGACCAAGATCCCGCGCTTCGCGTTCGAGAAGTTCCCGACCGCCGACAACCGCCTCACCACCCAGATGAAGTCGGTCGGCGAGGTGATGGCGATGGGCCGCACCTTCCAGGAGTCGTTCCAGAAGGCGCTGCGCGGCCTCGAGGTCGGCGTCGACGGCATGAACGAGAAGACCCAGGACCGCGAGATCCTCGAGCGCGAGCTCGGCGAGCCGGGCCCGGATCGCATCTGGTACGTGGGTGATGCCTTTGCCGCCGGCTGGTCGCTCGACGAGGTGCACCAGCTGACCAAGATCGACAAGTGGTTCCTGGTCCAGATCGAGGAAATCGTCAAGATCGAGCTCGAGCTCGACCGAATCGCTGCCGACAAGGGCGATGGCGCGCTGGCTTCGATCGACGCCGAGACGCTGCGCACGCTCAAGCAGAAGGGCTTTTCCGACCGTCGCCTGGCCAAGCTGCTCAAGACCAGCGAGAAGGCCGTGCGCGACCAGCGCCGTAGCCTGAACGTGCGCCCGGTCTACAAGCGCGTCGACACCTGCGCCGCCGAGTTCGCGACCAACACCGCCTACATGTATTCGACCTACGAAGAAGAGTGCGAGGCGCAGCCGACGGACAAGAAGAAGATCATGGTGCTGGGCGGCGGTCCGAACCGCATCGGCCAGGGCATCGAGTTCGACTACTGCTGCGTCCACGCCGCGCTCGCCATGCGCGAGGACGGCTACGAGACCATCATGGTCAACTGCAACCCCGAGACCGTCTCGACCGACTACGACACGTCCGATCGCCTGTATTTCGAGCCGCTGACCCTGGAAGACGTGCTCGAGATCGTCGACAAGGAAAAGCCGGCCGGCGTGATCGTGCAGTACGGTGGCCAGACCCCGCTCAAGCTCGCGCTCGGCCTAGAGCGCGAGGGCGTGCCGATCATCGGCACCAGCCCCGACATGATCGACGCCGCCGAGGACCGCGAGCGCTTCCAGAAGCTGCTGCACGAACTCGGCCTGCGCCAGCCGCCCAACGCGACCGCCCGCACCGAATCCGAGGCGCTCGAGAAGGCGGCCGAGCTGGGCTATCCGCTGGTGGTGCGCCCGAGCTACGTGCTGGGCGGGCGCGCGATGGAGATCGTGCACGAGCAGCGCGACCTCGAGCGCTACATGCGCGAAGCCGTCAAGGTCAGCAACGACAGCCCGGTGCTGCTGGATCGCTACCTGAACGACGCGATCGAATGCGACGTCGACTGCCTGCGCGACCATGAGGGCCAGACCCTGATCGGCGGCGTGATGGAGCATATCGAGCAGGCTGGCGTGCACTCGGGCGACTCGGCCTGTTCGCTGCCGCCCTACAGCCTGAAGGCCGAGACCGTGGCCGAGATCAAGCGCCAGAGCGCCGCGATGGCCGCCTCGCTCAACGTCGTCGGCCTCATGAACGTGCAGTTCGCGGTCCAGAAGCAGAACGGCGAGGACGTGATCTACGTGCTCGAGGTCAACCCGCGCGCCTCGCGCACCGTGCCCTTCGTCTCCAAGGCCACCGGCGTGCAGCTGGCCAAGGTCGCGGCGCGCTGCATGGCGGGCCAGACGCTGGCGGACCAGGGCATCACCGAGGAAGTGACCCCGCCTTACTTCAGCGTCAAGGAAGCGGTGTTTCCCTTCGTCAAGTTACCGGGCGTCGACACCATCCTCGGCCCCGAGATGAAGTCGACCGGCGAGGTCATGGGCGTGGGCAAGACCTTCGGCGAGGCCTTCGTCAAGTCGCAGCTCGGCGCCGGCACCAAGCTGCCGCGCGGCAGCGACGAGGTGCGCAAGGTGTTCCTGTCGGTCAAGCCGTCGGACAAGCCGCGCGCGGTCGAGATTGCTCGCGGTCTGGCTGCGATGGGCTTCGATCTGGTCGCCACGCGCGGCACTGCCACTGCGATCCAGGCCGCTGGTATCGAATGCGCGCTGGTGAACAAGGTGGCGGAAGGTCGTCCGAACATCGTCGACCTGATCAAGAACGGCGAGATCGCCATGGTCATCAACACGGTCGAGGAGCGCCGCAACGCGATCGCCGACTCGCGCTACATCCGCACCGCAGCACTGCTCAACCGCGTGACGACGTTCACGACCATTGCCGGCGCGGAAGCCGCCGTCGAGGGCATGAAGCATCTCGAAAACCTCGAGGTCTACTCGGTGCAGGAACTGCACGCCCAGCTCGCTGCCTGATGGCTGAGCCTGCCTCGACCCCGCAGGATTGAGGCATAATCCAAGCCACATACCGCCGACCGGCAACGCTCGGCGGTTTCTCTTTGTCCGGAGCAAACAAGAAATGGCCACCTTTCCCGTCACCAAGCGCGGCGCCGAGAAGCTCAAGGCAGAGCTGCATCGCCTCAAGACCGTCGACCGTCCCGCCGTCATCACCGCTATCGCCGAGGCGCGTGCCCAGGGCGACCTGAGCGAGAACGCCGACTACGATGCTGCCAAGGAGCGCCAGGGCTTCATCGAGGGCCGCATCGCCGAGATCGAGGGCAAGCTCTCGGCAGCCCAGGTCATCGATCCGTCCGCGGTCGACGCCGGTGGCCGCGTCGTGTTCGGCGCCACCGTCGAGCTCGAGGAGGAAGCCAGCGGCGATGCCGTCACCTACCAGATCGTCGGCGAGGACGAGGCCGACATCAAGCTCGGGCTGCTCAACATCTCGAGTCCGATCGCGCGCGCGCTGATCGGCAAGGAAGAGGGCGATGTCGCCGAAGTGCAGGCACCGGGCGGTACCAAGCGCTACGAGATCGTCGCGGTCCACTACCGCTGATCTGGCCATGCGTTCGTTGGCGGATCGCGCACCGCTGCTGCTGGCTGCACTCTGGTGGGGCGGGCTGACGGCGCTGGCCTTCGTCGCGGTGCCGCTGGCGTTCGCCCATCACGGCAACCCGGCACTGGCCGGTCCCTATGCGGCCAGGCTGTTCCAGATCCTGTGCTGGTCCAGTCTTTGCTGCAGCCTGCTGCAGATGGTCTGGCTGCGCTTCCGACGGCAGCAGTCGATGCTGCAACGCCTGTTGCCCTGGCTTTTGCTGGCGGCGCTGGCCGCGCTGCTGCAGGAATATGGCGTGGCACAGCGCATACTGGGCGCCCGTGCCAGCGCTGGCGACCTCAGGCTCTGGCATGGGCTGGGCACCCTGTTGGTGCTGCTGCAGTGGCTGGCAGCACTGCGCACCATCTGGGGGCTGGCCGACAGGCGGAGCTGATGCAGCCAGAAAAAAACCGGACCCAGGGTCCGGTTTTCGGTTGACGGCTGAAGCGCTCAGCGCACGACCGCCAGCTGCTCGCGCTTGCCACCGGTGTAGGTGTAGAGCGTCAGAGCGCCGTTCTTGATGTCGCCTTTCTCGTCGAAGCTGATCGGACCCATGGTGCCCTGGAAGTTCTGGGTCTTGGCGAGCTCGGGCAGGTACTTGGCCGGGTCGCTGGACTTGGCGCGCATCATGGCATCGACCATCACGTTGACCGCGTCGTAGACATAGGGCGCGTAGAGCTTGACGTCGTCGTTGAAGCGCTTCTTGAAGCGGACGTTGAATTCCTCCGCCGCCTTCTTCTGTGCCCCTTCGACGCCACCGGCTTCGGCGCAGACGATCTCCTTGTCAGGCAGGGAGCCGCCGGCGAGCTTGGGCAGTTCGCTGGTGCAGATGCCGTCACCGCCCATGAACTTGGCCTTGATGCCGAGCGACTTCATCTGCTTGAGCATGGGGCCGCCGACCGAGTCCATGCCGCCGAAGAAGACGACGTCGGGCTTCTTGCCCTTGAGCGTGGTCAGGATGGCCATGAAGTCGGTGGCCTTGTCGTTGGTGAACTCGCGGCCGACGACCTTGCCGCCTGCAGCCTTGACCGCCTTCTCGAACTCATCGGCGACACCCTGGCCGTAGGCCGTGCGGTCGTCGATCACGGCGATCGCCTGGCCCTTGAGTTGGTTGACCGCGTAGCGGCCCAGCGTGCCGCCCAGGTGCACGTCGTCGGCGACGACGCGGAACGCCGTCTTGTAGCCCTGGCGGGTGTACTTGGGGTTGGTCGACGAGGGGGAGATCTGCGGGATGCCGGCATCGCTGTAGAGCTTGGAGGCCGGAATGGTGGTGCCGGAGTTCAGGTGGCCGATGACGCCGCTGACCTTGGAGTCGATCAGCTTCTGTGCAGCGGCGGTACCCTGCTTCGGATCGGCGGCGTCGTCCTCGGCGATCAGTTCGAACTTGACGGCCTTGCCACCGATCTTGACGCCCTTGGCGTTGAGTTCCTCGATCGCGAGGCGGGCACCATTCTCGTTGTCCTTGCCGAGGTGGGCAATGGCGCCGCTGGTCGGGCCGACATGGCCGATCTTGACCACTTCCTGGGCCTGGGCCAGGCCGAAAGTGCCGGCGATAGCGGCGAGGACGGTGAGTTTCATCTTCATTTGCATCACGACTCCTGTAGGTTCGGTGTTTTAGGTTGACTGACTGTCACCCTCATACGTTACACGCAATTTCCGGGCCAGCGCCGCTGGAAAAGTCGGTGTTTTCCCCTAGCAAAAAAAACGGCACCCGTCAGGGTGCCGTCATCTGGCTCGAGGAGGTGATCGTCGATCAGGCCGCGAGCGCACGCTCGGCCGATTCGAGCGTGTTGACCATCAGCATCGTGATCGTCATCGGGCCGACGCCGCCCGGCACCGGCGTGATCCAGCCAGCGACTTGCCTGACGCCGTCGAAATCGACGTCGCCGCAGAGCTTGCCCTCGTCATTGCGGTTCATGCCGACGTCGAGCACGACCGCGCCGGGCTTGACCATGTCGGCGGTCAGCACGTTTCGCTTGCCCACGGCGGCGACGATCACGTCGGCCTGCAGCGTCTGCGCCTTGAGGTCGGGGGTGCGCGAATGGCAGACCGTGACGGTGGCGTCCTGCTGCAGCAGCATCATGGCCATCGGCTTGCCGACGATGTTGCTGCGCCCGATCACGACCGCGTGCTTGCCGCGCAGATCGTAGCCGATGCTCTCGAGCATCTTCATGCAGCCATAGGGCGTGCAGGGCCAGAAGCCTGGCTGGCCGACCATGAGTGCGCCGGCGCTGGCGACGTGGAAGCCATCGACGTCCTTGGCTGGCGAGATGGCCTCGATCACCTTGTGCGCATCGATGTGCGCAGGCAGCGGCAGCTGCACCAGGATGCCGTGGATGGTCGGGTCATCGTTGAGCGCCTCGACACGCGCCAGCAGATCGGCCTCGCTCATCGTCGCATCGTACTGCTCGAGTACCGAGTGCATGCCGGTGTCCTCGCAGGCCTTGACCTTGTTGCGCACATAGACCTGGCTGGCGGGGTTGTCGCCGACCAGGATCACGGCCAGGCCCGGCGTCAGGCCCTGGGCCTTGAGGGCCGCGACGCGTTCGGAAACCTGGGTGCGGAGTTGGCGCGAGAGGGCGTTGCCGTCTATCAGTTGGGCAGTCATGCAGTGATTGTCAGTTCTTGGCCGGCACCTGGCCGAGCGCGATCTTGAGCAGATCGGCCACGGTGGCGGCATTGAGTTTTTCCATGATGTTGGCGCGGTGCGCCTCCACCGTCTTGATGCTGATGCCGAGGTCGTCCGCGATCTGCTTGTTGAGACGACCGGCGACGATGCGCTCAAGCACCTGCGCCTCGCGCGTGGTGAGCTTGGCGATCAGGGCTTCGCGGTTGGCGACTTCCTGCTGCGCGGCGAAGGTCTCGCGCGCCTTGTCGAGCATGCGCTCGATCAGCGGCAGCAGATGCTCTTCGTTGAACGGCTTCTGGATGAAGTCCAGCGCGCCCTTCTTCATGGTCTCGACCGCCATCGGGACATCGCCATGACCGGTGATGAACACGATCGGCAGCGGCGACAGGCGCTCGATCAGGCGGTCCTGCAGTTCCATGCCGCTCATGCCATCCATGCGGATGTCGGCGAGCAGGCAGGCGACCTCGCGCGGGTCGAAGCGAGCCAGGAAAGCCTCGGCCGATTCGAAGCAGCGGACCCGGTAGTCCTTGCCCTCGAGCAGCCATTGCAGCGAATCGCGCACGGCCTCGTCGTCATCGACGACATAGACCGTGCCCTTTTTCGGGATCAAACTCATCTCAGTCTTTCGCAGTCAGGCCCGTGCCGGGTGACACGGGCGTGGATAGGTCGGCATCGCCCGCAGGCGATTCGGCAACAGGAATCCAGAAGCTGAATTCGCAGCCCACGACACCCTCGGGATTGTAGAGGTTTCGCGCCTGCAGCCGGCCATGGTGGGCCTCGACGATCGAGCGGCAGAGCTTGAGGCCGATGCCCATGCCTTCGGCCTTGGTGCTGTAGAAGGCCTCGTAGATGCGCTCGAGCATCTCGGGCGGAACGCCCTTGCCACTGTCCTGCACGCAGAACTCGACCACCGGCTGCTGCTCGACCAGGCGCTGGCTCACGCGCAGCTCGACGCGCCGCTGGTTCGCCGGCCGCTGCGCCTGCTGGATCGACTCTCCACCATTCTTGATCAGGTTGATCAGGACCTGCTCGATCAGGATCGGGTCGACCAGCAAGGCGGGCAGGCCCTTGGGCAGCTGGGTCTCGAGCCTGATCTGGTGCCGGCGCAGCTCGATCTCGGCCAGCTCGGTCGCGTTGCCCACCATCTGGGCCACTTCCGACAGCGTGGCGTTGGGCTCGCTGCGCTTGACGAAGGCGCGGATGCGCTGGATGATCTGGCCGGCGCGCTGCGCCTGCTTCATCGTCTTCTCGAGCGCTCCCAGCAGCTCCTCCTCGCTGATCTGCTGTCGCTTGAGGCGCGAGACCATGCCGCTGCAGTAGTTGTTGATCGCGGTCAGCGGCTGGTTGAGTTCGTGCGCGACGCTCGACGCCATCTCGCCCATCGTGATCAGGCGGCTGGCGGTCTGGGCGCGCTCGGCCTGCTGGGCGCTGAGCTCCTCGGCGTGACGGCGTGCGGTGATGTCGTTGGCGATCACCATCTGTGCCATGCGGCCGTCGACCCAGGTCAGGTAGCGCGTGCGCACCTCCAGCCATTTGCCGAGCTCGTCGACCCAGACCTCGGTGCTGCCGCTGCTGGCCAGGCTGGCATCGCCTTCGGCCCCCGCATCGCCTGCCAGCTCGGGGTGGTTGCGTTCGGCCGGCGGGGGTACCAGGCAGGCCAGGTCCAGCAGCCGCCGGTGACCGTCGCCGCGCTGACCGAGCCAGTGCCGGTAGACCTTGTTGGCGAACAGCAGCTCGACGCTGCCCAGCGGAGCGACCGAGATCGCGGCGTCCAGGCTGTCGAGCACGGTGGCGAAGCGGTCGTAGGAAGCGCTGAGCTCCTCGCGCACCCGCTTGGGCTCGGTGATGTCGGTCAGCGAGCTCATCCAGCCGGTCTGCCGGCCGTCCGGTGCGATCAGCGGCGAGATGTACATGCGGGCGTCGAACAGGCTGCCGTCGCGGCGCTTGACGCGCAGCTCGAATCCGCTCGGGGAGTAATGGCCCTTGAGTTCGTCGTTCAGCCGTTGCATGAGCAGCTCGTAGTCCTGCTCGGGCCAGTAGGGGTAGGGCGGCTGGGTGTTGATCAGGTCGCTTTCAGTCCATCCGGTCATGCTGCAGAAAGCCGGATTGACGTAGGTGATGCGGCCCTCCAGGTCGAGCGCGCGCATGCCGGTCAGCATCGAATCCTCCATCGCGCGGCGGAAATTGGTCTCGGCTTCCAGTGCCTGCTGGGCCTGGATGCGCCGGCGCGAATGGCGCCAGTTGGCCAGCAGCATCCAGACCGTCAGCAGGCTGAGCGCGCCCAGGGTCCAGAACAGCGCGCGCCCCGTGCTGTCCTGCGAGGCCCGGTAGGCCTGGGCCTGCAGCGACAGGGTTTCGTCCTGCGTCAGCAGTGCAACCTGGTGTGCGGGTGGCTCGAGCGACCAGGGCAGCCGGCGCAGCATCGCGCGCTTGGCGTTCTGCCTGACGCCCGCGAGCAACTGGCCTTTCGTGTCGAGCAGGGCCACCGCGTAGCGAGCCAGCGTTTCCTTGGGCACGGCCTGGCGCAGTATTTCATCGTAGGAGAACTCTGCCAGCAGCGCACCGTGGAAGAGCTGGCGCTGGGCCAGCGGCAATGCCAGCAGCAGCGAGGCGGGGACGGTTTCGCTGGCCGGGCGATGCAGGATGAGGGGTGTCAGCTGGCGCCTGGCCTGCTCGAAAGCCTTCAGCAGCATCGGGTCGGTGAGCCGGTGTCCGGCCTCGTGCTCGCTGGTTTCCGGCGTGTCGGGCGCGAGCCTGGTGGCGACCACTGCGCCGCGCGAATCGATCCAGCTGATGCCCGTGAGCTCGGGGTACTGGTTGATGAGGATCTCGCTCTGGAAGTCGAACTCGAATTCACCGATCTTGCGCTGCGCGATCTCCTGGCCCAGTGCCTGAAGCTGCTGGCGCCGGTCCTGAAGCCGCTGGCGCAGCTGCTGCTGGGCATATTCGACGTCGCGCACGAGGGCCTCGCGCTCGCGGTCCTGCTCCTCGAGCTGGAAGTAGACCATGGCCGCGCCAATGGTCGCCAGGAAAACCAGCACGGAGATCGCAGGACCGAAGGTGGCGAGGCGGTCCTGGCGCAGCGGGGAAAGGTTGCGCCACCAGCGCTGCCAGCGGCTGAGCAGGCCGCGCAGCACCGGGTGGGGATTGTTCGCTTTTGACATCGCTTGGAGTCTAAGCCAGACGGTCCCATCGAAAGCATTCATGCCAGCCATCAATTCCACGATATAAAATCGTGCTGCATGACTTGAAAAGATGGGCGAATGGTGTAAGAATCTGCAAGATACAAACTTTAATCCCCCTAGACCAAGGAGACCTCATGTCAGACAGCCAGCAAATGCCCCAGGGCGGCGTCCGCCAGGACATCGACCGCCAGGAAACCCGTGAATGGATCGACGCGCTGACCGCGGTGATCGAGAAGGAAGGCCCCGGGCGTGCCCACTACCTGCTCGAGCAGCTGCTCGAGGAGGCGCGCCAGAGCAGCATCGACATGCCATTCTCGGCCAATACCGCCTATGTCAACACGATCGCGCCCGAGGACGAGGCGCGCTGCCCCGGCAACATCGAGATCGAGGAGCGCCTGCGCGCCTACATGCGCTGGAACGCGATGGCGATGGTCGTCAAGGCCAACCGCCACAATCCGGAAGACGGCGGAGACCTGGGCGGTCACATCGGCTCCTTCGGTTCGCTCGCCAGCATGTTCGGCGCCGGCTTCAACCATTTCTGGAAGGCCGAAAGCGAGAACCAGGGTGGCGACTGCATCTACTTCCAGGGCCATGTCTCGCCCGGCGTCTACGCCCGTGCCTACCTCGAGGGCCGCCTGACCGAGGAACAGCTGCTGCACTTCCGCCAGGAAGTCGATGGCAAGGGCATCTCGAGCTATCCGCACCCCAAGCTGATGCCGGGTTTCTGGCAGTTCCCGACTGTCTCGATGGGCCTGGGTCCGCTGATGGCGATCTACCAGGCCCGCTTCCTGAAGTACCTGCACGCGCGCGGCATCGCGGACACCAGCAACCGCAAGGTCTGGGTGTTCTGCGGCGACGGCGAGATGGACGAACCCGAGTCGCTCGGCGCGATCGGCCTGGCCGCCCGTGAAGGCCTGGACAACCTGATCTTCGTCATCAACTGCAACCTGCAGCGCCTCGATGGCCCGGTGCGCGGCAACGGCAAGATCGTGCAGGAGCTCGAGAGCGAGTTCCGTGGCTCGGGCTGGAACGTGATCAAGCTGCTCTGGAGCGGCGACTGGGACCCGCTGCTGGCGCGCGACAAGGACGGCGCGCTGCGCAAGCTGATGATGGACACGCTCGACGGCGACTATCAGGGCTTCAAGGCCAACGACGGCGCTTATGTGCGCAAGCATTTCTTCGGCCGCGATCCGAAGGCGCTCGAGCTGGTCTCGCACATGTCCGACGACGAGATCTGGGCGCTGCGTCGCGGCGGCCATGATCCGCAGAAGGTCTACGCTGCCTACAACTCGGCCGTCAACCACAAGGGTCAGCCGACCGTGCTGCTGATCAAGACGGTCAAGGGCTACGGCATGGGCAAGGCCGGCGAAGGCAAGAACACCGTCCACCAGACCAAGAAGCTGACCGACGAGGACGTCAAGTACTTCCGCGACCGCTTCAACATCCCGATCCCGGACAGCGAGCTGCCCAAGATCCCGTTCTACAAGCCGGCCGATGACACGCCCGAGATGCAGTACCTGCACGAGCGCCGCAAGGCACTCGGCGGCTACCTGCCGGCGCGCCGCGAGAAGTCCGACGAGAGCTTCACCGTGCCCGCGCTGGAGACCTTCAAGGCGGTGATCGAGCCGACCGCCGAGGGGCGCGAGATTTCCACCACCCAGGCCTATGTGCGCTTCCTCACGCAGCTCTTGCGCGACCAGGCCCTGGGC
>JACCEE010906433.1_pt1 | contig 10759 bp, 11 predicted proteins | sample 7449931 | NCBI WGS metagenome assembly JACCEE01 (sample SAMN15323457, study PRJNA562643) | freshwater metagenome | isolation source: river surface water | place: USA:Blue River Watershed | collected 2017-08-19 | reverse complement strand
TTGACGAAGACCTGTTGACCGAATTTCCTGTTTGGTACAAGGAACAAACCGGCGAAGATATCAAGATAAACTGGAAAATTGACAAACATGCCGCGCACAAACGAGAGGAACTCCAGGAAAATGTGGCCGATTCGTTGGTCAGCCTTGAGGAACTGGAGCGTAATCACATCAATAAAGTGCTGCGATTCACCCGGTGGAATTTGGGCGAAACCTGTGCAATACTTGGAATAAGCCGGCCTACGTTACGAAAAAAAATACATGATTATCAATTAGAGCAAAATGATTGAATGCAGAAACTCTTGGAGCCAGGATGCTCCTGGCTCCAAGAGTGGAGATTAATGGTGACCTGATTCGCTATAATGTGTTTTTTTCACCGTAACGTTCTGTTTTTTCGCCGCAACATGCTGTTTATTCGCTGTAACATGCTGTTTATTCGCGATTGCATAACTCTTTTTTGTCGACATTGTATGCGATGCCGCGAAAGCACTGGTTGCGATAAACGATGCCAAGACCAACATGCCAGTTACTGCCGTCAACTTTTTGATCATACATACTCCTTTGTTGAAAACAATCTAATGTGAGCTTGCACCATGCAAGCTTCTTGGTATGAGCAATCTATATGCCAAATCCATTGCTCAGCAAAGTGACCAGCCAAACACGATAATGTTCGCTCTCGAATAGCTTCGCCAGTAAAGACAGATAGATATGGCGCAGCCTGGCCGGCACGGGAAAGGCCACCACATGAATTCTCCTGCTCGCGCCAACAAAAAGCCATACAAACAGCCGGATGCCCTGAAGATCACGCTTTGCTGAGCCCACGGCTGACAACCAACCAAACCCTCGCCTTCCCGCCAATACTTGTGCCCTTTTCCCTCCCGGGGCTAAAAGGATCTTTCAACGCATTGAAAGATCCTTTCACTCTTTTTTCTTCCCTCTCTTCACCATCCGGGCAAACGCCGCCTGTCTTCTTACGTGTCCACGAGGAGGCAATGAATCCTGCCGGGCAAGCTTGATCTCTTTCCTTATTAGTTTCGGGATGTTTGCGGCCAATCACCATTCTGGCTAAACAGTGGGTCAGGGTATGGCATGGTGATTGCCTTACAGGAGGAACCACGGTCGTCCTTGTTTTCCAAGGCTACTTGACCTCAAACAGGACGATCCCAATCAACATCCACCCACTACTCAGCCATGCACAAACAGTTAATTTGGGGAATTCTCCTTGCTGTGACCTTGAGTGGTTGCGCCGGAGCCAAGCGCGCACCCGAGTCGATCAGACAGGAACCGTCGCCTATGGGGAAAGCGTCGCAACACACACAACCCGTCGATTCCCCAAGAGCGGAGCAGGCCAAAGCAACGGTTCAGGAGATCACGGACGTGCTTACGCTTGACAAGGTCTTGGCGCAAACCCTGATGGGAAGCCCGGAGTTGGCCGCCATATCCTGGGACACGAGAATAGGCGAGGCAAGGACGCTGCAGGCAGGCCTGCTGCCCAATCCTGATCTCAGCTACAGTATGTCCGATTTTGGCGGCTCCGGAATGTACAGCGGCTTCGGGATTGCGTCCTCTTCGGTGCAGTTGGGACAACTCATCGAATTGGGGGGCAAGCGCTCCAAACGCACGCATTTGGCAGCGGCGGAGAAAGAGTTGGCCGATTGGGATGTGGAGAGCAAGAAACTTGATGTCCTGGCCGACGCTAATAGAAATTTTCTCGATGTATTGACCGGGCAGGAAAAAGTCAAGCTGGCGGAAGAGTTGGTCCGGCTTGCCGCACGCGCTCGCGACACCGTGTTGGAGCGGGTTCAGGCGGGCAAAATATCTCCGTTGGAAGGAACCAAAGCCGGGGTCGCACTCTCTGAAACCGGTATTCAACTCGCTCGCACCAAAAACGAACTCATTGCCGCACGCAACCGTCTGGCGACCAGCATGGGGCTCGGAGCCGTCACTTTTCAGCAGGTGAGCGGCAAGCTGGATACGCTCGCCCCCATTCCTTCGCCCGAGGCGCTTAACGCCTACCTGGACCGCAACCCCGATATCGCCCGATGGGTCAAGGAAAAGGAGCAACGCGACGCTACGCTGGCGGTGGAGAAGGCCAAGCAAATCCCTGATCTCACGGTGAGTGGCGGGATGCAATTCTACAACGACACGAACGATTCCGCCTTAATGGTCGGCGTCTCCATCCCCCTGCCGCTCTTTGATCGCAATCAGGGGAATATTGCCGAGGCCGAACACCGGCGGGCCAAGGTTCGCGAGGAATCTCGGACCTCTCGCGCGCAGGCCGCTTCCACCTTGAGCGACGCCTATCAGATGCTGGCCTCCTCTCATGCCGAATCAAAAAGCCTGCAGAACGACATCGTTCCAGCGGCCCAAAAGGTTTTCGAGGATACCAAGGAAGGTTTTCGGGAAGGCAAGTTCGATTTCCTGGAATTGCTGGATGCGCAGCGAACGCTGTTCATGGCCAAAGAGAGTTACATCACATCGTTGTCCAACTATCACAAGGCGGTCGTGGATGTCGAACGGTTGATTGCGACCCCGCTGACTGAAGTGACCGAAGCGCGTCCACAAACGGAGAACAAACAATCATGAAACGAGCAACGTTGTTGATGGGCTTTGGGATCGGTCTGCTGTCCTGCTTTATGGCAGGAGCTATTTTTGATCTGCCGGGAACGCGCCCGGCCTACGCACAGGAAGCAGGTGAAAAGCCCGATTCCGCAGCTCATCCGGCATCGCCGCATGCGGAGAAGGAGGGCGAGGAAGCAGAGGAGGATGCCATTCTCCTCTCCAAGGAAGAGCAGCAGCGGTTCGGCATCCAGGTGGCGCAAGCCGGTCCGGGAAAACTGCTCAACTATCTTGAATTGCAGGGGGAGGTGAGCATCAACAATGATCGTTTGGCGCACGTTGTGCCCAGGCTGTCTGGCGTGGTCCGCGAGGTGCGCAAAAGCGTTGGCGATGTTGTCCGCCAGGGCGAGATCCTTGCTGTTATCGAAAGCCGGGAGCTTGCCGATGTGCAAGCCGAGTATCTTGCGGCCATCGAAAAATTAGCCCTGGCCCAGGCGAAGTATGTTCGGGAAGAGCGGCTCTGGCAAAAGAAAATATCGGCAGAACAGGATTATCTCGACGCCAAGCAAGCGGTTGCCGAATCCAACATCGCCACGCGTGCGGCCAGGCAAAAATTGCACTCGCTCGGTCTTGCGGAGGAGTATATCCGCCTGCTTCCCAAACGCCAGGCCGGCGCATCCTACACCAGGTTCGAGATCGTCGCCCCGTTCGACGGTTCGATCATCGAGAAGCACATCACTTTGGGAGAGACCCTGAAAGAGGACACGGATGCGTTCATGATTGCTGATCTGAGCACACTCTGGGTCAATTTCAACATCTACCCCAAGGATTTGCAGCATATCCGTCAAGGACAGGAAATCTTCATCGCCACAGGGCAGGACACACCCGATGTCGAAAACACCATCGCCTACATTGCGCCGGTGGTGAAAGAGGAAACCCGGACTGCCTTGGCGCGGGTGATCCTGCCCAATCCGGCAGGACTGTGGCGAGCAGGGATGTTCGTCACCGGCCGTGTGGTGGTTGGCGACGGCGAGGAGGCTGCGTTGGTCGTTCCGAAAACAGCGCTCCAGACCGTGGAAGAGAAGACCATGGTTTTCGTCGCCACTCCGCAAGGTTTCGAGGCTGAGCCGGTGCAAGTCGGGCGATCCAATGCGACCCATGTGGAAATCACCTCCGGTCTTTCCGCAGGGGCGACCTATGCGCTCACCGGCACCTTCACCCTCAAGGCGCAGCTTTCAAAAAGCGCTTTTGGCGACGGACACGGTCATTGAGGAGAACCGACCATGAACAGAATCTTTCAATTTGTACTCCTCAACAGGCTGCTGGTGTGCGTGCTCGGCTTGCTCGTCCTGGCGGCCGGATCTTTGAGCTACCAACGCTTGCCGGTGGATGCTTTTCCCGATGTCACACCCGTGCTGGTGCAGGTCTTTGCGGAAACCGAAGGCTTGGCGCCCGAAGAAGTGGAAAAGTATGTCACATATCCGGTGGAAGTCGCCATGAACGGTCTTCCCAACCTGCGCGAGATCCGTTCGGTGTCGAACTTCGGTCTGTCGGTGACTAACATCTACTTCAAGGACGGCACCGATATCTATTTTGCCCGGCAACTGGTTGGTGAGAGGTTGCAGGTCGCCAAGGAAGAGATTCCCGATGGATTCGGCGATCCGGAAATGGGGCCAATTTCCACAGGCCTCGGTCAGATTCTTTTTTATTTTGTTGAAGACGAGACTGGTAAGCGCACTCCCCAGGAGCTTCGAGAAATTCAGGACTGGCTGATTAAATTCAATCTCCAAACAGTTCCCGGCATCACGGAGGTGCTCTCCCTCGGTGGCGAGGTCAAACAGTATCAGATCAAGATACGTCCGGCTGAACTACTCCGCTACAAGCTCTCCCTTGGCGAAGTGATCACCGCTATCAAGACCAACAACTCAAACGTGGGGGCTCAATACATTGTAAAGAATGCGGAGCAGTACTTGGTGCGATCCGTGGGGCTGGCCAATGACATAGCCGACCTCAAGGATATAGTGCTTAAGACGGCGGATGGTACTCCTGTTTACCTGCATCAGGTTGCCGATGTGGAAATAGGCGGGGAACTGCGCCAAGGTCTCTCCACAAGGGACGGCAAGGGTGAGGCGGTGGTTGGCATGGTGCTGAAGCTTATCGGGACCAACACCTCCGAGGTTATCGAGAAAACCAAACAGCGCCTTGTGGAGATCAACAAGGTGCTCCCCCCAGGAATTAAAGTTGTCCCCTATTATGATCAAGCCACTTTGGTGGCCAAGTGTATTAAAACCGTTACCGACGCTCTTTTGGAGGGCGTCGTTTTGGTAACCTTGATCATCCTTTTGTTTCTCGGTGGTATTCGTCCCAGTCTGGTGGTGACACTCTCCATACCGTTCTCCATTCTTTTCACGTTTATCTTGATGTATTTGTTCGGGATATCCGCCAACCTCATGTCCATGGGCGGGCTTGCTATCGCGATCGGGATGCTGGTGGATGGAACGATCGTCATGGTGGAAAATGTGGATCGTATGTTGCGAGAAGCAGATCCTTCAGAATCACGTTTGCACATTGTGATGCGTGCCTGTTCTGAAGTCGGTCGTCCTATCTTTTTTTCGATCCTTATCATCATCATCGTCTTTTTGCCCCTGTTTACCCTGCAAGGAGTGGAGGGTAAAACATTTCGGCCGCTGGCCACCACGCTGGCAATCGCTATGTTGGGTTCCCTTATTTTTGCTCTTTTTCTCGCCCCTGTCGCTGCCCATATCCTTATGCGGCGCCCCAAAAGCAGCAAGACTTTCGGAGAAACTCACGAACCGATCATCATTCGCTATTGTCTCAAAGTATATGAGCCCATGGTGCATTTTTTTGTAAGGCGGCGTCGCCTGGCTGTAGCTTTGGCTGTGGGTATTCTTGTCATCGGTGCGCTGATTTTCCCACGCTTAGGCTCCGAGTTCGTTCCTCGACTCAACGAAGGAGATCTCTTGGTGCGGGCTACCATGGCCCCATCAATATCACTTGAGGAAGCGCGTGACACCATGACTCGGTTTGAAAACCAGCTTATGGAAAAATTTCCTGAAGTGGTGCGTATCGTGACGCGGGTTGGCCGTGGTGAGGTCGGGGCTCATGCTGACCCAGTTAATAGCGCCGAAGCTTTTGTGGGGTTGAAGCCCCAAAAAGAGTGGGTGACCGCCAAAAATCCGGATGATTTATACGCCGAGATGAGCGAGGCCTTTGAAAATTTTCCCGGCGTGCAATTCAACTTTACCCAACCCATTGCTGCCGCTGTTGATGAACTCCTGACGGGCACCAAGGCAGAACTGGCTATAAAAATATTTGGACCTGATGCGGAAGTGCTCAAGGAAAAAGCGGCGGAAGTGGAAAAAGTTATCAGGACGGTGAAAGGCGCCGCTGATGTGCAAAAGGACCAAACCACCGGAACGCCTCAGGTGCGAATCTCAATGAAACATCAAGCCTTGGCCCGCTACGGTGTAAACGTGGCAGATGTGCAGGAGGTAATTCGCACAGCGGTGGGCGGGGAAAAGGCAGGGCAGATATTCGAGGATATCCGGCGATTCGATATTCTTGTTTGGTATGAACCCAAAAGCAGGGACAGCGTGGATGCCATTCGGCGCATAGTGGTGAAATCATCTACCGGTCTTAACATCCCCTTGGCAGAACTAGCCGATATCGAAGAAATTGTTGGACCACGTCAGGTGACACGCGAGAACAATCAACGATTCATAACCGTGCAATGTAACGTGCGTGGTCGGGATATGGGGTCATTTGTCCAGGATGCTCAAGCGGCCATTGAGACTCAGGTAAAATTTCCCCCAGGTTACATTACCAGTTGGGGGGGGCAATTCGAGTTGCAACAGGAGGCCAACAAACGTCTGGCTGTGGTGGTCCCTGTCACTATTTTCATTGTTTCGCTCTTATTATTCAGCAGTTTTAATTCCCTGAAAAACACGGCTCTCATCCTTCTCAATATCCCCTTGGGTTTGGTGGGAGGGGTTGCCGGGTTATGGGTGTCTGGCCAGAATTTATCCGTCCCGGCATCTGTCGGTTTTATTGCCCTCTTTGGTATCGTGTTGGCCAATGGCATGGTCCTCGTCACTTACCTGAACCAACTGGTAAAAGACGGCGTCCCCATTGATGAAGCCTCCGTGAGAGGAGCCTGTCTACGATTGCGCCCGGTGCTGATGACCGCACTCTGTGCCAGCCTCGGCCTCATTCCCCTGCTCTTTTCGTCTGGTACAGGGAGCGAAGTGCAACGGCCGTTAGCAACGGTGGTGATCGGCGGGTTGGTTACCTCAACTTTACTGACCCTCCTGGTGATTCCGGCAATATACAAGTGGTTTGCGGTCACCGTGGAGCGGGAAACGCCCGTTGCCGCAAGCAAGCTGCAAATAAAATGAATGGGCTGCGAGGACCTGTCATGAAAGAAATTAAAGCATATATCAAACGGCACAAACTTGGCGAGGTGACGCTCGCGTTACAAAAGATTGATGGGCTGACTGGCTTGAGCGTCTCTGACATCTATGGATTCGGTCGGGGCCGAGTGCGAAACGAGCCGGAAAAAATAACCGAAGATATGGTGGATTTCCTCCCGCAGGTGAAAATCGAGCTGATCTGCCACGACGTATTGGTTGAGGCGATTATAGCAACCATAGAGCGAGCGGCGCGAACAGGATTGCGCGGCGACGGCAAGATCTATGTGTCACCGGTCGATGATGCCATCCGAATCAGTACCGGAGAGCGCGGCGAGTCGGCTGCATGAATGCTGTCAACCAAAATGACACACATGAAAAAAATAATCTTGTGCAATACGGCGCCTGTATCACACAGGCATACTTCCAGGCAAGCACTCGACAAGCTTTTTTTTTACAAAACAAAAAATTGTAAAAAAAAGACGAATACAACAAGTTTGTTCGACTGCTTTATTGCCGACAATGAAAACTTGATAGGGGAAAGAATTCATGATCGTGCCCATTTAAATGAACTCTGCAATGTTTTTGATATATCAGAGATTGTTGTCAAAATTACAAACGGTGGCATCTGTCGCAGTGGATGGTTGCATGACGTCAGCTCTGGTGGTGCAGCTATTCGAGTCTCACCTTTTTCAGCCAGTAGTGTTGATTTTTATTTGACGTTTTTTCTTGGAACGCGACTCATTAGCACGCATGCGACGGTAAAACACGTGCATGCGATAGGAGGAATGCATATCATTGGATTTGTGTTTGTCGATATTGCTGATAACTGTAAAGAATATTTGCAAGGAAGTGTATATATCACAAAATTGCTTCACGAAAAGAACATGATATAATTGATCAATTAGTTAGTTTTTAAACAACAGCAACTCATCAAAAAAACCAATAAGTCATGAGGTGATACATGAATCGTCCAAACTCAATAAAAAATGCAGCTGTTTTTGCCGCATGTCTGTTCTGCTTTGCCGCTGCATCACAAGTGTCAGCTGAACAAAACGAACAAGAGGCCATTGCCGTGAAGGTTCAATCTGGAAAAATCGATACGCGTATTGCCAATACATCCGCCAGGCCAGAAGGGGATAGTGTGGTCATTGAAGGAGTGGTGCGGCGAACTAAGGAAACGAAAGGCCCGCTGCCGGTTGGGTGCGTTGACGTCAGCATCCGCGACGGTCAAGGGAAGACTATTGAACAGACATTTTCCCCAATAGCATCGACAGGAGCGTATAGAGCCGGAGCCGTTGAAAATCATTTCGCCACGCGCATCCCGACGCTGGTTTCCCAAGGCAGTTACGTGGATGTGCAATATCACAACGGATCGCATCGCGGGTAATACATGCATTCTTACTCCGTTGAGGAGCCCATTGGGCCTCCTGGCCTTTCCGCAACCACAAGAGCATGAGGCAACACTATGAATCAGATGAAATTTTTTTATACGACTGTTTCCGCAACGGTAATTTTGCTGTCCATGACAGCCTGCTCCGTTGCGTCAAAAAAACCTTTGAACGCCGATGAATTGGCTGTGGATATCCTCTCGAATTCCGATGTGCAGATCACCCAAGTTGTGGCCAAGCAAAACGAGAACAGCATCTTGGTCGATGGCCAGGTGCGGCGAAAAGTCGCTGGTGGCCGAGGAGTTATCAAAGGACATGTCGATGTGACGCTGAAAAACCGTGAAGGCCAGCCCATTCGCCAGGTGGTCGCGGAGTGCGCCCCTCGCATCATTCCCAGTCGTGGCACGCTGACCTCCTCATTCAGCGCCCAAATTCCCCTAATCGCTCCCCAGGACAGCCTGGTCAGCCTGCGGTTTCACAACGGGCCTCATGACGGCTGATATCTGAGATCAAGGCCGGTGGAGCGGTGGCTCGAACAGTCCAGGGAGGTCGTCTTGATCAACAATTGGGTGCAGCTGTTACGGGCAATTGAGTGTTTGAAAGTAACTATTCAGTTCACCGCCCTGAAAATTTTAAAAAAAGTTCTTGACAGGTTTTTTGGTAAAATTCTCAGTTCTCCACCGCAGCTGGCGCCTGCTTATTTCCTTCACCCTAAAGAGCCGTTACGGTCTCATGCCGCCAACTGATTGAGACTCTATAGTCGGGGGATCGCGCCAAAATTTAGAATCCGCTAGGGTGTCGGTTTTGGGGCAAAAATTCTGCTTTTAAAACCCGTGGTATAGTGTCGACAGGACACAAACACGGGGGCTGGCGTGACGATCGACAACATCAATGTAGAAGATACTCTCCAGCGGGTAACCACGCTGATTGCCGCGGAGCAGGACCTATCGCCGGCCCTGAAGAGCAGCCTGGAGGTCCTGTTGCTGCTGGTCTCACTATTATTGAATCGCCTGGGCCTCAACAGCAAGAACAGCAGCAAGCCGCCGTCGACCGATCCCTTTCGCACCAAGAAGTCTCGTGCGGTGAGCGGGCGCAAGCCCGGTGGACAGCCAGGGCACGTGGGGAGCACCCTCAAACCGGTGAGCGATCCCGACATCATCAAGGAGATACGGGTTGATCGCAGCCTGCTGCCCCTGGGGCGTTATCGACGCTGTGGGCACGAGGCCCGTCAGGTTATCGATCTGGACATCAGCACCCTGGTGACCGAGTGGCGGGCCGAGGTGGTGGTCGATGAGCAGGGCAGACGGCATGTCGCACCGTTTCCGCAAGGGATCACCCGGCCGGTGCAGTACGGCATCGGCGTGAAGGTCAATGCGGTGTACATGTCGCAGTGCCAGATGTTGCCGTACAATCGGATCGAGGACCATTTTCAGGAACAGATGGGCATCCCACTCAGCAGCGGCTCCATTGTCAATTTCAACCGGGACGCCTTTGACCGGCTCAGCTTCTTCGAAGTGTGGGGCCAAAAGGCATTGCGGCAAGAGGGTTTGCTCCATGTTGACGAGACCGGGATCAATGTCAGTGGCAAACGCTGCTGGCTGCATAATGTTTCCAGCCCAAGGTTGAGCCATTTCGCCCCTCATGCCAAACGGGGTGGCGAGGCCATGGAGGCGATCGGCATCCTTCCAGGTTTTACAGGGATTCTCTGTCACGATCACTGGAAACCCTATTTCCACTACGGTCGGTTGCACGCCCTGTGCAACGCCCACCATCTCCGCGAACTGGAGCGGGCCTGGGAGCAGGATGGCCAGCAGTGGGCACAACAGCTCAGTGTATTGCTCAAAGAGGCCAATCAGGCGGTCCATGACGCCGACGGCTGTCTCGATGCTGCCACAGCGGAGCAGTACAGGGTGCGCGGTATCGAAAACTTTTGCAGCAAGCCGAGCTGGAATGTCCGCCACCGGAGCCGCAACCCAAAAACGGAAAACGGGGACGAACGGCCAAATCAAAATCCAGAAACCTACTGGAGCGATTGCAGACCTTTGAAAACGATGTTCTCCGCTTCCTGGATGATCCGCTGGCGCCCTTCACCAACAACCAGGCGGAAAACGACCTGCGGATGATCAAGGTGCAGCAGAAGATCTCAGGATGCTTCCGTTCCATGGAGGGTGCTGAAACATTCTGCCGTATCCGCAGCTACATCACAACCTGTAGAAAACAAGGCGTGACTGCGTCCGAAGCCTTGCGCTTGCTCTTCCAGGGCAAATGGCCAGATTTTATGAATGAGGGCGCCAATCCCATTTATGCTGAATAGTTACACAAAATTTAACTATTCGGTTGTTATTTTGTAATCGTAATTCATTATATATGTAGTATTTCTAGTTT
>JACCEE011083804.1_pt1 | contig 10761 bp, 13 predicted proteins | sample 7449931 | NCBI WGS metagenome assembly JACCEE01 (sample SAMN15323457, study PRJNA562643) | freshwater metagenome | isolation source: river surface water | place: USA:Blue River Watershed | collected 2017-08-19 | reverse complement strand
GTGACATCTCAACAAATAAAGCCTAACTTTTACACTGCAAAAATTCTATTGTCTTATTTTGAATTGAAATTGGCTCATTTAAAGTGAATGATGATACAAATTGTGTAGGGCCTTTAGTGCACTGACTATAATCTGTGAGTTTTGGTATGGAATTTGCATGGAAAAATGACGTAAATTTTCTTCAAATAAAAACCGATGGAGAGCATATAGTCACTACGATCGGTAAACGGGGGTATACGTCTGGTATATGTGAAATGACCGCTATGTCCCAACTGTATACCAGGAAAATGCCAATCTATGACGAAAACCTGGTATATGACTGGTATACACTACCCATATACCACGTATATACCAGTCGTCCTTTTCGACGGGCGTTTGAATCAAAAGATGTTACGTCTCCTGGCTATATTAGGCCTGAAGATACCTTCTCATGCCGTTAGGTCCCGTGATGAAAAATTTGAATGTCTCGGGACAGATATATGTTTGAGAGGATGAATATGCCACAATACATTGGAACTATGATTTAGGTCCCATATGACACCTTGCCTTCGTGACTGATGCAGATGCATGTACTACTCCTAATATAATGGTACCGCAATTTAAATAATAATAATTCTTACAAAACCAATAATTAGCCACATTTTCTACTTTCTCTCGGTCAACCACTTTCACATCATCTTCTCCACCCATCAATTGATTTTGATTCAGCCAATGAAATCAGATGAGTCTACCCCGATTGCTGCAAAAATGTCCACAGATGACATAAAACAATTCCAGGAACGCAAGGCCTGGTACGAGGAATGCAAACAAAAAAAATTCGGTGCACAATTGAGGATATTGGCTTCGAAGAGGAAACTAAACATGAAATATGGTTGACGTTCCTGTATTCTCCTTTGAGACGCTATATTGTTGATGGGAAGGTTGTCATTCGCCCTGACGATGAGCAGCGCACTGTCATTTTGCTGAATAAATTTCGGGAGAAATATCCAGATCAAATGGACGAGGAATATTGTCACATGCTTTTAGAACTCGTTAAAACTGGGGTTGCCAATCTTTACATCCCAACAGACAAAATGACTGATATAGATAGTAATACCGACTACCCAGACAAAAATGGTGATTCTATCCATAACGTGCTTCACAATTGCGTCATAAGTGGCAATGAAAATTCTCTCAGCGTTGGCGGGAATTTAAATATGGGCAGCTCCAATGTCGGAGGCTATAAGGCTAACCATGGTGGTTTGATGTAAACAACAAGAAATCCCTCAGTGCAGGGAGGGAGGTGGGGCATGTTAAGTGATCAATGTAGGAGGTGCTGCTGGTGCACAGATAGTTTCAGGTGATAATTGGACGGTGTAGAGTTAGATAAGTTAAAATAAAATAATGGTAACACACAATCCCCTTGTCAGATATCCAATCGCCTGTTACATTATGTTTGAAAGCTGTTACATGCAAAGAAAGACAATAGTATCTCCCCCCCAATTCCAACCTCCCTCATTCCCCCAACCAAAAAACCCCATCTGGAGTCCTCTACCCACTGCTGTTATGAGAACTATCATAACATCTCCCCTTTTCCAAACTCCCCACTCATCCCAACCCCGCACCTCGCTTCGTCTCTCCACGGATGCGTTGAGCGAGTTGGATGTCTTTTGGCATGACAGTCACCCTTTTTCCATGAAGGGCGCACAAGTTTGTGTCCTCAAACAGCCCAACATGATAAGCTTCAGCTGCCTCCTGCAATGCAAGAATAGATGAGCCTTGCCATCTATTATCCTTTGGTAAATAACGACGACTTGGATGTCTTGCAATATCTTGATAAATATCTTTGACAAGCCGCTGGAAAGGAGTCTTGCGAATGAGGAGATCGGTAGACTTTTGGTACCTGCGGATCTCTCGGAGAGCGACGGTGCCAGGGCGGTAGCGGTGGGGCTTCTTCACTCCTCCAGTGAAGGGTGCAGACTTGCGGGCAGCCTTTACGGAGAGTCCCTCGGGGGGGGACTTTCCTCCTGTGGTTTTTCGGGCTAATTGCCTAATCCGTGCCATGGTGATGATTTGTGATAATTGTGTTCGGACGTGGATGGTCGGCAGAGTGATTTGGGAGGGAGGGAATGAGGGAGGGAGGGAGGGAGGAAGTTTTTATCTTATGTCTATTCGCCATTTTATACTAGTTCCCATGTGATATTGAGGTGATTGTTCGTAAGATCAAAATGATCCCTCCCCCGGTTTCGGAACCTGTTGTCATGTATAGTGTACAAGGATTTGTATGTATGTATTGTATGACATCGTTGGGGATTTTAGACCTATTTAAACAATATTAATGTATTATAATGATGATATTAATACCTAAAACCTCTTTCTAAAGAGAGACATATTTATTTCTATTTTAGACCTAATTGAACAATATTAATGTATTATAATAATGATATTAAAAACGTCTTTCTAAGGTGTGACATATTAATTTCTATTTACTCCACGTTTCCGAACACCTGTCATGTAGAGTGTACAGGAGATGACACCGGAGGCATTAACCACCATAATGTTACGCAACACCTACCCCACAACCCCCCATACCCCCTTTTTGCAATGGCGCGTGATCATCCTAAGAAGGCATCTTCTTCATCAACAAAGGAGTCAAATACGAATAAATCTCTGTCAACAAGGACGTCCGAAACGGCACGTGATCATCCTAAGAAGGCATCTTCTTCATCAAAAAAGGAGTCAAATACAAATATGTCTCTGACAACAAGGAATGAAACGGTATCGTTATCGCAGCACGACAAATGCGCGATCATAATTACCCGCTTGTTCAGATTTAATAAGAGAATCAAGGCAGAGATCGCCTATGATAATGATCGATACAACAGGAAATATGCAGCCCGGGAAAAAGATTATGTAGTTAAAAAATTCTGTGCCAATGTGGAGAAAAATGCATCAAACATTATGAAGTTGTGTTATCCAGAGGAGAGTAATGCCATGAAGGAAAGAATTCGGGCATATTTCCATCATTCGCGATCGGCACAAAGTGAGCTTGTCAAAATAAGAAGAGAGTATGAGCAAAAAGTCACCTCACCTCTTATGGAGAATCTTGAAAGGTTTTCTTTTCACGAAGATACAGCTGAAAAGAATACTCAGATTTTTCAGCTGGTAAGATTTGCATTGATCAGATATGTTTTATATCTCCAGTTTCTATGTTACTCTCTCTCACGTCAAGCTTCCCTATCGCAACAGAAACGCGAGGAATGCTGGCTTCTTCGCAGAATTCGTAATCTAGTAGATAAATCATGCAAGAGGAGAAAACTCATCAAGGACCTTGAAACAAAAACCAAGGCAGTTGAAGCTCAAGCGAGTCTGATCACGGGAGAGAAAGACAAGCGCATCATAGAACTTGAAGCAACTATCAAGGAATACAAAGAGAACTCGATTGGTAAAAACAAGCATATCACGGAACTCGAAGAAAGACTTGGGGGGGGGGACAAGAATCTGCCTCTAGTTGATAGTCTGATCATGGAGGAGAAAGACAAGCGCATCATAGAACTTGAAGCAATTATCAACGAATACAAAGAAAAGTTGAGTAATAAAAACAAGCACATCACAGAACTTGAGGAAAAACTTGGCCGGGGGAACGATAATATGTCTCATGTTGACAATGTAAGTCTCATACATGTGTCGATGATTTGAAAAATGTGTCAATCTCATCATTGCACCAATGTATCAAAGGGAGAAATTGCTTCCAATAACAAATGTAACCCTACTCCACAAAATCAGCACGCATCGACAATCAGCAATAATTACTACTACAATGTCAACGTAAATCCTGCTGACACGTATAGCGCATTCACTTCCGCCTTTACTTTTCCTTTCCAATACGGAATTCAAGGCGTCCAATATGGTATTCATGACAGACAATATGGTCAAGACGGACAATTGCAGAAAGGTCTTCGCAAAAGGAAATGTCATGAGTGCAACAATTATGGATGCAAGGGTAGCAACAATAGAGAAAAGTGTGACAAAAAAAATGGTTAAACGGGATGAATGGGGATTGAATCTGCGTGAAAAAAGTTATCAATCCGGTGTGTTCATACTGGAGATTCTTAAGAATGCATTGGGGTCAAATCCGTGTGAAAAAATGCACTATTGTGAATTCAGATTCGAGAGTTTAAGAAGTCATAACCAGGAAAGAACAGACGATAACCGTGCAAAGACAAAGGCTTGTTTGGGGAAATCTTTGGTGAGCAGGGAATACGAGGGGACCAAATTCTATTGAATTAACATCAAAGCTAAGACGCTAAGTACCATAGCTTTTAATGTTCAATATCAAATTAATGGTACATTAACCCCCAATTTTTTAAGTCTCGAAATACGTTGCTGTCTATGGATCGGACAGGTGTCTATTCCTCAGCATTACTTACTCTTTCTTAGGTTGTGGGGAGCCCTGGACGTCGTTACACCACTGTCTGTTCTAACTTTTACTCTCTTTGGCGTGATCGATATCACCTTTCCAATAGTATCCTGTATGGATGACTCCGCCCCAACCGGAGGGTTGACCTTTGAAATGATAACAACTCTGTCGCCAGGTTTGAACTGGCTAGAGCTTGACAATTCGCTTTTCTTTTGCACCGCTTGCAGCCCCCATATCACCTTGGACTGCTCCAGCTGAAGAAATATCAACCGTTGCACCAACCTTTCAATATCTTTGGCTTCTGACATAAAATCACCGCGATAAATGTAGAATTGCGTCCAAATGATGTTCTGCGTAGAACATCAGAGCAAAGATGCCAAGTATTGTACCACAGCATTTAATGTTTGTTATATTATCATATCGATGGTACCATACCAGAACACCCAATTTTTCAGCTCTCCAAATCCGTTGTACTTAGGTAGGAATAAGTATGAATTGGCGAATAGACGTTAGAGATCAAATACCTCCCTCCCTACATCCCTTCATACTTTTTTGACACTCCACTAACGATTGTGTATATAAATCACCTGGTTTTTAATATTAGATCTATTTAAACAATAATAATGTATCATTTTAATAATATTAACACCTAAATATTATGTTAATATGTGTCATTATTCTTACTTTCCATATTTGCTATTGTTACTCATATTTCATATGCACAATTCCATTACTAAAAATTATATTGACGCCAAAATAGGTAAGATATATTAATAACAATTTCTACGAAATAGCTTAATCTTCCTACATCAATCAAAATATTCGCTCTTGAGATCAACTACATCTTTTTCCATTTTTTATTTTATGCCCATTGCCACACGGTCTTCTACAAAACATACACTTCCAATCCTCTTACGATGGAGAGTTCTAAGATAAACCTTCTTCTAGAGGGTGATGTTCCTCCCCCACTTACGAAGAAGGGCGAGCCAAAAAAGGTGAAAACACCAGGTAGGCCAACATCATTGAAAGTAACAATGGCGAAAGAACAAAGAGAAAACATGTCTAAAGTGCGAGGGGAAATCCTCACCCTCTTTATGGTTCCATACTCTGATCATGATAAGTATGAGGTCAAATTGGTGAAGGATCAGCCTCATCATGAATTTGTGTTGAATGGGCAGACTGTACTCGGAGATTTGGGACTCAGTGGACAGGAGAATTTTACCGTATTGATTTCATTTAAGAAGCCCCCCCCCCCCGAGCTCAAGCGAGTGCATGCTGCTTCTTCCCGTCCACGACGTCAGGCAGCTGAAGTTGCCAAAGCTATCATTCCGGTTGTTTTAAAACATGACGACATGCTCATTCGTGCAGAAAGGAGAGAAAACAAGAAAAATAAGGAAAAAAATAACAAGCGATTGCACAATAACGGATCGAGTTTCTCAGGATTGGGTAACAGGTTGGCTGACGGGAAAAAATTTGGTCGTCGCATTAGCAGCGGTAAAAAGGCTCGGAAAGTTAGAGGTGCATTTGGTGGTGTTGGTCGTGTATTAGCAAACTCGAATCCTGTTTTTCCTAAGGAGAAATCGGTGATGGGGTGTAAGATTGGCCATTCCGATGTAGCTGAGATTCTTTTGAGTGCCATTACTTCAAAAAATGACCCGGAGTTTGAGGGACTTCATGCACAATGGAAACATCAGCTGGAAGAAGAGAGAAAGGAAAGGAAGGCCTTGTCTCGCCTCATGGCCGTCAGTACTGGGAATTATGATATCACATTATTGAGTAGTGGGAGTAAGGTGGGTGATGGTTATTTGCTGGGAGCAGAAACCTATGAAACTAAAGACGATCGGTTTGGTAGATCTCAAGTCAGCCGTAAGTTATTAATTGAGGTAAATTTTGGTAATAAAACAGAGGGAACCACAAAGCAGACTGAGGTGGTAGAGCTGCTATCATACAATGCTGTCAAAGTGTTGGTTGAGTACGGTCATAACATCCCAACTGGGTCTGATCCCGAAGAAAATGTTTTTAAGCTTCGTCCTCTTTTTGTTGCTGGGATCCCCAGTTACTTTTGGTCATTGGTGCACCACTGTTCCAATTCATCCCTTAGTGTCCACATGTCAGTGGATGAAATGCTTAAAAACATGCAGCCTGGTCTGGATTGGTCTCATTTGGAACGAGGTGGTAGGTCGCGCACACTGTCTGCAAAGGCCAGGGAAAATCGTAGACAGGAATTAGAGGCCAAAGGTGGTAAGAATGAGAGTGTTGCAAGTGGTGTGGATTGGGAATTGGATACCCCATCCAATGAGGACAAGGAGGGTCTTGTTGACTGCATTGGTCGTGGGGAACTGGTTGACGAGTTCATATCAATCCTCGTGTCCGGATCACAACAATTGGAATGTAAAAATCCAATGCAACTTGCTAATGCAGACCCTTTGGTCTTGTTTACAAACTTAAGCAATGAATGTCGCAAGAAGAAAATACCACCCCCTGAGCTCTCTTCTGTGACAGAGTGGGTTGACGCAGCTCAGGAGGTTGCTCTCGAAGAAATCATGCTAGAGATAGTTAATGGCGACGAAGAAGTACTGAACTGTCTCCACAGTATTGGAGCAGCAAGTCCCTGGGACTTGACATGTTATGGAGAAGAATCAGACTTTCTTGCACAGAAAATGGTAGAAATGGGATTGGCGGAGGAAGTTAATGAATTGGTAATAAGCTGGACGTCTCGAGCACAGATAGCCCTTACATTGTGCCCATGGCTGGTGGAATTTTCATCAACATAAACCACCCAGAAAAGGAGGATAATGTATCGAAGTAAAATAGAGTTTAATATTGCTTCTCTCGTTTTGTATTTTTAAACTAATTATAGGCTTATACTTTGCCGGCTTACACTTCCATAATATTTGTAATAAGAATAACATTCTCTTAATTAGAATATTTCGATCATCCTTAACAGATCCAACATTTCCCCCCTAGTGCTGTCTGTACGGTGGAATACTACCCACTTCAAGTATTACCCCCCCTGATGCGTTGTGCGAGTTGGATGTCTTTAGGCATGACAGTCACCCTTCTTGAATGAATGGCGCACAAGTTTGTGTCCTCAAACAGCCCGACATGATAAGCTTCAGCTGCCTCCTGGTATACCAAAAAACTTGTGCTTTTAAACCGAATACCTCCCGTGATATTTCCATAAATCTTCCTGATAACACGCTGGAGAGGGGCCTTGCTAATGAGGAGATCGGTAGACTTTTGGTACTTGCGGATCTCTTGGAGAGCGACGGTACCAGGGCGGTATCTGTGGGGCTTCTTCACTCCTGCAGTGGCGGGTGCAGACTTGCGGGCAGCCTTATTGAAAAGTTTGTTGCGGGGGACATTTCTCCTTTTTGATCTTTGGGCGGTTTGCCTGGCCGGTGCCATGGTGATCACGAGTGATGTTTGTGTGGGGGGTGGGTGTATTCTGGTGTATTAATGCAAAGAGAAGTGGGGAGGGAGGGAGGGAGGATTTTGTGCGCTTACCTCTATTCGCCACTGTATACTAATTCCCCAGAGAGTCCCTATGTAGAAAAATTACTTCGTAATGACGGATTCTGATTACTGTTTCCCTCCTCTCTCTAACTTTGCTACATCTCTAGTTTGGTTCACATGGGGGGGAAAAGATCTAACAAGCAGGTAACAAGCCCTAAAATGGCAATTTACCATTTCTATTTTCATTACATTATTTCAATAAGCACTTCATGCAGAATCTCCCCTTGTGCCCAGGCTGATAACTTCTTCCCATTCTCAATGCAAATCGAAGCAATTATACTCTTTACCGAAGCCCTTCTTTACGCACACAACCATCCCAATTGGTAGTGATTCCTTTTCCAATCTCATTACACAAGACACAAAATTACTTCATTCTGTCACTACCTTGTTTCTTGTGACAGCCTCTGCACAATCCTCCCTTGCACTTTGCTTGATTTGTATTGCAATCCACACACTTTTTTGTAATAATTTCATTTCCGTGTTTGATGTAGCATCCTTTGCACAACCCCCCCTTGAACTTTCGTTTATTCTTGTTGCAATCCACGCAAAGTTTATTGTCATATTTGTCATAAAAGCACTCGTTTATTGATGCGATGGTATCATTGATGTTTACTGCAAGATCAGGCAGGACGAAGGTCGGTATATTACGTCGGACCATGTCGAAAATTGCAGATAACTCAATCAATGTGTGATTCATGTCGTGGTCCACGAACTCCCTATCTATACGTATCGTGTCGGCAAGTCGCTCCTCGTACTCCCCTCTTATATGCTCATACTCTCCTACTATACGCTTATGTGTTTCATCTTCTTCCTTGTGCTTCTTTGCATTATTATGTGGACGTTCAATGCCATCCTTCTTCATTGCTTTCTCTGCCTCTTTCCTTAGCAATTCTCTTCTATCCATGTCATCTTTCTTCGTGCACATTCTCCTGTAAGCATCACTGTATTCACCCTTTGCAACCAATGTACTGATTCTCCTTCGTTCTATGTCATGGACCTCCGTTCCATCTGTCCCCAAGACAGCAACTTTAGTGACATCATCGAAATCGATAAGTTCATACAGTTCTTCCAAATATATCCTATTCTTTTTTTCCTTCTTTTTCGCTTCCGCACTTTCTCTTAAATTATCCCTGACTTTTGTCTGCTGCTGTGGATCCCACGTGAGTCGTTCTGGTGCTTTTTTATTCCTTTCAATTGCAGTCACCTCTTCGCCAAACACAACTTGGCTTATGGCCTGCCACTCTTCTCTCTTGCCAAACCATGAGATCCTAACTTTGGGTTCTGATGAATTTGGAAATATTACTTTGCCTGTAAGGCGTTTAGCTGGATGCCCACATTTTCCAACGAAAACAGTAAACATTCCATCATCCAGTTTAATCCGAGAACTTTCTACGGGTAAAATATCTTTCTCCTGATTCCATTCCCTAGTTTTGACCGTAATTCTGACAATGATTCCTTGATATACTTTTTCAACTGACCCCTTCCCCCGTCCTTTGTATACACCAATCATTCCCTCGTTGCATAACTGTTCCCCGGAAACCCATTTTCCTGAATTATCATCACCTTCCCAGAATATTACTTCCTTTGGGTTTTCAAGGAGACCCAAATTCTTAGCAGTTTCCTTGTAGAACGCCCTTTTCCGCCGTCTCTGACCATAGACTTTCCATTTCGTAAGCTGTATTGCTTTTTCTTTCAAATCAAGACTATCTCCCCCCAGGTCTGACGTCAATGGCTCATGCGTGTCTGAGTTTCCAGTTATGGCCACCATTTTTTCATTGTAGCATGGATTACAAAGCAATCCCTTACGCCTAGCAATCCTTATCTTGGGTTGTTTCAATATCCCACTTCCCAACACGTTTGACATGTCGCGCATTGCTACCTGGGTTTTTTTAATGCAAGCAACACAGTGGTTTCTCATCCTTTTGGGTGATGATGTTACACCCGGTCCACCTTTCCTTTTAGGTGCCATTGTGGAGAGAAAAGCACGTGTGTATGTTGAGGCAGGACGGCTAGTCAGATGGTCATCGATCCGGATAATTTACAATGACTAGGTTCGAATGGCGACGAATGGGACAAGATAGTGTCGTTGGAACAGTGTCATGAAAAATAACACAGTCGTGTACACTCTACACTCTACATGACCCGAGTTCCAAAGCCTCTAGGTTGCACAGGAAAAAAAAATTGTGAGATGTCACTTTAGGAGACAATAACATGGTTATAATACATTAATATTGTTTATTTAGATCTACAAACGAATACTATGTCTTGCAGTACAGGAGGTGAAAAACATTTAGAAAGTTAAATGTCGTTTTAGGTCTTATTAGCATATGAATAATACGTTAATATTTTTTTAATAGATCTAAAAACCAAAACAATGTCACGATTATATGATACATCCTTCATACACTCTCTATAGGTACTAATTGTTATGTATAAGTCATTATATGTGACAATAACATCGTTATAATACATTATTATTGTTTATTTAGATCTACAAACGAATACTATGTCTTTGCAGTACACGAGGTGAAAAACATTTAGAAAGTTAGATGTCGTTTTAGGTGTTATTAGCATATGTATAATACGTTAATATTTTTTAACTAGATCTAAAAACCAAAACAATGTCACGAATATATGATACATACTTCAGACACTCTCTAGGAACATGACAGCAAATTCAAAACCGCGAGGTTGCATGTACGAAAAAAATACTTAACAAAGGAAAATACTACTTAGCTTGAATATCATATGAAGTATACGTTAACTAAAATCGAAACCATCTTGAAAATTTGGGTTGGTGGTGTCATTGATAAGCTATGATATCTTTGTACTGACCGTCTTCACTG
>JACCEE010625190.1_pt1 | contig 10761 bp, 8 predicted proteins | sample 7449931 | NCBI WGS metagenome assembly JACCEE01 (sample SAMN15323457, study PRJNA562643) | freshwater metagenome | isolation source: river surface water | place: USA:Blue River Watershed | collected 2017-08-19 | reverse complement strand
TATTAATCGATATCTTTCCCCAAATTCGCCAAGCCCATCCCGGCACCATTCTCAAAGTATTTTCTAGCAAAAAAGTTTACATGGTAGATGAAGGCTTAGACCGCCACACCTACGGTGCCCTTTATCAAAAATGCCAGCAAACAGAAGGGGTAGAATACATCGGCTCCCTGCCCCAACCAGAGCTAGCGCGGGAACTGCAACAAGCCACTTTATTAGCCTATCCTAATACCTTCCAAGAAACATCCTGCATCGCCGTCATGGAAGCAATGGCTAGCGGTTGCACTGTTGTCACCAGTGATTTAGCCGCCCTCCCAGAAACCGCCGCCGGTTTCGGACGCTTAGTCTCCGTCGCCGGAGCCCAAGAATTTTCCGATGTTTTTAACTGGCAATTTGCCCAAAGAGCCGACTGGCAAGCATACAAAACCCGCTTTGTCGAAGCCACAGTAAAACTACTGGATGAATATAAAACCGGCCAGATTACGGAACAGCATTTGCAGCAAATGGTAGATTATACTAATCACCATTGCACATGGGAAGTGCGGGGGCGGGAATGGGCGGAATGGTTACAGGCATTGTCTCTGTGGAACCAGGTAGTATTGGCGGGAAAAACTGGTAATTTAGCACAAGCTATTACTGCTTGTCAGCAAGCCATCAAAATTAACCCCGAAGCGGCTAAACTATATTTCACTATGGCGAAAGTTTTGCTTGCTCAGGGACAGATAGATGCAGCAGTGCGTGCTTATAATAAAGCCCTAGAAATAGACCGTAATTGTGACAGCAAAGACGCCGCCGCTGTCGAATTTCACTTTGCCCTCGCGACAGCTTTCGCCGAGAGAAAAGAATTAGCGGAAGCCGCCGCTAGCTTCGAGCGAGTTTTGCAGCTTCAACCGCACTACGCGGAAGCCTGGGGAAATCTGGGGGTTATCTATCGCAAGCAGGATAAATTAGAGGAGGCATTGGCGGCTTTAGCAAAGGCGATCGGGCTTAACCCAAATAAACCTCTGAGCCATTTCACGTCAGGGAACATTTTAGCCGATTTAGGCAGATACGCCGAAGCCGTGTTATCCTATCAAAAGGCTATAGATATCCAACCAGATTTGGTCAGTGCCCATATCAATCTAGGCAGCGTTTTGCATCAATTAGGAAGGTGGGATGAAGCCGCTGCCAGCTACCGGAGAGCTATAGAATTAGAGCCACCAGATGCCCAATCATACCTGCATTTAGTTAATCCCCTAGGCATCCAAGGGGATTTGAAAGCGGCGATTGATTGCATGGAAAAAGCCTTGGCGATCGAGCCGAACATTGCTAACCCTTATTTGCCCAAGCCTAGGGTACAGCCCCCCAGAGCAACAACCCAGTTGCTGACTGAAAGAGTCTGCTACTCTACCCGCGAACTAGCCGCCTCCCGTTCCGATATCCAGTATATAGAAATATATCCCAGCCGGGAAGTTTTCCTACCTGCTCCGAAAACCGTTAGTAGCACCATTCATCCCCAATTGCAAATCTCCCAAGGCACTACCGCTGATGCTTTTGTCACCGTCATTCCCAATGGCATCGCCTGGGGAGACCCTGGTTGTGGCGTTGTCATTACGCCAGATAATCACCTGTTAGCGGATATCTCTAATGGCGAGGGCAAAGTTGCTTTATTCTTCAGCTTAGCGCAAATATCGGAGCCGCTGAGAATTGATGGGACGGTAGCTTTTTTATCTCTGCAAGCTGGATTTTATTACTATCACTGGATGGTAGAAGTGTTGCCCAGATTGGAATTGCTGCGCTGTGCGGGCTTATCCTGGGATTCAATTGATTTATTTGTGGTCAATGATATCAGATATCCATTTCAAATAGAGACCATGAAACTCTGTGGGATTCCCCCGGATAAAATCATCACCAGTCAGACTCAACCCCATATCCAAGCTGGGCGGTTATTGGTGCCATCTTTGCCCGCCAACTTGCCCAAATGGCTGGGCAATTATCTCGACGGTCCGCCGCAATGGGCTTGCGAGTTTCTGCGGCGGCAATTTCTGGACAACTCCAGCGCATCTACATCAGATTTTCCAGAGCGTCTTTATCTGAACCGCCGCAACGCCTCACACCGTCGGGTAGTGAATGAGGATGAAGTTATCGACTTTTTGGCTCAGTTCGGTTTTGAGAATATCGAGTTAGAATCTTTATCCGTGGGGGAACAAGCGATGAGGTTAGCAAGGGCTAAAGTTATCGTGGCTCCTCACGGGGGCGGTTTGACTAATCTGGTATTTTGTGAGCCGGGAACGAAAGTGATTGAAATCTTTTCTCCCCGTTATGCTCTGGGTTGTTACCGGACGATCGCCCATCACATGCACTTGGATTATTACTACTTGCAGGGTTCCACCCTGGAAGAATACCTCACCTACACCGAGCAAAAGCTGAAAACCCTGCCATCGCAAGAAGTTTTCAAAGATATGTTCGTCAACATAGATGCCCTGAAAAATACCCTGGCATTAGCAGGGGTGACAAATTAGATGTGTCGGGTGGGCAATGCCCACCTTACCCTACTGGTTGAGCCACCCGATTTGGTATAATGCAAAAATTATAGTCATTTCAAATAACAATTAGACACTCTCTTAATGCCCTCTATCCCCCAACCCCTTTCTCCCAGGGGGGGAGAAAGGGGAGTAATATCAAGTCCGGGAGCATAGTTCGGAAAATCCCGGGGCAACCACGGTAGGGGCAACCCCCCGTGGTTGCCCCCTCAGTTATTCAAAAACGAAGCCATAGGACTTGATATAAGACATCGGATACAGACCCCGGGGGATATGACTCTCCCCTCTCCCTACCTGGGAGAGGGGACGGGGGTGAGGGCTTCTTGGGGGTGGGGTTTAACCAAACAACCATTCTTACCCTTAATTGAAATGACTATATGTGAAAAAACGATAAATCTAAAGAGTGTAGGAAATGACAGCTACCACCTGGAAAACTGACACCAAGTTTTACAACTGGAAAAATTACCGTTGTGCTTATGAATTTGCTCCTGGTCATAACCCAGATGCCCCACCCCTGTTATTAGTCCATCCGATCGGCGTGGGTTTGTCGGGGAAATTTTGGCAGCGATTTTGCCAGGAATGGACTACTACCGGCAAACCCAATCCGATTTATAATCCCGACTTGCTCGGATGCGGTGATAGCGATATGCCCCGAATTGCCTATAATCCGGCAGATTGGGCAGAGCAGATCCTACATTTTATCACCACGGTGGTGCAAAAACCAGTAATTTTGGTAGTGCAAGGGGCATTATTTCCCGTAGCGATCAAATTAGTGCATTTACCGAATGCAGCCAATTGGGTGCGGGGTTTGGTTCTCAGCGGTCCGCCACCTTGGCCTTTGATGACTTCTGAACGGCCTAAATGGCGGCAAAAATTGATTTGGAATCTGTTTTTTGATGCTCCAGCGGGCAATGGGTTTTACCGCTATGCTCGCACAAACAAGTTTTTGCGCAATTTTTCCATCCGCCAGCTTTTTGCCGCGAGTCAAGATGTGGATGGGGAATGGTTGGAAATGTTGCAGCTAGGAGCAAATAATCTGGCTAGTCGCTATGCGGTGTTTTCGTTTCTGGCGGGGTTTTGGCGGGAAAATTACCAGGAAGATATCGCCCGCATCACTCAACCCACATTAGTGGTGATGGGGGAAAGGGCATCAAGCATCAGTCGGGAAGGTAAGCAGGAAACTCCCGAAGAGCGATTAGCTGATTATCTCAAAACTTTGCCGAATGCACAAGGGATTAAAATCCCTAAACGTAATGTTTTGCCCTATGAAGCTACGGCGGAGTTTGTGGGGGTTGTGGCTCCTTTTGTGGCGACTTTATGAGGCTGGGGTGAGGGGGTATTTTCTGTGTAGGGTGGCTGGGGGAGAGGTCTCTCAACAGAAAAATCCTAGAATGGATGGGTAAGTAATGGGAGATTGATGGATTATGCCAAATTCGGTTAACCAAGCTCAGCCACCTTTAAAGTTCATTCCTCCGGCGTTTAACCCCACGGTGTTGCAGGTGGTGAGGGTTCTGCTGCCGGGATGGATTCGTTTACGATCGCCTTTAGCAGAGATTCAAGGCCAAAACTTGGAACGCCTAGCACAACTGTACCAGGAATTTGAGCAAGGCAAGATTAGATTTATCATCGCCTTTCGCCATCCTAGCATCCGGGACCCGCTGGCGCTTGTCTATACCCTATGGCATTTGCTCCCCCAAGCTGCCAAAACTGCTAATATTTCCCTCACCCAACCCACTCACGCTCATTTTCTGTACGATCGGGGGATTCCCCTCTGGGCTGGTCCCGCCGTGGGTTGGCTATTTTCCCAACTCGGCGGGATCTCGATTTTGCGAGGTAAGCTCGATCGCCTGGGTTTACGCACAGCCAGAGAAATGTTTGCCACCGGACAATTTCCCCTCGCCCTCGCCCCAGAAGGCGCCACTAACGGTCATAATGAAATCATCAGCCCGATCGAGCCAGGAATTGCTCAAATGGCCTTTTGGTGCGCCGAAGACCTGCACAAAGCCGGAACCAACCAAAAAGTTTTCATCGTCCCTCTCGGCATTAAATATCATTATTTACAAGAAAACTGGCCAGCCTTAGAAGCATTGATGACGGCAATGGAATCTGACTGCGGCTTACCGCCATTGCCGGGAGACAAAACTATCAATCCCAAAGCCTCTGAATTATACCCGCGTTTGATTAGATTAGGCAATCACTTGCTATCATTAATGGAGGAATTTTACCGGCAATTTTATCATCAAGATATCCCCAAAGATAATCAGCCAGAATTGCCGGAAAGACTCAAGGTAATCTTAGATGTGGCTTTGCGGGTGGCAGAGCAGTATTTTGATATCAAACCCAAGGGTGGCTTGGTCGATCGGTGTCGGCGGTTGGAACAAGCAGGCTGGGATTGTATCTACCGAGAAGATATCGAAAACCCCGAGGCGCTCTCCCCCGTAGAGCGGGGACTCGCCAACCTGGTAGCAGAGGAAGCCAGCTTGCGGATGTGGCATATGCGCTTAGTGGAAAGTTTTGTGGCGGTTACGGGTCAGTATGTGCGGGAAAATCCCAGCTTCGAGCGATTTGCTGAAACCACGTTGCTGGTGGCTAAAACTATTTCCCGCATTAAAAGGGGTAGTCCCTTTGCTGGGGAGTTGCTGGGTCAGCAAAGGGTAGTATTGCAGGTGGGGGAACCCCTATCGGTGACAAACCGCTGGGATGCGTATCAAAGTAATCGTCGATCGGCTGTGTCAGAGCTGACCGCCGATTTGCAGAGTGCCTTAGAGGCGATGATTTGATGCCGTAGGGTTTTTCCCTACCGCCTTTTTTTAATCGTTTCTTTGGCCAAATACCAGGCGCCCACGGAACAGAACCCGCTCAGCAACAAAGCAATCAGAAACCCCAACAATGGTAAGGGGAAAGCGGGTTCTACTTTTTCCCCTTTCCATGTCCAAGGTTGAAACATCAACCCTGATGTAGAAGGGTAAACTTTTTCCGGCTTTTCTGGTAAAATTTGAAATGGGGGGCTGCCTCACCCTCCGGGATTTTTCTGGTACTGAGAGACACCCTCCCCAAACCTTACACTTAGACTAACTATGTGTTATGACAACCTGTGCAAATACCTGGCGGAAAAATACCCCCAACAAATTGCCGCTTGGGCATTGAAACAACCCATCACCACCCCGGTTGAAGTCTTAAAAACTGAACTCACCCTCGAACCAATTCGGGCGGATTCAGTGATTTTTCTGAAAAGTGACCGAGAAATTCAGCATTTAGAATTTCAGGTGAGAGTGCCCCAAGATAGACCGATGCCTCTGCGGATGCTCAACTATTCCGTGCGGTTACAGTGGCAATATGGACTACCCGTGAGGCAGGTGTTGATTTGGCTAGTTCCCACGAGTAACCAAGCGGTATTTGAGACCGAATTTCGCACGGAATTCACCCGCCACCGATATCAGGTAATTCGGTTATGGGAAGAATCCCCAGAACCTTTACTGGGGAATAGTGCCTTACTGCCACTAGCGGTGTTATGTGCCACAGAGAACCCCACGGAACTCTTGAGCCAAGTGGCTCAGGAAGTGAATAAAATAGAGGATACAGACTTGCGACAAGAAATCGCCGCCTGCACTCAGATTTTAGCGGGGTTGCGGTTTGACAAACAGTTAATATCCACGATGTTTCGGGAGGAAGTTATGCGCGAATCTGTAGTTTATCAAGATATTCTGCAAAAGGGAATCGCCCAGGGATTAGAGCAGGGCGAAAAACAGGGTGAAGTAGCGGTAATTTTCCGCCAGCTTCGCCGGTTTTGTGGACCGCTGAACGCGGAGATTGAGTCTCGAATTCAATCCCTGACTAAGCCACAATTAGAGGAGTTGAGTGAAGCGTTATTAGACTTTACCAACTTGGCGGATTTACAGCAGTGGCTGAATGCTCGTTAAAGTCGATTTGGGGCAGTTGCAAAATTGCCCCAGCCATATATAACAATCCTAAATCAGTTGTGGAAGACCCTCACCCCAAACCCCTCTCCCAAAGCGGGAGAGGGGCTTTGAGAATCCAATATCATTTGACAAGTTGCTGTAGCATTTTTGTTCGCTCATTGGGTTTGCTTAGGCGGTGACTGGATGCGACGAATGGCATTTTCTATGATTTCTTGGTAGGCTTTGGGGTCCGGTGGCGGGGGGGCATCGCCGCGATGTCCGGGAGTCCGATCGCCCTCCTTTGCTTCAGACATGGCATTCTGAATTGCCTATCCTGGAACAAATTTTTCCTCACACGGGATAAAGTGCTATTTTCACGCCCAGCAACTTTCCTTTGCCACCAATTTCAAATATTACCGCTCTTTGGCACATCCTCGCCGTTTGATAGAAGCCATAACCCCTGATAATAGCCCAAGTCCTAGCATGGTTGATGGTTAGAGAGACTTTTTCATAGGTGAAGTTGAAATCGTCACTTCCAAACCGGTTGTATCGTACAAGTAAGTTTGGTTGCTGCCATACCCAACCACAAAGTCGATTATATCACCAGCTTCAACTATTCCATTTGTGGAGAACGATTTGGCACTGGCATCACCGAAACCGTTAATCAAGTCACTAAACAGCAAATTGCCGTTGTGGAAAACATGGACATCCGTTGTGGTCGGTCCCACATGGTCGAGACCGGTAAAAGTTGCCGCCAGTGAATAGTTTGCTGTTTCCGGTGCAATCCAGCGGACGATACTGTATTCTCCGTTAGCACCAGGGTGAAACGCTAATTGATTGGGTTGAAACGTGATTGTGGGATGAGAATTGTTTATGCTTCCGGTTGAGTTATGTGCTACCATCGCTAACACAGAAGAACTCATGTTATCCTGTGACCATAAATCGATAGTAGAAGTGAATTTTGCTATTGTATTGTACGGGTTGAAGTTATTCCCAAGCGTAGGCGACCAGCCATAACGCCAAACCCCGGTTAAGTTATCGGTTGTGGCAAAATCGTTGGCGGCGGAGAAAATAGCCGCTAGGCTGGGTTTAGGGACAAGTGTTAAACAAGTGGCTCCAATTACAGCTAGGGATAATTTTTTGAGGTTTGACATAGATTTATTCCTCATATGAGTCTAGTTTTGACTGAAAAGAGATTCACTCTGCCTATTATTCTGCCTGCTGATAGCGGGCAATGAGTATTTTTTCTGTTGACATATATACTTTAGTGCTAGTCTCGGTAAATGAGTGTGATTTGAGTCACAGAAATTCCCAATTTTTTATATATTATTGTCAATAATTGTATCGAGTTTTTTAAGGATTTTACTAAAACTTAATATTTGGCTAATCAGAACCGCAATTAAATTTTATTCAAAAGTTAATTAGTACGAAAACAGATAGTAGGGGGGGGCAGTGCCTCACCGATAATTCTCTTCATCACCAGTAGCATTCGGCGGCACTGCCCCCCCTACATACATAACTTATATAGAAATGTTGACCGAGAAACCTTGGTCAAAGTGTATCAACAAATCGGCGAACTGGAGGATAATGGAGAGGCAGCAGAAACGTTGACCAAACTCAAGAAGCGATTGGGTAGCATTGAAGTGGATTTACGCCCGAAAGTCAACATCCGCAAAAAAGGGACGCTGCAAAAGGGAAAAATTGATATTAAGACGAAGAATTGGAAATATAATAGCCAGCCCATGTACTTGGTGGTGATTGGCAGCAGAAAATGGGCGAAACAAGGAGAGATTGACAGTCAGCGTTATGCCTTAATCGCCTCCATCAGCCATGACAACCCTGCCCTAGACATTTATAATAATATCCGATTGAAAACCCGCGCTTTCCAACGGCTCCGCATCTAGGCGTGAGCTGCCGGGATAGTCTAGATTAGGTGGTAGTAGTAGAATGAATGTACCCCTGGGTGGGAACATTAGGAGCGGAAACGATGTTTACCCTCAAGGGCTTACTACTAAAGGTCAATAAGAATCACTTGATTAACGGCTTATGTGTAAATACGACAAGCTGATGGCATTAGGTGTGGGAGTGGTACTAGGGACGATCGCCTGCCCCCCGGCAGTAGCGCTCCCGCTGTGGCAAGTAGCCGAAGCGCCTCCTAGCATTCGCCCAAGCCAGTCAGAACCAACACCAACACCCACAGAACCAGCACCCACAGAACCAACACCGGCTCAGACACCATCGAAACCAAACTTGGAATCGAGCCCTAATCCCCTATTATTTCCCACAGTGCCGGAGGAAGTAAAGCTCGATCCCACCGTCCCCCTGACATTACAACAGGCTTTAGAACTGGCTCGGCAGCAAAATCGGGACTTGCAAGAGGCGATGCTCAGCTTGGAACGTTCCCAAGCGGCCCTCCAAGAAGCCACCGCCGCTCGTTATCCTAACCTGCAATTGCGGTCTAATTTGTCCCGCAGCGACTCCGCCAGTGGGGAACTATCCAACGCTAGGCAAAGAGAACTATTGGGCGACCTCGCCACTCCACAAGACACTGGCAGCACCTCTCTTGATGGTACAGTGGAGCTGAGTTACGACCTCTATACCTCCGGGTTGCGTCCCGCGCAGATATCCGCCGCCACCTCCCAAGTGCGCTTTGACGAGTTGGAAGTAGAGCGCATTGCCCATCAGCTTCAATTTGATATCACCGATGCCTATTACAATCTCCAGCAACGGGATGAGGAAGTGCGCATCGCTCGGTCAGCAGTACAGCGGTTTGAGCAGAACTTAAAAGATGCCGAGGCATTGGAAAAATCTGGTATAGGCACTAAATTCGATGTCCTCCAAGCCCGGGTGGACCTGGGGAACGCCCAACAAGACCTCACCCAAGCCTTGAGCCAGCAATTAATCAGCCGCCGCAACCTCACCCAGTTGTTAAGTTTGCCCCAGTCGGCGGATATTTTTGCTGCCGATCCGATCGTCCCCGCCGGGGATTGGTCCTTATCTCTGGAAGAGAGCATCGTCCTCGCCTATAAAAACCGCGCCGAAATGGAGCAGGAATTAGTCCAGCGGGACATTGGGGCCGATCGACGGCGAGCCGCCCAAGCCGCTCTTGGCCCCCAAGTGAGCGTATTTGCCAACTACAACGCCCTAGAAGTATTTAGCGATAGCTTGAATTCAGCCGATGGCTATGCCTTGGGCGCTCGCCTCCAGTGGAATTTGTACGATGGCGGAGCCGCTCGCTCCCGAGCCCTGCAACAAGAGAAAAATATGGAGATTGCCGAAACTCGGTTTGCCAACCTGCGGGGCCGGGTTCGCTTTCAGGTGGAGCAATCCTATTTCCAACTGCAATCTAATAAAACTAACATCAATACTGCTGGTGTGGCTTTGGAAGAGGCGAGAGAACGGCTGCGGTTAGCGCAGTTGCGCTTTCAAGCTGGGGTAGGCACCCAGTCCGAGGTGATTGATGGCATTACCGCTCTGACCCAAGCTGAAGGGAATCTCAGCCGCGCCATCATTGAGTACAATCGTGCTTTGGCCTCTATCCAAAGGGCGGTGAGCAATTTGGATGGCAGTCTCGCCGGTAGGTAAATAAACCTTCTCTCCCGGATTTATCGGGTTAAAACCAAGATGCCGTGGAGCGGGTTTCTGTCTCAGCGGTGCTGATGCAGAAAATTTTAATATTTTGTAATAAACTTCGGGCTAAGTCCGGTAAACTGATAGCCAAGATTGCCTAAACGCAGGGCGGCGGCAGCCGCTTTTGGTATGGGCAACTTTTGGCTACTTGGGTAGAACGGTATCCCTTGGGGACGCTACCGGATCAGCATCGCGTCAACGATTTGTGAGGTTTCACAGTGTATGGCTAATATCAATTTTGTCAGTGAAAATAAGGAAGTAGTTGCCGCTGATGGCGCTAATTTGAGGCAAAAAGCCCTGGAAAACGGCATCGACCTCTATAAGTTTTACGGCAAGATGATGAATTGCGGCGGCTACGGTCAATGCGGCACTTGCATTGTGGCCATCACTGAGGGGATGGAAAATCTCTCGCCCCGCACCCCAGTGGAAGAACAGAAACTGAAGAAGAAGCCTGCTAACTACCGGTTAGCCTGTCAGGCTTTGGTGAACGGGCCGGTGAGCGTTCAAACTAAGCCTTAGTGCCACAACCACGGGGTTGCACTGTAAGTGATACCATCTTGATATTCATTCCTGCAATTAACATCGAGGCGTACTGAAATGCAAGTTAATGACTTGGGCTTTGTGGCAACTATCCTGTTTGTCTTAATCCCCGCTGTGTTCCTGCTGATTCTCTATATCCAAACTGCCAGCCGGGGCACTTAATTGGGACCAGG
>JACCEE010841160.1_pt1 | contig 10762 bp, 24 predicted proteins | sample 7449931 | NCBI WGS metagenome assembly JACCEE01 (sample SAMN15323457, study PRJNA562643) | freshwater metagenome | isolation source: river surface water | place: USA:Blue River Watershed | collected 2017-08-19 | reverse complement strand
GCGGAGGATTCCTTCGTACGTTTTCGTACTTCCTAGCCTTTTACACAGACGTTAAATCGTACGCATACTCAACAACTTGCACGAAAACAACTCAATCCGTCTGCGTTAATGCTCCAACATGGACAATTACATTCGCGTAAAAACTATACACGTAGTGCAAGGCACTCCAGGCGTTACGACCTATAGCACGTCGATGACGCACAAGGGTAGCGCACGGAAGTTAATCGAGGCAGGCAACTCGGCATGGACTGAAAAGCATTCGTACGCTGGGAATGATGAGGCTTGGCACAATCGTTGGGAATCAATGATCCCCAACTACGGTTGCTCATGCCGCAAAGATTACGCAGAATACAAATCCGCAAACCCTCCCGACTTCTCTTCGCCAAACGCTTATTGGCTTTGGGGCTACAATCTACACAACTGGGTAAACCGCAAACTTGGCAAGACCGAGTTGACCATTGAAGAGGCTAAAGCAATTTGGAGGCGGCAAGATGGTACGCAGCAAGGCGAGGGAATGGGCGGAGTCGTTATGCAGCAAGTTTCCAGAGACAGCGAACTTGACGCTAGCGAAGCGACTTGCGAAGGAGCATCCGGAAGCATTTAGCGTTGAGTCGGCTCGATCACTAATCAGATTGATTCGAGGTGCAACAGGCAAGCGTATGAAGGCTTGGGCTACCCAGCCAAGAGACAAGGGCACAGCCGGACAATTACCGCCAATGCCGCCATCGTTGGCAGAGCCTTGGAAGACGTTCGACATCAAAGGCAAGACTCGCTGCGGCATCATATCGGACTTGCATCTCCCGTATCACAGCGACATGGCAATCGAAACGGCGTTGAGTTGGCTTGCGAAAAAGAAGATTGATACGCTTTTGATCAACGGGGACGCGTCGGACTTCTACGCGGCTAGCAAGTGGGATAAGAATCCCGAACGCGTCGGAATGAAGCGAGAACTAGAAATGGTTGACCAATCGCTAACGCACATCCGCAAACGCTTCCCGCGAAATCGCATCATCTACAAAGCAGGCAACCACGAAGAAAGGTGGAATAAATTCGTATGGGCTAAAGCCCCTGAGATATGGGATCTAAATCCGCTTCAACTTCCCGAACTGCTGCAACTCAACAAGCATGGCATCGAATGGGTTGAAGATCAGCGGCCAATCATGCTAGGCAAGTTGCCGATCCTTCACGGGCACGAACTACCCAAGGGCATCCAATCGCCTGTGAATGCGGCAAGAGGTGCCTGGATGCGAACGAAGCACACGGTACTCGTTGGGCACTCGCATCAGACTAGCGGCCATTGTGAGCCTAATATGTTTCACGATGAATGTTTTGTGTGGTCAACAGGTTGCTTGTGCGACCTCAACGCGGAGTACGCACGGATCAACCGATGGAATCACGGTTTCGCCTACGTTGAAACAACGGCCAGCGGTGACTTCGACGTTACTAATCTTCGCATTGCCGAGGGCGGAATCGTGCGAGGTGGCTAGATGCCAAAAGACCTGTTTTGCGAACTACGCGACGCACTCAAAGCGGAACATCCTACGCTGTCAATCTCGGTGCGTAGGTGCAAAGTCTCTAGCAAGGTTTGCGGCTACTGTCGGCGGATGCCGGATCACTTCCTAATTCGCATCTCTTCGAGTCTCACGGAACAGGAGCAACTAGATACGTTGATCCACGAAATCGCCCATGCCGCATCTTGGATCGAATGGGAAAACACGCAACAGCACGGGCCTCTTTGGGGGCTGGAGTACAGCAAAGCGTATCGCGTTTACGAAAAAATCGTCTCGGCGGAATAAATTTTTCCCAATGTTTTCATTGGTAAAACACTGCTTTCCGATCAAAAGTTGGAATTTTATAAATTAGTAGTCTTGCAATCGAGACGAGCGGTCGATAATCTTATTGCATCGCTAGAGGGTGCTAGCAAGTTTCTCAAGTAAAGGGTTAAGCAGATGAACGCAGCACAAGCAAAAATGACTCAGTTTGTTAAGTCGCAAACAACCGAAGTTTTGATCGACGCATGCAAGAAGACCAACTGTGACTTTCGGCCAGAATCAATCGTCGCTCATACCTATATCACAAGAGAACTTGAGTTGCGAATGACCGACGCGGACTTCCTTGCGTTAATGCAATGGTGCGAAGCAGAGCTAGACGCGGTAGCCTAGCCAACTGACGAGCCGGGAACGGCGAAACCGCTCAGGCGGTCTTGGTTTTAGTCTTTAGTTTTCTTGGGAGGTAATGCGATGAAATTTGAACTGATTTTTTTCGGCGGTGTTTCGGTCAAGTACAAACGCAATCACGCAACGCTAGAGGCGGCTCAAGCCGAAGCGAAGCGAGTGCAACGCAAGATCGACACAGCGGCACATCCTGCGATTGTTCGCGGGCCTGGACTCGGTGCAGATGGGGTGAGGGCCTAATGAGCGGCATCCACGACCACTACAACGCACAGATCAACACAGCCTCAATGCTGCTTGACGCAATTGCTCAGCAACTCGACATGATGCCAGATACGTCGAAAGGCGATCACGTTGGACACGCCCACCTGGGCAAGATGATTGAGTTGTCGTTGACGCTCTCACGGGCGTCACATGATATGCACAAGTTTCTAGACTTCATACGAAAGGGCGATAAGGATGAGTAACGAAGGTTTTCGAGGTATTCCGGGCGTGCCGGATGGGTGGGAGTTGGTTGCGATCAGATACGGATGGCAGGGCGAGTGGTGCATAGACGAGCATGGAAAACCGTACCAGTTAGCCGGTGATTCGGTGCGACTAGTCGCAATCATCCGCAAGATCGAAGTGCCGAAGCAGTACAGGGCGTTTTTTGGCAAGGAAGAGTTTGAGCCGAATCGGCATCGGTGGTGGGCGTGGAAAGATGATTGCCAAAACACGTTCCCTCCCGCAGCGTATGGGGTCATTGGTCATTTAAGGGAAAACTGGAACGAATCGTTTGAGCGTAAGGTTTTCGACGATGGGTCACCCTTTGGCGTGGAGGTGAAAAGTGAGTAAAGACAACTCAACTTACGACCACTTCCTCGAAGTCGCGGCGGGCTTGGGTCGGATTGCCGAGCATATCCAGCCATTGCAACAAGCCTTAAGACGCGACGAGGTGGAACTACAGCGAATGCAAAACATCATCGACGATTTACGGGACGAGGTTAAAGAACTAGAAAACGAACTGGAAGCGGTGCGAAAGGGAGATCGATGAACGACACAGCACGACTAGACACAACTCAGCCGTCCGCATGGGTGCAAGCGATCCGCAAAGCGGCATCCTTAGAGGGTGTTACGCTCAGTGAGTTTGTCGGTGAGGCTTGCCTAGATCGAGCGGCTCGCGTTACAGGCGAGAAGCCAAAAGACCTACGCAAGCAACTAGGCGAGCGCATTCGGCGAGGTGAGCGATGAGATTGTACCAGCCGGTGGAATTGTACTTCGTGCGACGGATCCGTAACCGTGGCAAAGTGATTACCTCGACGCGAACAATAGCAACGGGAATCCCTGCGGGGATGACAGCGGGAGAAATGACGACGTTTGTTGAAATCAAGTACCGCGAATTGTTCGCGGACGGTTTTGAGTTTGATGATATTCAATTTTTGGAGGTTTGAAGATGAGCGTTTTTAAGGTGCGAGATGCGTTCTTAGCGTTGACATATGAACAACAGGCGATGATTGTGGACGACTGGATGGAGCGTACGCCGATTACTACGGTGATGGCTTCATCTGCCCCTAAGGTGGCAGTGACGGAGCGACCAGCCGAGACTCAAGCGACAAAGTACAGCCGCGACGGGATGTCATACGACGAGCAAGAGACTGAGGCTTGCGATGCGTTGCTCTTGAAGGGTGCCAACAACGAAGAGGCCGCTAGATGGTTTGATAAAAACAGACCGATGTATCGAACTCACGAAGCGTGGGCGAAGTTTGCAACTAGGCGTCGTCTCGTTCTCAAGGCGAAAGGAGAGCTGAAATAATGGCCTTAATTGCCTTAATTGCCGGCTGTCTCGGTCTTGGTTTCGCTGCGGGCGTAGCGGCGATTTTGTTCGCTGGAATCACTCATTGCGATGATTGCGAGTAGACAAATGAAAAAAGAATACTTTCAGACTCGGCAGATTGGAATTTTTCCGGTCGATGCGGTTGTTGATGGCGTCGGGAAACAAGCATTCGACGACCTTTTGATGCAACATGGCAGAGCTTTTATCTTGCAAGTGCTTGAGTACGACCACGAGTCTAATCGCGTAAGCATTAGACTCAAGCCCGGCAACGGGATGGTGCCGGTAGTTGCAATGGAAGAGGCGTCCGGCGTAAAGGATTGCGAGTAGAACATGGCTCACAAACTTTGCGACAGATGCGGAGTCAAGCCAAGAGTCCGCAGCGAGAAGTATTGCAATAATTGCAAGTTCGCCGTTTTAAGGCAACTTGCAAAGGAAGGCTACCTGGAAGAATCGCAAGAGATTCGCAGGGCTTGGAATAAAGGAATGAGGGATCGTAAGTGCTTGCCGATGCATGCAGACTTGCGAACGCAGGAAGAGAAGGATTTCGACGACGATGAACTTGATGCTACATGACCTTTGCGAGCTTGGCACGGTGCTGAGCGTGGTCGGTGTTGTGTTGTGGTTTTTAATGGGAGGTGAGTGATGGAAGAGATTGAACGCAAGGCCAAGACGATTGGCATGCAAAAGGCCTTTGCCGACGAGATGGGCTTAGGTTTAAATAAGCGTGAGTGGTTCGCTGGAATGGCGCTGCAAGGGCTATTGGCTCGCGACAACGTATCCGGCGGCCCGATGGCGCTTGCAACTGTTTCTTTGCGTTATGCAGATGAATTGCTCAAGCAACTCGCAGAAAGCGACGGTGCGAAGTGAACTGGTGCTTCTGGGTCAAGGTCACATCCGACGAAGGGCAAGCGATGACATTTCGTCGCTTTCCTCAAACGCACGCAAGAGAACTATGCGATGCGGCGTTAAACAAAGAGTTTGAAAGCATGCGTGATGCTGGTTTCAAGGTCGATTGGTCGTCAATCGATCCCGGCGCCATGCAAGAGATTTACGACTTGAATACCGAGCAGTTTAAAGCATTCGGTGAGGAGGTAAGGTTCTGATGAAGATCAACAAAGGCAAGCAGTCGCGTTCACGTCGAATGCTCATCTACGGCGAGCCGGGCGTAGGCAAGTCAACGCTGGCGAGTCAGTTTCCGCATCCGCTGTTCCTCAATATGGAGGACGGCATAGGAGATATTGAGTGCGATTCAACGGACGTCATCCGCAGTTACAAAGAGTTTCAGCAACTCCTAGCTCTTGAGTTACCGCAGACGGATTACGCTACAATCGTCATCGATACGGTCGACTGGCTGGAGAAGCTGCTGATGTTTGAGGTGGCATCCGCACACGGCAAAAAGACCATCGAGGACATTGGCTTTGGTAAGGGCTATCAGTCCCTAGCGAAAGCATGGCAGGACGTATTCGCAGGGTTGACGTTTCTGTGGAAACAAGGCCGGAACATCGTGCTGACTTGTCACGAGACTATTGACAAGTTTGCAGACCCGGAAGGGGACGGATACAACTACTACCGACCCGCATTGCATCGCGTCGGTTCGGCTTGTGTGAGCGAATGGTGCGACGAGGTGCTATTCTGCAAACATCGTCGCATAGCACGCAAGGCGGATGAAGGGAAGCGAACGGTAGCGGCGAAGGGAGATCGAGTGATTGTATGTAACAACATGCAAAGCATCGAAGCAAAAAACCGCCTCGGCATGCCGGATGAGATCCCGATGGAAATCGCATCCTTCTATCCGTATTTAACCAAAAACGAGATCAAGCCGAGCGGCAGCGTAGCCGCATCGGTGGTTGATCCGGCAAGTGAAATTCAGTTTGGAGAATAGTCAAATGGATATTGATTTTGATTTAGATCAGTACGAAGCATCGAAACCCGCCGGAGCGATACCAGCGGGTAAGTATCAAGCCGTGATTGCATCGACTAGCGAGAAGACGAGTAAAAACGGTGATCGGTACGTTGAACTCGAATTGGAGGTCATCGCTGGCGAGCATCAAGGCCGTAAGGTTCGGGATATCCTGAACCTGTGGCATCCGAACGACAAGCCCCGCGACATTGCACGTAGCACGCTCAAGGCAATCTGCGAGGCGATTGGACGCAAGGTTTCCGACACTTCGCAATTATGCAACTATCCGCTATTGCTAAGCGTTGGCGTTAAGGATAACACCTACAATGGCACGACCTCAAAGGTCAATCGCGTTAAGGGCTACGCAAAGTTAGAGCGTAGCGTACCGCAACAATCACAAGCACCAGCGGCTCAACCTCGACAGGATGGGCAGGGTCGGCCTTGGTAGAGTAACCGCGAAAGCGGCTAGGATCGTCCATGTGGATTAGTCGAAGAGGGCTACATGCTCCGTACTAAGTAACGCGACGGCGTTACCGATCCTTTGGAGGATAGCATGATGCGTTTAGTTTTATTGTTGGCTTGTTTGGCAGGATGCCAAGCAAAGCCGGTTTACTATGAGTTAATGGAGGTAGGTTATGAGAGTCACAGTACAAAGAGTCCCGTTTCTCAAGTCGCTAGAAATCGCGGCGAGCATCGTTGGCAACAAGCCACAAAACGAAGTGCTGAGGTACGTCAAGTTTACTTGCGATGGTGCAAAGAACATGCAAGCAACTGACAGTGAATTATCGATTGTTTGCAATGTTGCCGATGCGGTTCAGCACGTTTCGAGTCCGGGCAAAGCATTGCTACTACCCTCGAAGGTAATCCCAATCCTGAAGGATTGCGGCGGTGAGTCGGTTGATATCGAGGTAGATAACCAACTAAAGATTACAACGCAATCCGGCGGCTTTACGTTGTCGATGCCGAATCCTGATGAGTTTCCTAGCGTGAAGATCGACGCGGCAGAAGGCGCGGCAGGTGTCCCCGGCGTTGCGTTAGCTGATGCGATCCGTCAAACGATCTACGCAACTGACTTGACGTCTACACGGTATCAACTCGGCGGTGTGTTATTCGACATTGGCGAGCGTTTAACATGCGTTGCAACTGACGGGCGTAGGCTTGCAGTCTCGTCTTGTCAGATTACTGGAGAAGTCGCAGCGGTCAGCGGGATTGTGCCTATCAGGCCATTGCAAGCCGTCTCACGCATCATCGCTGCGGAAGGATGCGGAGTGGACGTAATGATCGACAACAAGTCAGCGGTGTTTGTATGCGGAGATATCTCGCTACAGACGCGACTCGTTGAAGGGCGTTATCCAGACTGGCGAAAGGTAGTGCCGTCGACCGATGGAGCGTCAACGCTCAAGTGCGATGCCGAAAAGTTTTTGAGCGTTGTACGCCAAGCTGCAATCGTCAACGATCAAGACAGCCGCGGTATCGACTTGGTAATCGCATCCGGCGAACTGACCGCGACTGCAAAGACTGCCGAGGTTGGAGCGTCAAGCGTTGTTATGGGATGCGAGGCGGATACGCCAGCAAAACTTACCGTGGATCACACGTACTTAGCCGACTTCCTTCGTTCGCTTGGAAAAGAGCAAACGGTTGAAGTTAAGTACAAGAATTCAGGCGATCCGGTTGTATTAACTTCCGGTGACGTTCTTGGGGTTATTATGCCGATGGCGAGGAATTAAGATGATTCGATTCATTCGCAATTTTCGACGGGTGCAGCATCCGAGAGAGTTGATAGGCAGTTGGGTAGTTGAGTTTCGGCTAGGGCCGCAAAAGTGGGAGTGGCCCGAAGAATACCTCCTGGTCTTCGGCGTCTACAAGGTGAAAACTTCCGTTGCTGAGGGTTGGTATCTCATTGGCGACGACAACATCAAGGGATTTAGATTTGATTTTCGATTTAGAAGGGTGAGGTCATGAACAAGATTGACAAAAGCAAGCAGTACGAAACGCGTGGCGGATTGCCGTACAGATGCTACGCAACGGATGGCGGCGGACAGTTTCCCGTGCATGGTTCGTTTTTCAAAAATAACGAATGGCATTCAATTCGGCATAAAGAAAACGGAATGTTTGGCGATGATGAACACTATCACGACCTCATCGAAGTCAAGCCGCGAATGAAGTTTGAGCGGTGGGTAATGGTCGAACGCGACGGTGGTTATTCGCTATGGCTCGACAAGCCTAGCAGGGCGGCTAGTGTCGATGCGTTTGGACTCACCCGCATTTCCTTTGAAGTCGAGGAAGGCGAGGGTTTAGATGCGGTGTAGATGCTGCGAAAAGATTCTGTCGCCGTCATACATCAAAAGCGGTGACAAGCATTGCAGCGCATGCTCTAGGGCAATCGCTGCGGGGTCGAGTTATTCCGAGGTTGTTTCGGAAATGGTCGAAATTGCCAAGGATCGAGGCGTTATACTTCGACTCGAACGCTTGGCAGATCGGCACCGGAACGAAGAGATGCTAGGCATGAGTGCAAACCGTGCGAACGCACTCAAGAAGGTACGCGATGGCATCCGGCCAATGCGGCAAAGGCTCAACAACGAAGGCGAATATCAGAATGCTAAGTGGTGGTGTTCAACATGCAACATTCCATTAACGAAGAAGCGGTGCCTACGGTGCGAACTTGCAGCGAGCAGAGCATAGCCGAAGCGTTCCGCGAACGGGTTGCAATTATGATTGTCGAGGGCCTTTCCGAGTTCGATGCAACGAGGGCCGCATATTTTGAACTACGACGAGCAGGGGGCAACGTGCCATCTGCGGTCAATGAAGAGTGGAAACGAGTAGGGAGGTTAACGAAGTGAGTGAGAAGATTGAACAGTTTTGGCGGTCAGCAACGGCGGATGATGTTGCTAGGGTTGTGAATGGTGAAAAGATCGCAATGAGGTATCGAGAATCGGAAGATGATAAGTGGTCTACTGAAAAGCTGTTTTTAGCTGGGTACGACGCTTCAGATACGGACGGTTACAACTGGCTATCAAACAAGGGCGACATGCTTTCATGCTGCCAAGTCTACGACCCGCCAGCGTGGTTTGTAAACAAGCCCGATCCGGGCGAAGGGTTCAGGATGCTCGAGAAGTTTCCGCCGGAGAGCAAATTGCCGACAGATGAATACTGGAGCAATGTTTGCAGTCAGTGGTTGCAAATTGGCGGATCAGATGCGACTCCACAGGCTGACCGATTGCAAGTTGAAAACGTCTGGTATCGCCGCCGCATTGAAACGAACAATCCAGCATCTTCGGATAGTTCGCGTTCCCGCGACACAATTCCCAGCGGATGGCGGTTGCTAGGTAAGGATGAAGACAGGCTCGCAAGCGATGCGTACTGGTCGCAGGGTTGCAATGAGTGGCTACTGATTGGAGATGATCGGGTTGCGATTGCGAACGAGTTGCCGAGGTGGTACGCGATCCGGCAGATCGTTGTGGCTGATTTCTTTTTACTCGAAGGATATGACTACAGCATGCCAGGCGGTCAGACCATCCGCGTAACCGAGAAAGGCTTTGAGGTGCTGTGATGACAGTTGAAGCAATACTAGAAGCGAAAAAGAAGATTGGCGAATTACAGCAGACCATACGCGGCTTGCGTGACAAGATAGACATGCTGGACGGTGCTATAGAAAACGCCGGCATGGATTTGTTTATGTGCCGGCTTTGTGAGTGTTTTGTTATCTCAATTCCAGACGGCTTAGCACTCTGCAAGCGATGCGCAGAAAAGGCGGGTGAATGATGACCAACAACGAACAGGCCGCAGCGCATCGCATCCTGCAAAAGCACGGCATTGAACACAAGCTGCAAGGGCATCGCTTGCCGCTAACGAGCAATGAGTTTGCAATCGGCATTGACGGCGGATGGTATCAAGACTTTGAGGACATTCGCAAGTACGTTCGACGCGTTGCTAACGACCACAGGGACGCGGAGATTGACTTGCGGTCGTGGCAGGTAGCCGCCGAGATTGCCGAAGCGGTAAGGAGGGATGCGGATGCCGATAAGCCGTGAACGACTTATTGAGATCGAGCAGCACGCTAGACGCTTCGGCCCGGCGAATTGCTGGACGGGAACTAGCGGTACACTCTCGGCAATGATCGTTGAGTTGCTGAGGGAGATTGAGACATTAACAGCCGACAAGCAAAGGGGCAACGGTTGCTCTGAGGGAGTTGGCGTAACGGAGGTTGATAGGGATGAATTACGAAGAGTTTATAAGATCGAAGACCAAGCGGCTACCGTCGCTTGGGATCGAGATTGACGAAGGCGATCTCAATCGGAGATTGATGAACTGGCAGAAGCGGGTTGTATCTTGGGCGATGCGGCGAGGGCGTGCGGCGTTGTTCGAGGATTGCGGACTCGGCAAGACGTTTCAGCAGCTCGAATGGGCTAGGCTTGTGCATCGTCAGACGCAAATGCCGGTTGTTGTGCATTGTCCGGTAGGCGTGCGTCATCAGACGAAACGAGAGGCTGGGAAGTTTTCAATCCAATGTCAAGTCGAGGTTGTTGATTCATCCGATGCGGTTATCGACGGCATTAACCTCGTAAACTACGAAAAGCTTCATCGCTTCGATGGTGTTGAGTTTGGCGGAGTCGTGCTTGACGAATCGTCGATCCTTAAAAGCGTTGCGGGTAAGACCAAGGCGGAGTTAATCGCACGCTACGAAGGGACGCGGTTTAAGTTGGCATGCACTGCTACGCCATCGCCAAACGACACGATGGAGCTTGGCAACCATGCTGAGTTTCTTGGAGTCTGTGAAGCCTCTGACATGCTCAATAGGTTTTTCTTCCACGATTCAGGCGACACATCAAAATGGGTGCTTATGCCTCATGGACATGGCGACTTCTGGAAGTGGGTTGC
>JACCEE012204378.1_pt1 | contig 10765 bp, 9 predicted proteins | sample 7449931 | NCBI WGS metagenome assembly JACCEE01 (sample SAMN15323457, study PRJNA562643) | freshwater metagenome | isolation source: river surface water | place: USA:Blue River Watershed | collected 2017-08-19 | reverse complement strand
CCGAATACAAAGCCCGCTTTGCCAACCCCTTCGTGGCCGGCAGCCGCGGCTTTATTGACGACGTGATCCAGCCCCACGAAACGCGCAAGCGCATCTGCCGCTCGCTGGTCATGCTCAAGGACAAGCAAATCGAAAACCCGTGGCGCAAGCACGGCAACATCCCTCTGTAATTCGCGCCAGGAGAGAAGAACATGTTCAAGAAAATTCTGATTGCCAACCGAGGCGAGATCGCCTGCCGTGTGATTGCCACCGCCCGCAAGATGGGCATCGCCACCGTGGCCGTGTATTCCGAGGCCGACAAGGAAGCACGCCATGTGCAGCTGGCCGACGAGGCCGTGCTGCTGGGCCCGGCGCCGAGCCGCGAGTCCTACCTGGTGGCCGACAAGATCATTGCCGCGGCCAAGGCCACGGGTGCTCAGGCCATCCACCCCGGCTACGGTTTCCTGTCCGAGAACGAAGCCTTTGCCGAGCGCTGCGAAAAAGAGGGCATCGCCTTCATCGGCCCCAGGGCGCATTCCATTGCGGCCATGGGTGACAAGATCGCTTCCAAGAAGCTGGCCAACGAGGCCAAGGTCAACACCATTCCGGGCTACAACGACGCCATCGAGACGCCTGAAAAAGCTGTCGAGATCGCCAAGGGCATTGGCTACCCCGTCATGATCAAAGCCTCCGCTGGCGGCGGAGGCAAGGGCCTGCGTGTGGCCTTCAACGACAAGGAAGCCTTTGAAGGCTTCAGCTCCTGCCGCAATGAAGCGCGCAACAGCTTCGGCGACGACCGCGTGTTCATCGAAAAATACGTGCTCGAACCGCGCCACATCGAAATCCAGATCCTGGGCGACAGCCACGGCAATGTGGTGTATCTGAACGAGCGCGAGTGCTCGATTCAGCGCCGCCATCAGAAGGTGATCGAGGAGGCACCGAGCCCCTTCATTTCGGACGCCACCCGCAAGGCCATGGGCGAGCAGGCTGTGGCCCTGGCCAAGGCCGTGAAGTACCAGAGCGCCGGCACGGTGGAGTTCGTGGTCGGCAAGGACCAGGATTTCTACTTCCTGGAGATGAACACCCGCCTGCAGGTGGAGCACCCGGTGACCGAGTGCATCACCGGTCTGGACCTGGTGGAACAGATGATCCGCGTGGCCGCGGGCGAGAAGCTGGCCTTTGGCCAGGCCGACGTCAAGCGCGACGGCTGGGCCATCGAGTGCCGCATCAACGCCGAAGACCCGTTCCGCAACTTCCTGCCGTCCACCGGTCGTCTGGTGCGTTTCTCAACGCCCGAGCAGACCATGTTCCAGTCGGACATCAGCCAGCTCCAGGGCGTGCGCGTGGACACCGGCGTGACCGAAGGCGGCGAGATCCCGATGTTCTACGACTCGATGATTGCCAAGCTCATCGTGCACGGCAAGGACCGCAACGAGGCGATCGCCAAGATGCGCGAAGCCCTCAACGGTTTCGTGATCCGTGGCATCAGCTCCAACATCCCGTTCCAGGCCGCGCTGCTGGCGCACCCCAAATTCGTCACCGGCGAGTTCAACACCGGCTTCATTGCAGAGCACTACGCCAAGGGCTTCAAGGCCGAAGACGTGCCGCACAACGACCAGGATTTTCTGGCCGCGCTGGCGGCGTTTGTGCGCCGCAAGTCACGCGAACGTGCGGCGGGTTTGAGTGGCCAGCTGCCGGGCTACGACGTCAAGATTGGTTCGGACTACACCGTGGTCATCCTGGGCGCCGAGGGCAAGAACGTGCATGTGCAGGCGCACGTGGACGAAGCCCGTGGCCGCAGCGACGCTGCCACCATTCGCATCAACGGCAAGTTCTACGACATTGCCAGCACCTCGCGTCTGAACGATGTGAAGATCATCGGCACCGTCAATGGTCAGGCTTTCACCGCCCAGGTCGAGCGCGGCACCGCCAAGAACCCGCTGGCCTTGCAGGTGCAGCACAACGGCACCCGCATCGAAGCGCTGGTCATGTCCCCGCGCATGGCCGAGCTGCACCAGCTCATGCCCTTCAAGGCGCCGCCGGACATGAGCCGCTTTGTGCTCTCGCCCATGCCGGGCCTGCTGGTGGATGTGTCGGTGCAACCGGGCCAGAAAGTCCAGGCCGGTGAGCGCGTGGCCGTGATCGAAGCCATGAAGATGGAGAACATCCTCTTTGCAGCGCAAGACGGCGTGGTCAAGAAGGTCGTGGCCACCAAGGGTGAATCGCTCACGGTGGACCAGATGATCGTGGAGTTCGAATAAATGAGCAGCCAACGCCCCTTCAAGGTGCTGGGCATCCAGCAGATCGCCATCGGCGGGCCTGACAAGACCCGCCTGCAGAAACTCTGGGTCGACATGTTCGGCCTGGAGATCACCGGCACGTTCAAGAGCGAACGCGAAAACGTGGACGAGGACATCTGCGCCATGGGCACCGGCCCCTTCAAGGTCGAGGTCGACCTGATGCAGCCGCTGGACCCCGAGAAGAAGCCGGCCGTGCACGCCACGCCGCTCAACCACGTGGGGCTGTGGATCGACAAGTTGCCCGAGGCGGTGGCGTGGCTGAGCGCCAATGGCGTGCGCTTTGCGCCGGGCGGCATCCGCAAGGGGGCCGCCGGCTTTGACATCACTTTCCTGCACCCCAAGGGCAACGAAGAGTTCCCGATTGGCGGCGAGGGCGTACTGATCGAGCTGGTGCAGGCCCCGCCCGAGGTGGTCAGCGCCTTCGAGAAACTGGCCTGCTCGGCCTGATTCAGCGCGGGTTCTGTCGCGCTTTGGCCTTGGCCAAAGCCGCTTCCAAAATCGCGCGCTTGCGGTCGATCTCGGGCTGCGCGGCGGCGCCTTCGGGCACTTTGGTGTACGCGGGCAGATCGGCCAATTTCGCCTCGGCCTTGCTGAGCTGGCGTTCATCGTGCGCCTGCGCTTCATGCGCCAGGCGTACCTTGCGCATTTCGTAGCGTTGCAGGGCAGTGCGAGCTTCTTTGTGTGACCATGCTGCCCAGCCGCTGCGCGCTTCGGTCACGTTCTCCAGCACGATGCAATCCACCGGGCACACCGGAATGCACAGCTCGCAGCCGGTGCACCAGGGTTCGATCACGGTGTGCATGCGTTTGTTGCTGCCCACAATCGCGTCGGTGGGGCAGGCCTTGATGCACAGCGTGCAGCCAATGCACCAGTCCTCGTCAATGATGGCCACATGGCGTGGGCCCTCGCTGCCGTGTTCGGTGCTCAGGGGCAGGGCGGGGCGGCCGGTGATGCGCGCCAGGCGCGCCACACCTTCATGCCCACCGGGGGGGCATTGGTTGATGGCTTCACCCTGGGCCATGGCGCGCGCATAGGCGGCGCAGTCGGGGTAGCCGCAGCGGGTGCACTGGGTTTGGGGCAGGGCCGCGTGCAGCGCCAAAAAAAGCGCCTGCTCATCGGCAGGCGCTGGGCTGGGGCCGGGGCCAGACGTCAGGCGGCTTTGACCCACTTGGTCTTCACAGCAGATTTGGTGCTGGCCGTCGTGGTGGCTTTACCGCTGCTTTTGCGGGCAGGAGTCGCCTTGGCTTTGGTGGCTGCAGCCTGAGGGGCTGCTGCCTTGGGCGCGACAGCCTTTTTGGCTGGAGCGGCTTTCAGGGGGGCGGCTTTCACTGGCGCAGCGGTCTTGGCCGGGGCTTTGACAGTCTGTGGCTTGGCGTGCTCTTTGATGAATGCGACCACTTGCGGGTACACCACGTCGCGCCAACGGCGGCCGCTGAAGATGCCGTAGTGACCAGCACCTTCGACCTCAAGGTGGTGGCGGTTGCTTTTGGGGATGCCGCTGCACATGTCCTGGGCGGCGCGTGTCTGACCCGAACCGGAGATGTCGTCGAGCTCGCCTTCCACCGTCATCAAGGCGGTGGTCTGGATGTCTTGCGGGCGCACGCGTTCGAGCTTGCCGTCCACACCCAACACGTCCCAGGTGCCGTTGACCAGCTTGAACTCCTGGAACACGGTGTTGATGGTTTCCAGGTAGTAGTCGGCGTCCATGTCGAGCACGGCGTTGTACTCGTCGTAGAACTTGCGGTGGGCTTCGGCACTGGCGCCGTCGCCCTTGATCAGGTCTTTGAAGTAGTCGTAGTGGCTGGAGGCGTGGCGGTCGGGGTTCATGGCCACAAAGCCGGTGTGCTGCAAGAAGCCAGGGTACACGCGGCGACCGGCACCGGGGAAGTTCGGCGGCACACGGTAGATCACATTGTTCTCGAACCACTCGAAGCTCTTGTTGGTGGCCAGGTTGTTGACCGAGGTGGGGGAGCGGCGGGCGTCGATGGGGCCGCCCATCATGGTCATGGACAGTGGGGTTTTCTCGCCACGGCTGGCCATCAGCGAGACGGCGGCCAGCACCGGCACGGTGGGCTGGCACACGCTCATCACATGGCAGTTGCCGTAGATGGACTGGATATGGCGGATGAATTCCTGCACGTAATTGACGTAGTCGTGCAGATGGAATTCACCTTCAGACAGAGGGACCAGACGGGCGTTTTTCCAGTCGGTGATGTAGACCTTGTGGTCCTGCAGCATGGTCTTGACCGTGTCGCGCAGCAAGGTGGCGTAGTGGCCCGACAGCGGGGCCACGATCAGCACCGGGGGTTGCGCCTTGAGCGCGTGCAGGGTGTGCGGGTCGTCCGAGAAACGCTTGAAGCGGCGCAGCTCGCAGAAAGGTTTGTCGATCTCGATGCGCTCGTGGATGGCCACGTCCACGCCGTCCACCTCAACGGTGCGGATGCCGAACTCGGGCTTGACGTAGTCCTTGCCCAGGCGGTGCATCAGGGCGTAGCCGGCCGACACGCGCTGGGCTATCGGCATTTGAGATGCCGGGTTCAGGGGGTTGCTGTAGAGCTTGGAAGCCGCTTGCGCCAGGTCGGCAAAGGGTTCCATGAAAGAGCGCTGGGTCTCGTAGAGCTGGTAGAGCATTTGATTTCCCTGGATAAGTAAATGGTGCGGTGCAGCAATGTTACCGGAGCTTGGCTCTGGATTTCTGGAGAGTGGACCCTAATCATCTTTCTGGATCCTGAATGGTGTGACGCTTGCGTGACAAGAAAGGGTGTTTGGGCAACAAAAAACCGCCCGAAGGCGGTCCTTTGATTGCAGATGATGAAATCAGCCCACCACTTTGGCGATCGACTGGCAAACATAGTCGATGTTCTTGCTGTTGAGCGCAGCCACGCACATGCGGCCGGTGTCGGTGCCGTACACGCCAAACTCATTGCGCAGGCGCACCATCTGGTCCTTGGTCAGGCCGGAGTAGCTGAACATGCCGATCTGGCTGGTGATGAAGGACATGTCCTGCTTGACGCCCGCGGCTTTGAGGCCGTCCACCAGCGTTTGGCGCATGGCCTTGATGCGCACGCGCATCTCGGCCAGTTCTTGTTCCCACTGGGCACGCAGCTCAGGGTTGCCCAGCACCGCTGCGACCACCGCGCCGCCGTGGATGGGCGGGTTGGAGTAGTTGGTGCGGATGGCGATCTTGAGCTGAGACAGCACGCGGCTGGCTTCTTCCTTGTCAGAGGCGACCACCGACAGGGCGCCCACGCGTTCGCCGTAGAGGCTGAAGCTCTTGGAGAACGAGGTGGACACGAAGATGTTCAGGCCGGCGGCCACGAACTTGCCGATCACGGCGCCGTCTTCGGCGATGCCGTGGCCAAAGCCCTGGTAGGCCATGTCCAGGAAAGCCGTGAGGCCCTTGGCCTTGACGACGGCAATGACCTGGTCCCACTGGGCGGCGGTGATGTCGTAGCCGGTCGGGTTGTGGCAGCAGGCGTGCAGCACGACAACGGTGCCAGCGGCGGCAGCGTTCAGGTCGGCCAGCATGCCCTCGAAGTTGACGCCGCGCTTGGCTGCGTCGTAGTAGGCGTAGGTGCCGACTTCGAAACCGGCGTTCACAAAGATGGCGCGGTGGTTTTCCCAGCTCGGGTCAGAGATCAGCACCTTGGCGTTGGGGGTGACTTTTTTCAGGAAGTCGGCGCCAATCTTCAGGCCGCCGGTGCCGCCAATGGCCTGCACGGTGGACACACGGCCAGACTTGACCACATCGGAGTCGGCGCCAAAAACGAGGCCCTTGACGGCGTTGTCGTAGGCCACGATGCCGTCGATGGGCAGGTAGCCGCGCGGGGCGGGCTTGTCCATCATGGCTTTTTCAGCGGCCTGCACGCACTGCAGCAGGGGCAGCTTGCCCGCGTCGTCGAAGTACACGCCCACGCCCAGGTTGACCTTGTTGGGGTTGGTGTCGGCAGCGTATTGCTCGTTCAGACCCAGAATGGGGTCGCGGGGGGCCATTTCGACGGCGGAAAACAGAGACATGGAGGCTTCCTGTGAAGGCTGTGAAGTGCGCTGGGCGCGTAAAAGCTGCGATTTTACAAGGCCATGGCGAACGCGCAGCAGCCGCAGGTACGGGTGGGGTGCTGGCACAGCTGGTTTGCGCATAAACTATGCGCAACATTGATGGAGGTGATTCATGCTCCGATTTGAAGACGCACCCAAAAAGCCGACCAACCTGTCGCTCAATGCCGATGTGCTGGCCATGGCCCGCGAACTGGGCATGAACGTGTCGCGCACGGTGGACGCCTTGCTGGCCGAGGAAGTCAAGCGTCAGTACTGGGCACGCTGGAACGAACAAAACCGAGAGGCGATTGACCAGTACAACGAGCGCATCGAGCAAGAAGGCTTGCCGCTGGCGCAGTACCGGACATTCTGACCATGGCGCAGTTTGATGTGTACCTGAACCCCGACCCCGTGCAGCGCGAGCGCACGCCGTATTTGCTGGACGTGCAAAACAGCTTTCTGGCGCGGCTGGCCACGCGCGTGGTCGTACCCTTGCGCCGTGCCGAACATGCGCCGCTGCCCATGCGCGAATTGAACCCTGCTGTAGAAGTACAGGGGCAGGCGCTGGTGCTGGACACCGCTGCCCTGGCGGCGATTCCTGGCCGTGGCCTGGGCCAGCCCGTGGCATCTTTGCGCAGTCAGCCCACGTCTGTGGTCTCCGCACTCGATGTGCTTTTTGGCGGCTACTGAGTCTGCCTGACCGGATTTTTCATGCCTCCATCAGACACCCTGTCCGAAGTCCTTGCCGAAGCCCCCAAGGGCCAATTCGTGTCCTACCCCGGCTCGCCTTTCGAGCTGTTCCAGCCCTATCCGCCTGCTGGCGACCAGCCCACGGCCATTGCCACGCTCGTCGAGGGCGTGCAGGACGGCGAGGTGTTCCAGACCCTGCTGGGCGTGACCGGCTCGGGCAAGACCTTCACCATGGCCAATGTGATCGCCCAGCTGGGGCGCCCGGCCATCGTGTTTGCGCCCAACAAGACGCTGGCGGCGCAGCTGTACAGCGAGTTTCGCGAGTTCTTCCCCAAGAACGCGGTCGAGTATTTCGTCAGCTACTACGACTACTACCAACCCGAGGCCTATGTGCCGCAGCGCGACCTGTTCATCGAAAAGGACAGCGCCATCAACGAGCACATCGAGCAGATGCGATTGAGCTGCACAAAGAGCATTCTGGAGCGGCGCGATGTGGTGATCGTGGCGACGGTGTCGGCCATCTACGGCATTGGCAAGCCCGAGAGCTACCACCGCATGATCATGACGCTGCGGGTGGGAGACAAGATGGGCCAGCGCGACGTGATCGCGCAGCTGATCCGCATGCAGTACCAGCGCAACGACCAGGACTTCGGCCGTGGCAAGTTCCGGGTGCGGGGCGACACGATCGATGTGTTCCCGGCCGAACATTCCGAGCTGGCGATCCGCATTGAGCTGTTTGACGACGAGATCGAGAGCCTGCAGCTCTTCGACCCGCTCACGGGCCGCATCCGCCAGAAGATCCCGCGCTTCACGGTGTACCCCTCCAGCCACTATGTGACGCCACGCGACCAGGTGCTGGCCGCCATCGAGACCATCAAGGTCGAGCTGGACCAGCGCCTCAAGGAGCTGGTGGGCATGGGCAAGCTGGTGGAGGCGCAGCGTCTGGAGCAGCGCACCCGCTTTGATCTGGAAATGCTCAGCGAGGTGGGCCACTGCAAGGGCATCGAGAACTACACGCGCCACCTCTCTGGCGCTGCGCCCGGCGAGCCGCCCAGCACACTGACCGACTACATGCCGCCCGACGCGGTCATGTTCCTGGACGAAAGCCACCAGATGATCGGGCAGCTGAGCGCCATGTACAACGGCGACCGCTCACGCAAGACCACGCTGGTGGAATACGGTTTTCGCCTGCCCAGCGCGCTGGACAACCGGCCACTCAAATTTGAAGAGTTTGAAAAGCGCATGCGCCAGTGCATCTTTGTGTCGGCCACCCCGGCCGATTACGAGATACAGCATGCAGGGCAGGTGGCCGAGCAGGTGGTGCGCCCCACCGGTCTGGTGGACCCCGAAGTCGAGGTGCGCCCGGCCACGCACCAGGTGGACGATGTGCTGCAGGAGATCCGCATCCGGGTGGACAAGCAGGAGCGGGTGCTGATCACCACGCTGACCAAGCGCATGGCCGAGCAGCTGACCGATTATTTGAGCGACAACGGCGTGAAGGTGCGCTACCTGCACAGCGATGTGGACACGGTGGAGCGCGTCGAGATCATCCGCGACCTGCGCCTGGGCGCCTTCGACGTGCTGGTGGGCATCAACCTGCTGCGCGAGGGCCTGGACATACCCGAGGTGTCGCTGGTGGCGATTCTGGATGCCGACAAGGAAGGTTTTTTGCGCGCCGAGCGCAGCCTGATCCAGACCATTGGCCGGGCTGCCCGCAATGCCAGCGGCAAGGCCATTTTGTATGCCGACGTGATCACCAAGTCCATGAAGAAGGCGATGGACGAGACGCTGCGCCGCCGCGAAAAGCAGATGGCCTACAACGAGGCCCATGGCATCACGCCGCGCACCATCATCAAACAGGTCAAGGACCTGATCGATGGCGTCTACAGCGAAAAGTCCGGCCAGGAAGCCGAGCGCCTGGAGCAGGCTGCCCTGCAAAAGGCCAAGGTGGAGGACATGAGTGAGAAAGACATCGCCAAGGCCATCAAGCAACTCGAAAAGCAGATGATGGAGCACGCCCGCAACCTCGAATTCGAGAAAGCGGCCCGCGTGCGCGACCAGCTGGCGATCCTCAAAGAGCAAGCCTTTGGTGCGCCGGGCAGCGACCATGTGGTGCCCTTGGCCAGGGGCTGAGTGGCTTGAGATCCCGAGCAATTTAATCGGGAATCGTCTATACTTGAGCTTCTTAGTCGGGAACTCGGGTTTTTACCCTCCCGGCACGGTCCAGCCCACCAAGGAGCTTGCCATGCGACTCACCACCAAAGGCCGTTTTGCCGTCACCGCCATGATCGACCTGGCCCTGCGCCAGCAAGCCGGGCCGGTGACGCTGGCCGCCATCAGCCAGCGCCAGCAGATTTCGTTGTCCTATCTGGAGCAGCTGTTTGGCAAACTGCGCCGCCATCAGCTGGTCGAGTCCACCCGTGGGCCAGGCGGCGGCTACACCCTGGGGCGCAAGGCCGACGACATCACCGTGGCCGACATCATCTTGTCGGTGGACGAGCCGCTGGACGCCACCCACTGCGGAGGCAAGGAAAACTGCCATGGCGGCGACAGCCGTTGCATGACGCACGATCTGTGGTCGGCCCTGAACGCGAAGATGGTCGAGTTCCTGGACTCGGTCTCGCTGCAAAAACTGGTGGACGACCAGGTGTCCAAGGGCGTGGTGATCGAAGCCAAGCCCAGCATCAAGCGCGCCATCTCGTCCACTCCGGTGGTCAAGCCCATCCGCGTGACCGGCCCCAATTCTGTTTTTGACCTGGGCAACGTGTTTGCCAAGTCCTGACCTGCATTCCAAGAAGTACACGCCATGAGCAGCACCCCGCATTTCCCCATCTACATGGACTACGGCGCCACCACACCCTGCGACCCCCGTGTGGTCGACGCCATGATTCCCTGGTTGCGCGAGCATTTCGGCAACCCGGCTTCGCGCAGCCACGCCTGGGGCTGGGAAGCCGAAGAAGCCGTTGAAAAAGCCCGCAAAGACGTGGCTGACCTGATCGGCGCTGACCCACGCGAAATCGTCTGGACCAGCGGTGCCACCGAATCGAACAACCTGGCCCTCAAGGGCGCGGCGCAGTTCTACAAATCGCGCGGCAAGCACCTGATCACCGTCAAGACCGAGCACAAGGCCGTGCTCGACACCATGCGCGAACTCGAGCGCCAGGGTTTTGACGTGACCTACCTCGATGTGCAGGACGATGGTCTGCTGAGCATGGATGCGCTGAAGGCCGCCATTCGCCCCGACACCATCCTGATCAGCGTGATGTTCGTGAACAACGAAATCGGTGTGGTGCAGGACATTGCCGGCATTGGCGCGATGTGCCGTGAAAAAAGCATCCTGTTCCATGTGGACGCCGCTCAGGCCACGGGCAAGGTCGCGATTGACCTCAACACCCTGCCGGTGGACCTGATGAGCCTGGCCTCGCACAAAACCTACGGCCCCAAGGGCATCGGGGCCCTGTACGTGCGCCGCAAGCCGCGCGTGCGCCTGGAAGCGCAGATGCACGGCGGTGGCCACGAGCGTGGCATGCGTTCGGGCACGCTGCCCACGCACCAGATCGTGGGCATGGGTGAAGCGTTTCGCATCGCCAAGCTCGAGATGGACCAGGACAACGCCAAGGCGGCCGCGCTGCACAAGCGCCTGATCGACGGTCTGTCCGATCTGGAACAGGTGTGCCTCAATGGTCACCCGACCCAGCGCGTGGCGCAGAACATCAACATGAGCTTCAACTTCGTCGAAGGCGAGTCGCTGATCATGG
>JACCEE010652988.1_pt1 | contig 10765 bp, 10 predicted proteins | sample 7449931 | NCBI WGS metagenome assembly JACCEE01 (sample SAMN15323457, study PRJNA562643) | freshwater metagenome | isolation source: river surface water | place: USA:Blue River Watershed | collected 2017-08-19 | reverse complement strand
CGGAATGTCTCTGGGTTGAGGGCGTCGAGGCTGACGGTGATGCGGCGGAGTCCGGCTTGATGGAGGCGCGCTGCTTCTTGATGGAGGAGGATGCCGTTGGTGGTGAGGGCGAGATCGGTGCTGGGGTGTTGTTGGGCGAGTTGTGCGACGAGGTTGGGAAGGTCTTTTCGGAGGAGGGGTTCGCCGCCGGTCAGGCGGATTTTTTGTGTGCCGAGCCGAATGAAGATGGATGTCAGGCGCGCAATTTCTTCGTAGGAGAGAATGAGCGAGCGTGGGAGGAAGGCGTGGTCGGGTCCGAAGACCTCTCGCGGCATGCAGTACGTGCAGCGAAGGTTACAGCGGTCGGTGACGGAGATGCGGAGATCCCGAAGGGGGCGGCCGAAGAGGTCTGTTTGGGGGGAGTCCACGTTGACAGTGCAAGGTTGAGCGATCGTTTTCGCAAGATTTGAGGTGAATGTGGGAATGTCGCCGGTGGGGTGAGGGTGTGGCATCAGAGTTGCCGCACGTTCCGGCGGTGGCACAGACATCTCCTTACACGCGGAACCCGAACGGACGCTCTTCGACGGCGTCTGGTGTCGGTTGGGCGTGGCGTTTGGTGCGGTGGATATTTTGGCGTGGTTGCGTGGTGGGAGTGTTGGTGTGTGTGGTCTATGCGGCGCTGGCTTCGCGGTACGATTTGGAGGAGGTGCGGGATATTGCGGAGCGGAGCACGGTGTTTGATCGGGATGGAAAGCCTTATGGCCGATTGCAGGGGGAGAACCGGTTAACGGTGCCGCTCGGCTCCGTTTCGGAGCATTTTCGAAAGGCGTTATTGGCGCGGGAGGACTCGCGGTTTTACGAACATTGGGGCATTGATCCGGTTGGGATTGCGCGTGCGGTGGTGAAGAATTTGGTGGTTCGCGGAGCTGCGCAGGGGGCGAGCACTTTGACTCAGCAGTTGGCCAGAAACTCCCTCCCGCTGGGTGGTAAGACTCTGCATCGAAAGATTTTGGAGATGTTTGTGAGTTTCCGGTTGGAGCGGTATTTCACCAAGGACCAGATCTTGGAGATGTACGTGAACCGCATTTATTTCGGGAGCGGGGTTTGGGGCGTTGAAACGGCGAGTCAGTTGTATTTTGGGAAGGGGGCGGCGCAGTTGAACCTTGGTGAGTCTGCCATGTTGGCGGGGATTATCCGGGGACCGACCCGGTTTTCGCCGGTGACGAATCCCGAGGGGGCGCATCGCGAACGCAACACGGTGCTTGGGCGCATGGTATCGCTGGGGATGATCCCGGAGGAAGCGGCGGAGGGAGAGCGTGCGAAGGTGGTGACGATTGCCAAAAAGCGTCGGTTGGTGGGGAAGGACGACTATGCGATGGACGCGATTTTGCGGGAGTTGTCGCGTATCATTCCGGAGGATGAGTTGAACGACGGAGGCATGCGGATTTTCACGACGATTGATCCGATGCTGCAGGATGTGGCGCAGAAGGCGTTGGACGAGCACCTGACGAAGATTGAGCGGGGCAAGGGATATTCGCATCCGAAGAAGGCGGACTTTTCGCCTTCGGCGCGCGAGGCGGAGATTGAGCCGCAGTACATGCAGGGGGCGGTTCTGACGGTTGACAACCGGACTGGCGGTGTGCGGTGTGTGGTGGGGGGGCGGGACTACCACGATAGCCGGTTCAACCGCGCGTTGAATGCGCAGCGTCAGGTGGGATCGACGTTTAAGTCGTTTGTGTATTTGGCTGCGTTGGGGCGTGGGATGCAGCCGACGGACTTGGTGGATGACGGACCGATTCGGCGTGGCGAAGTTCGCGATGCGCCGAAGTGGAGTCCGGCCAACTCGGACAACACGTTTCGCGGAATGATTGCGATGGAGGACGGGCTGATTAATTCGCGGAATACGTCCACTGTTCGTGTGGGTGAGCGGGCGGGGCTTGCGGAGGTGGTGAAGATTGGGAATGCGGCTGGGTTTACGATGCGGCGTCAGCCTTCGGTGTATTTGGGTGCGTTTGAGGCGACGTTGAAGACGGTGACGACGGCGTACACGGTGTTTCCGAATCAGGGGAAGATTCGGCAACCTTTTTTAGTGGAACGGATTGAGGACCGGCGAGGGACGGTTCTTTACCGGGCGAATCTTCCGCAGCGCGCGATTTTTCAGCCGGGTGCGTGTGCGCAGGTATCGCGCATTTTGGCGAAGGTCTTGGATCGCGGCTCGGCGGCATCGGCGCGTTCGGCATTGGGGTTTAGGAAAGTGGCTGCGGGGAAGACGGGGACGACGGATAACTATCAGGACGCGTGGTTTGTGGGGTACACGACGAGTTTGACGTGCGGGGAGTGGGTTGGGTTTGACAAGCCGCAGAAGACGGTGGCGCAGGGGTATGGATCGGCGCTGGCGTTACCGGTGTGGGCGGCGGTGATGGAGGCGGCACCGAGCGCGCGGTATCCGGCGGGTGAGTTGCCTCGGTGAGCGGGGATGATTCCGGCTTGGCACGGTGGGAGCGCTGGGCATGGTAGGCTGATGGATGCTCGTTATGCGCAGTTAGCAAAAGTGTTGTGCGGTTTCTCCACGGCCTTGAAGAAGGGGGAAAACGTGTTGATTGATGCGTTCGATGTACCGGACGATTTTGTGGTGGCGCTGATTCGGGCGGCGCGGGAGCGGGGTGCGACGCCGATGGTGAATGTGCATCGGGCGCGGATTGGGCGGGAGTTGGTGATGGGTGGGACGCGGGAGCAGTTCAAGTTGGGGGCGGATTTGGAGATGGCGCGGATGAAGAAGATGAACGCGTACATTGCGGTGCGTGGTTCGGATAACATATTCGAGGGGAGCGACATCCCGGCGGAGAAAGCTAAGTTAAACGCGGAAGTGGCTCGGCCGGTTTTGGATCGGCGCGTGAACCACACGAAGTGGGTGGTGTTGCGGTGGCCTACGTCGGCGATGGCGCAGCAGGCGCGAATGAGTTCGGAGGGGTTCACGGATTTCTATTTCCGGGTTTGCACGTTGGACTACTCGCGGATGGTTCCGGGGATGGAGGCGCTGCGGAAGATGATGGATGCGACGGACGAGGTGCGTATTACGGGGCCGGGGACGGATTTGAGATTTAGCATCAAGGGCATTCCGGCGGTGCCTTGCGGCGGCGGGCATAACATTCCTGATGGAGAGGTGTTTACCGCTCCGGTTCGGGATTCGGTCGAGGGCGTGCTGCAGTACAACTGTCCGACGATTTACCAAGGGGTGTCGTTTGACCAAATCCGGTTGGTGTTCCGCAAGGGACGCATTGTGGAAGCGACTTCCAACAACTCAAAGCGGCTGAATGAGATACTCGATACTGATGCGGGGGCGCGCTTCATCGGAGAGTTTGCTATTGCATTCAACCCTCACATTTTGAACCCGATGCAGGATATTCTGTTTGATGAGAAGATTGCGGGTTCGTTCCATTTCACGCCTGGACAGTGTTATGAGCGGACGGAGAACGGGAATCGTTCGGCGATTCATTGGGACATGGTGTGCATTCAGCGTCCGGAGTACGGGGGCGGGGAGATTCGGTTTGACGGGAAGTTGGTTCGGAAGGACGGCGTTTTCGTGCCGAAGGCGTTGCAAAAGTTGAATCCCGAGTACCTGCTTGGGGGCAGGGCGTAGGGCGGTGCTGCACGGCTTCCCTGCCGGTCGGCGGGGGGGCGTTTATTTGGTTTGGCTGGCGTTGAGGAGAACGCGGGCTTCGATGCCGGGTTTGATTTGAAAATCGGGATTGGGGACGAGCAGTTTGACGCGGAACAAGCCGCTGCCGGGATCGACGATGGGATCGATCATGCGTATGGCGGCTTTGAGGCGGCGTGCGGGGGAGCCGGGGATTTCCACCTCGAGGGTGGAACCTTTGGTGAAGGTTCCGAGCAGGGCGGCTTCTGCGTAGAACTGAATGTAGATTTGCGAGTAATCGACGAGTTCGAAGAGCGGTTTGCCGCGAACGACGATTTCGCCTTCTTCAGCGAGGCGGCGGAGAATGAATCCTTCCCAAGGCGCGGCGAGTGTTTTGTCGCGCAGGTTGGCATCGGCGCGGTCTTTCTCGAGTTGTGCGATGTCTCGGAGGAGGCGTTGTTCGACGAGTTTTTCCTCGCTGAGGACTTTTTCGGAGGCGAGGCGTTCGGTGGAGCGGAGGTCGCGCTCGGCTTTTTCGAGGACTTTGGCGGCTTTTTTGGCCTCGATTTCTTCGGTTTCGGAATAGAGCAGGGCGAGGGGTTGATCTTTGGAAACGGTATCGCCTTCGTCGCCGGTGAGTTGGCGGAGTTTGGCCTCGGTGGGGGAGGCGAGGGCGAGTTTGCGGAAGGGGATCAGGATGGCTGCGAGGGAGTTGGCTGGGGCTGTTGAATTTTTAGGTTCGGCAGCTGGCGCGGGACAGAGCGACGCGAGCAGAAGGGCGCTGGTGAGGAGGAATGCGCGGGCGGGGATCATCGTTTTTTGGGGGCGGCGTCGGGCTGGATCCACTCGATTCCGAGTTGGTCGAGGAGGGTGCCGGTCGCGGTTTGCAGGTCGATTCGGGCTTGTTCGCGGGCTTGGCGGGCGGCGATTTCCTGAAGCGCAGCCACGTTGTGAGTGGTTTGGGCTTCGAGGACGAAATAGGCGGTGGTGCGGCCTTCGGCAAACTTGGCTTCCTCAGCGCGAAGGGTTTCGGAGGCTTCAGAAAGCGCTTTGCGGCTGTTTTCGATGCGGTTTTGAGCGCGGCGAAGGGCGTCGAGGGCGAGGACGATTTCTTTGGCGACGTCGGCTTCGATTCGGCTGGCGGTGATTCGGGTTTGCTCGACGGAGGCACGGGCACGCGCGACGTTCCCTTTGGCTTCGTGGTTTCCGAGGGGGAGGGAGAACTCGAGGCCGGCGACCCATTCGTGGCGGTTGAGGTTGGAGAGGCGGTCCCACGAGGTCGAAACGGAGGTTGCCGTGCCTCGGTAGCCGTAGCCGGCGATGAGGTTGAGTTCTGGTTTTAGTTGGTTTTTTGCGTAGTCAAAGCGTTGCGCCTCTTTGGTTTCAAGCTCCTTGACGGCTTCAAACTCTGGCCGGTTTTTCTTCGCGATGGCGAGGAGACCCGGGAGCGATTGGGCGGCATCTTTCGAGGCGGCGGGTTCTGGGATGAAGATTTCGATGGGCTCCATGAGGGCTGGATCGTCGAACTGGGCTGAGTTTTTGACGATGAGTCGACGGAGTGAGACCTGATTTTCGAGGGCCTTTTGTTCAGCGATGGAGAGGCGATCTTTTCGGGCGAAGAGGATGGATTGGACGCGGCCGGTTTCGGTGGAGTCGATTTTTCCTGCGGCAAACTGTTTTTGCGTATCGGAGAGCAGGGATTCCGCGGCTTGCACGCCTTGGCGCTCGATTTCGACCATGCGGAGGGCAGCGCCGAGTTGGAGGTAGGCTCGGATGGCGTCTGCGGTGCGAAGGTTCACTTCTGAGCGGAAACGGGCATCGGCGATTTTTTTGCCGGTTCGTGCGAGGCGCAGTCGGATGAGGGTGTTGGTGGGGCCGGCGTTTTTGAGGAGCGGTTGGGAGAAGCGGGCGAAGGCGAGGGCGTCGATTTGGCGAGGGGCGAAGGGGGAATAGGGGATGCCTTTCGCGTTCCGGAGCGCGTTGAACGTATTCTCTGCGCTGGCGGTCGAGAGGGTGAAACGGAGCTCCCCCCCCGTGGGTATTTTTTGGGTGAGGGCCATCCCCGAGTTGATGGTGTCCTCATAGTACTCCAAGGGTTTTGCTCCGTTGGGTTCACCGATTGCGGCGAGGCGGATTTCGAGGTCGTCGAGTGAGGTCGCCGCGTTGAAGGCAGTGCCGAACTGGTTGGAGAAGCGCGCGGCCTGGGCGGTGTAAAAGTTGGCGAGTCGTTCGCGGTAGTTGCGGTTGACGGAGATATTGAGCAGGGGATCGAGGATTCCCTGTGCGGACGTGATTTCGCTTTGAGCGATGGCGACGTTTTTCCGTTCCAGTTCGAGTTCTGGATTGTTGGCGAGAAGGTTTTCGATGAGTTGGGCGCGGGAGAGTCGGATTTTTTGCCGGTCTTCAAGAGGCACGTGCCGAGTCCGAATCTCAGTTCCCGTTCGGAAAGGGGTTGGGTCCGCCGTCAGGCCGTTTTGGCTGGGGAGGCACAGGACAAGAGCCGCGGCGGCCCGGAGAAATCGGAGGGCTGCGGGTTGCGTTTCTGTGTCTGGCGGCCGGGGCGGCATGGACGGATGATGGTGGCCGATTGGCGTGGTCTTGGAAGGATAAATCAGGGAGAGAGGTTCTCTTGATGCAACGCCGCCGGAAGGCGATTTCGTGCTGAATCGACTAGAAACGCCGGTTGCGTCTCCTTCAGCGGACTCGAAAGTCCGCTCTCCTCGGGAGGCTCTCCCCCCATTGCCGGAGGGCGGACTTTCCAGTCCGCCGCATCTGCGCCCCCTCTCTCGCTGTTTTGCCAACCCGCCTCCATCGTAGTGCGTGACGCGGGGTGGCGTCGGGTGTTACATGGCATTTCTATGTCGATTGATGCCGCCACCCTCCTTCAGGCCGCGCAGGAAGCGGCGCCCACGATTTTGGCATTGGTCCTCATTGAGGGGCTTCTATCGGTGGACAACGCGCTCGCGATTGCCGCGATGGCCTCGCATTTGCCAGAGAAGCAACAGAAACTGGCGCTTCGGTTGGGCATTTTTGGGGCCTACTTTTTTCGAGGGGTGGCGTTGCTTGCCGCGAGTTGGATCATTTCGAACGAATGGATTAAGTGGATTGGAGCGGCGTACTTGGTCTACCTGATGGCAGCGCACTTTGCGGCGAAGGGGGATGGGGAAAAAGACGAGGACGGGGATGGCGTGCCGGACCGACTGCAGGTGGGATTTTTGGCGACCGTGATGAAAATCGAGTTCATGGATTTGTCGCTTTCGGTGGACAACGTCATCGCTGCGGTGGCGTTGAGTGACAAGTTGTGGGTGGTTTGCACGGGGGTCTTTATTGGGATTCTTGCGTTACGGTTTCTGGCGGGGGTGTGCATTGGGTTGCTGAAGAAGTTCCCGGTTCTGGAACACACGGCCTTTTTGTTGGTTGGGTTTGTGGGTTTTTTGTTGATCGGAGAAATGCTCGGCCACTTCCACGTCAGCGCGTTTCAGAAGTTTGTTGGGGTGATGTCGGTGGTTTTCCTGACGATCATGTACGAGCGCATCGGATTGGTTTCGACGCTGTTGAAACCGGTCGTCGTTGGGGGGATGGGTTTCTGCCGTTTGGTGAACGGCGTGGTGATGGCCCCGTTTCGGCTTTTCAAGAAGTAGCCCATCTCGCGGCCCGCGGTGGAGAAGATCGGGCGGGCCTGACTGCGGTTGCTTGCAGAATGCCGCTCATTCCGGAATGCCCTCGTTGAAGAGAGCATCCCTGAAGCGGTGATGCGCTGGTGGGTGCCAGACGCTTACTGGAGAAAGCCGAGTTCTTTCAGCCACGCGAGTGCGCCGGTCTGCCATGCGTCCCAGTTGGGGCCTTTGTATCCGTTGAGGCCGTGTCCGCCGGAGGGCAACTCGAGGAGGCGGGAGGAGGCTCCGGCGGCTTGCATGGCGCGGTGGTAATCGGTGCTGTGTTTGAGGGGGACGACTTTGTCGTCGATGGCGTGCGCGAGGTAGGCGGGAGGCGTGTCTTTGGTGACTTGGGTTTCGTTGGAGAACCGCTGGATCTCTGCGGCGGTGGGCGATTCGCCGAGAAGATTTCGTTTTGAACCGCCGTGGGTTCCTTCGCCCATGGTGACGACGGGGTAGATGAGGATTTGAAAATCTGGGCGGGAGGAAACGCGTTGGACAGGGTCTGTTGCGGCGGGATTATCTGCGGTGTAGTGGGTTGCGGCGGTGGATGCCAAGTGACCGCCTGCGGAGAAGCCGATGATGCCGATCTGTTTGGGGTTGATTTTCCAGTCAGCAGCGTGGGTGCGAGCGGTTTGGATGGCGCGTTGCGCGTCGGCGAGGGGGACGAACGAGTTTCCTTTGGGGAGGCGGTATTCGAGAACGATGCCGGTGATGCCGTGTTGGTTGAGCCACTTGGCGATCCCGTGGCCTTCTGCGCCGGTGACGAGGCCGCCGTATCCGCCGCCTGGGCAGATGACGACGGCGGTGCCGTTCGGTTTCTCAGGGTGATGGACGGTGAGAGAGGGATTTCCGGGGACGGGCGTTCCAGTGCCGGAGGGTGGTTCACCCGGCCAGAGTGGTTGTTTGGCGGGTACGGTGGAATCTGCCGCAACGAGGGCGAGGGGAAGGATGGGGAGGAGGGAGAGGAAGGTGCGGGTTTTCATGACTGGTGAGTTTCGCATTGGGCTGAAGCAGGATGCAGACTCTTTTGCGATTCGTTTGCGGCGAGGATTTTGTGGTGGGGTGGATGCGTACTGAATGGAGGTTTGCTATCCGTGGCGCTGGGGATAGTTAGCAGGGATGCATCGGAAACTTTTGTGTGCGGTTGGGTGTTTTGGAGCGTTTGGATTTGGGTGGGGGGCGCGGGGCGATTTTTCGTTGGATTTTGAATCGGGAGCGGTTTGGAACTCGAAGGCGGACGTTCAGATTCCGAGTGGTACGGGGACTCGCTTTTCGTTGCCAAAAGAGTTGGGCGCTAACAATCCCACGGAGTTTTTACGGGCGCGGGCGACATGGCATCTGTCGCCGAAGCACGAGGTGTCGTTGTTGTACGCGCCGTTAGAAATGGGTTTTGGCGGTCGGTTTGACCGGTCGGTTCGCTTTGCGGGATCAACGTTTGCACCGGGGGTGGATACGGAGGGTAGTTACCGGTTTGATTCGTACCGACTGACGTATCGTTACAACTTCATTTCGGAGGAGCGGTTGGTTGCTGGGATTGGTCTGACGGCGAAGGTACGGGATGCGGAGGTGCGTTTGGTTCAGGGTGGAACGCGGGCGAGCGATGCAAACCGAGGCTTTGTTCCCCTGTTGAACTACCGGGTGCAGTGGAAGTTTGCGGATGCGTTTAGTCTTCTCACGGAGGGGGATGCGTTGGGTGCGCCCCAAGGGTACGCGATTGATGCGGCGGCCTCATTGCAGTGGCATGTCACGGATCGAATGGCTTTCCGATTGGGGTACAGGCTATTGGACGGCGGAGCCGATAATGACACGGTCTACACGTTCAGCCGATTCCACTATTCAACGGCGGGAGTGACATTCCGTTTTTAAGGGGCGCCGGTTGCTCCTTCGAGGATGGCGTGGCGACTCGCCGGACCGACTCCTTTTCGGGGGGAGCGGTCGGCGTTTGGATCGGGGTGGGGTTAGCGGTAGCGGTCGAGGTTGGCGGACATGGCGTGGAGCCGGTTGTCGAAGGTGAAGCCGAGTTCGGCCCAGTCTTTTTGCATTTGTTCGAGGCCGCGTTTGACGAGGAGAAGGTCGGCTCCGTGGCAGAGGAAACGTGCGCCTTTGGATTGGAGCATCCGGCAGTGGTCTGGATTGAAGGTCACGGTTCCCCATTCGATGCCGGCGGCAGCGGCAGCGGCGGCAACGCTATCAATCGCGTTTAGGACGAGGGGGTGTTCGAACTGGCAGGGGACGCCGGCGAGGATGCTGAAGTCGCCGGGACCGAGCATGAGGACATCCACGCCGGGGACTTTGGCGATGGCCTCGGCGTTTTCGAGCGCTTTGGGGGATTCGATTTGGATGATGATGACGGTGTTGTCGTTGGCGTGCTTGAGATATTCAGGCACGGGCATGGTGCAGTAGGGATTGTCGGGGTTGCCGGCATCGACACCCCGTTCACCGAGGGGCGCGAACTTGCTCCAGCGCACGACTTCGGCGGCTTCTTCTGCGGATTCGCAGCGGGGGTACATGATGGCTTGGGCTCCGGCTTCGAGGAGGCGGCCCATGCGCATGAACTCGCCTTTTGCGGGGCGGGCGATGATGTCGGATGCACCGATTCGGGCTGCGCGCATGAGGTTGGAAGCGGTTTCCACGCTGTAACCATGGTGCTCAAGGTCCATCCAGATGGCGTCAAATCCCATGAGGCTGGTGAGTTCGAACACGGAGGGGTCGGTGAAATGAAGGGTGGTGGCGAGGATGGGTTCGCCGCGGCGAAACTTGGATTTGATGACGCTGTTACGCATGGGAGGGGAGGAGAGGTGAGGGCTTTGGGTGTTTTCGTTGGCGGCCGCTTGGGTGCTGCCGTGTTCTGACGACGAGGCTACTCAGGGGCGCCGAGTTGTTTCAACTGGCGGGTATCAATCCCGCGGCGCGGTGGTGGTCGAACACGGGCTCCTTTCGGGCCGTGTGTTGTCGGCCCTGTGAGAGCGGCGCCGGTCTGGGTGGGTTCTCCGGCGCCGAAGTGGGAGGGAGATTTCCCTCCTGAGGTCGGGTTAGCGGAGACGGTCGAGTACGTCTTTCGAGCCCCAGCGGAGTTTGCTTTTTGAGAGGACCTGGAAGGTTGTTGTTATCGGCTTGCCGCTCGATGAAACGAGTCGGATTTGGTTTCCTGAGATAGACCATTTCCCTTGCTCAAACACGTTACCTTCGGTTTCTAGAGCATAGGTTGAGTTTGCGTTGAGCGTGATTGCTACGGGACTGACATCGGGTGCTACTTGAGGAAAAGACCAGATGCCGACGATGGAGGCGGCTGCGTTTGCGGTTTGGTTGGCGGGAGCCGGTTGCGTGGTTCCGGTTGGTCGGCCAGCGGAGGGGTCAACGCATCCGACGAGGCCGATGAGGAGGAGGAGACTGAATCGGGTTTTCATGATGATCAAAGCGTTGTTGTTGGTTTGAGGTAGGTCAATCTGCATGCTCGGAAAGCTTTCATTTGGAGTATGATTTGCTGGGT
>JACCEE010730488.1_pt1 | contig 10766 bp, 9 predicted proteins | sample 7449931 | NCBI WGS metagenome assembly JACCEE01 (sample SAMN15323457, study PRJNA562643) | freshwater metagenome | isolation source: river surface water | place: USA:Blue River Watershed | collected 2017-08-19 | reverse complement strand
GGAAATCAACATCGGCATGGTGGCCGACGTGGGCACGCTGCAGCGCCTGCCCAAGCTGCTGCCCATGGCCCTGGTCAAAGAGCTGTCTTATACCGGCCGCCGCCTGGGTGCCGACAAGGCGCTGGCTCATGGCCTGGTCAACGACGTGCTGCCCACCCACGAAGCCTGCGTGTCTGCCGCGCTGCAAGCCGCCAAAGAAATCGCCAGCAAACCGCCCGTGGCCATCTGGGGCACCAAGCAAGTGCTGCACTACGCCCGAGACCACAGCACCGAAGACAGCCTGCGCCACATGGGCTGGCTGCAAGGCGCGATCTGGAGCAATGCCAACGTGCGCGAGGCCATCAGCGCGTTTCAGCAAAAACGCGAAGCCAACTTCGCCCCGCTGCCGGCGCTCAAAGGATTTCGGGAATTCGGTTGAACTTTGGCCATGAGAATCTTCCACAACACCCGCCACGCCGAACACGCAGGCCGCCAAGAAATGTTTCGGGGCCGCATGGTCGATTGCCACGAGGTGCCTGACCGCTTGCGCTTTGTGCTGGATGAACTGGGGCGTCGGCCTGTCGGGCAGGTGTTGACGCCCGATGCTGCCTTGGATGTGGATGCCGCCATGGCTCGCATCAACACGCCGGACTATCTGGCTTTTCTGGCCCACGCCTGGGACGACTGGGTGGCACAGGACCCGGCCAATGCCGGGCGCGACGCCCTGCCCTCGGTCTGGCCGCTGGCCGCAAAGCACGGCTTTCGTACCGATGCGCCGCCGCTCAACTTTGCGGCGCGGCTGGGGCAATACGCGTTCGACTCGGGCACACCTTTGATGGCGGGCAGTTGGGCCGCCGCACGCGAAGGTGCTGCCTGTGCATTGGCAGCAGCGCAGTCGGTGCTGGGTGGCGACCGGTTTGCCATGGCCTTGACCCGCCCGCCAGGCCACCACGCCGGCCCGAACTTCATGGGCGGTTATTGCTTCATCAACAACGGGGCTGTGGCCGCGCAGGCCCTGCGTGATGGCGGTTTGCAGCGCGTGGCCGTGCTCGATGTGGACTACCACCACGGCAACGGCACACAAACTTGTTTTTATGAACGCAGCGATGTTTTCACCGCGTCGATCCACGGCGACCCGCGCACCGAATATCCCTTCTTTCTGGGCCATGCCGACGAACGCGGACACGGCGCGGGCGAAGGCTTTAACCTGAACTTGCCGCTGCCACGGGGCACCGGGTTTGAGGTTTGGTGGGACACGCTGCAAACCGCTTTGCAGGCGGTGACTGACTTTGCCCCGCAGGCGCTGGTGGTGCCGCTGGGGCTGGACACGTTCGAGGGCGACCCGATCTCGGGCTTCAAGCTGCGCAGCGCCGATTACCTGCAAGTGGGCCGCGCCATCGCGCAGCTGGGGCTGCCCACCGTGCTGACGTTTGAAGGGGGTTACGCGGTGGCAGAGGTGGGGGTGAACACGGTGAATGTGTTGGAAGGGTTGAGTCGCTGAGCAAGCCTCAACCCTGAATGCGCCGCCAGCGCTCCAGCTCGGGGGGGCGCAAGCCGTAGCGGGCCAGCACGCCTTCGTGCAAACGCCGCAACTCCTGAATTACCAACGCCCGCAGGTCTTCGCGTTGCGGGGCCGGGGCGGCCAAAGCCACTTGTTCGGCCACCAGCCCCAGCGCGTCTTGTTCGGGGTTTTGCACCACGGTTTTGACGATCTTTTTGATGGCGTCGCGGTACGTCAGACGCAGCAAGTCCGGCTCCACCACGCCCGAGCGGGCCGTCAGGTACTCCTTGGTCGAACGCTCATAAGCCCACATGAACAAATCGCGCAGCAGCTCGACCCGGTTCATCTCGTAAACCCCCAGCATGGCGGTGGTGTACCACTCTTTCGAAACACCCAAAAATGTCAACGGGCACAAGTTAGCCCGCAACAGCGGCCAGTTGGCCAACAGCCGCGAGGTGCGTTTGTTGACGTCGGCAAAGGGCTGCAAATACGGCAGGTGAACCATGGCAAAAAAAGCCTGCTCAAACGGATCGTCAATCGCGTTGAACTTGGCGATCAGCTCGTCGAGCAAAGTGCCCAGCAGCGTCTGCCCGGTTGGGGGCCGGTACAGGCTTTGCCCGATCTGCACCGGGTGCACACGCAAACGGCCTTCGTCTTCGGGGCTTTCCAGCAGGTTTTCGGCCAGCGCACTGTGCAGGTTCATCAGCACATAGCGGCTCAGCTGGGGTGCGTCCACGTTGTCCAGCAGCAGCTCGATGGCCGCTTTGTGGTTCAGGATCATCTGCGTCTCGGTCACGCCGTGGCCCTGGGCCTGCTGGCCATGGGCAATCAGGGCTTGCGTGTCGAGCCGCGAATAAGTGTTGCCCTCCAGGTGGCTGGACGCCCAAGATAAATCGATCAGCAAGCGGTCAAGCACCGCCCGGCCATAGGTGCCCGCAGGCTGCGGCCCCGGCCCCGTGCGGCCCATGCGCTGCAGCTGGGCACGCACAGGCTGGGGCAAATAAAACGTGACGTTGGGCTGATAAGACTGCAAAAACTCAGACTGATAACCCACCGGCTGGCGCGTGCCCCAGGGCTGCGACAAATAGGCGCGGATGTCTTTGCTGTCGGGTGAGAGCGGCCACTGCCCGGTGGAGAGTTCTTCTTCGGCCCGCCAGGCCGAAGCCTGCGACAGATCAACAGAAACGGGCAAGGCATAAGCCAACATTTTTGGCGCAATTTCTGAATTGGCCACATAACGTGTGGCGCGAGCCTTGCCAATTGGCGCGATTTTGCCATCAGCCACTGCTTGCGCCAGTGCCCTTTGCAAGCTGCGGCGCGGTACATCGGGCCATTTTTTGACGGCATCCGCTAGCGACAAGCCATCGGACTGGGCCTGAATGGCGGTCAAGAGTTGGGCATTAAAGTTTGACATGATTGGCGCGATTATAAATTATCGCGCCAATTTAACAAGTGAACACAGCAACCCATCGTCCACGCCCTTGATTTGCCCGGTCGCAGACCCTAATGTTACTTTTTACAAACTATTGCAGTAAAAAATTAGAATACTTTAATTTAAAGACTTCAGGTCGGCGTCACAAACACCGGCGCAAACCCACCGCCATCGCTGCGGAAGTTGGTGGTCTGCCCGTCGTACAGGCGGGCGGCAAAGAGCTGCACCTGGCCGTCATAGGCGTAGGCCCGCACATCGACCTTGAGCGACTTTTTCTCGTCGTGGACCATCACCACCCGTTGGCTGGGCGGAATCAAGGCTTGCGCCACATAAGGCAGTTGCCTGATCTGCGCCCAGGTTTTGGTGGTCAGCTTGTCGCCCCGATAGGCGGCTTTGGAGCCAAAACCGCTCAGGGGTTTGAAGAAATACTTTTTGCGCTCGGCCCACAACGCGTCGGCGTTGTCGGCGGTCACCAGACGCGTCTGGGGCACCACGCGGGCCAGCACGGCCTGGGTATGTGCCGACCAGCCCATTTCGGCACAAAACGCCACGTCACTGAGCGTGGCCAGGTGCCGCTTATTGGCGTGCATGGCATGGGTTTCGGGGTTGGGCGTGAAGACTCACGCGCCCGATGCCCAGGCCTGTTGCAAGGCCGTGTGCGCGGGGTCGCTCAAGTCAAAGTCTGTCAGCCGCAGGTACACCATGTCGATGCGCTGGCCCTGGTATTGCAGCTGGCCATTGGCCCACACCAATGCCTCGGGCGCAAGGATCAGTGCGTACAGCCCCGCTTGCCGAAACAAGTCCTGAAACAGCAAGAACTCCGGATACAGGTATTGGCTGCCGGGTGTTTCGTCGACGATGGCCAGTGTGCGCTTGGGGCCAGACGGCGGCACGAACAGCTCGCCCGGGCGCTGCAAAGCCCACTCGTGCGCGAACATGGCCAGCCAGCGTGACTCCAGTTGGCCCACATCGGTGGCGGTGTGCATCCAGTCTTTGGCGGCATCGCAACAGGCATGTTGTGCCCGCGTAAGTGCCAGGTTGAGCAGGGCACCGCCCGCGTTGGTGTTGATTTCGATCAGCTTGGGGCCGGACTCGGTCAGGTGAAAGTCATAGCCCATGAACACGCCTTGGGGCCCATGGCCCATGGGCTCGGTCAAAGCGTGGCGCCGCCAGGCATTGGAGGTCATCGCCTCGTGCAGGACCTGCACGGCTTCGTGCATGGCGGCCAACTGCCCCTGACTGACAAACAGGCCCGTGGCTGAAAACAGGTGGGCATGGGTGTCTTGCCAGTGCGGCCACCAGGCCGACAGGACCGAATCGGCTTGCAACGATTGCCGCAGGGCCGCCATGTCCAGGGTGTAGCAGGCGCAGTCCTGGTTGAGGCGGCCCGCGATCGAGCGGATGCGCTCCAGCGGGGGCTGAGGGGGCACTGCGGCGGTGTTCACTGCCGGGCCGTGCGCACGTTGACGGGCAAGGCCGCCGGATGGCTGGTGCGCCAGGGATTGATGTCCAGCCCGCCACGCCGCGTGTAGCGGGCGTACACGGTCAACTGCGAAGGTTTGCAGCGCGTCCAGATGTCCATGAAGATGCGCTCGACGCATTGCTCATGAAACTCGTTGTGGTTGCGAAAGCTCACGATGTACTGCAGCAAGCCCGCCTGGTCGATCTGGTGCCCGCTGTAGGTGATCTGCACACTGCCCCAGTCGGGCTGGCCCGTCACCAGGCAGTTGCTTTTGAGCAGGTGACTGACCAGGGTTTCGGTGACAGGGGCTTCGGCGGTGTTGACCGTCAGCAAGTCCGGCGCGGGCTGGTAGCGGCTGCATTCGATGTCCAGCCGGTCCAGGCTCAGACCATCGAGTTCGTACACCGGTTCAGCGTCAAACTTTTCGGGCATCAACAACTTCACGCCGGCACTGGCCTGCACCGTGCTGCCATGCCAGATGGCGGCGCTGATGTCGTGACGAATGCGCTCGCGCACCGCATCGGCGTTGGGCATGCGGGTGTTGTTGAAGCTGTTGAGGTAGAGCTTGAACGACTTGCTCTCGACGATGTGGGTGCTTTCGGCAGGCACGGTGATGTGGGCCAACGCCACCTGTGGCTTGCCCTTCATGTTGAGCCAGGACAGCTCAAACGCGGTCCACAAGTCGGCCCCAAAAAACACCGGTTGGCCATCGATGCCGATTTCTGCGCGTTTGGTGGCACGGGGAATGGGAAACAGCAAACTCGCGTCATACTGGTCCACATAGGCGCTGGTTTTGCCCAGCTGCGACTGTTCGGGGGTGTTGTGGGTCTCACTCATGCTTGCACCTTGCGACGAAAAACCAGGCGGTCAGGCTCGGACACCTGCGGATCGTGGGCGTAGCCCTCCAGGTCAAAACCCAGCAGCCCCTCGGGGTGGCTGATCTGGTGCTGAATGGCATAACGCGCCATCAAACCCCGCGCCCGCTTGGCGTTGAAGCTGATGATCTTGTATTTGCCGCCCTTGAAATCTTCAAACACGCATTCGATCACGCGGGCCTTGAGCGCTTTGCGGTCCACCGATTTGAAATACTCCTGCGAGGCCAGATTGACGATGACCGGCGTTTTGTCTTTGGCCAGTTGGGTGTTCAGGTAATCGGCAATTTGCGTGCCCCAGAATTTATAGAGGTTGCTGCCCTTGTCCGTCTTGAGCGTGGTGCCCATCTCCAGCCGATAAGGCTGCATCCAGTCGAGCGGGCGCAGCACGCCATACAGGCCGCTCAAGATGCCCACATGGGCTTGCGCCCAGTCCAGCTGTGCGGGGCTCAGGGTTTTGGCGTCCAGCCCTTCGTACACATCGCCATTGAAGGCCAGCACCGCCTGTTTGGAATTTTTGGCGGTGAACTTCGGCCGCCAGGCTTCGTAGCGGGCCACGTTGAGGGCCGACAGCGCATCGGACAAGTCCATCAGCTCAGAGATTTGCTGCGGCGATTTTTGGCGCAACACCTCGATCAGGGCCTGCGACTGCGGCACAAATTGCGGCAGCGTGTGGGGCACTTCGGCGGGAGCGGGGGCGTAATCCAGCGATTTGGCGGGAGACAATAAGAACAACATGCTCGACATCCTTTACCTGGACAATTATCTCGCCATCGTGAACAAGCCCACCGGCTGGCTGGTACATCGCACCCCGCTGGACAAGGGGGAATCGCGCTTTGTGCTGCAAGCCCTGCGCGACCAGATCGGGCAGCACGTCTGGCCGGTGCACCGGCTGGACAAAGGCACCAGCGGCGTGCTGGTCTTTGCCCTCAGTGCCGAGGTGGCCTGCAGCCTGGGCCAGGCGTTTGAAAGCGGTCAGGGTCTGCAAAAAACCTATGCCGCCATCGTGCGCGGCTGGCCTGTTGACCACGCCCTGATCGATCACCCGCTCAAACGCATGCCCGACGACATGCGCAACGAACGGCTCGAAGTGCAACCGGCCCAAACCCGCCTGGCCACGCTGCACAAAGGCGCGCTGCCCATTGCGCAAGGTGAATTCCCCAGTCTGCGCTGGGCACGCGTGGCGCTGCAACCCCTGACGGGTCGCCGCCACCAGCTGCGTCGGCACATGAAACACATCGCACACCCGATCATCGGCGACGCCACCCATGGCAAAGGGCCGCTCAACCGGGCTGTGGCCGCGCACATCGGGGTGGCCCGGTTGTGGCTGCACGCCCTGCAACTGACACTGACCCACCCGGTCAGCGGGCAAATGCTGACGCTGCATGCACCGTTGGGCAGTGAATGGGCTGGCTGGATTCCCGGGGTCTGAACCAGTCTGTCACGCACGGTCTGGCCGTGGCCAGTGCATTGGGCCTAAGATCAAGCCATGAGCCTGCTTTTCACCCCTTTCACTTTCCACGCCCCCGGCGGCCCCGTGACCTTGCCCAACCGCATCGTGATCGCCCCGATGTGCCAGTATTCAGCGGTCAACGGCCTGGCCACTGACTGGCACCTGGCCCATTGGGCCAACCTGCTCAACAGCGGTGCAGGCATGTTGACGCTGGAAGCCACGGCGGTTTCCCCCGAGGGACGCATCACCGCCGGCTGCCTGGGCCTGTGGGACGACGTCACCGCCGCCGCGCTGGACGAGCACCTGGCCCGGGCCAGCCAACTGGCACCCAACATGCCTGTGTGCATCCAGCTCAGTCACGCAGGTCGCAAGGCGTCCAGCGCCGTGCCCTGGGAAGGCGGCATGCTGGTCGCCCCTGAGCAGGGCGGCTGGCAACCGCTGGCCCCCAGCGCCCTGCCCCATCTGCCGCAAGAGCCCGCACCCCAGGCCTTGAGCCGGGCCGACATTGACCGCATTCGGGACGATTTCGTGCAGGCTGCTCGCCGTGCCCGGGCAATGGGCATTCAGGCGATTGAGTTGCACGCGGCCCATGGCTACTTGCTGCACCAGTTCCTGTCGCCCCTGTCCAACCAGCGCAGCGATGCCTATGGGGGTAACTTTGACAACCGCATCCGCTTCCCGCTGGAAGTGTTCACCGCTGTGCGCGAGGTGTTTGGCGGTGCCTTGGGCATGCGCATCTCGGCCACCGACTGGGTCGAAGGTGGCTGGACGGTAGAAGAAACCGGCGAACTGGCCAGCCTGCTCAGGCAAGCCGGTGCGCAGTTTGTGCACATCTCGTCGGGTGGCGTGTCACCTTTGCAAAAAATCGTCATAGGCCCTGAATACCAAGTGCATCTGGCCCGTGCGGTCAAAAAAGCGTCGGGCCTGACCACGTTCGCTGTGGGCCTGATCACCGAACCGGCGCAGGCCGAAGCGGTGCTGCAACGCGGCGATGCCGATCTGGTGGCGCTGGGTCGGGCGTTTCTTTACCAGCCCCGTTGGGGCTGGCAAGCGGCTGCGGCCCTGGGTGGTCGGGTGCAAGCGCACCCTCCTTACTGGCGCAGCCTGCCGCGTGAAGCCAGCGGAATTTTTGGCGACGCCCCCATCGGCATGCGCTGAAGCGCCAGACTCGCCCAACCGCTCAGGCCAGATCGCCAGCCAAACTGGCCAAGGTAGGGGCCAGGATCTCAGTCTGAGCAGGGCAGTGCGTGTGGTCGCACCCCAGCTTCACACCTGCACCTGCCTTGATCGCCGCGCACATGGCGGGTGTCAGTTGAAAGCGCACAAAATGCACGGCCGAGGTCTTTTGCGAGGTCTCGCGGGCCATGTCTTCGTCAGCCAGCGCATGCACACGGGGCTGCCCCTCCACCTCGACAAACAAATGGTTTTGTACCCCGACCAGTCGCGCCAGCTCACGCTGACGCTGCTGGGCATCGGGAAACTCCAGCAACAAAGTGGCTTTCCAGTTGTCACCGTCCGGCATCAAGGGCGCATAAGCCTGCACTTCTTGCCAGATGCCCGTCTGGTCAAAGATTTTTTCAATCCGCAGCATTTCCTGGATTTGGTAGCGAACGGTCAACTCGCTTTCAAACTGCACATGCAGGTGTTCGCCCAAAAACAGGCTGCGCAACCTGCGGTGGGCGAGCACCTCGCCCTGGTGGGTTTTGCGCCATGTGTCATAAGCCTCCAGAGACATCAGGCTGTCGGGGGTGATGTGGCCAGTCAGTTGCATGGGCAGCGCGTCAGTCTTGCAGGGCGTCCAGCGCTTTTTGATAGCGACTGGAATGGGAGCGTTCGGCTTTGGCCAGCGTCTCGAACCAGTCGGCAATGTCGTCAAAGCCTTCATCGCGGGCAATTTTGGCCATGCCGGGGTACATGTCGGTGTATTCGTGCACCTCACCGGCCATGGCCGCCTGCAAATTCTGGCGGGTGGTGCCAATCGGCAAACCGGTCACGGGGTCGCCCGATTGCTCCATGAACTCCATGTGCCCGTGGGCATGACCGGTTTCACCCTCGGCGGTGGAGCGGAACAAGGCGGCAATTTCCATTTGCCCTTCCACATCGGCGCGGTTGGCAAAGTACAAATACCGGCGGTTGGCTTGTGCCTCGCAGGCAAACGCGTCTTTCAGGCATTGCTCGGTCTGAGAACCTTTGAGTGTGGCCATGGGGTGCATTTCCTCTGAATGGATCACGCCTGGCCACCACCATCGGCAACCGGGCATCCCCGAGGTTAACGGCAAACCGCCCTCCAAACGCGCCCCCTGCCCATGTCCCGTCGCCAACGCCTCGATTTACCCCGACTGAACCGACCGCTGACAGGCGGCGCCAAGGTCTGACTCGTTAAAATCAGGATATTCCGACGCTTGAGTCCCCGACGGCACCCTAAGGTGCCGTTCCTCTCTTCTAAAGACCCCCCGCCATGAGCAACGCGCCCGCCACCCCCGTCCATCAGCCCGGCCTTGAAAGCCTGTCCAAATCGTTCGAGCCTGCCGCCCTCGAAGCCCATTGGGGGCCCGAGTGGGAAAAGCGTGGCTACGGTGTAGCCGGCTTCCGGGGCACAGGCCAGGCCAAAGACGGCCAGCCGGCCTTTGCCATCCAGCTGCCCCCGCCCAATGTGACGGGCACGCTGCACATGGGCCATGCCTTCAACCAGACCATCATGGACAGCTTCACGCGCTACCACCGCATGATGGGCTTCAACACCGCCTGGATTCCGGGCACCGACCACGCCGGCATCGCCACGCAGATCGTGGTCGAGCGCCAGCTGCAGGCCCAGGGTATCAGCCGCCACGACATGGGCCCGACGCCCGCTGAGGCCCGCAAGCACTTCGTCGCCAAGGTTTGGGAGTGGAAAGAGCAGTCGGGCAACACCATCACCAGCCAAATGCGCCGCATGGGCGACAGCGTGGACTGGAGCCGCGAATACTTCACGATGGACCCCAAGCTGTCCAAAACCGTGACCGAAACCTTTGTGCAGCTGTACGAGCAAGGCCTGATCTATCGTGGCAAGCGCCTGGTGAGCTGGGACCCGGTGCTGATGAGCGCCGTGTCTGACCTAGAAGTCGAGAGCGAAGAAGAAGACGGCTCAATGTGGCACATCCGCTATGACCTGGCCGATGGCTCGGGTTCGCTCACGGTGGCCACCACCCGGCCTGAGACCCTGCTGGGCGACGTGGCCGTGATGGTGCACCCCGAAGATGAACGCTACAAGCATTTGATTGGCCAACAGGTGAACCTGCCGCTGTGTAACCGCACCATCCCCGTGATCGCCGACGAGTATGTGGACAAGGATTTCGGCACCGGCGTGGTCAAGGTCACGCCCGCGCACGACACCAACGACTACGCGGTGGGCCTGCGTCATCAATTGCCCCAGATCTGTGTGTTGAACTTCGACGCTACCGTCAACAACAACGCACCCGAGAAGTACCGCGGTCTGGACCGCTTCGTGGCCCGCAAGGCTGTGGTGGCCGACCTCGAAGCCGCCGGCCAACTGGTCGAAGTCAAAAAACACAAGCTGATGGTGCCGCGTTGCGCCCGCACCGGCCAGGTGATCGAACCCATGCTGACCGACCAGTGGTTCGTCGCCATGAACCAGGTCGGCAAGGGCGATGCCAGCGGCAAGAGCATTGCGCAAAAAGCCATTGACGCCGTGCAATCGGGCCAGGTGAGCTTTGTGCCCGAGAACTGGGTCAACACCTACAACCAGTGGATGAACAACATCCAGGACTGGTGCATCAGCCGCCAGCTGTGGTGGGGCCACCAGATTCCCGCTTGGTACGATGAAGATGGCAATGTGTACGTGGCCCGCAACGAAGCCGATGCCCAGGCACAAGCCCCCGGCAAGACGCTCAAGCGTGATGATGACGTTCTGGACACTTGGTACTCCAGCGCACTGGTGCCATTCAGCACGATGGGCTGGCCCGCCCAGACGGTCGAACAAGACCTGTTCCTGCCCAGCTCGGTGCTCGTCACCGGCTACGACATCATCTTCTTCTGGGTCGCCCGGATGATCATGATGACGAAACACT
>JACCEE010446748.1_pt1 | contig 10771 bp, 7 predicted proteins | sample 7449931 | NCBI WGS metagenome assembly JACCEE01 (sample SAMN15323457, study PRJNA562643) | freshwater metagenome | isolation source: river surface water | place: USA:Blue River Watershed | collected 2017-08-19 | reverse complement strand
GGGTTTCCTCGGTCAAACTGAGCAAAAAATCCGCCCCCGCCTTGCCGCCCCGCAGCAAATCCGCCGCTTGCAGCGAATCAAGACTGACCAAAAAACCGGCTTGTTTTAACGCACCAATTACGGCTTCCATTTGTGGAAACGGTGTATCGGGCAAGCAGCCAATGTCAATCACATCCGCGCCTTGGCTTTTGTAATAGTGCGCCCGCTGTAGCACTTGTTCGATGCTCACCAGCGGTGCATCGGTAATTTCGGCAAAAATTTTGACTTTATATTGAGTTAAGTCGTGTTTGTGGGCTTGTTTACCAAAAAAGCGGGGCAAATCTTTCAATTCTTCAGGGCCTCGCTCAACAGGCAAACCTAAATCAGCAGATAAAGCCTCTAAATCGCCGCGACACCGCCCCGGCACAATAATTCTGTCCGCACCGAGCGTGTCGGTTAAGCGGCGTTTAATCATGTCGGCAGTCATTAAACCGGCAACTTTAATGCCTAATTGATGGACTTTGTATTGAAAATTCGGACTATTGGGTTGGTTAAACAGGCTTTCTAAAATTTGGCGTAATTGTTTTTCTGCCAGTCTGCCGGTTAAAAATAAAATTTTTTCAGTCATTATAATTAAAGTGAGTAGGTTTATTGATTAAGGTGAGGGCAGAGAAATCGTGCAAGAATGAAATCGCCTCCACAGTGAAAAATTTATTCTCATTTAGCTTGCACTTTCATGGTTTTAACTGCGTTTTTAAGGTAAAGTATTGTATAATCAAAAGTTAAATCTTTTCTCTCGCAAATGCGACTTCTTTTTTTTTCAGCAGGTAACTAAATGTCCGATAGTGTTTCTCCATTACCCTCTTTCCGTGACTTAGCACTGATTGATCCGGTGCTTAAAGCTCTGGACGATATAGGTTATGAGACACCCTCCCCTATTCAAGCAAAAATTATCCCTTTCGTACTCGCAGGCAAGGATGTATTAGGTCAAGCGCAAACGGGCACCGGAAAAACGGCTGCGTTTGCATTACCTCTGCTATCCCGCATAGACCTTAAAGTAAAAGACCCTCAAGTTTTAGTGTTAGCTCCAACCCGTGAATTAGCCATCCAAGTTGCGGAGGCTTTTCAAGGCTACGCCGCGCGTTTAAAAGGCTTTCACGTTCTGCCTATCTATGGTGGACAAGATTATAATATTCAACTTAAGCAATTAGCCCGCGGTGTGCATGTGGTGGTTGGTACACCGGGCAGAGTGATGGATCATATGCGGCGTGGCACGTTAAAACTCGATGCGTTGCAATGTCTGGTGCTGGACGAAGCCGATGAAATGTTGCGCATGGGGTTTATTGATGATGTGGAGTGGATTTTAGAACAAACCCCTGCAAAACGGCAGATTGCGTTATTTTCGGCGACTATGCCGAGTGTGATTCGTAAAATTGCGCAAAAGCACTTAAATAATCCTGAAGAAGTTACCATTAAAGTTAAAACCACTGAAACCCCCACGATTCGGCAGCGGTTTTGGTTTGTCAGCGGTCTGCATAAGTTGGATGCGCTGACGCGGATTTTGGAAGCCGAAACGTTTGACGGCATGATTATTTTCGTCAAAACTAAAACTGCAACGATTGAGCTGGCAGAAAAATTAGAAGCACGCGGTTATAGTGCCGCAGCAATTAACGGTGATTTATCACAGGCGTTGCGTGAAAGAACAATTGAACATTTGAAAAATGGCAAAATTGATATTTTAATCGCTACCGACGTTGCTGCGCGTGGTTTGGATGTAGACCGGATCAGTCATGTTATTAACTACGATATTCCTTATGATACAGAAAGTTATATTCACCGCATCGGCAGAACCGGACGCGCGGGCAGAAGTGGCGAAGCTATTTTGTTTGTATCGCCCAGAGAGCGTCGTTTACTGAGCAATATTGAAATTGCCACTAAACGCAAAGTTGAAGAAATGCAGTTGCCTTCAACAGAACTGATTAACAATAATCGGATTAGCCGTTTTAAACAGCGCATTACCGATACTTTGGCGGCTGAGGGTTTGAGCTTTTACAGTCAGTTAATCGAACAATACGAGCAAGAACATAATATTCCTGCGATTGAGATTGCCGCTGCGTTAGCCAAATTATTGCAAGGCGATATTCCATTATTATTAAAACATCCACCGAAAGTGGCGCACCCTGAACGCAGTGAGCGTAACGAACGCGATACACGCAGCGAAAGACCGCGTCGTGAACGCCATGAAAGAAATACTGACAGTGTGCCGAGAGAACGTAGCAGCCGGATAAAAAATACCAGCAATATTGAAATGGAGTTGTTTCGCATTGAAGTCGGTCACAGCCATGGCGTAAAACCGGGTAATATTGTTGGAGCCATTGCTAACGAAAGCGGGATTGATGGCGATCATATCGCACGAATTAAAATCGAAGAAGAGTACAGCACCGTAGAATTACCTGCCGGTATGCCGAAGGATTTATTGCAGACCTTGAAAAAAGTGCGTGTCGCTGGGCAAGCATTGAATATTTCCAAAGTCAGTGATGTTGTAAAAGTCAAAGACAAAAGCAAAAAACGCATAAGATCGGTGTCTAAAAAAGCAAAACCTGTCACGGCTGAATGAAATATAAAGTGTCCCCCTTTTTTACAGGGGGATTTAATGAAAAAGCGGGTTAGTTTTCTACCAGCGGGTTTAATTTGTTATGGCGTAGTGACGAGTAAAATGATAGACCAATAAATGCTGCGCCAATCAAACCTGTGAACACTTCTGAAATATGGATTGACATGCTACATAACATAATGACCGCTAATGCGCCAATTGCATAATGGGCACCATGTTCTAAAAAGATATACATATCTAAAGTGCCTTGTTTGACTAAAAAGACAGTCAAGCTTCTGACAAACATTGCGCCGATGCCTAAGCCTAGCATGATAATCACTACGTCTTTGGTAATCGCAAAGGCACCGATAACGCCGTCAAACGAGAACGACGCATCTAAAATTTCTAAATAAATAAAACTCATTAAACCGGCTTTTTGTACGCCTTTTACCGCCATTTCGCCTTGTTCTTCGTTTTCAAATAAGGCCGATAAACTGCCAACAATGACATAAAGCACAATGCCGACCACACCGGCAATCACTGCGCTGGCTTTATCTTCGCTACTGCTTAAGTAAGATTGAGCAACTAATAACGAGCTTAACGTGACTACGATTTCAATGGATTCTAACTTGCCAAGTAACACCAGTTTTTCTTCTAAAATTTTAATCCAGTGTAAATCTTTTCCTTCATCCAAGATAAAATCTAAAAATACCATCAGCAAAAATGTACCACCGAACGCGGAAATTAAAATATGCGAGTCGGTTAAATGTTTGGCATACTGTTGAGGATGCGCGATTGCCATCACGGCAACATCCCACATACCTAGTTTAGTAGCCACTGCAACAATGGCTAAAGGGAAAACTAAACGCATTCCAAACACGGCAATCATAATCCCCCAAGTTAAAAAATAATGTTGCCATTTTTCTTCCATGTTTTTTAACACGGCGGCGTTCACAATAGCATTGTCAAACGATAGGCTAACTTCCATAATCCCCAAAATAACCGCTATAAAAACGGCTGAGAATGAGCCGATAATAATGCCATCACCGGTCACGCCGCCCCAGATTAGCGCGATAGCTAAACAGACCGCAGTGACTTGAAAAGAAAGTTTAAAATGTTCCACAGTAACGCTCCTAAAATTAAGTGATAATAAGACTGCTATTTGTACCACGCTTTGCGGATTAAATTCACATAAAAATTTAAAAAAATCCGCACTGATTGCGGTAGTTTTGTAAAGATTTTAGCTCTAAAAACCACGAATAACTCACAGAATAAAGAAATTTTATCGGTAAGCTTTGGATGTCCATTTTAGAAAGAATTATAATTACATTGCCTAAATTTTTAGGTTTGCGCAATTGAATGGCGGTAGGAAAGAGATGAAAGCGAGATTCATTATTCAAGTGCGTTTTTGAAGTAAGGAGAGGGAAAATGAGAACAAAACATATCATTCCTGCCATTGGGTTAGCAATGTGTGTGATGGGGGGAGATGCTTTTGCAGCTCCTGTTCCTTTTAATATGGGTTCAAATTACGGTGCTCCAGTAACTATTGCGTTAAAAAATGACGCTGGAAAGTCTGCCTTAGCCGGTGGTGTTGCATCAGAGTATGGTGCAGGCGGCAATTTTGGTAGTTTTGCAGGTCGTTATGGCGAGAGCAAAGGCGCAACTCTGGATGGTTTGAAACTGTCTTTTGTCTATTGTATTGATATTGTTGCTAATATTAATCTGAATACTAAGTATACTGCTGATGTGACATTTAACGGTAGAATCTCTGATAGAGGGCTTTTGCCAAATGCCGGCAAAATTGCTTGGTTGGTTTCTACTCAAGCTAAAACAGCCAATACTTTAGATAAACAAACAGGTCTTCAATCTGCAATTTGGTATCAACTCTATGGAGCTAAGTTTTCATTAATTAACCCACCTAAAGCGGTGAGCGATGCGTATAAATATTATCTGACTGTGTTGGGTAACAATGAAGCAAGACTTAATAGCGTTGCGTGGATTAATGTTGGAAAAGGCGCGCAAGATCAAGTCGCTATGTTTGCAGACCCTAATAACAAATATAAAGGACAAATGATGGCAACTCCAATACCATCTGCTGTTTGGTTGTTTGGTTCTGCAATGGCGGGTTTAATTGGGTTAGGCAAACGTAAACCTCAAAAAACTGCACTGACTATGTAGTACGCTTGCGATAGGTTACAGCGTCGTCAGCTTTAAAAGAAACCGCCTTTCGGGGCGGTTTTTTTGTTTTACAAACTAAATCCTTAGAATGTTGTGTTAAAATAAAAAATCCTTATAAAAATCAATCTCATAAAACTATGCGCGTTCTGCACGTTTATCGTACTTTTTTCCCTGACACGCAAGGCGGTTTAGAAGAAGTCATTCGTCAAATCTGTAAAAATACCCAACCACTGGGCGTAGAAAGCCGGGTTTTTTGCTTAAGCCATCATCCTGAACCTGCGTTAGTTGAATACGATGGTATTAGCGTGTATCGCGCGAAATGTAGCTTAGCAATTGCCTCTTGTGATATTTCTTTGTTTGCATTGACAATGTTTAAAGAATTAGTGCAATGGGCGGACTTAGTACATTATCAGTTCCCATGGCCGTTTGCCGATGTGCTACATTTACTTGCCGGAGTCAAAAAACCAACCGTATTAACCTATCAATCCGATATTGTGCGGCAACAGGGATTATTAAAACTGTATCGTCCGCTAAAACGTCAATTTTTGCAGCAGATGAGCGCGATTGTTGCGACCTCGCCTAATTATGTTGCCACCAGCTCTGTGTTACAGCAGTATGCGGAAAAAGTGACTGTCATTCCGATTGGCGTAGACGATGCAAGTTATCCCTCTGTCAGCCACACACAACTAGACGCAATGCGGGCGCGAGTCGGTGAAAACTTTTTCTTATTTATCGGTGTGTTACGCTATTACAAAGGTTTGCATATTTTGCTGGAGGCGGTAAAAAACAGCACGTTACCGGTGGTGATTGGTGGACGGGGCGCAGAAGAATCCGCTTTAAAAGCGCAGGCACAACGTTTAGGGTTAACCAATGTACAGTTTTTAGGTTATGTCAGTAACGAAGAAAAAGTTGCTTTACTAACATTATCTTTAGGCGTGGTTTTTCCATCACATCTGCGTTCCGAAGCGTTTGGGGTGAGTTTATTGGAAGGGGCGATGTACGGTAAGCCGATGATTTGCTGTGAAATTGGCACCGGAACCAGTTTTGTAAATATTGATGGCGAAACTGGCTTAGTGGTTGCGCCGCAAGACCCGGCAACACTGCGGGTAGCGATGGAAAAAATATATCATAATCCTCAACTTGCGGCACAATTTGGCACAGCCGCACGTTTGCGTTATGAACAGATTTTCACCGGTCATAAAATGGGCGCAGACTATGCAGCATTGTATCAACAACTGTTACTTTAGGTGCGCTGTTGTAATTCTTCCATGCACAACATTAAAGCCTGATCCCACTCGGGTAAGTTTAAGGCAAATCGTTCACATACCGCTTCAGTTGCAATCCGCGAATTTAACGGACGTTTAGCAGGTGTTGGATATTGCGCCGTCGTGATTTTATCTAAATACTTAATTTTAAATGCCAAATGGGTTAAATTTTTTTGCGCTAATTGTAAAATTGTATGCGCAAAACCATGCCAAGTTGTCGAACCGCTGCAAGTTAGGTGATAAATACCTGAATAAAAACGGTTTTGTGAGCGTTCTATTAATGCTTGCTTTAGGATATGTGCGGTCGCTTGCGCAATCAATCGCGACCAAGTGGGGCTGCCGTATTGATCGCCGACAATGGCTAACGTTTCGCGCTCTTGCATTAAGCGCAACATGGTCAGCAGAAAATTATTCCCACGGCTGCCATATACCCACGAGGTGCGTAACACCAAATAATCCCCCCCTAGTGCTTGGATGGCTTGTTCGCCGGCTAATTTACTGACACCGTAATAGTTGAGCGGCGCGGGGGTATCCGTTTCTAAATAAGGCTGTGGATTCGTGCCGTCAAAAACATAGTCAGTGGAATAGTGTATAAGCAAGGCGTGATGTTTTTTTGCCTCTTCAGCTAATACTTGCGCGGCAACGCCATTGACTTGCATCGCTAAGGTGGATTCGGTTTCTGCTTTATCTACCGCCGTATAAGCTGCCGCATTCACAATCACATCCGGTTTTATTCGCGCAATAGTTTGAGCAATCGCCAGCGGCTCAGCAAGATTCATGCTTTCGCGGTCTACGGCAAACACTTGTCCTAGCGACATTAAAGTGCGTTGCAATTCCCAGCCGACTTGCCCACGTTTGCCGGTGACTAAAATTTTTACAGGAGTGGTGTTCATAGTAACGTCTCTATTTATGATGAGGGATAAAATTGTGATACGTGCGTAGATTAACGCACCGCCGCTAATACTTCCACCTCAATACTGGCGGTTTTGCCCATTTCATCACTGACCGCAATTTGATAATGACCGCTTTGCTTAAACTGATGTTTTAAATCTTTTGTCGGGTCAACTTTATACAACAACTGCCCATTAATAAACCAATACACCGCCCCTTGTGCGCCGCTGGTTTGCAAAGGCACGACAGGCAAGTTTTTTGCCGCCCCCGGTGAGCGCAATTGCGCCTTGTCCTCCAAGCCTTCAATTTTTAACACCCCTTGCTGAAATTGCGGCGGATGATGACAACTGCCATCATAATCCCCTATTTGCTGTTGCCGATGCTGTGTGGCAGGTATCCAAGGCTCGACAGCCAACGGCCACAAAGCAATGGTTTTATAAGCGGTTTTTTCCACCGTACAGGCAGCATCAATTAAACGGCCGGTTTGTGCGTTAATCAACAGCGTCACAGGATTTTCTTCCCACACCGCATTGTCACCACTTGCCAACGTTTTCGGTACAGTGTGATTCAACAACCACGCTTTCTTTTTTTCATGGCACAAATGCGGCGGTGTTTCGCTCAATAAACCACCCAATGGCCAACAAATTTGCTGCTCTGTCACACTGGCAGGCTGTTTTTGCGGGGTTTGTTTTTGTTGATAGTGATACGCCAGTCGCTCGGCAATTTCAAATAATAACGGCGAGGCGGTCAGTGCGCCATAATGTCCGGGGGTCGGTGTGCCATCCGGTCGACCTATCCATACGCCGATAGTAAAATCATCCGTGACACCGATACTCCAAAAATCACGATAGCCGTAGCTGGTTCCGGTTTTCCATGCCAAGCCACGCGATTGATGGTCATCGCGTTTTAAGATAGTGCGAATAATCCACGCTGCGCCGGGAGAAAATAAATAGCGTTGCTGCTTTGGGCTGTCTTTAAAAAAACGCACTTTTCCGGCAATCCCATGATTAGCGAGTGCAGAATACGTTCCCACCAAGGTTTCTAAATTTGTTCCCACCCCGCCTAAAATCACCGATAAATTGGGTTTAGCCCCTTGCGCAAATTGCAAAATAAGCCCCGCATTTTTCAGGCGGTTGACGAATTTTTCTGCCCCTAAATAATACAATACTTGAATCGCCGGTACATTTAAGGAGCTTTTCAGCGCGTTGCTCACACTCACCGGGCCGATAAAACCGCGATCAAAATCGTGCGGACGATAGCCTTCAAACGAGGCCGGAGCATCAATCAACAACGATTGTGAATGTATCAGCCCTTCGTCTAACGCCAACCCGTATAAAAAAGGTTTTAACGTTGAGCCGGGCGAGCGCAGCGCGGTAATCATGTCGATGTGAGCAAAGCGAGTATTATCGGCAAAATCAGCCGAACCAATATAGGCTTTCACGGATAAGTCCTGATTTTTTACCACCAACACCGCCGCTGAGGTTTGCGCGGGCAGCCGTTTCATATAGTTTTTCACCAAATCTTCCAGACTTTGTTGCATGGCAAAATCCAGCGTGGTTTTTAGCGGCATGTCACTTTGCATTGATTGCTTAAATCGCTGTGCTAATAAAGGGGCAATCACCGGCTGGCTGGTGCGTTGTGCGAATACATTTTCAATCAGCGCGTCGTTGGCGGCGGTGGTTGACCAAATTTTTTCGCTCGCTAAACGGCGAATCACTTTATCCCGCGCCATTTTTGCCCGTTCAGGATGACGGTCAGGGCGCGTGCGACTGGGAGCTTGTGGCAATACAGCCAATAACGCGGCTTCGGCAACACTGAGTTCGTGAGCGGATTTGCCTAAATACACATAACTTGCCGCCTGTACACCTTCTAATGTACCGCCAAACGGCGCGTGATTGACATAATATTGCAGAATGTCGCGTTTGCTGTAATGCCATTCCAATTGCAAGGCGCGACACACTTGAGCGAGTTTGCCGAAGATGCCTTTTGATTGTGGAATAATCAGGCGGGCAACTTGCATGGTCAGGGTTGAGCCACCCGAAATCACCCGCTGATGCGTTACATTTTGCAACAGGGCACGGCTTAATGCCAACGGGTTTACCCCCGGATGTTGCCAAAACCAGCGATCTTCGTAATTGACTAACGCTTGCAGATAAAGTGGAGAAACTTCTTTTAAATCAATTGGATAACGCCAAATGCCTTTTTTGTCCGCAAAGGCGCGTAGCGGTGTTCCATCAGCGGCAACAATGATTTGCGCATAGTGTTGGGTTGGATTATTTAAGGAAATCGGCAATAACCTATCCAGCGTCCATAGACTCACCAGCAGGGTTGTCATTGCTAAGAACGTTTTTTTCCAGCGCGATGGCGGTAAAATCAGTCGTTTTGTTAACCGCCGGAACACGCAAGCGTTCCTCGACTTAATTGGTCAGCACATTTTAATAGTGTAGGCATTCTAAAATGACCGTGCATTTGCGCGATGTTGTGCTTAGCTGTGGCTAACTCCATGCCAACTGACGAAATGTATAAAGGCTTTGTGCTGGAGCCGCGATACAGTGCGGCATGTTGCGGAGTATCTTTGAAACAGGTTTTCGCCACGCCGATAACAGGAATGGTCGCTGCTAAACTGTGCCACAAGTGCATTCCTAACCCTGCTCGATTCTGTTCGAGCGATACATAGCCATCAACTACAATACAGCAAAGGGATTCTTCAAGAATTTCAATCAGTTGTAAAATACACGGTAATTCGCGTTTATAAAAACAGCCGGATTCATAAGCCGCGACATTTTGCACCGGCACTGTGACCAAGCGTTCATACACCGCGCTCTCCCATTGCTTAAACAGAACGCCTGCCACCAGTGCATGGGGTTCGCTATACGAGACATCAACGGCAAGTATCATATAAAAATTTGGTTATGGATGAGCATAGGGTTCCGCGATGGTATGTTACAGTGTCGGAAGCGTTTTTATTTGTGGGCTTTACGAATTTTAATAACAAGATAAAGCGGATACATGATTTCTTCTCTATCCACATTATCGGGCAATTCATTCATAATGCGTAAGGCTTTTTGTTTAATGGCTAGCATGATTTTCATCTTGATTATCAAGCTGTTGCACGGTGTTGGTTAAAATGGCGTTGTCGCCGAAGTTAATATTGGCGTTGCTGGCTGTGCCATCGAAAGATTGATGGCGGCTGTTGTCGATAGTTTCAGCGGTAACAACTGAGCCGTGAACGGTGCTGTCAGTGACGTTAGTAATAATTTTATCGCCCATAATTGTATCGCCTGTTTTAAGTTCTTGAATTTTATTTAATAAATCATCACGCTGTTCTTTCAATTGCTCTTTCAACGCTTCAATTTTACCGATTTGAATATGCTTTTCAGCCATCAAGCCCTGAATTTTCGCCTCATAATCTTGTTTTAAAACATTCACTTCGTGATACAACACGCCTCTATCTTCGGTTTTCGGAACAGTCACTTTCACCACGATAAAACCGTCTTTTTCCTCAATCGCCTGCACACGGATGTCAGCATTGCCGCTTTCCACGCGCACTTGTTCCACCGACAGCTTAATCGCCGCCAGTTCCATTTCGTTATGGGCAATAAAGTCGATGGTATTGGCAATTTTTTGAAAGATGCGGGTAAATTCGCCGGGGCTGTATTCTTCACCTTCCGGTGGCATTCGTTTTTTCACGCCGTTTTCCAGATAGTAATAATAGCGGCAGTCGATGTCGTCCAGGCGCGTTTCGGTGTCGATATTCCAGCCTTCAAGGGTTGCGCCGGTCAGTTGGGTATGGCTTAAATTTGCGCCGGAGAGATTGGCATGGCTGAAATCGAAGTTTTGTAAATTGAGGTGGGAAAAATCCAAG
>JACCEE011277876.1_pt1 | contig 10772 bp, 10 predicted proteins | sample 7449931 | NCBI WGS metagenome assembly JACCEE01 (sample SAMN15323457, study PRJNA562643) | freshwater metagenome | isolation source: river surface water | place: USA:Blue River Watershed | collected 2017-08-19 | reverse complement strand
CCGGTATCTATTTCGGGGTGATAGGTGGCAGTTTGTGGCACACCAAATAAAGCGTCTATCTCCGGCAAATAGGCCGCTAACGCGCCGCAATCACGCAATACTTGGAGAAAAATATCAGGACGCGGCTCCATGAGCGCGCGCGCTATTTCTTTCCAGACGCGCTCAGGTGTGAGTTCGCTCAACTCACCAGATTCGACCAGCTCGCGCATTAATTGCATCGTTTCAGGCGCTACCGTGAACCCCAACGGCGCATAACGTGCGGCAAAACGTGCCACCCGCCAGACACGCAACGGGTCTTCGGCGAACGCGGGCGAAAGGTGCCGCAACAGGCGCGCGGCTAAATCACGCTGCCCACCATACGGGTCGATGAGCTGGCCGTCGGCGTCTTCGGCAATCGCGTTAATGGTCAAATCGCGTCGAATTAAATCGTCTTCCAAGGTCACGGCGGGGTGCGCGCCAAACACAAAACCGCCGTCACCGTGCCCACCTTTTCGCTCCGTGCGCGCCAAGGCGTACTCTTCGCCAGTGCGTGGATGCAAAAACACCGGAAAATCTGCCCCCACCGGGCGAAAACCTTGGGCTAATAATGCCTCTGCGTCCGCCCCGACCACGACCCAATCGGTTTCCGTGACGGAACGCCCCAGCAAGCGGTCGCGTACCGCTCCACCGACTTTGTAAACGCGCACGGTTAATCGTCGAGGGCGGCGCGCGCCACATCAGCGGGATAGCTGACACGCCACAGCTCAAAACCACCGTCCAAGCTGTACACCTCGCTAAAGCCTTGATGTACCAAGTAATTTGCGGCGCTCTGGCTCGAATTGCCGTGATAACAAACCACCAGCAGCGGCGCATCAAAATCCGCACGGGCGATGAAATCCGCCAGCGAATGATTATCTAAATGCTGAGAACCGCTGATATGCCCATTGGCAAAACTGTGCGGGTCACGGATATCCACCACCACCGCGCCTTGTTCGCGCAGTTGTTGAGCGGTGGCCGGGTCAATGCGTTTGAAGTCGCTCATGCGTAATCCTTCTTGCAATAGCAGGTGTGGCGAATACCACGGTCAATGTCCAATAGTGTCATCGCACCGCCCCAAACGCAGCCGGAATCCAGCGCAACCACCCCCGGCTCTGAGCATTGCCCTTGCAACGCCGCCCAGTGACCAAAAATGATTTTCTGCCCGCGCATTTTGCGTTCAGGGTGGCTAAACCAAGGCGCGTAGCCTTTCGGCGCGCTGCCTAAACCTTCTTTACTTTTGAACTCTAAACGCCCATCAGCGGTACAAAAACGCATACGGGTGAAATAGTTAGTGATAACACGCAGGCGAGTAATCCCGTGCAAATCGCTGTCCCATTTGTTCGGCTCGTTGCCATACATCCCATCAAGGAAGAACGGCAAACGGCTGTCATCGCGCAGCACTTCTTCCACTTCTGCGGCGCGTTTTAGGGCTTTTTTGAGCGTCCACTGCGGCGGAATACCGGCATGAACCATTGTGAGTTGCCGCTCGGCGTCATGGTGAATTAACGGCTGACAGCGCAGCCAATCCAGCAATTCCGCACAATCGGGCGCGTCGAGGATTTCGCGCAACGTGTCGCCTTTTTTCAAGCATTCGACGTTGTGCGCCACCGCCAACAGGTGCAAATCGTGGTTGCCCAATACCGCCGTAACGGCATCACGCATCGCGTATAGAAAGCGCAATGTTTCCAGCGACTGCGGCCCCCGATTGACCAAATCCCCCACTAACCACAAACGGTCTTGCGTGGGGTCAAACGAAACTTGTTCCAACAAACAACGTAACGGGTTCAAACATCCTTGCACATCACCCACGGCATACACTGCCATCAGTGCAGGGCTCCGGGCTTCGCTAAACGAAAGGGTTTGATAATGGCGTCGAACGGGTGGCCATCGTCGGCAATCATCTGAAAACTACCGTGCATACTGCCGACGGGCGTCGGTAACACGCAGCCGCTGGTGTAGGTGTGTGATGCGCCGGGTGCTAATACAGGCTGCTCCCCAACCACCCCTTGCCCGCGCACTTCCTGAACCTTCACATCCCCATCAGTAATTACCCAATGGCGGCTCATCAGTTGCGCCGTTACGTCCCCCGCGTTGTGCAGGGTCACGGTGTAAGAAAACGCATAACGCTCAAGCTCAGGCTGCGAGTGCTCCGGCACATAGCGCGGCTCGACGGTAACGTCAATGTGATAACGTGGGTCGGCTGTAGTCATGGCGAAATCTTCAAACAAAAAAAATGAAAGTTAAGACGCGGCCACAGAAACTGCCGCCAGTTGGTCAGCTAAACGCACAAAAGCGGCTACATCGAGCTGTTCAGGACGCAAACTGCCGTCCACCCCTGCCGCCGCAATATCTTCCGACGACAGTAGATTTTTCAAGGTGTTACGCAGTGTTTTACGGCGCTGATTAAAGGCTTCACGGACGATTCGTTCTAGCAAACGATGGTCACGCGCGGGATGTGGCAGTGTGCGATGCGGCACCAAGCGCACAATCGCGGAATCCACTTTAGGCGGCGGATTGAAGGCACCCGGCCCCACAGTAAACAAATGCTCCACGCTGCAAAAATACTGCACCATGATGGACAAACGCCCCCAGTCACCGCTGCCGGGCTGGGCGGCTAACCGCTCAACCACTTCTTTTTGCAGCATAAAGTGCATGTCTTCAATAACGGACGCATGTTCTAACAGGTGAAAAATCAGCGGCGTCGAAATGTTGTAGGGCAAATTTCCCACCACACGCAGCCGCTCACCGTTGGCCAATGACGCGAAATCAAATTTCATCGCATCGCCTTGGTGCAACGTGAATTGCGGATTAAGCCCAAAACGCAGACGCAGCAACGGCACTAAATCTTGGTCAAGCTCGATGACATCTAATTGAGCTCCGCTATCAACCAAACCTTCCGTGAGTGCGCCTTGGCCGGGGCCAATTTCCACCAAACGCTGACCGGGGCGCGCATGAATAGAACGCAAAATGCGATAGATAACCCCCGCATCGTGCAAGAAATTCTGTCCAAAACGCTTACGGGCTCGGTGTTGGTAGAGTTCACTCATGGAAACAGCTCCGCGCGCCGGGCATCAACGCCCGGGCGATAAGAAAGGCGGCACACAGCCAAAACGATTAATTTGACGCAGAAACGGAGGCCGTCATTTGCCACGCGGTTTCCAACGCAACGCGAAGACTGCCGGTATCGACACGTCCGGTACCGGCTAAATCCAGCGCCGTGCCGTGGTCAACGGAGGTGCGGACAATCGGTAAACCCAAGGTCACATTCACCGCCGCGCCAAAGCCTTTGTATTTCAGCACTGGCAACCCTTGGTCGTGGTACATCGACAGCACCGCGTCGCAATGTTCAAGGTATTTGGGCGTGAATAAGGTGTCAGCGGGCAAGGGGCCAATCAGATTTAAGCCTTCATCACGCAACTGCTGTAACGCCGGTTCGATGATGTCCAGCTCTTCGCGCCCTAAATGGCCACTTTCACCAGCGTGCGGATTCAAGCCACACACCAAAATGCGCGGTTGCGCCAGACCGAATTTGTCACGCAAATCGGTGTGCAGAATGCGCGCCACACGACACAGGCGCTCGTGGGTAATGGCGTCCGCAACATCGCGCAGCGGCAAATGCGTCGTGACCAGCGCCACCCGCAAACCGCGCGTGGCCAACATCATCACAACTTGCTCGGTGTGCGTTAATTCAGCCAGAAATTCGGTATGGCCTGAAAACGGAATGCCCGCTTCATTGATGATGCCCTTGTGTAGCGGCGCGGTAATCATTCCGGCAAAGGTGCCGTCCATGCAGCCACGTCCGGCGCGCAACAGGGTTTCCAGCACATAAGGCGCGTTCTGTGCGTCCAACTGACCGGCCACCACCGGCGCGGCCAGCGGCGTGTCCCACACATACAGGCTACCGGCGGGCGCAGGCGCGCTAGGCCATTGCGTAGGCGCAACGCTAACCAGTTGAATAGCAAGCCCTAATTGTGCAGCACGCTCTGCCAATACAGTGTGATTAGCAACCGCGACCAGTATTTCAGGCTGTGCTGTTTGCGCTAATAACAGGCATAAATCCGGGCCGATACCCGCAGGCTCGCCCGGTGTCACGGCAAATATCCGCCCACTCACAGGCGTTTCTCCACATAGGCTTCATCACGAATCTGGCGCAGCCAGTTTTGCAATTCTTCTTCGTATTTGCGGTTACGCAGCAAATTGGCGGCTTGTTGCTCACGCGCTTGGCCGCTCACATCACGCGAACGACGCTCCAATACTTCCAACACATGCCAACCAAATTGGCTGTGGAAGACGGGCGAAATTTGGCCGGTTTTGCTCTGCAACATCATGTCGCGGAACTCCGGCACCATCGAATCAGGGCTCGCCCATCCCAAATCACCGCCATTCAGCGCCGAGCCGGGGTCTTCGGAGAAATTTTTTGCCAAGGTGGCAAAGTTTTCCCCATTGCTTAACCGCTGACGAATGCGCTCGGCCAGTTGTTTGGCTTGCTCATCGCTGCGAATGGCGCTGGGTTTAATCAGAATGTGGCGCGCGTGGATTTCTTCGCGCTGCGTATCGGTACCGCCGCGCTTCTCCAACAGTTTCAAAATGACAAAACCGGACGGCGTTTGCGTGACGTCACTGATTTCGCCCACCGCCATGCGGCTGATTTGGTTATTAAACGGTGGCGGTAATTGCGCGGATTTGCGCCAGCCAATATCGCCGCCTTCCAACGCACTTTCGCCCACCGAGTTAGCCGCCGCTAAACGCGCAAAATTGCCACCGCGATCTAATTGACGGCGTACGTCTTTGGCACGCTGTTCGGCACGTTGAATGTCACCGCTAGAAGCCGTTTGCGACACCGGAATCACGATGGTCGCCAAGCGGTATTCTTCGCCCAGCGCCAACTGCGCTAAGTCGGACGCTAAGAAACTTTGCACTTCTTGCTCACTGACTTGCACACGGTCCGCGACACGGCGCTGGCGCACGCGGCTAATCACCATTTCACGGCGAATTTGCTCACGCGCCTCGTCATAAGACAGGCCGTCGCGTGTTAAGGCGGCGCGAAATTGCTCAGGATTCATGTTGTTACGACGCGCAATACTTTGCATCGCCTGATTCAACTCGTCATCGCTGATACGAATCCCCGCACGCTCACCCATGTTGACTTGGATGCTGTCCAAAATCATGCGGTCCAACACCTGCGAAGACAGCTCATTATTGGAAGGCATGTCGCCGCCGCGCTTGGCGAGATTTTGGCGCACATCATCGACGCGGCGCTGTAGTTGGCTGTACATGATGACGTCGTTATCGACAACCGCCACCACGCGATCCAATGAGCTCACTTGGGCATGGGCTGCTGAACATAGCAACAGGGTGCCCAGTGCGAGCGGGCGCAGAAACTCAGAAAGCTTGGTTTTCACGTTCACGATAACCTTGAATGCTTTGGTCTAAGAAAGACTCCACTTTGTTGCCAGCAACGCCGCCGAGCCCTTTGAAAACAACCTGAAGGAAGATGCCGTGGTCAGCAATGTCATTGCGACGCGGGTCTAAACTCACTTCGTCGTAACCTACCCAATAACGGTTGATAACGCGCAACTTCCAGCAGCAACTGTCGTATTCAAAACCGCCAAAGGCTTCGAGTGTACGATTGCGGTTGTAGTCATGTTGCCAGCGCGCAATGAGGCTCCACTGTGGTGCTAATGGCCAAATCGTTGAAACATCATGCTGGCTGATTTTGTAGTAATTCTTGATATATACCGTGCTGGGGTCGTTATCGCTTGCAAACGATGGGCGGCCATAATCGCCGTTGGCTGTCCACTGCCCCGATTCACGGTCATAGCGCACGATGTCATTGCGGTAGCGGTAGCCGACATTAACCACCTGCCCAAGCGTAGACTGAGGCTGATAGTGGAACATCGCACTGCCTGAACGTGTCGTGCTGCTGGTTTGGTCCCAGTTGTATTCCGAAGAAAAACGCCAATCCCGATTAAACCGATAAACGTATTGCAACGCATACGGTGAACGGGCATTCGTCGCTTCAGTGCGCGTGCGGTAATCAAGGCCCGGCAATTGAACCGTGCGGTCAGCGAAATAGAAGGCTTGACCTATCGCCAGACGTTGACGCTCAAAACCGTTACTTTCAAGCCAGCGACTGGTCAGACCCAACGATAATTGATTGGCATCACCGATACGGTCTTTGCCAGAAAAGCGATTTTCCCGCCACAAACTCGCATAACTGAAGGCACTTTCACTGCTATCAAAAATGGGTAAATCGGTTTGGTCTTCTTGCGGAACGTACAGATAAAAAGCGCGTGGCTCCAGTGTCTGCCGCGTGCCTTTACCAAAAGCCGAGGTTGCCCGCTCAAAATACAGCCCAGAATCCACACTATAAATAGGCAGTTGGCGCGTTTGGCTGCTGCCAAATTGTTGCTCTGCTAACAAGGTATTACGACCCTGCTGGTCGATGCTGAGGTCGTAGCGGGTGTAAGCGTATTTCACCGACGGCTTGATAAAGCCCCAGCTATTTTCCAGCGGCACACTGATAGATGGCTCAAGGTGCGTGCGGTCGCCTTCACTGCGTGCCAAGCCCAGCAAACGGCTGTCATACCACGGGGCCGCTACGCCATTCTCATCAATAAAATTGCCGTTTTTCAGGTTACGGCTAAAACGCACAAACTCGGTGTCGTAGCCCAATACCAGTCCCGCAGGCTGTACCGGCAGCGTGCCATTAAAGGTGATTTGCGGCAGACGCTCATACGGCGTCACGCTCACGACCGTCGCGGGCGCATAAGCGTGCATATTGATACGCGCTTTATAGCTATCCCCTTGATAGGTTAAACCCGCCTGCTGATTGAGAAAGTCAGGCGTATCCATACTCAGATTGGTGCTGAGGTCTTGGAAGTAATATGGGTCACTGATGTCGCTGTAATTGATGTCGGCTTGCCAGCGCGTATCCAAGCCGGTGCGGTGCTGAATGTTGTACATCCACCGCTGGTCCTGATACTCGGATTGCAAATGACGGCTGTTATCTTGGTCACTGATTTGCGCGCCACCAATACGCCCTTCACTGGACGGCGTTTGGTAACGGAATTCCGCTTCATTTAATAAGCCGCGCTTTTCCATATACGCCGGATAGAGCGTGAGGTCGTAATTCGGCGCAAGGTTTACATAATAAGGTGTTTGTACGGTGAAGCCTTCCGCGCGTGACGTGCTAAAACTCGGCATCAAGAAACCTGATTGACGACGACTATCAATCGGGAAATAGAGATACGGCGTGTAAAAAATCGGCACATCGTTGACGCGCAGCGTGACGTTCGTAGCCGTCCCAAAGCCCGTTTCCGGGTTCAAAGTGACATTATTGCCCTTGAGTTGCCATGCGTTGCTGTCGGGTTCACAGCGGGTATAGGTGCCACCTTTTAAGCGTACCACCGCATTTTCTTCGCGTTTTACATAGTCCGCATGACCGCGCGCGCGGGCTTCATGCAGCACATAATCCGCGTTTTCTATCTTGGCCTCACCGCTATCGAGCTGAACTTCTGCCCGCTGACCGCTGATGAGAACGCCTTTATCACGCAAGCGAATATTGCCTTCTAACGTCCCTAAACCTGATTTCTGGTTCAGGCTAACCTCATCGGCTTCAACCTGAAGATTTCCCTGACGCACCACCACTTCGCCTGCCAAAGTGGCTGTTTCGGTGTGCTGGTCGTAGCTGGACGCGCGTGCCGATACGAAGGTGGGGCCGTCTTTATCCGGCGTATGTGCTGCGCCCTGACGCGCCGGTTCAACATACGCACCCTCACAGCACGGTGGAATGTTGGCCTGTTCGGTTTTTTCTAACTGCGCGCGGGGTACCCAATCTAAGCGTTCAGCGACCGCGCTACGCGACGTCACTGCCGGGACGCTGACGCTTTCGCTAACCAGTTTTTCTACGGGCGCAGGCGTCGGGCGGGCGGGCGTCGTTGACGAGGTTGATGCAGTGCTGTTTGCACAACTCCAGCCACTTGCGCTGGCTTGGCAATCAAATTGCTCGGCAGCCTGCAAAACAGAGGAGCCTAATAACAACAGGCTTCCCGTGACCAGTAAGGGAAATTTACGGCGAAACTGTGGAGGATTGAGAGCCATCTTATTGATATCCGGGGGGTTGCCTACGCGCCGCCAGCCATTGCGGGCGCACGCTCTCGATGGGCTGAAGTAGACTGGCGATAGTAAAGCATAGCCTTATATAACGGCTAGGGTTGAAGGGAGAGCCTATCAATGTCTGTGGATTATCGTTTAGCGCACTTAGAAAATTGGCTAAGTGTTCAATTACCGGTTGTGTTTGCGGCGCACGCATGGGGTCAGCCCGGCACGGCTACCCTCACCGCCGCCAGCAGCGATGCCAGTTTTCGGCGTTATTTTCGTTGGGATAATGGCCAGCGCACCCTCATTGTGATGGATGCGCCACCGCCGCATGAAAATTGTGCGCCGTTTGTGGATATTGCCGCGCGCTTGGCGGCCTGCGGCGTGTCGGTGCCGGACATCCTCGCCGCTGACCTTGAGCAGGGTTTTTTGCTGCTGCGTGATTTAGGAAAAAACACCTATCTTGACGTTATCAACCGCGAAAATGCCGATAACCTGTTTGAAGATGCACTGCAAGCCTTGGTGCGCTTTCAGCGTGCTGCCAACACCGACGGCCTCCCAATTTACGATGATGCCTTGTTGCGCCGTGAGTTGGCGTTGTTTCCCGATTGGTACGTTACGCAGCACCTCCAACAGGCGTGGGATGCACAAGCGCAATCGCTTTGGGAACGCACCTGTGAGCAGCTCATTCAAAGCGCGCTCGCACAGCCGCGCGTGCTGGTACACCGTGATTACATGCCGCGCAATTTGATGGCGAGTGAACCCAATCCCGGCGTTTTGGATTTTCAAGATGCGGTGCTTGGCCCCGTCACTTACGACGTCACTTCGTTATTTAAGGATGCTTTTTTAAGCTGGCCAGAAGAACGCATCGCGGTATGGCTGGCGCGTTATTGGCAATTGGCTCACGCGGCTGGCATTCCGCTACCCCACACGTTTGATGATTTTCAACGCGCCAGCGATTTAATGGGCGTACAGCGTCATCTCAAGGTGATTGGGATTTTTGCGCGCATTTGCCACCGCGACGGCAAACCCAAATACCTCGGCGATGTGCCGCGTTTCTTCCGTTATGTACAGACCGTGATTGCACGTCGTCCTGAATTGGCGGCGCTGGGCGAATTATTGGCGCGCTTGCCACAGGAACCGCGCGCATGAAGGCGATGATTTTGGCCGCCGGAAAAGGCGAACGGATGCGCCCCTTAACGCTGCACACGCCCAAGCCGCTGATTCCGGTCAATGGCGTGCCGTTAATTGAGCACCACATTCGGGCGCTGGCGGCGGCGGGCGTAACGGACCTTGTGATTAACCATGCGTGGCTGGGTTCGCAGATTGAAGCCTTTATCGGCGATGGTGCGCGCTGGGGTGTTTCGGTCAGGTTTTCGGCAGAATCCGAGCCGCTCGAAACCGGCGGCGGTATTTTTCACGCCTTGAAATGGCTGGAAAATGAACCTTTCTTGCTGATAAATGGCGACATCCGCACCGATTGCGACTTTTCGGCGTTACGCCTTGCGCCAACCGATATGGCGCATCTGCTGCTTATCGACAACCCCGCGCACCACCCTAACGGGGATTTTTGTTTGCACGCCGGACGTGTTAGCCCACGCGCTGAACACGCGCCCAACCTGACTTATAGCGGCATCGCCGTTTTGCATCCGGCGCTGTTTGCGGGGTGCCACGCGGGCGCGTTCCGTTTAGCGCCGTTGTTGGTTGAGGCCATGCAGCGCGGGCACGTCAGCGGCGAACACTTCCAAGGCCGCTGGGTTGATGTGGGCACGCCCGAACGATTAGCCGAGGCCGACGCCTTATTTGCCCCGCCGCGATAAGCCCGCGCACGGCTACAATTCACTGTTTTTTTCTGTCTTCTTCTGTCTTTTTTTGAGTTTATTCGAGGTTTTTTTATGCAGCCTTTTGCGATTGCACCTTCTATTTTATCGGCTGATTTCGCCCGTCTTGGCGAAGAAGTAGACCGCGTGCTGGCCGCTGGCGCGGACATCGTGCATTTCGACGTGATGGATAATCACTACGTCCCCAACCTGACGATTGGCCCGATGGTATGCAGCGCGCTGCGAAAATACGGCATCACCGCGCCCATCGACGCGCACCTGATGGTGAAGCCCGTAGACCGCATCATTGGCGATTTCATCGACGCGGGCGCGAGTTACATCACCTTTCACCCCGAAGCCTCCGAGCACATCGACCGCTCTTTGCAACTGATTCGCGCCGGTGGCTGTAAATCCGGTTTAGTGTTCAACCCCGCCACGCCGCTGGACTGCTTAAAGTACGTCATGGACAAGGTAGACATGATTTTGCTGATGAGCGTAAACCCCGGATTTGGCGGACAAAAATTCATCCCCGGTACGCTGGATAAGCTGCGCGAAGCACGCGCTTTAATTGATGCTTCCGGCTACAACATTCGCCTCGAAATTGATGGCGGCGTGAACGTGCAAAACATCGGCGAAATTGCCGCCGCCGGTGCCGATACCTTTGTGGCCGGTTCTGCCATTTTCAGCCAGCCCGATTACAAAACCGTCATCGACGCGATGCGCGCCGAGCTGGCCAAGGTTCGCCCATGACTGCACCCCTGACCCGCCTGCATCAGTTATTTAATGGCGTGCTGCTGCGTGTGGCCTTGTTTGATTTGGACGGCACGCTGGTGG
>JACCEE010103129.1_pt1 | contig 10774 bp, 12 predicted proteins | sample 7449931 | NCBI WGS metagenome assembly JACCEE01 (sample SAMN15323457, study PRJNA562643) | freshwater metagenome | isolation source: river surface water | place: USA:Blue River Watershed | collected 2017-08-19 | reverse complement strand
ACCACTGTGTATTTGTCTTTTTCAATTCTTTCCGATCTGTCGCCATTTGGTGCCCACTCAACATATGATCCTGAGCGATGATACAAATGGACTCTCTCTGCGCCTTTGGTATCATCAAACTCCATGACATGACCAGACTCTGATTCATATACATTGTTGTATGGATAAACCGCATCATAGTATGGATCAGGCTCAAAACCAAACTTCTTATTCTTTTTGGATTGAACTATTGTGTTTTGTAAATTCTCATTTCTAGCCAAGCGTGATGTTGTTGGCTCATCCAGAACTCTAGGATAGTTTGTTGGTGTTTCACTTGGCTTTACTGGAGCAGAAGCTAATTCGGAAGCAGTTCTATTATCATAAAAGCCTTTTTGCGGAAGAGCCTTTTTAGTCGCAATTCCTGGTACTAAGCCAAACATAACGGGAAACTGACCATCACTTGAGTCCATGAAGAAGCCAACAACCATATCACCTTCTTTTGGTGTATATGCATTAGGATTATTTACTGGATGCAGAGGATGAGACCATGGCAAAGATGATGTTGGAAGAACAGTTTTATCATCGGTATGTGTACCAATAATTCTTACTCGGCATCTACCGATCTTCAATGGATCCTGTCTATCTTCAACAACACCTGTCCACCACACAAATGGATCATAACCTAATTTATTATTCTTATGCATTGAAATCTGCGTTTCCTGTAATGGTATCAATAGTCACTCTTTGTCCTGTTCCCTGACTCTTGCCGAAACTATCTGTGGCACATTCCATAAATGTTCTATAAATTCCATCTGGTGTAAATGTGTGTCTTGTGCTTGTGATTATGTATTTACCAGAATGTAGGTCGTTCAACTCATCGGTGTCTGTCTTTTCTCGGATATTTCTTTCCAAGAAATTGATCTTTATGACACGACCGGAGTTTAGAGACATTAGTCCAGGAACTCCAAGATAGACCTTGTTGTTCAGTAAATTCTGAATGATGTGCTGTCTCTGTGATGTTATCTTATCTGTGTCATTTGAGAACACAGTCTTATCACGACTCTTTATGTATGAGCTTGTTAGCTGATTCTTTGTTAGTGGTGTTATCTTTATTGTTGAAAAGTTTTTGGCTGTCGCTGGCTGACCATCAATACCTAACAACTTCACTTTGTTTACGTTACCATTCTTATTCAGCAGAACGTTTTGATCTTCATATTTTGACGCATCAAATTCTGTCTTCTCAAACGATAAAGTCACAAAATCAATACCATAGTTTGTTGATGCAAACACACCTTCCTTGATTGCTGTCAGCATATTGAAGCCTTGGTCAAACTCACTATAATTTACACCAAACAACTTGTCCGATCTATCGGAGTTAGGATCAGTCTGAATGTTATGTTCATATTCCAGCGTTGTGTCAAACTTACTGTACAGATTCTCTAAGCTGGAGAAAACATAACCATCACCCAAGTTCTGGAAAAATAGAAAAGATGGAACACTACTCACATTCAACGCTCTTTTAGCTAACCATTGGCAAGTCTCAAGTGGTGTCAAACTGGGTAGAGTAATGTTCAAGTTTCCAAACGTTGGTTCAACATAAAACTTTTCATTATCTCCAGTTAGCTGTAAATCGTTCTTCAGTATGTCTGATGCCATATCAGCACATGTTTTGAAATTATAGCCTTTGGAAATCTTTACTTGCTCAGAGAAAAACTGTTGAAAAGAACAGAAGTGTAGAGTGTATATCTCAGTCAAATTGGTCTTTGGTTTTCTATCAGACATTTTATAAATTCTGAAAGACTTCTCAATTTTTTCCTGACCATCTGTTCCAGGCTTCGTTAGACGCACATTCAGAGTTTCGTTTCCAACTATTGGTAGCTTTTCTATCAAACCAACAGAATCTCTTATAACAATGTTTCCACTTATGGATGTGTTGAAGATACTATCAAAAATATTCAACTCTTCCATCATGCTGGAAATATCAAAACCTGTCTTTGTTTCCAAAGAATAAAGTACCATCTCCTCAATGAGATAGTCGGTTGCATAGATTAGTTTATCGTCAGACATTGATCAAATCTTGGAAGTTTTTCATCACATTGTTTACATACTGTTTCTTCAAAACTTTTATTTCTCTCTTGGAATCATTCAATGCGATTTCATAATCATACTTGCTTTGTTGTGTTTTTTGTGTTTGAAGTGTATAACGTGTTCCATCACTCATTACAAAAGTTTCTGTTCCTTCAACAACCGCGGCGTATTGTGTGGAAGTTATTTGTGTTTTCTCAACTCTAACAGTATCATCAGAATTCAATATTTTATAGGTTAGTGTTTTGTAGTATGCATGTACTGTACTCTGAGCAGTGGCAATACTTCCATACGTTGAAATAATGTGATCATTCAATTCTTTGTATGATAGTGGCCATTGCTCTTTGATATCAACGATATCATTTAGAAGAAGAATCATCCAATGCTTTTCTTCATCGCCATAAATCTTGTGTGCTAGAATCTCAGGTCTTTCTCCGTCCTGAATGCTATACGTGTAGTACAGAACAGATTCGTTTTTGATGGTGTCATCAAACTTCACACGCTTTAGGATATCTGTGATTATTTGATATGTTTCGCCACTATCAAGAGAGTATAATCTCTGAGGAAAATATGAAAAGTATCTTGACATTAGAATGTGTTCCCATCGTTAGCAAAGTCAGGATCAAGCAAGTCTTTGGTGATGATCTCCATTTCGCGGAAGGTCATGACTAGATTTATATGAGATGGCATACCATCACCTTTTTTATTGGTGTTGGCATCACCAGGATTCACTTCCATAGCAGAGAATCCATTTGGAGCATAGTTTACTTGGATACTATCAATGATACATGTTGATATCTTAGCTATGTTCTTATTTGGTATGCCATTGTACATGAACTCAATGTCAAATGATCCTGGTGGAGTAAAGTATCTACCTGCACTATTAGCTTGAATTTCTGGTGCAGAGTGATACTTGAATAAGCGAATTATTTCATCTATCGTTTGTGCTTCAGCGATACTTTGTGGATAGAAATCAAAAGCAAACTGGAAAGTTCTCAACTCTGGATGTGAGTAAAGTAACTCAACTTGAGGGTTGACTGCGGTATCAAAGGCTGCTTGCATAATCATATTACCAAACGCATCGCTGACTTTACCATTCTTTTTCAGAATGCCAAGACCAGCTTCACCCAAGAATGGTTTCATGTTCTTGAGACCGGCATCGTTTAGACCTGTCTCAAATAGTGTTGATCCGCCTTGGGCAACGAATCCAATTTTGCCCATAGCTTCAGTTGCGTTCGCTGTATTGTATTGTTGTCTATAATCAAACTGTAAAGTATTTGGCATGTACAGAGCAATTGTTTGTGTTGTTCTGCGGTATCTTTGTGATGAATTCAGAATCTTTTTAGTGCCAGTTGCGATGGCATTTCCAGCTTTATTTTTTATAGTGATTGCTCTTTCGGCTGCTATTTCACCCGCAGTTGGTGGTCTTCCTGTACTTGACATTGAATTTTCTATTGAATATTCTGAGTACACACTAGGAACACTTGATGATGAAAGTGCTCTCTGTGCATTTGAAACCACGGATAAATTGTTTTTGCCTTTAGCATTCAACAAATCAGCATTCTTTTGTGCGGTCGTTTGTGCACCACCTGTAGGTTCACCATAGACATTGATATAGAAAACGACATAGTGACCACGTTCAGTTGTGCCCAAATTCAAAGGATATCTGAAGGTGTCTTCACTTATTGTGGAATTGTCGCTGTTTCTTTTGTTGGTATTGATGAATTTTAAGTCTGTTAGACCAAGAAATGCCATGGTTGTTCCTTTTTGACTACATATTTATATGAGTTACGGAAAGAATACCTACAAGGGCAGATTCACCCCACAGAATCCACAGAAATACAACGGCAATCCAGAGAACATCATTTTTAGGTCTTCCTGGGAACTCCGTTGTATGAAATGGTTTGACGATAATCCAGCCATCATTTGGTGGTCATCGGAAGAACTGGCTATTCCCTATATCAGTCCAGTTGATGGTAAAAAGCACAGATACTTTCCAGACTTTATTATCAAAGTCAAAAGGAAAGATGATACTGTTATGACGCATGTGATCGAAGTCAAACCATTCTCACAAACACAGAAACCAGTACAAAAAAGAAGAACCAAGAAGTTTCTACAGGAAGCGGCGACTTATGCAGTCAATCAAATGAAGTGGAGAGCAGCCGATGAATTCTGCCACACTCATGGCTGGAAGTTTCAGATTCTAACTGAAAGAGAACTTGGAATAGCATAAAAGGCAAATAAATAGATCATGGCTTATCTAATGGACAGAATCAACCAGCAACTTATGAAAGTTGGCTACGATGCTCGCACTACGCAAGCACGTGATTGGTTGCGAACAAAAATGAAAGATTTCAACCCGTCACCACAAAAAGTGATGGCTGACAGAGCGAGACAGACAAACTCCCATTTCATAGGTCACATGTACTTCTTTTACTATGATCCCAAAACGAAGGATACGTTGCCATATTACGACAGGTTCCCATTGGTTATACCAATTCAACTATACCCAGACGGTTTTCTAGGGCTGAATTTACATTACATTCACCCAAAGCAACGGATCATTCTTTTAGATAAATTGAGCGAGTTTGCATCAAACAAAAGTTTTGACATGCAAACAAAACTTAGATTGACATATCAAGTGCTACAAGCATTCTCAAAAGCATACGAGGCTACTCCATGCATCAAAAGATATCTTGGCTCACACGTTCAGTCTAGATTTGTTGAGATTTTTGGTGATGAATGGGATATTGCCGCATTGTTACCTGTTGAACAATTCCAGGGCGCAAGCAAAAATAAAGTCTGGGCAGACTCTAGAAAGAAATTCTAATGGCATTTTCACCACAAATATTTTACGCTAATGCGGTTCAGCACGGCGGGTTTGCAAAGCCTAGCCGTTTCCGTGTAATATTGAATTTGCCTCCTGGTGTAACCAAACAGATAAGCAAATCGGCATATGAATCTATCATTGAAGGTTTTGATAACGTAGCCTCTTCAGCGGTGGATAGCGTGAATGGTTTTATAGGTAGTATCTTTGGTGGTGGATCAGGTGAGGGTGTTCCAAAAGTAAAATCCACAGCAGCCAGATACCTAGCACTCCAATGTGAAAGCACAGAGATTCCAGGAAGATCAGTTCTTACAAGTGATGTTGATATCTATGGACCAACATTCAAGCGTCCATACAAAACAGCTTATGGTGAAATACCATTCACATTTATATGTACCAACGACTTCTATGAAAGAAGACTGTTTGATACATGGATGGAATCTATGGTTCCAACAGACACTCACAACGTTAGATATCAACTTGCGTCTAACGGCGAAAGACAATATACCACAGATATTGCTATCGTTCAATACGATGAATTCATCAAACAAATATATGCGGTGAAGCTCATTGATGCTTTCCCAATTTCAATCGCTCCTATGCCATTGAGCTGGAGTGAAGATGGATTCCACAGACTAACAACACAGTTCGCTTACACAAAGTATGAAGTGATCACGAATCTCCAATACGATTTCCCAAGTGCATCCGATATATTCGGCGCTGTTGGTACACGTGTTCTTGGAGGAATTACACTATAACTAGAGGATAAAAATGCTACCCAAAATTGATGTGCCAATTTACGAAATTACTTTACCATTACTACAGAAAAAGATAAAGATTAGACCTTTCTTGGTAAAAGAAGAAAAGATTCTTCTGATGGCTATGGAAGCAAATGATGATAATGCAACACTATTAGCAATCAAACAGATTGTCAACAATTGTTGTATTGAAAAAATTGATGTTGATAGTTTGCCCATACTTGACTTGGAATATATCTTTCTACAGTTGAGAGCTAGATCCATTGGTGAAATTATTGAATTGCAGTACAGATGTAACAACGATGTTACTAATGAAGAAGAAACAAAGAAGTGCAATTCTATTGTGAAGTTGGAGTTCAACGCATTGGAAATAGAACCAACAGTTGACGAGAACCATAACAAAAAGATACAACTAACTCCAAATTTAGGAGTTGTTATGAAGTATCCAGACTTCAAGATTATGACTAAGATGGAAGGTCTTTCTGAGACAGAAATGCTATCTAAGATGATAACTGGATGTATAGATTACGTTTACGATAACGAACAAATTTATTATGCAAAAGATACCAAGGAAGAGGAACTCATTGACTTTATTGATAGTCTAACCAGAGAACAGTTTGCTAAGGTGCAAGACTTCTTTGATACGATACCCAAGATCAAGAAAACACTAAATTTCAAGTGTGGAAAGTGTGGTTATCAGGAAGATGTGGTGTTGGAGGGAATACAAGGTTTTTTCGGATAACACTTCGCCATGATAATTTGGCGAATCATTACCAAACAAACTTTGCCCTGATGCAACATCATAAGTACTCTTTATCAGACTTGGATGGTATGATACCATGGGAAAGAACGATATACGTTACTATGCTTTTGCGACACATTGAAGAAGAAAATGAAAAACTAAAACAACAATTGCAGGCTAGAAAACGATAATGGCATCATTCACAGACATATACAAACAAGAACTAAAGGGAAAGGGTGTCCTTAGTTCCCTAGGTTCGGCTGCGCTAAAAAGAACAAAAGAGCGCCTTGATCCACGAAATATGCTTTTCGGTGGCACTGGTATACTATCAGCCACTGGTCAGAAGATATTTGGTAAAGGATATTCTGCAATCAATCGTGCTCCAGTTGGAAAGAAGATTGCTGAAAGTGGTGAGCTAAAATCTGAAGCACTAAATTCACTTCTTGTTTCATCACAAAGACAAGAAGCGCAACTAACAATCATTGCCAAGAATACTATGAATAGTAATGCTATGGCACGTGACATGAACGTTATGCGTCAAAACATTATGAAGCTGGTAACAATAAGTGGCGGAAAAGCATCACGTGGTGCTGATATGTTTTTCAAAGACAAAGATGCACGTGAAGCAGCCTATGAAAGCCAGTTCAAGAAAACGTATAACGCTCCTAGTACATCTCCGTCTCCTGCACCGAAAGCAGACGATGGTTCATCAAGCATATTTGGTAAAATAATAACAGCACTTGGTCCTTTCGGCGTAGCTATTTCTGCGCTAGTGACGGGTATAAATTTTGGAAAAGATATTATAAAGGGTTTTTTCGGAATACTTTCTGACATGTTACCAAGCATGTCAACAATAATAACATCGCTTCGCACAGTCGCTTCAAGTCTGACCAGTATGTTGTTGACACCACTAGGATTATTGGTATCAGGACTAGCAGGAGCTGGAATCGCAATTGAAAAATTTAGTAGTTTTCTTTTGAATAGGGCAGAAAAAGCTGGTGGTGCAAAAGGGCGTGAATTGGAATCTAAAATGCAAAGCGAAATGATGCTTGGTGCAATGGATCCAATGGGAACATCTTTCGTCACAGGGAAAAATCCTTACACTGGTGAAAAATTATTGACACCAGATGATGATAGAATAAAACAAGCACAGAGAGAGCATCAGGAAAAAATAAATGCTGAAAGAATGAGTTCTTATAAGTCAAGAGCTGGTGTTGGCAGAGACACCTCACCAACACGTGAAGAAGACTCTGGAAAGAAGAAACTTTTAGACTTTATAGGACAAAAAGAAAGTGGCTCTCTAGGATATAACGCTCTGGTTTATGGCAATGGAACACCAAAAACTGCCGACTTGACTGGCATGACATTAGAAGAAGTTTTGAATTATCAGAGTGGTATGATATCAAGAGGACACGCAAGCACAGCGGTAGGCAGATATCAGTTTACGAAAGCAACACTACAAGAATTTGCAAAGAAAGCTGGAGTAAATCTATCTGAAAAGTTTACACCAGAAATACAAGATAAAATTGCTGGCGCTCTACTTGATGAAGTAGGATATGAAAAGGTTATTGCTGGCAAAATGACTATGGACGAATTTCAAAATCGTTTGGCTGGACGTTGGGCTAGTTTGCCAAGAGTGGATAATACATCTCAATATGCTGGATTGAACGGAAACAAAGTTCTAACTTCTTCCGATACTCTAAAAAATGTTATAACAGCATCTATGACAGCATCAACTGGTTCAACACTCGCATCAGCATCAACAACATCGTCCGATCTGAAAATGGCTGCCGCTACACAAACAACGTCAGCGCCTGTAACAATTGCAACAACGAATAGCGTAAACAACTCACAAGCTATTGTTGCAAATAAAGCACAGGTCAATGATAACAGTATACAAGCAATTCTGGCTATCATATGAAAAAGCCCGCACAAGGCGGGCTTAGTCACACGGCGAGGGTTTTATCAGTCAGACTCTGCTAACGACTTGAAGTAATCCAAATCATCATCAATGCTTCCTGATGCAGCCGCAGGAGCAGCCGCTTTTAGTGGTGCAGAACGAACAGGTGTTGGCAATTCAACATCTTCTGCACGGGTTGCAGGAACGATATCGCCTTCAAAGCCCAGAACTTTATCCAGACGAGCCTTCAATTGATCAAACGATTTGAAGTTTTTCTTATCTGTGAAGTCCTTCAATGAGTGCTCCATAGAATAGATTTTCTCCAACTTAGCGTCATCATCAAATAGAGGACCAGCGTCAGCGAATTCAGACTTATCGTAATTGCGATAACCTTCAACGTTACGAATCTTCAATTTGAAGTTTGCACCGTCCCAGAAGTCAAATGGATTCACAGGAGTTTCATCGGCAAACTCAGGATTCATTGCTTCAGAGATTTTATCAAAAATCTTCTTACCGAACTTGAACAGACGAACAGTACCTTCGTTCTCAGGTGCGCTTGGATCAGACACAACATAAATGTTTGCGACATAGCTCAAACGGCGCTTCTGCTTACGAACGATATCTTTGTTTGCTTCAACACCAGAATTCCATAGGGAAGAATTGTGTTCACAAACAGGACACTTATCACCGATAGTAGTTAGACAGTTATCAATGAACCAACCACCAGGACCTTGAAAGCCGTGATCGAAACGGCGAACCCATGGAAGTCCATCTTCACCATCTACGCCAGGTGCAGGTAGAAAACGAATAACAGCCATGCCGTTACCAGATTTATCTACAGTAGGAGTCCAGAATCGGGTGTCATCTTTTGAACCAGCCTCAGCAGTTTGTGTGGTAGATTCAATAGCCTTGGTTAGAACGTCAAGACTTGCACGGTTGCGTTTTAGATTTGCGAAAGACATAGTATTTCCTTTGTATAAATTGTATGCGTTGTATAAAGTTTATCCACAGTATTCATTATATACTGTATTTAGCCATTTTTCAATAGCTTATCCAGAGTTTCAATGGTAATATAGACATCCTTGTGAAGAATGCCATTACCATTTGCCTCGTTGAAGGCATCAATGATTTCTGGTGTATCATCAATTAGAATTGTATCAGGGCGAGCATAAGCAGTCTTGTACGAACGACCTGGCACAATGTTTGGCTTATAAAGGATGTTGTGATCCTTCAGCCACTTGATTTTATCAGATTCAACCTGCTCATGATATTTCTTACCACCAGATGATGATAGAATCTCAACAGGAAGATTGATACGCTTCAGATGGTCGAGCAGAATCATTCCGCCTGGCCACCAATCAAGACTTGCGAATTGGTGTGTAGTACAAAACACTTCCCAATTCTTTGACCATTCTTTTTGGTTACGATCCGCTTCTGCTGGCTTCATTCCAAAAAGTTCTTCATAGCGTTTCTCAAAGTTGCAGATAACGCCATCCATGTCCAAATAAATTTTACTAATCATTTCAAAATATCCAATGCGTGTTTACGATATGTTTCTTTGTCAAAGTGAATAAATGGTGTATACTTCGTCCACTTTCTATGCAGAGTAGGATAGCGAATGTCATCCTGAATTTTACGTGCCCACATTGGCATGAAATTCATCATAGAGTTTAGAATACAAAGTGTTTCAATAGTAATGACTCGCTGAAGTGTCATAGTCAAAAGTGTGGGATATTCTCCCTCAGTCTTCAGCAAGTCATTGATTCCACCACTATCAGAGATAACCATACAGTCACTCTTGAAATTGTAACCCAACGCTTGAATAATTGCCATACGTTTCATGTGAACATCATTAGCATCATCCTCAAGTAAAGTACCAGCCCAGCAGTTATCACTATTCAATAGATTAGCAACCACAAATTCGTGATAATCATCACGATCAAATTTGCGTGATAACTTGTAGAAGTGGTATTTGTCTCTGCGTCTTTCAAATGCGTCAATGCTGATGTTACACTTACCATTGTACTTGAAATAATCATAGTCGCTGGTAAAGTGTAGCTTCAGAACATGATAAAGAGAGAATGCTTCGTAACCTGTCATAATATAAATTGTATCACACTTTAGATCGGAAGTCTAGAGGATTTAGGTAACATATTGAGTTCTTGTGCGTCCAATTGAATCTTTGCCTTCAAGTCTTTATTGACAAGAGAGGAAGCAAGTTCAATTTCCATACCAGTACGCTCACAATATTCCACAATAGCTTCCATATAGTTGTAATCAGTTCCACAGACAATTTCTTCAATTGCCAGTTGAAACTTGTACATTTCGTCTTTTGTTGGCATTATTTTACGATTGTTTCATACAGTTGTTCAAACTGTTCGTGTGTTGCAACTTCTTCATCATAGTTCTGTTTGTGATAAACTTTCACTAGACGATTGACTAGACGCTTGGGTAGCTTCAGGTCTTCACACACTTTTTTAGTT
>JACCEE010199238.1_pt1 | contig 10777 bp, 8 predicted proteins | sample 7449931 | NCBI WGS metagenome assembly JACCEE01 (sample SAMN15323457, study PRJNA562643) | freshwater metagenome | isolation source: river surface water | place: USA:Blue River Watershed | collected 2017-08-19 | reverse complement strand
GTTCCCGTCCCAATCGGTTGCTGTTCCCTTTACCGTATTCTTTATAATAACATTTGTCCCTGGTAACGAGTTACCGCTTTCGTCGGTAACCTTACCTGTAATTGTTTGTTGGGCGTATATCAGCGCCGGAAAAACAATTGCGAAGCAAATTAGTATTGTTCGTCTCATATGTAGATGATAGGTTTGTGTCCGGTTCGAAATTGAACGAAAGTTAAGGCGTCAACGAATCGATTTCCACAATCGATTGCGTTATTTACCTTCTCACGTTGTAAATAATTGATTAAGGTGGTACATCAACTCCACTACATCGATTTTTAAATATCAAGTAGTGAGATTTTTAAATGGTCTTGAGTAGAACAGTCAAGAACAAAGAAAGCTATTGAATCAATAGTGTTTTTGACGACCGGAAAGTGGTTAAGGTGTCAAATTAATATCCTTATCGGAGTATCTAAAACACAAAAGTTGTATTGATACAATGTTTCGTGCGATCTTATTCTGCCAATTTAGTGGTAAGAAGAAAAAAGGTATAAAGCAAAATCCCCCGACAGTTGAGCTATCGGGGGATTTCTATAGAGTAGGTGGGTTCTTCTTCTTTCTCGTTAAATCAAGCAACCCATTAATAATTGTTAATGGATGGGTTGGATTTCCCGGAATGTATAGGTCGATTGGATATTTGTCGAGGAAGCTGCGATCGAGCGCTTCGCTACCGGCAAAAATGCCGCCGCTGATAGCGTCGGTACCGGCCAGCACCACAATCTTTGGATCGGGCACTGCATCGTAGCAAATTTGAACGGCTTCGGCCATGTTTTTGGTGATAGGGCCGGTAATCACAATCCCATCGGCATGGCGTGGTGAAGCCACAAACTCGATACCAAATCGGCCCATGTCGAACTGAACGTTGTTGGCCGCATTTAGCTCCCACTCGCAGCTGGCATCGCCTCCGGCACTAATCTGACGTAGCTTGAGTGAACTACCAAATAGGCTATGAATTTCCTCTCGAACACTCTTGGGATTTACCTCTACCTGCTTATCCTCTCCCTCCTTAACAATCAGGCGCTCCCGCTCGTTAGTTGAAATTTTATAATCGGTGGTAAACTGGATTTTGGTAGGGAACCGCATAGCGCACTCTCCGCAGAAGGTGCATTTGCCCAGGTCGATAGCTACCGGATTTCCCGAAATGGCATTCGTAGGGCAAAGCTCTATCAACTCCGATTCATCTACCTTTTCCAAGCTGATTACAGGCCTACCCCTGAATATTCCGGGAACCTTTGCTGTGGTGACGTTGGGAATAAACTGTTTCCCTTGGTGGTAAAGAATTTTTATATTGTCAAGCATGGCTATTCGTTTTATAAGTCGTGGCCGCAATACGACAGGTTGAAACTCTTGTTGCAAACCGGGAAATCGGATATCTCGTTGTTTCGAACGGCCAGCGCTAATGCCAACCAGTTGTGGAACGATGGGTCTTTAATCTTGTAGAGTATCAAATCTCCCTTGGCGTCGGTAATGGCGCAGTGGCAAATCTCTCCACGCCAACCTTCCACCAGCGAAATGGTAAATGCTTCGGGTCTTGGTGAATTCAGCGTTGCACTTTGCTTTTGTGGCTCGGGAATATTTTGAATAAGGCTCCGGATATAACCAATCGACTGGCCAACCTCCTCCTTGCGTATTTGAACTCTGGAGTAAACGTCGCCGTGGTGCTTAATGATGGGTTCGTGGTTTAGCTCCGAGTATAGGCTGTATGGATGAGACGACCGAATATCGCGCTCCATCCCGCTCATGCGTGCAGCCATACCAACCGTTCCAATGGACAGCACATCTTCGTAGGAAACACGACCTGTGCGTTCGAAACGTGATATTGCGCTGGGCAGCTTAAACATCTCCGTATTCATCTCGTTGAAGTCCGGCTCATAGGCATTGAATACATTGGTGAGCCGTTGTGCTAAGGCGGGGGTAAATGGAAACTGGTTTCGACCCGGTCGAACAAATCCTTTTCCCAGCCGGTTGCCACCCCACTCTTGCATGTAGTTGATTATGGGTGTGCGAAGCCTTCCAAATACCGAACTGCCCAGCTGGTAGGCAATATCGGTGCAAACACCGCTTAAATCACCCGTATGAACAGCAATACGCTCCATCTCCATTGCAATTGTTCGAGCGTATTCAATATCGCGAGTGGGGGTATAGCCACACAGGCTCTCCCAAGCATGCGAAAAGGCGGTGGTATGACCCACAACTGTATCTCCGGCGATGCTTTCGGCCAACGTGGTACGCTGAAGCAGCTTCTTCTTTTCGAGCATCAGCTTCTCTAACCCTCTATGCTGATACCCCAGCTGTATTTCGAGATGCAGAATTTGCTCGCCATTGCAAATAAACCTAAAATGCCCCGGCTCAATAATCCCGGCGTGTATGGGCCCTACACCAACTTCATGCAACTCTTCGCTGTCGATGGCAAAGAAGGGGTAGGTATCCATGGTTTCGCTCTTGTTGTATCGGTCGAAGGGGTAGCGAACCGGCTTGAACCAAGGGTGACCAACGAATTTGATTCCAAAGTTTTCGTGAATTTCTCGCTCAAACTTTTCGAAACCAAACCACTTGGAGGTAAATGAGGGCAACTCTTTTGCCGGATCGACTAAGCACGAAGATACTTGAATGTTATGGGTTGTATCATCAGCAATGCAGCAAATCAACCGAACCTTATCGCCTACAGAGTAGCCGAAGTAGTTTACGCAGTGGCGTTCCGGATGATCTTTTATCAGCCCAGTGTTTACGCCAAAAAAAGTATCGTAATCGGCTTCGGGAATCTCCGAAACGGCAATTGTTTGATTGTTTTTTAGTGCGATGGGTTTCATATTACTGGGGTAAAAACATTATACTTTCCTTGATAAGCTGAACGAATGCCGTAGGAGGGTTTAAGCCTAAGTAAACCGAACCAACCAGCAGCAATATTTGAGAGGCCGATTCCCATGGGTTGATAGTCGGAACTTCTCGTTCGTCGATTCCAACAGGAGGAATAAAAAGAATTTTAAAGACGTTCTTTCCAAATGCCCAAATAATCATGGTGAGTAACACCAAAACAGCAATAAGGAGCAACAGCTGGTGGGCTTCGAACATTGAGCGGAAAATTAAAAATTCGCTTACAAACAGACCAGAGGGTGGCATTGCTGTTGCGCTAATAAAACAGAAGAGAAGCACCATTGCGCCGGTTGGGTTGTATTTAAAGTAGTTTCCGGCACGGTAAATACTCTTGCTTTGGAATACTCGGTATATCTGATTGTATTGAAAGAAAAGGCTCGACTTTACAAGAGCATGAAGTACAATGTGCAAAATTGCAGCGTAGTAGCCAATTCCGCCCATTGCAATTGCCAGCATTACCAGGCCCATATGCTCAATGCTCGAATAGGCAAACATTCGCTTTATATTCTTCACCTTTATCATGTAAACCGTTGCCACAAACACCGACAGGAATGCAGCAATGCCAATAACTAGGTTGGCCCATTGGTGCAAGGGTGTGTTGGATGCTACCACATAGGTGCGAAAAATACCAATAAAACCAACATTCATCAGCACGCTGGAGAGTAGGGCCGCTGCCGGTCCGGGGGCTTTATCCTTTGCATCTACTCCGGCAGTAAACATGGGAACTAATCCCAGCTTGGCAGTGAATCCGGTAAATATGAAGAGAAAAGCAAGCCTTAACCAGAACGGGTTCAGCTTATCGCTATGCTCCAAAAGGTATTTGAACGAAAGGTCCTCCGATTCCGCTTTCCCAAGCGATAGGCTTAAGAATAGAATTCCAATAAAGATGAAGGTTATGCTAATTGCGCAGATGAATACATACTTCCACGTGCCCTCAAGCGCCAGCTTATTCCTATGGTGGTAAATCAATGCCGAGGCACAAAGGGTAGTAATCTCGGTAAATATCCATGTTACTGCTATATGGTTGGCAAGGTAGGCCGCGTTGATGGCCATGATCAAGCCTACGATGGCTGCAAAGTAGATACCCCGCGACTGAGGTGATTCGTTGTGCCTCTCGATGTAGAGCCAGCTATGGATTACGGCCGGAACGGCAATAACGCTGAGGGTAATCATTAGCAGCAGGCCTAGAGAGTCAATAGTGAAGAATTCCAGTTCAGTCTCCCTGTGGTGGAAGCACGCATATATGGTAATTCCCCACTGTAGCGCTAAAAACACACCCATTAGTGCATAGTTAGCCACTTTGTTCTTGTTTAAAATTAGGGCAATTCCAATTAGCAAGGCCCCTATGAAATATGGTAATAGCATGAAACTAGATTTTGCAGGTTAGTAATCCTTAAGCTCGCTCAACTCGTCAACATCAACGGTTTTGAATACGTCTCCAATCTTATTTAGGAAAATACCAAGAATAAGAACAGATGCGAAGATATCGAGCATGATACCTAAGTTCACAAGCATAGGCATTTCGTTACCAACAGCAAGCGAGAGCACAAATACACCATTTTCAATTATTAAATATCCCATTACGTGGGTAATGATTTTACGGCGAGACGCAATGAAATATAGCCCGGTAAAGAGGGTTGAAAGCGCTACAACAAAGAAAATTTTATCGAGGTTTGGATCGGTAACGGCACTCGATAGAAGTATGGTAACCACAACAATTAGTGTTACAATTATTAGCGATACAAAATTGGGTAAGAAGGGTTCTGCCTCGCGGGTAATGTTGTTGCGTTTAAGTAGGTATGCCAAAAATAGCGGTACTGCAATGGTTTTAAAACCTATGGTTTCCACCAAAATAAACGACAGGTTGAGGGTGTCTATCTCTTTTAGCTGGAAAAATACTACCACAAACAGCAACACTCCCTGAAACGCCAACACCTTTATGTAGGTGAGCATTCTATTGGCAATTGCCATATAGAAGAGGGTCATCAGAAACGTTATGAGCAATACATTTATCATTTCTTTACGCTTTAAGAGATTACATAAACTTTCCGAGAGTAAGCAATACGCCAAAGAATATGAGTAGCGATACCGAAGTAAGCACTACAATAAACTGTGCGTTGTGGCTCATTCTAAAGCGAGCCATAAACGATTCCACCAGCCCCATTCCTATTGCTGTTAGCGCCTGAATGGCAAAGAAGATAGGTATAGCGTATTCGTAGGAGATGGAACCAATAAATAGGTTTGCAATAAGGGCGCCGTATATAGCAAATTTGAGGTATCCGGAAGTTAGAATAAGTCCAAGGTCGAAACCGCTATTGTCAAGAATCATTACCTCATGCACCATGGTTAGCTCCAAATGGGTTTTAGGATCGTCGATGGGCATGCGGCTATTTTCAATCATGGCTACCATTGCAAGCACAAATGCGGCTAATGCTGCTAGGGCATAGGTTATGTAGGAGCCAAGGTGTAAGTCGGTAAATATCTCCTGAAATGATGTGTGTCCGGTGAGTAGGGCAAGCGACCCCATGAGAATGAAAAATGCAGGTTCCGCAAACATGGAGTAGAGGGCTTCGCGGCTAGCGCCCATTCCCTCGAAGCTGCTTCCGGTATCCATGGCGGCAATTATGCTCACAAATTTGCCCAGAGCAAGTATGTAGGCAAAAAAGATAAAATCTCCGTTGAAGCTAATTATGCCTTCGTATTGACCAATTGGAACTACCAACATAGCCATTACCACTGATGAGAAGTAGACGGTTGGAGCAATCTGAAAAATGAAGCTCGTAGTTTTACTGTAAACCGCCCCCTTGCGGAAAAGTCGGATTACATCCTTTATAGGTTGCAGTATTCCTGGCCCTTTTCGCCCGGAGGCAATGCTCTTTGTCCGAATTATTATTCCGGAGAAAAAGATTCCAGCCACTAGAATTAATACAAAACTCAGCATGATTACAGTTGCATTAAAATTTCAAAAAACTTGACAATACCATCGTAAAGAATAGGAATAGATATTACTGAAACAATAAAGATTATCCCGTAAATTATGTAGCGTTGCAGCTTTCCATTTTGAACAAACAAAAACCTGCCAAGGAACTTCTTGAATGCTTTAATAGGAATGTCGACAACCCACTGCTCTATTTTGTCGTAGGCGTGCGACTCGTAATGCCCTTCAGTAGGGAATATCCCCTCTACCTCTTTCTCGTTTTTGAAGGTAAGCAGCACCATCTTAAAGAGCTTGGAGTATGACCTCACAAACGATCCGGCGGTGTATTGAAGTTTCACGGGGGGAGCAACGTAGGCGCATCCCCAAGTATCCGAAGACGTTTCAACAACCCGCTTTTGCAGTGCAAATCGTTTGAGCGAATATATAGCTGCCACTAGCAGTATAAAGCCCCACGAAGCGTAGGTTATTGGGGTGAGTGCAGTAAATTCAGGACCTGTGAACGGATTAAAAACTCCGGTGTGGTTGCCCGTCAAAAGGTTTACAGGTTTGATAAGCAGGTTTAGAAAGAGTTGAGGGTAAAGCCCAATAAAGACAATTATAAACGCCACGAGGTATAGGGGAAGAAGTTGAAGGAATGGTGGCTCCTTAACTTCGTGGTGAAGCTGGTGTCGTGCATTTCCCAAGAACACTACGCCAAAGGCTTTTGTGAAGCAGAGCAAAGCCAGTCCGCCAATCATTACCAACGCAAGCACCGAAATAGCAATGGTAATGAGTGATACAAGCATAGCGTCTTGTATCCAGTGGTATAAACCGCTGTATATGATAAATTCGGAGATAAACCCGTTGAAAGGAGGAATTCCCGAAATGGCAATTGCTGCAATAAGGAAAAGAAATGCTGTGTGCGGCATCTTCTTTATTAAGCCGCCGAGCTGCTCAACGTTGAGGGTGTGTGTGGCTTGGTATACAATACCTGCGGTGTAAAATAGCAACGACTTAAACATTGCGTGGTTTAAGGTATGCAGCAGCGCACCGGCAAAACCAAGCGCGGCCAGCACCTCATTTCCGCTGCCCAACCCAATACACCCAATTCCAATACCCAGCCCTATGATTCCAATGTTTTCGATGCTGTGGTAGGCTAGCAGACGCTTGAGGTTGTGTTGCACAATGGCCAGCATTACTCCATACAATCCCGAAACAACAGAAAATACAATAATCACGTGCCCTATGGCGGTGTAGTTGGCTTCAATTAGGGTAATCATTCTAAAAACTCCGTAGATGCCAATCTTAATAATTACGCCCGACATAATGCCCGAAATGTGTGCCGGTGCAGCCGGGTGTGCGTAGGGTAGCCAAGTATGGAATGGAACAAAACCCGCTTTTATGGCAAATCCAAAGAAGAAACAGAGAAACAGCGCTAACGAATCGGGTCCATTATGATTTGCAGTGTAAGCTGTAATTGCCGAAAAGTCGTAGCTGCCGGTTTTAAATGCCACCCACATGAATCCCAGCATCAAAAACAGAATGGAGATGTGCGACTGAATAAGGTAGTTAATTCCTGCTTTAATGGTGGGTGCTTTATCGTGCTCAAAAATTACCGTGATAAATGCCGATAGCGCCATAATCTCCCACACTACAAGGAATGCAATGGAGTTTTGAATTACGCAGAGACCAATAAGCGATGCGTGTAGCAAGATAAATGCAATACCGTGAAGCACTAAGTTGTTTTTCTGCTCCTTGTAGGCCTTCATGTAGAAGAGTCCATAGAAGCCTCCGGTAACAAATACAAAGTTGATGATTAGAACAAACCAACCCGAAAGGGCATCAATTCGCAACGCTATTGGGCCGGTTGTGGCCACGTTTCCGGCAAAGATTATTTCTACCGGATTTCCAGTAAGAATGGGCCACACAACAAAACTCGAAAGTAAAGCATTTGCAATAACGCCTCCAACAATTGCCATTCCCCTTGTTTTTATCGATAAAAACGGAGTTGCAATCAATACCAAGAGAGGTATCAGTAGGAATGCTAGAACTAGGCTCATTGTATAATGTTTAGCGCAGTCAAAATGAATATTGCCATTACAAAAACAATCCCGTAAAGCACGTATGTTTGGGTTCGTCCGTTCTGGATAAACCTAAAGTAGTTGGTTGCAAATACCAGCTGGTTTGTAATGATGGTTATGAATCGGCTCTCAAAAAAATCGTGATAGTAGGAGGCATACTTGCGCTGCGAGGGGAAAATTTCTCCCTGCTTCAACTCCGTATACTTTTTCTTCTCTAGCAGCAAGAAGTTAAATGTTTTACCCAGCGGTTTCGAGAATGACTTTCCTGAATACTGCATGCGGGTGTTGGGTGCTGTGTAGGCACAGCCCCAGGTTACGTCTTCGCGCTTCGATTTACCCCTACCCACTGCCCACCTAATGGCCCAAAACAATCCAACTAGCGCAATAAATCCTGTAGAGTAGAGCCCTATTTGTGCAACGGTGGTTGCGTAGGAGTTGAATTCGGTGAGGTTGAAGCCTACAGCTATCCTGCTGAATCCCGCAAGAATGTTCCCTAAAATAGCGAGGTAAAACTGGGGAACAAATGCAATGCTCATCATCACTGCAACAATGAGGTACTGAGGCAGAAGCATTATGATTGAAACCTCATGTGGCTCGTGGTGTAAATCTTGGCGAGGATTGCCCAAAAAGATGGTTCCAAAGGTTTTTGTGAAGGTCAATATCGATAGGCCCCCGATAATGCTTAATCCTGCAAACGAAAGCACAAACAGGGTAATTAGCTGAAGGCTGCCTGTGCCCAAACCATCAATCAGACCATTATATATAAGGAATTCCGATACAAATCCGTTGAATGGGGGAATACCGCCAATGGCAATAGCCCCAATTAAAAACATTACAGCAGTTTTGGGCATTACCCGAATAAGACCACCAAGCTTATCCATATCGCGGGTATGGGTTTGTTGGTAAACCGAACCGGCCGAATAGAATAGGAGCGATTTGAACAGCGAGTGGTTGAGCACGTGCAGCAGCGCACCGCCAAAGCCTAAAAAGTAGAGTATTGGCGTGTTGTTGCCCATGCCAATTAGTCCAACGCCAATACCAATGCCAATTATACCAATGTTTTCGATGGTACAGTAGGCAAGCATTCGCTTAAAGTCGCGGTGAACTGCGGCGTTCAAGATGCCATACATTCCCGTTAGCACAGAGATGGTAATTACCAGCTCGCCTAGTAAGATAAAGTCGGCACTTAGATAGGATATTACTCTAAAAATACCGTAGATGCCCAGCTTAACAATCACCCCCGACATCACCCCCGAAACGTGCGATGGTGCTGCCGGGTGGGCGTGAGGCAGCCAGCTGTGAAGGGGTATAAATCCGGCCTTCAGACCAAATCCTGCAAAGAAGAGGAGAAAGAGCCATAAGTTGCTGTTGCTTCCAAAGTAGCTGTGGAAGGCATCAAAATCGAACGAACCGGTTTCGAGGTAAACCCAGATAAATCCAATGGTTAAAAGCACCACGCTAATGTGCATTTGCACGAGGTAGTTCATACCGGCCCTTAGCGTTTTTGGGTTATGGTAGTCGAATATCACCAGCATCATCGACGAGAGCGACATCACCTCCCAGGCAAGAAGGAATGCAAATCCATTCTGTAGCATACAAACCCAAACCATGGATAGGTGGAATAGTGAAAAGAGAATCCAATGCATGGTAAGCTTGGGGGCTGCGTTGGAATACTCCTTTAAATACCCTATACCATAGAATACTCCGGTAAGGCAGGTAAAGTTGATTATGAGAATAAACCATGCCGACAAGCCATCGATGCGAGCAGGTATGTCGCCTAGAAACGAGCCAACGTTAACCGAAAAGTTGATGGAGTCGCCACCTAAAGCCATTATTGCCAGCCAACTGGTGGCTAAAGCTGTGGACGCTACCGATGCTGCGGCTATGTAGCCTTTGTACTTCGATGGTGCTAAGAATATGGCAACAAATGCAACTAGCGTTACCATCCACGACAAATTCAATACAAGAGCTACTCCTTCCATCACGCTTTATTGGGAATTTTTAAGTGCAAGGTAGTAGAAATATTGGGACGGTGTTCGTAAAACTCCGGTTTTATCATCCTTGCAACCGTGCTGCGCGCTATACAAGGCCGCCCAGCTGCTACCTGTGTGCCAGTTTTTTGCTACATTTACATCAGCCAAGGCTTGCAGGGCACGGACAGGAAAAATGTCAGCGCCAGCTGGGAATTTGAAGAAACTGCAAGAATATATTCTTGTCCTCATTAATATTGATGCTATGAAATTTACTCTATTTATTTCGCTGTTACTTGTAAGCGTAAACCTTTCAGGTCAAAACCTGGATTCCTTACGAAATGCCGTTCGTAGTGATGCAAGTTGGGCAATAACCCATGCTGAATTTAGCAAAGGAGAGAAATTGCTTGATAGTCTAATGCTTCTGGAACCAAATAATTCGAAAAACTATTTCGAAAAGGCGAAGATTTATTATTTTCAGATAAAGGAAGATTCTCTTCTGATAAATTTAAATAGATCTCTTTCTCTTGGTATGGACTCCTTGACTGTATTAAATCAGATTTATGATTTTTATACTTTTCAAAAAAATGACAATGCGAAAAGAATTGAAGCCGTGAATTCAATGATAAGCAATAATCCAAACAATAGTGAGCTATATATAAAAAGAAGTGGAGTCTGGACTGATTTAAGAAACTTTGATGAGTCATGGAAAGATCTTGAACATGCAGCTTCTCTTGGTAATGAAAATGCAAAAATAATTTTGCAAGAAATAATTTTGACACGAAAGAAATTGCAAGAGAAAGGGATAATTAAATAACCTCACCCCGCTAGCCAGGACAAGAAATGAACTTGCTCGAGCGGACGTCGTCCGTTCGCTGCGCAAGGAGGCCAATGCAGCC
>JACCEE011655802.1_pt1 | contig 10779 bp, 12 predicted proteins | sample 7449931 | NCBI WGS metagenome assembly JACCEE01 (sample SAMN15323457, study PRJNA562643) | freshwater metagenome | isolation source: river surface water | place: USA:Blue River Watershed | collected 2017-08-19 | reverse complement strand
CCGGTGTATTTTTTACTGTCAATGTTACAAGCCTCCAACACATTTGGATCGACCATACCGCAACCCAGAATTTCGAGCCATCCGGTATATTTACAAACGTTACATCCTTCGCCACCGCAAATAGAGCAGCTTACATCCATTTCGGCTGAAGGTTCGGTAAATGGGAAATAAGAAGGGCGCAAACGAATCTGAGATTTTTCTCCAAAAAGCTCGCGGGCAAAGTACAGCAACGTTTGCTTCAGGTCGGCAAACGAAACGTTTTCGTCAACATATAACCCTTCAATCTGATGGAAAATACAGTGCGAACGTGCCGAGATTGCCTCATTCCGGAATACACGACCAGGGAATATTGCCCGGATTGGTGGCTGAGTTTTTTCCATTACACGTATCTGAACGCTTGAAGTATGGGTACGCAGTAAAACATCCGGATTTTTTTCGATGAAGAAAGTGTCCTGCATATCGCGGGCCGGGTGTTCCGGTGGGAAGTTAAGTGCCGAAAACACATGCCAGTCGTCTTCAATCTCAGGTCCTTCAGCAATTGTAAATCCAAGTCGGGTAAAAATTTCAACGATTTCGTTTTTTACAATCGACAGCGGATGACGGCTACCCAGTTTCATAGGTTCACCCGGCATTGTAAGATCGACACCCGATTGTCCCTGATCGGCCGATTCAAAATTATCTTTCAGCTCATTGATTTTGTTGGTTGCAAAATCTTTCAATTCATTAATAGCCTGACCAACTTCTTTTTTCAGCTCAACCGGAACGTCTTTAAAATCGGTAAAAAGTTGTCCCAGCAATCCTTTTTTGCTGATATATTTGATGCGTAATTCTTCAACATCCTCCTTTGCTGAAACTGAGATTTGCTCAAGTTCCTCTTTTAGCGCTTTTATTCTTTCTAACATTTCGTTCATGTTAATAACATTGATCGGCAAAGATAATGATTCAATAGTTAAAGTGTGTCAATTCAAATAGAATACTGTTTCTTATATTCTTGTGATTTAACCTGAAATTCAATTCTCCGATACTATTTAATGATTGTTATCGTAAATTTTATGTCCTTCATTGGGCGATCATTTCTATCGGTTTCTTGTTGTGCAATGTTATCCACAACTTCCATTCCTTCAAGTACTTCTCCAAAGATGGTATATTTACCATCCAACGGGGGAAATCCACCTATTGTGGTATATGCCTGGCGTTGTTCTTCGGTAAAAGCGAGTGATGGTAATTTGGCAACCTCGGCTGTAACTTCTTCTTTTATTGTATTATAACGAGCCATTAGCTCGTCCTGTTTTCCTTCGACCCCCAGTTTGTTTAATTCCTGCTCTGCGGCTTTAATTTTTTCCTGAAACATAGTTGATTTACGGGCATCTTCCATTTTCATTTGCAAAGTGTCCAGCTCGCCTGCACGAAATTTTCGGCCTTGCACAATATAAAACTGTGATGCAGAAGATCTTTTTTCAGGATTTATATCATCACTTTGCCGGGCCGCAGCCAAAACACCACGTCGATGATAGAATCCGGGATTGATTTCTGCAGGAATGGTATACCCCAAATCACCAGTCCCAATCAAATCGCCAGGCTTGGCATTTTTTGAAGTTGGATCACCTCCCTGTATCATAAAGTTTTTAATTACCCGGTGGAAAAGCAAATCGGTATAAACACCCTCGTTGATTAGCTTAATAAAGTTATCGCGGTGGAGTGGAGTTTCGTTGTAGAGTTTAAGTTTGATGACACCAAACTCAGTCTCAATTTTTATTTTGATTTCGTTGTCCTTCCCGGCATTGCTGCATGAAAAGTTTACGAGTAGAATTATCATTGATAAGATCAGTCCCAGCTTTTTCATTCTTGTAACGTTATAAGTTTTCAAATTCAGTAATAAATTATATCAAACAAATATAGTATTTCAAGTTTATTCAAGTAATGCGTTGACCTGCACATGTGATTATTATGAATTTATTGTATTTTGGCTATTGTAAATCTCTATTCAAATGGAAAAACTGACCATCGACGAATATTCATTTCTTGAAAAACTCAATCTCACACATGTTGAATTAGTGTTTAATGCGATTGACCAAAATCGTAAGTTTTTGCGGAAATGGTTACCATTTGTTGATTTCACTCAAAAAGTTGCTGATACCGAGCGATTTATTCGATCGTTGCTTGATAAAGTAACGTCAAATCGCGATGAGGTTTATGTTATTTGGTATAAGCATGAATTTGCCGGATTGATAGGGTTCAAAGATATTGATAGGGTGAACGACAAAATTGAAATCGGTTATTGGTTAATCGAAAAAATGACCGGTAAAGGTATAGCTACTGCTGCAACCCGCAAAATGATCAATCTTGCTTTTCGCAATATGGATATGAACCGGGTTGTTATTCGCTGTGGCGTAGGTAATAGTAAAAGTTCAGCAATTCCTCTCAGGTTAGGATTTTCGCTTGAGGGCATTGAACGATGCGGCGAACGGCATAATCTCAGCTATATAAATCTGGAGGTATATAGCTTATTAAAAAGCGAATGGGCTAGAAGTTTATTCTAATCAATCAATTTGTCTTTATTAATATAGTCTCAAATGGCAGATAATGAGCATCATATCGTGTTTCTGCATTTTTGTCTATTAAAAAATTATGACCTTTTGTCATGTTTGACTTAAATAATCAGTTGTTCGAATATTTTATTTTTTACTTTTGCGTCGTTCAACCCCGATCATTCTTGATTTTGAATGGTTTGGAAAAAGCAGAAGAAACTATGGAAAACAAAACAATTCAGAGAACCTTGTATAAGGTTCTTAGGAAAACGGGAGTACGTCGCGATCGTATTAAACTGGAAGCATCTTTTAATGATGACTTGAAATTTGACCAGGTTGATTGGGCTCTTTTTGTATTTTATCTTGAAGGTCTTTTTAAGATACAACTTGAGGATCAGGAAATTTCCAAATTATCGCTGGTAAATGATACGCTTGCAATTGTAAACAAAAAAACAAAAGTTGAATATTCATTCTAAATTCAGCTTTCTAAAAATTGTTAAAAGAGGTATTTGATATTCAAATACCTCTTTTATTTTACCCATAATAAGTGATGTCCCCATTAATACTCCGGTTCAATTCATTGTCAAAATAAGCCCATTCGACTCGAATTTTGATCATTTCAGAAGAATCATTCAAATACATGATTAAGATGAACTTTTTGGATATAATTTTGAATCGTAGTTAAACAAATCAATTCACGCATATACCCCAAGAATGTGCAAATTCACCTCAAGCGCACAGAATAAAAGTCAATCAATATCTGATTGACTTTTTTGTTTTATGAATATTCTGGACTATTAAAACTTTTAACTTATTTTTGCCGAAAATTATAGCCATGCTGAAATTTAAAAGAATATTGCTGAAACTAAGCGGTGAATCACTCATGGGTGATCAACAATACGGTATTGATCAACAGCGGTTAAGCGATTATGCTGAACAAATAAAGGAAATCGCCGATCTTGGTGTTCAAATCGGAATTGTTATTGGTGGAGGAAATATTTTCAGAGGTTTAAGTGGGGCTACCAAAGGTTTTGATCGTGTAAAAGGTGATCAAATGGGAATGCTTGCAACTGTGATAAATAGCCTTGCTTTAAATTCAGCTCTTCAATCAGTAGGCTGTAAATCAAGAGTTTTAACGGCTATACGAATGGAACCTATTGGGGAATTCTATTCAAAAGACCGGGCTATTGAGGTGTTGGGAAATGGTGAAGTTGCTATATTTTCGGCAGGAACTGGTAATCCATATTTTACCACAGACACTGGGTCTTCGCTCAGAGGAATTGAGATTGAAGCAGATGTTATGTTGAAGGGAACCCGGGTTGATGGCATATATACGGCCGATCCTGAAAAAGATCCAACCGCCACCCGGTTCGAAAAAATTTCCTTCGATGAAGTGTACCAGCGCGATTTAAAAGTGATGGACCTTACCGCTACAGCCATGTGCAAAGAAAATAATTTGCCAATTATTGTATTTAACATGGATATTAAAGGAAATCTGAAAAAAGTTTTGGAAGGCAAAAATGTTGGTACTTACGTGTTTAGATAAAATTAAATATTTTTTTTATTTTCAGGCAAGATATAGATTTTAAAGTAATTTAATTTTTTCTATATTTGTTGCCAGCACTTTTAATAAACGAAAAGAGTTAGTTCATATGCAGGAAGAGGTTCAAATGATTCTGGATATTTGCAGGGAAAGAATGGAACATGCGATTACCCATCTTGATAAAGAGTTGGTTCATATTCGCGCAGGAAAAGCTTCCCCTCGAATGCTGGACTCAGTGATGGTTGAATATTATGGAAGTATGGTTCCGTTAGCACAAGTTTCGAATATTAATACACCTGATGCCCGGACACTTGCAATTCAACCTTGGGAGAAAAATATGATTCGCCCCATTGAAAAAGCAATTATCAATTCAAATCTGGGATTCAATCCTGATAATAATGGTGAAATAATTCGGATTAACGTTCCGGCACCAACAGAGCAACGCCGTAAAGAAATGGTGAAAACCGTTAATAAGGAAGGCGAAGTTGCAAAAGTTAGTTTACGTAGTGCTCGTAAAGATGCGAATGATAATTTAAAGAAACTCCTAAAAGAGGGTCTTTCTGAAGACGTTGAAAAAGATGCTGAAGAAGAAGTTCAGGATATGATCAATGACTTCACTAAAAAAGTTGACAAAATGCTCGAGGATAAAAACCACGAGATTTTAACGATATAATTGTTTCTAGTTTTCTGTTTTCTGAACATTGTTTAATTGTTTTCATGGCTTTGAGGCGGCTTGTTGAAGCCGTCTCAATTTTTTTATAACAGCTTGATTTGTGTAAAGTGATAGCACAATAAGCCATGATTAACAATGCTGAGAACTAAAAAATATGAGATAAGACAGAAAACAATGCCAGAAGCGGCAAATCTAATTCAGACGAATCTTACAGCAGTCTTTAAATTTTGATCCACTTCCACAAGGGCATAAATCGTTTGGACCAACTTTGGTATATTGGTTTTGCTCGAAGTTAATTGGAAGTTTCGGAAATTTTTTCCGTTTGATTTCGTGTTCCCTTTTAATCTCAGGAAGAAAAGTTCCCGAAAAACCAAGGTATCGGTTCAGGATATTCAACAAGTCGCGTTTCGATTCGTATGCGTAGCCACCTCGTTCAAACATCGATCTGATTTCCTGGATACTTCCACAGATTTCTTCGCTAATATAGGTTATCTGGAAAAGTTGTTCAATTCCGGCCAGTAATCGTTTGTCATGAAGATTTACAATATCAGCAATGATAAATGCCAGTAGTTCGCTATCATTAATTGCAGGATCAGATATTTTGGAAATATAGAAGTTTAAAATATCGCGATACCACGAAATGACTTCATTTTTTCGGTGTGGTTGATAAAAATAAACCTGTTGAACAGATGTAAGTACGGACGTTTTTATGTAGGTATCAACGTTTGGTTTGTACATAAATAGTTTGAGAAGATCCAATTGATTCTCACCTAAATAATACAAAGGTTCATACAAGGTCTCGGTCTTATGATCGCCCAACCAAAATACCAGGAATTCCGCATCAAGCGACAGAAATTTCAGAATAATATTCAAACTTTCAGATGCACGAAGTTCGCTAAGTAAAAATATGGCATGTAACGGAAAGGTAAGCCGGTCCTCACCAATTGTTCCGCATTTCTGTAATTGTTCAAAATAATGATAACGGTATATACCATCAAGTATTACATGTTCCAAATCGGCAATTACAGTTTCTCTTGGTAGTACTAATATGTTTTCGAAAAAAACGTGTGGTATACTTAAATCGAATTCATACAAGCTATAAATTTCATGGTGAACAAAAACAGGATTTTCAACAGTTTGCTTTTCCGAAAATGGATTTGTTTGAACGACATTTTTGTTTCCATGTCCGCCATCTTGTTTTTGTGGTCCTTTCTCCAACAACCTTGCCTGGAACCATGTGCGGGTATTAATCGAATCGGGATGTTCTGGAAATAAATCGGTTAATAAATTCAACCGTTGTTGAGCAGCTTGAATATTTCCAATTTCAACGAAATATTGAACAGCAAATTTTGTGAAACTTGTAAACTCACCAACATGAAAAATATCCCGGTTGGGATATAGATCCTTAAGTTCCATCTTTTCACCAAGAAGTCTTGGTATTTTGTAAAATTCCCGGCGATAAAAATAGGAAGCTGCCTTGTTTAAAATTCCAAAAAGATAGTCGGGATGTTCCTTTAATATCCACCGGTTGACTTCTTCGCTTTTCTCAATTTCGCCCATATTGTTATAAGCCACACTCAAAAAATTCTTGAGTTGCGGATTTTTGGGAAATCGGTCAATAAGTTTAAGGATATGCGGAATGACAGATCTTTTTCCATTATGAACATCAGCGTATAATTCCTGAATCATATCCTTGAGGTAAGGTGTCATATGATTCTGACGGTCCATAAAGTCAGGATCGTCTGTCAGATTATAACCAACTATTCGAATTATACCACTCATATCGCTTGATTTGAAGAGTTCGTCAAAAGCCTTGATAAATCGAATTTCGCAATTGCCGAATGATAATCAGTACAAATGTATATCAGAAATGTTTATAAATAACAACCGTAGCTTCATTTATCTTTACTGAATTTTAATTTTTAGGGTTGAGATACAGTAAATTCTATGTAACCGACATTTGATTGTTCATAATGTTTTCTTAATTTTAATAGTCGACTGATCATCCAAGTATTTAAAGTATGAAAATACTATTTCTTGATTATCTTACTGAATTACTGTTTCCGCGTCTTTGCGTGGTTTGCGGCGACAGACTGATTGAGCAGGAACAATGGATTTGCCTGAATTGTTTGCACCATATTCCCCGCACAAATTTTCATTTGTCAGCAGATAACCCGGTAGCCCAAATATTTTATGGCCGGGTGCCGATTGAATATGCGACTTCTTTTTTTTATTTCAGTAAAGGAAGCCAATACCAAACATTGTTGCATAGTTTGAAATACAAAGGAATGAAAGAATTGGGAGCAGAAATTGGCAAACATTTCGGCATCGATTTAATGCAATCTCCCGGATTTTCATCAGTCGATGTAATTTGTCCGGTTCCATTGCATCCGAGCAAAGAAAAGAAACGCGGATACAATCAAAGTTGGTGGATTGCCTCAGGAATTGCCAAACAAATGAACAAAGAGTTGGATGCTCAGAATTTAAAGCGGGTAACAGCCACTGAAACTCAGACTCGTAAATCGCGTTTTGAACGATGGCAAAATGTGGAGGGTATTTTTGAACTTTCAAACCCGGAAACTTTTGAAGGTAAGCACATTTTATTGGTTGACGATGTGGTTACAACAGGCTCAACGCTTGAGGCTTGTGCTGTGGCAATTCATTCGGCTACAAATGCCAAAGTAAGTATTGCCACTCTGGCTACTGCTTGATTTCTCCAGGTAGTTTCATTAACCTGACAAATATTCTTATCCGGGCAATCAAATTCTTTACTTTTGTATCATTTAAATCCATTCGGCATGAATGATTTTTTGAGGAATAATTTTATTAAAGCATTGTTTTCCCAACTCTTCCGCAACCTTAAAAACAGGGACGGATTTCAGGTTGCCTCGCTGTAAACAGGTTCTACGAAACCCGGTTACAGTTCTTTCCCGCTTTTTCAAAAAAATAAGTTTTAAATTCCTTAAAATAAGTTTATTATGAACTTGCCATTTGCTGAAAACTATAAAATAAAAATGGTAGAGCCCATTTATCGTTCAACACGTGAGCAGCGTGTAAAATGGATTGCTGAGGCCAATTATAACCTGTTTAACCTGAGCAGCGATAAAGTGTTTATCGACCTTTTGACCGATAGCGGAACCGGAGCCATGAGCGACCGGCAATGGGCTGCAATAATGACCGGCGATGAAAGTTATGCCGGGTCGTCATCGTACTATCACCTGAAAGAAAAAATAAAAACAATATTTGGATTCGATTACTTTTTACCAACCCACCAGGGACGAGCCGCCGAGAATGTTTTGTTTTCGGTATTGCTAAAAGAAGGTGATCTGGTACCTGGGAACTCACATTTCGATACAACGAAAGGACACATCGAATATCGTAAAGCCAAGGCAATAGACTGCACCATTGATGAGGCTTTTGACACCGATAGTGAATTCCCGTTTAAAGGAAATGTCGACCTCAACAAGCTGGAGGCAGTTTTCAGATTAATGCCTGAAAAAAGAATCCCGGCAATGATAATGACCATTACCTGTAATTCATCGGGTGGGCAGCCGGTATCAATGGAAAACCTGAAGGCAGTAAAACAATTGGCATCAAAATATGGTGTGCCGGTAATTTTTGACTCAGCACGCTTTGCCGAAAATGCCTGGTTTATACAACAGCGCGAAGAAGGCTACTCCACCAAAACAATCAAAGAAATTGTTGGTGAGATGTTTTCGTATGCCGATGCCATGACCATGAGCAGCAAAAAAGATGGAGCTGTCAACATTGGCGGATTCATTGCCATGAAAGATTTGGAATGGTACGAGAAAGCATCAACATTCAATATCATGTACGAAGGCTTTGTAACCTATGGAGGTATGGCCGGACGCGATATGAATGCGCTGGCTGTGGGGCTTGATGAAGTAACCACCAACGATTTTCTGGATACTCGAATTAACCAGGTTCAGTATTTAGGGAACAAACTGGTTGAATACGGAATTCCAATTCAGCGACCGGTTGGTGGTCATGCCGTATTTGTTGATGCCAAAAAATTTCTTCCGTATGTGCCCAAAGAAGAATTCATCGCGCAAACACTTGCCATCATTCTTTATTTGGAAACTGGTGTTCGGGGCGTCGAAGTGGGTACTTTGCTGGCCGATCGCGATCCGGAAACGAGGGACAACCGCTATCCAAAACTTGAATTTCTGCGATTGGCCATTCCGCGCCGGACATACACCAATAACCATATGGACGTAGTTGCCGCGGGATTAAAAAACATCTACGACATTCGGGATGAGATACGAACGGGTTTACTGATACGAAAAGAAGCTTCGATTATGCGGCACTTTACCGTATTGCTCGATAAAGTTTAAAATCAAACGAGGGTATCTTCAAACAAAAAGGTATCCTCGTTTTATTTAAAAGTCGAGCCGGTATAAAACGGTTGTGCTTAACATGTTATTAAACTGATTGCTCCGCCAGTACCATAAAACATCACCCGGACGTTCCCGGATTGGCAGCATGGAATAGGCTCCGCGCAGATCGACAAAAAGTCGTTTTGTAAACTGAAAGCGAAATCCAAGAAAGGCTTGTAAATCGAAAGAATTGAATGGATGTCGGTCTTCAACCGGTAACTGTCCGTAATCGTTGAACTCTTTTCCACTGATTAAATATCCTGAAGACATACCAACTAAAAGAGAAATGCGATCGCTTGTACGAAATCCCAAATAAACCGGCAGATCGACATAGTTTAATCGCATGATGTATTTTATTTGCTCATCGTCAACGGCCAATGAATCGATGTTGCGGCTTCCCTTTTGCATGAGTTTTAGCTCCATACCGGCAAAAACGGTTTTCGAAATATCTGTTTGTACATATCCCCCCAGGGCAACACCGGGTTTGTGGTATCCGCTGTAGGTATCGCCATCAACCTGCGAAGCGTTAAGTCCTCCAATTATACCGCCTTCAAATCGTTGGGCGAATAAGGTATTTGCCATGATGGCGAATAAAAACAATAGAAAGAATTTCTTCATTTCAGTGCTTTTAGTTGTTCGTTAAGTATTTCAACTCCTTTGCCGGCTTTTTCCTGAATGTATTTCACGTTGCGGATATAAACCTGTGGTCGCTCAGGATCGATAACAAAAATTGGCGTACCACTTCGTGTATAATTCACCAGTCCGGCAGCCGGGTATACATTTAATGATGTTCCGATAACCACCAAAATGTCGGCCTCTTCCACTAATGGAATGGCATCGTCCATGGCCGGAACCGCCTCGCCAAACCAAACAATGTACGGCCGAAGCTGACTTCCTTTGGCACATTTTTGTCCAAATCTCAGTTCCCAGCCAGCGATATCGTAAACCAGCGATTCGTCAACCGAACTGCGTGCTTTTTTCAATTCTCCATGCAAATGAATGACCTTTGAGCTACCTGCTCTTTCATGCAAATCATCTACATTTTGAGTGATGATGCTTACATCAAAATCTTTTTCCAGCTCAACCAAACCCCGGTGACCATCATTGGGTTCACATTCGTATAGTTGTTTGCGGCGTTCGTTGTAAAACTGCATGACCAATGATGGATTTCGCCGCCATGCTTCAGGGGTTGCAACTTCAGTAATATCGTATTCTTCCCACAGGCCTCCCATATCGCGAAAAGTACGAAGGCCACTTTCCTGGCTCATTCCGGCGCCTGTAAGAATGACAAGTTTCTTTCTCATTTTCTATCTGTTTATCTAATCTCACGGTCGGTAGCCCGGCGGAATCCATCAATTTTCAAACTGCCATCTTTGTAAATATCGACAACCATGTAGGCACTATTTTCAGGGCCGTCGCCGTCGATCATGGCGTTGACCGAATAGTAATGAATTCCGTTGATGAAATTGTACCGTTCTTCATGTACATGGCCCTGCAACACACAGATCACTTTCTCCGATTGCTCCAATATCTGTCGTACTTCAGGAGCATTCTGTACGGCCTGCTTTGCGTTCTTCGATTCGTCGAGCATCTGGTGTATAAAAACGATTGATGGAAGTTGGTTTTGTTTCAGATCAT
>JACCEE010522433.1_pt1 | contig 10783 bp, 10 predicted proteins | sample 7449931 | NCBI WGS metagenome assembly JACCEE01 (sample SAMN15323457, study PRJNA562643) | freshwater metagenome | isolation source: river surface water | place: USA:Blue River Watershed | collected 2017-08-19 | reverse complement strand
GAACAATTTGGTTTTCGTTTTCAGGGACGATATATCGGTTCGCGTTTAGAAAAAGACAATTTTGCAACATTGCGTCCCGAAATAAAAGCAACCGATTATTACACGCAGGGTGGTTATACTGCAAAAGACAAAATTTTAAAAAATGCTGATTTTCTGGTGTTCGATGCTTCGGTATTTTATACGATTGGCAAAAATCGTCTTGGCGTAACAATATCGAATCTTTTTGATGAAAACTATACCGAAAAAGATGGCTATAATATGCCCGGACGCATGGTGAGTGGCAGTTTTACTTATTCTTTTTAAATAGATATTATTATAAATTATATTCATATGGCAAACGTAACATTCATTACAGGCGGACAACGATCGGGGAAAAGTCGTTATGCACAGCAACTTGCAGAGACAAAAACGAGCAACCCTGTGTATGTGGCAACAGCTCGTGTGTGGGACGACGAATTTCGAAAACGCATCGAGCGACATCAGTCCGACAGAGGCAACCATTGGCAAACAATCGAAGAGGAAAAACATTTGTCGAAACTCAATGTCGAAGCTCGTGTTGTGTTGCTCGATTGCATTACGCTGTGGCTTACCAATATTTTTCATGACAATAATTACGATGTCGACCAATCTTTACGCGAAGCTCAAACCGAATGGAAACACTTGCTTGAAAAAGATCTGGACCTCATTGTTGTGAGTAATGAATTGGGAATGGGCGTGATTGCCGAAAACGAAATTGCTCGAAAATTTACCGATTTACAAGGTTGGATGAATCAACATATTGCGTCATTGGCAAATGACGTAATATTGATGGTATCGGGAATTCCTGTTAAAATTAAATAACAGAACATTAAAATTATAGAACAAATTAAACCTTACAAAAATGGAAAAACAACTGCAACACAAAATCGACTTTAAAACCAAACCGATTGGATCACTTGGAAAACTTGAAAAAATAGCTTTCAAAATCGGTAAAATTCAAAAAACGCTCAGTCCCCGATTAAGTTCACCAACTGTCATCGTTTTTGCTGCCGATCATGGTTTGGCTGATGAAGGTGTGAGTCAGTTTCCCAAAGAAGTAACCTATCAAATGGTGATGAATTTTATTAATGGAGGAGCTGCAATTAGTGTGTTTTGTCGTCAAAACGGTTTGGCATTGAAGGTTGTTGATGCCGGTGTCGATCACGATTTCGATCCGAATACTAATTTGATTCATGCCAAAATTGCTCGTGGCACGAAAAACATTATGAAAGAACCGGCAATGACTGTCGAAGTTTGTACGCAAGCCATCAACAAAGGACGCGATATTGTAAGAAACGAACATAAAAATGGTTGTAATATCATTGGTTTTGGTGAAATGGGCATCGGCAATACCTCGTCGGCAGCTTTACTGATGAATAAATATACCGGAATTTCTATTGAAGAATGTACCGGACGTGGCACCGGACATACCAATGACTGATTGAATCATAAATTGTCCATTTTAAAGCAATGTTCTGAAAAATATCAGGTTAACGATCCGGTTGAGATTCTCGCTACCTATGGTGGTCTTGAAATAGCAATGATGTGTGGAGCTATGCTCGAAGCCAAAAAACAAGGAATGGCCATTCTTGTCGATGGATTTATTTGCACCGCAGCTTGTATTGCAGCATATAAAATTGACGATTCGTTACTTGAAAATACCATTTTCTGTCATACTTCCGATGAAAACGGGCACAAACGTATGCTCGAATATCTCAATGCCGATCCGCTTATTTCAATTGGCTTGCGTCTTGGTGAAGCATCGGGTGTTGCTGTTGCATATCCGTTAATCAAATCGGCGTTGGCTTTCCTCAATGAAATGGCCAGTTTCGACGATGCTGGAGTTAGTAATAATGCATAACAATGAAGAAAGAATTTAAACTGATTTTTACGGCAATCATGTTTTACTCGCGAATACCGGTACCTCAAAGTACCGGTTATTCCGATGAGCAAATGAATAAATCAACACGTTATTTCCCGTTGGTTGGTATTATCATCGGAGGTATCGGGGCTGTGTTATTTTGGTCTGCCAATCATCTTTTTTCGCAAATGCTATCGATATTGGTAGCCATGATAGGAATGATTTTCATTTCGGGAGCTTTTCACGAAGATGCCTTTTCCGATTTTTGTGATGGTATTGGGGGCGGTTACACACCTGAAAAAATATTGGCCATCATGAAAGATAGCCGCATTGGTACTTATGGTGCAACCGGATTGATTTTACTGCTGTTGTCGAAATTGTTATTGCTTTCTGAAATGCAGCCCGTTCAGGTTCCGTTGGTCTTATTGACGGCTCATGCTGTCAGTCGGGTATTTCCGGTGTTGATGATATATACGTCGAAATACGTTCGCTTTGACGATAGCAGCAAAATCAAACCCATTTCACAAAAACATACACCGGCAACATTGCTTGTGGCACTTGTCATTGGGCTTGCTCCTTTGTGTTTCATGCCATGGGCATTTATTCCCATTTTATTGGGAACACTTATTTTTGTTTTTATCTATTTCAGATATTATGTGCATAAAGTTTTAGGTGGGTATACGGGCGATGTTTTGGGGGCTTTGCAACAAATAAGTGAAGTAGTGTTTTATGTCATTTTTATTTGTTGTGTTAAATTATTATAAAAAGCTATGATACTTCATTTGCTTCGACATACGAAAACGGTTTGTCCGGTAGGAGTTTGTTACGGTCAGAGTGATGTTGCCTTAGCACCATCGTTTGAACTGGAAAAACAATCTGTTATCAAAAAAATAAAAGATATTCACTTTACTCATGTGTATTCCAGTCCATTGAAGCGATGTGCCCATTTGGCATTGTCTTTTGCCGGCAGTAAACCGCTTTTATACGATAATCGTTTGATGGAACTTCATTTCGGTGATTGGGAAAATAAACCATGGTCTGAAATAGACCAAACACCCGAAGCGGCTCTTTGGTTTGCCGATTATGTAAATACTGCATGTCCCGGTGGTGAATCTTATTCGCAATTACGAAATCGTGTTCAGGATTTTTTGTCAGAGATTGCTGTTTTACATTCCAATACTTCGGTGCTAATTGTGACTCATGGTGGAGTTATTCGAACCATATTATCGGTTGTGAAAAAAATAACGCCCGAGCTCTTGTTTGCTCAAAAAATCGATTACGGTCATTTCTGTACCATTGAAATATAAGTATATGCAAAAACTACGTCCAATAATGTTTGTCGGCACTGGTTCCGATGTTGGTAAATCGGTTATTAATGCAGCGTTTTGTCGCATATTCCTGCAAGACGGATATCAGCCGGCTCCGTTCAAGGCTCAAAATATGTCGCTCAACAGTTATGCAACACCCGATGGTCTTGAAATAGGTCGGGCTCAGGCCGTTCAAGCTGAAGCCTGCGCCATTTCCTGTTGTGTGGAAATGAATCCGATTTTGCTCAAACCAACGAATAATACCAGTGCTCAAGTAGTGCTCAATGGCAAACCTGCCGGTAATAAAAGTGCGTCAGAATATTTCAACGATACCAATCGAGATGAACTCTTTGCCGAAGCAATGGAGTCGTTCGATACTTTACAGTGCCGTTACAATCCAGTGGTGATTGAAGGTGCAGGAAGTATTTCGGAAATTAATCTTTGGGATAAAGACATTGTCAATATGCGAGTTGCAATGTATGCAAATGCCGACACGTATTTAATTGCCGACATCGATAGAGGTGGCGTTTTTGGCAGTGTGTATGGAACTTTGATGTTGTTACCTCCGCATCAGCGCGATTTAATCAAGGGTATTATCATCAATAAATTCAGGGGCGATCTTTCACTTTTCGCAGAAGGAAAAACTATGCTCGAAAAACTTACCGGGAAACCGGTTGTGGGTATCATTCCCTATTTCAGAGATATAACCATCGAGCAGGAAGATTCCGTTGTGCTCGATAATTATAGCACAAAAGCTCAACCGTCAAAACTCAATATAGCGGTTGTTTTGTTGAAACACATGTCGAATTTTACCGATTTTAACAGCTTTGAACATATTGCCGAAGTTCATCTGTATTACACTGCCGATTGTAAAGAATTGATGTTGGCCGATATTGTCATAATTCCCGGTTCGAAAAATACGATTGCAGATATGCAACATCTGCGTGATATGGGTTTGTCCGACACAATTCTTGCAATGCACCAAGCCGGAAAATCGGTTTATGGCATTTGTGGCGGATATCAAATGATGGGTAAAATAATTAATGATCCGCTTCATGTTGAAGGCGATGTTGACTCGATTGCCGGAATAGGTATTTTACCGGTGGAGACTACGCTTATGGACGAAAAGAAAACCAAACAATGTCGTTTCCGTTTTTTGAATGTGCAGGGGATTCATCGTGGTTACGAAATTCATATGGGAGTGACCCAAGTCGATGTGCCTCAACCGCTTTGTACTATTCATAACTCCGAAAGCGATGGATATTTCTTGAATCCCAAAACATGGGGAACATACATTCATGGTATTTTCGATAATCAAGAAATAATTGAATATGTTCTAAATCAGGTAAATACTCAAATGTCTGTTGCGATTGATTATCATGCATTTAAAGATCGTCAATATGATAAACTGGCCGATTTGGTTCGACAATGTGTTGATATGAAGTATATATATGAAAATTTGAAGGACTGATTTATACAAACGAAGGATATGATTCACGGACACGGAAATGAAATATACCAATATGGTCGTTTGGTTCGATACGATTTTAGCTCGAATGTTGTACCTCACGGATTCGATAGTCGGCTTAAGAACTATTTGCTCGAAAGTATCGATGCCGTACAACACTATCCCGAACCCGATGCCGGACGACTGAAACAAACAATTGCCGCATATCATGGTTTAGGATCTGATAATGTGTTGGTAACCAATGGTTCAACTGAGGCGTTTTATTTGTTGGCACAATTGTTTTCGGGATATCGATCAACGGTCATCATTCCGTCGTTTGCCGAGTACGAAGATGCTTGTTGTGCATATGGACACATCGTTTCATTTCAAAATAATCGACATCTCAGTGCTCACACTCCATTTACTGCCGATGTGGTTTGGATAGGCAATCCGAATAATCCCGATGGCTTGGTTGTAGCACCTCACATCATCGAGCAGTGGTGTCGACGTTATCCTCACACAATTTTTATTGTTGACGAAGCATATGCCGATTTATGTTTTTCGTTTCGTTCGGTGGTGCGTTTAGTTAACAGTTTTCCCAATCTGATTGTTGTTCGGTCGCTTACCAAAACATTTGCCATTCCGGGCATCAGACTGGGTTATATCGTTGCCGATGAAATGCTGTTGAAGCAAGTGTTGCGCATACCTTGGCAGGTAAATAGTCTTGCTGCCGAAGTTGGTATTGCTATCATGAAAAATTATGACGATCATTTACCAGATATTGCTCACATTTTAAGCAATACCCGAAAATTACAAAATGACATTTCCAGCATTGGCGGGTATGACGTTGTTCCATCAAATTGTAATTTTTTTGCAGTCAAAATGCAAACGGGAAAAGCCTCGGAACTGAAACAATATTTGCTTGAAACAGAAGGAATTCTTATTCGCGATGCATCGAATTTTAGAGGATTGGACGAAACCTGGTTTCGTGTAGCTATCCAGTCGGCCGAAGCAAATGAATTACTCCGTAATGCTCTTGGGAAATATTTAGTGCTTACTGAAAAAAAGAATTCGTTAAACTGTTTTTTGCAAAAATGATGAATTCAAATATCATATTTTTCGTATATTGGCGTACAAGCACGAGTGACTGACATAGCGAAAAATAGAAATATGGAACATTTGAACAATAAACCAACATATGATGACTTACTTCAATATATTTCCAAACTAGAAAAAGAACGAGGCGACATAACCTCAGCGGAACATAAAATTGAAGAACTGACTCGTTTGCTCAAAACAAGCGAAGATCGATATCGTGTTTTCTTTGAAAATGACTTAACCAGCGACTTTATCCTCGACGGGAAAGGATTTATAAAATCATGCAATGCTGCTTTCCTCGATTTATTCGGTTATGAGTCGAGTGATGAATTGATTGGAAAACATATTTCTACAACCTACCAAAATCCCGACGATGCCAATTTGATTTTTAACCAACTACAGGTCCAAAAAAATCTGAAGAAAATCGAAACCGTTAGAAAACGCAAAAACGGAACCACGATTCACGTACTCGAAAATAAAGTAGCTATTTATGATGACAATTGTGAAATTACCGAAATAAAAGGCTATTTATTCGATATTACCGATCACATTAAAGCAGAACTGGCATTACGACAAAGTGAGGAAAAATATCGCACTATCACAGAACGCTCGCACGATATAATAATGCGTTTCGATCGTCAATACCGTTATTTATATGCCAATCCTGCAATTACCACATTTTTTGGTATTGAAACCGATGCTTTCTTCGGCAAAACGCATAAAGAACTTGGTTTTCCGAAAGAAGAATATGAATATTGGGAAAAAAGGATTCAATCTGTTTTCGATACCGGCAAAGTTGTAAAAGAAGTTGCTTCGGTTAAAGCTGGACAAATAATATGGTTCGATTGGAATTTAATTCCCGAGTTTAACAATAAGGGCGAAGTTGAAACGGTTTTGAGTTACTGTCGCGATATTACCGATTTGAAAAATACCCAGTTACAACTCATTCAAAGTGAGAAGAAATATCACGAACTTTCAATAGAGTTACAACAGAAAAACGAAGAGTTTGTAGCTCTTAATGAAGAATATAAAAGTCAAAACGATCAGTTGCATGAAATAAACGAGAAGTTGCGGAAAAATGAAGCTTTATTGACCGAACTTAATGCAACAAAAGACCGATTCTTTTCCATCATAGCTCACGATTTAAGAGGACCAATCGGTAGCTTTAAGTCATTGTTGGAATTGATTATTACAAAATTTGATCTAACCGATACTCAAAGCCTTACCAATGTTTTGGAAGTCATGCATGAGAGTTCGAGCAAAGTGTATGAATTGCTCGAAAATCTGTTGCAATGGGCTAAAAGTCAAAAGAATGAAATTGCGTTTAATCCCGAACCTGTCGATTTGCATCAAATTACGTCCGACTGCATTGCTGTTCTTGGTGAATTGATTCATAAAAAAGATGTTACAATTCATAATTCGATTCCGAAACAAATGATTGTTACGGGCGATAAAAATATGTTGTTGACCATTGTGCGTAATCTCATTTCAAATGCCATTAAATTTACACATCCGCATAAAAATATCTATATATCAGTTCAATATGAAAATCAAACATGTACTATAAGTATCAAAGATGAAGGTGTTGGAATCAAAAGTGAGAATTTGAATAAACTGTTTAGTTTTAGCGAACATGTTACAACAAACGGAACATCTGGCGAGATTGGTTCCGGTTTAGGATTGGTGTTGTGTAAAGAGTTTGTGCTGAAACACGAAGGAAAAATTTGGGTTGAAAGCATCGAAGGCGAGGGAAGTGAATTTAAAATCATGTTGCCCGTCAAACAGCAATAAACAAATAACCGTCGGTACTATCTTCGATATGTTAATGTCGTATCTTTGCTGCAAAAATAATTTATGAAATTCTTTGCCGGCGAGGCGTTTGATGTTGTTAAGAACGCCAACTTTCGCAAGTTTCTTGCATATCGTTTTTTACTTACCGCAGCAACTTTAATGCAGTCTGTCATAATTGGCTGGCACATGTATAGCCTTACCAACAGTGTTTTTTACTTAGGTTTGGTTGGTTTGATTGAAGTAATTCCCCAAGTCAGTGTTTCGTTGTTTGCTGGTCATTTTGTTGATAAATGGAACCGGAAGAAAATCATTTTATATACCAGTATATTATTACTTGTGGGTGCACTGGTTTTATTTGTGTACAGTATTCCTGCATTACATTGTTTTCAGCGATACGGCATATTTCCATTATTCATCACCATATTTCTCACCGGATTTGTTCGAGGCATATTAATGCCTGCACATGTTGCTTTGCTTGGTCAACTTGTTCCGCACGAAAAATTAGCACGAGCAGCAACATGGAATAGTGCCAACTGGCATATTGCAGCGGTATTGGGCCCTGCATTGGGTGGTATGATGTATGGCTATTTTGGCATAGTGGTAGCTTATGCACTCGTTTTTGTAATGTTCTTTTTGTCTGTTTTGACAATAGCACAAGTTTCGGTTGAACATACAATCATTGTTGATAAAAATGCTGACGATATTTTCAAACGCATCAAAGAAGGAATCAGCTATGTTTTTAAAAACGAGATTTTGCTTGGAGCCTTCTCGCTCGATATGTTTGCCGTGCTGTTTGGCGGTGCTGTTGCCATGCTTCCTGCTTTTGCCTCAACGGTTTTAAAAGTCGGACCACAAGGTTTGGGTATTTTGCGGTCGTGTCCGGCATTGGGTGCAATCCTCATGTCGGTTGTGCTGATGGTGAAATTACCGGCACGCAATACAGGAAAATATCTGTTTGTTGCAATTGCAGGTTTCGGATTGTGTATCATAGGGTTTGCGTTGTCAACAAATTTTTATGTGTCGGCAGTGTTGCTGTTTTTGAGTGGAGTGTTTGATAATGTGAGTGTTGTAATACGCTCCACGATACTGCAATTGTACACACCGAACGAAATGCGAGGAAGAGTTGCTGCAGTCAATAGTATTTTTATTGGTTCATCAAATGAGCTTGGAGCTTTTGAATCGGGAACGGCAGCTCGTATATTGGGATTGGTACCTTCGGTTATTTTTGGTGGGGTTATGACTCTTGTTGTCGTTGTTGTTGCAGCAAAAGCTGCTCCGTCATTACGACGGTTCCATCTAGCGGAAAAGCATACAAAATAAGAACTCGTATTTCGCTGATATTTTCTTTTTTGCCTTGATTTTTGGTTCCTTTTTCATCAAGTGATTACGTTATGAATAATGACAAAATAAAAAAGAAAAGCATATCCTACGTTGGTATAACGCTAAGCCCCCTTGGCGAAGGGGGTTGGGGGATTGATTATTGTCGTATAAAAATACTTTTCTTGTTTTGCAAGCTTTGGAATTCAAATAGATGGGTTTTCTTACAATGTAAGTCAGGCAAAAATCAATATATGGTATAGCACGAAACATCTATTAAAGATAATGTAAATAATTCTTAAGGAGCGACTATATAATTTGATACCTTTGTGTCCCAAATTATAAAGTAAAAAACAATGTCGAAAGTAAGAGTACGTTTTGCACCAAGTCCTACCGGACCGCTTCATATGGGCGGAGTTCGCACGGCTTTATTCAATTATCTTTTTGCTAAAAAACAAGGCGGAGAATTTATCCTTCGCATCGAAGACACCGATCAAACCCGTTACGTGCCCGGTGCCGAACAATATATCATGGATTCGTTGAAATGGTGCGGACTTCCATATAGCGAAGGTCCCGATGTTGGTGGACCTTACGGACCATATCGACAATCGGAACGTAAAGCTATTTACAAACAATACGCCGATCAGTTAATTGCTAGTGGTAACGCTTATTTTGCTTTCGATACTCCCGAAGAACTCGACCAATTACGTAAAAAATACGAAAGCGAAAAGGCTGTATTTGTGTACAATTTTGAAACCCGAAAAAGCTTACGCAATTCCTTAACAATGCCCGATGCCGATGTTCAAGCACTGATCAACTCGGGAGCTCATTATGTGGTGCGTTTTAAAATGCCCGAGAATTTTGATGTTGTTATGCAAGATATTATTCGCGGTCAAGTTACCTTTAACACAAAAGAACTCGACGATAAAGTATTGTATAAAAGCGATGGATTGCCAACCTATCACTTGGCAAATGTTGTTGACGACCATTTAATGCTTATTACCCATGTTATTCGTGGCGAAGAATGGCTTTCTTCAATGCCATTGCACGTGTTGCTTTATAAGGCATTCGGATGGCAAGATACAATGCCTCAGTTTGCACACCTTCCGTTGATATTGAAACCCATAGGTCAAGGGAAATTGAGCAAACGCGATGGCGATAAGATGGGATTCCCGGTGTTTCCGTTACGTTGGGTTGCCGAAACCGGCGAAGTATCTTCGGGATATCGCGAGGATGGATATTTCCCCGAAGCCTTCATTAATATGCTTGCATTACTTGGATGGAATCCGGGAACCGAACAAGAAATCTTTTCGATAAACGAACTCATTGACGCTTTCTCACTCGAAAGAGTTGGAAAATCGGGTTCGAAATTCGATCCTGAAAAAACAAAATGGTTCAATCATCAATATCTATTACATAAAACGAACGAGGAAATCGCAGCTATTTTTGCTCCTGTTGTAAAAGAAAAAGGATATGATGTGTCGTTTGATATGGTATTGAAAGTGACTTCGTTAGTGAAAGAACGTGCTACTTTTATCAACGATTTATGGGGACATGCTTCATACTTTTTCGAAGCTCCAAACAGCTACGATGCCGAAGTCATCAAAAAACGATGGAAACCCGAAATTCCACAAGCATTGACCGACCTGACTGATTTATTTAAAAATACCGAAACGTTTACGGCTCCTGTTTTAGAGGAAAAAGTAAAAGTTTTTATTGGCGAAAAGCAACTCAACGCCGGTGCTGTATTTAATTGTATTCGTCTGAGTCTTGTTGGGGGTGGCTTTGGTGCCCACATCTTCGATATCGCAGAAATTATAGGTAAAGCAGAAACTATTGCACGAATTGAAAAAGCGGTAAATACGATTAAGTAGATAAGAGTGAGGAAGGAAAAGTGTTGATGATAATGCAAAATGGACTCAATGTTTCATATATATCATCCTG
>JACCEE010520043.1_pt1 | contig 10786 bp, 9 predicted proteins | sample 7449931 | NCBI WGS metagenome assembly JACCEE01 (sample SAMN15323457, study PRJNA562643) | freshwater metagenome | isolation source: river surface water | place: USA:Blue River Watershed | collected 2017-08-19 | reverse complement strand
TTCGACACCGACGAACACGTCAAGCCCGACACCACCGTCGCGGCCCTGGCCAGCATGAAGCCCGCCTTCAAGAAGGAGGGTGGCAGCGTCACTGCCGGTAACGCCTCGGGCATCAACGACGGTGCGGCCGCCGTGGTCCTGGCCAGCGCGGAGGCGGTACGCACCCATGGCCTGAAGCCCCTGGCTCGACTGGTGGCCTATGCCCACGCGGGTGTCGACCCCAAGATCATGGGGATCGGCCCCGTGCCGGCCACTCGGAAGGCACTGGAGCGGGCCGGCCTGAAGGTGCAGGACCTGGATGTCATCGAGTCCAACGAGGCCTTTGCCGCCCAGGCCTGTGCGGTCACGCAGCAACTCGGGCTGGACCCGGCCCGCGTCAACCCCAATGGCTCGGGCATCTCCCTGGGTCACCCGGTGGGGGCTACCGGCGCGATCATCACCACCAAGGCGCTTTACGAACTGCAAAGGGTCGGTGGCCGCTATGCGCTGGTCACCATGTGCATAGGCGGGGGCCAGGGCATTGCGGCCATCTTCGAGCGCACCTGAAACGCCCGTTTACCACTTTGTTAAATTCAAAATGCGTACTTAACGGGCTTTAATTAGCTCGATATGCTTCTTCGTCAGGGACACTAGACGGAGAAGCACCCATGCCGGGGTCGGGACTCGCGGGGCCGGTGACCACACCGCGCCAATCACCCGAGCGGCGCCTGTTCGCCCAATACAGCTGGACCCTCGGCACCGCCTACACGGTGGTTGTCGCGGGTCTGGCTGCTTTCTTTGCGTTCCAACTGAAGCAGGACCTGCACGGCGACATCGCGCAGGTCCAGGCGCAGGTCGAGCGGCACGGCCGCTTCATGGACTTCGTCATGCGCGCCTCCGCTGACCAGGTCGAGAGCCTGCGCACTGCCATCGCCACCCACCGCACCCACGAGGCCTGCCTGGCCGGCCGCCGCCTGGCCACCGAGGGCCCGCTGCGCCAGGCCGGCGCCCACTTTGCCTGGGACGCTGCTGCCGGGCGCACTGCCGGTGGGCGCCTGGAGGGCGAGGCGCCGCTGGCGGGGCGCAGCCCGGCGTTCTACTGCGACCTCGGTGCCGTTGTCGCGGTCGCGCCCCAGCTGCAGGCCATGGTCGTTCACCTGGCACCGGTGGCGCGCGCGCATTTCCTGTCCCACCACGGCTTTCGTTTCGAGGCCCCCTGGCATCCGCTGCCAGCGCGCCACATCACGCGCCCCGGCTCCCCTGAGGCCGAGATGTGGCGCCTGGGGCAGCCCACGGTCAATCCGCAGCGCCAGAAGTACTGGCCCCCGCCGTATTTCGGCGGCTCGGACATGGGCCTGCTGGCCCCGGTAGCCGCTCCGGTCTATGACGGCGAGGAGTTCCTGGGCGTGGTGGCCATCGACATGCGCCTGGACTTCCTCAACGAGGCCAATGCGGCCATGGGGTACGACCTGGGCACCGTCGCTGTCGTCGACGCGCAGGGGCGCGTGCTGGCGCATCCGGCGCATGCGGCCGACCCCCATGTAGCGCGCACAACGGGTCGCTTCGACCAGGCCTTTGATCCGCAGGTGCTCCCGTCACCCGAGGCCCTGGCGGCGCTACCCGCGGGGCAGGCCGTGGAGCGTGCCGGCTGGATCGTGGTGCGTCGCCCCCTGGCGTCGGCCCCCTGGTCACTGGTCTATACCGTGCCCCGGTCTGCGCTCTGGCGCGCCCTTCTGATGCAGCGGGGGCCCGCGCTGGGCACGGCGCTCGTGGTGCTGGGCCTGCTCATGACGCTGGTTTACGGGCTCACCTGGCGGGGCTTCGTCGGCCCGGCCACGCGGCTCGTCGGACATGCCATGGCCGAATCCGGCCAGCAGTCTCGAACGCCGCCGCGGGTGCCGCGCATCTGGCGGCCCTGGTTCGAGTCGGTCACGCGGGTGTTTCGTGAATCGCTGCAACTGGGCAGCCTCAGGCGTGAGCTGGACATCGCGGCGCGCATGCAGCAGTCCATCCTCCCGCGCCTGTGGCCCCAGGATGCCCGCTTCGACCTCTGGGGCACCATGCGGCCTGCCAAGGACATCGGCGGCGACTTCTACGACCACTTTCCCTTGCCGCAGGGGCAGCATGGCCTGGTCGTGGCCGATGTGAGCGGCAAGGGAATCTCCGCCGGCCTGTTTGGCATGGTGTCCAAGACCCTGCTGCGAGCAGTCGCCACGCAACGCGAGCAACCCGCCGCCGAAGTCGCCCGCGAGGTCAATGAGGCCCTCTGCGCCGACAACGAATCCAGCATGTTCGTCACCACCTTCTACGGCCAGTACGACCCGGCCAGCGGCCGCCTCGTCTATGCCAATGCCGGACATCCCCCGCCGCTGCTGCTACGTGCGCGGGGGGCGCTGGAATGGTTGCCTGGGCCCGGCGGTACCGCGTTCGGCGTCATACCCGGTCTGAGCTACCAACAGGGTGTGGTCGATCTGGCACCGGGCGATACCCTGCTGATCTTCACCGACGGCATCACCGAATCGATCAACGCCGACGGTCAGGAGTTTGGCAAGGCCCGACTCTCGGCCCTGTTCGATGGCCGGCCAGTGGCCGATGCCCGCGAGGCGATCTCGCGCATGCTCGAACGCGTCGAGCGCTATGCGCAGGGGGTCGAGCAGTTCGACGACATCACTTGCCTGGCCCTGCGATGCCACCGTCACGGTCCGCTCGAGGACCCGGCTAAGATGCCCGGGTGACGCAAGCTCCCACCTCCCACACCAGCGCCCGCAAGGGCATCATCCTGGCCGGCGGCGCGGGCACCCGGCTGCATCCGGCCACGCTGGCCATCTCCAAGCAGCTGCTGCCTGTGTACGACAAGCCCATGGTCTATTACCCGTTGGCGACGTTGATGCTCGCGGGCATCCGAGAGGTCCTCGTGATCAGCACACCGCAGGACACGCCGCGCTTCGAGCAGCTCCTGGGCGATGGCTCGCAGTGGGGCATGCGCCTGTCCTATGCGGTACAGCCGCGGCCCGAGGGTCTGGCGCAGGCCTTCATCATCGGACGCGACTTCCTGGCCGGCGCGCCCTGCGCGATGGTGCTGGGTGACAACATCTTCTACGGCCACGATCTGGTCAAGCTGCTGCGCGAAGCCGATGCGGACACCGACCATGCCACCGTGTTCGCCTACCACGTCAAAGACCCGCAGCGCTATGGCGTCGTCGCCTTCGACGCCCAGGGCCGCGCCACCTCCATCGAAGAAAAGCCCGAGCATCCCAAGAGCAATTGCGCGGTCACCGGCCTCTACTTCTACGGGCCCGACGTATGCGAGGTTGCGGCCAGCGTGCGCCCCTCCGCCCGTGGCGAGCTGGAAATCACCACTGTCAACCAGCATTACCTGGATCAGGGGCAGCTGCGCGTACAGACCATGGGCCGGGGCTTCGCCTGGCTGGACACTGGCACCCATGAGAGCCTGCTGGAGGCCAGCCAGTTCATTCACACCCTGGAGGAGCGCCAGGGTCTGAAGGTGGCTGCGCCCGAAGAGATCGCGTGGCGCAATGGCTGGATCGACACCCCGCAGCTCATGGCGCTCGCGCAGGCCCTGGGCAAGAGCGGCTACGGCAGCTACCTGGCCGGTCTGGTGCAAGGCCCGCGCGCATGGTGACCGTGACCCCCACGCGGCTGCCCGAAGTGCTGCTGCTGGAGCCGCGCGTTTTCGGTGACGCGCGCGGCTTCTTCCTTGAAAGCTGGAACCAGCGCGCCTTCGACGAAGCGGTGGGTCAGCCCGTGCGCTTCGTTCAGGACAACCACTCTCGCTCGGGGCGTGGCGTGCTGCGCGGCCTGCACTATCAGCTGCAGCAGCCCCAGGGCAAGCTGGTGCGCGTGGTGTCGGGCCGGGTCTTTGACGTGGCGGTGGACATGCGTCGCGATTCGCCACGTCTGGGCCAGTGGGCTGGGGTGGAACTCAGCGCCGACAACCCGCGCATGCTCTGGATCCCGCCGGGTTTCGCCCACGGCTTTCTTGTGCTGTCGGACGTCGCAGACTTTCTTTACAAGGCCACCGACTACTACGCGCCCGGCGATGAACACACCGTGGCCTGGAACGACCCGGACCTGGCCATCGACTGGCCCCTGTCGCCCGACCTGCCGCCTTTGGTCTCTACCAAGGACCAGGCGGGCCTGCGCATGGCCGACGCGCCCCGGTACTGAGGACTGCGACCCATGGACCGTGTGGACGCCATCGTCGTTGGTGCGGGCGTGGTGGGTCTCGCCGCTGCGCGGGCCCTGGCCCTCGCCGGTCACGAAGTTCTGGTGCTCGAAGCCCAGCCCGCCATCGGGCAGGGCGTGAGCTCGCGCAACAGCGAGGTGATCCACGCGGGCCTCTTTTACGCGCCCGGCTCGCTCAAGGCCCGCCTGTGCGTGCAGGGCAAGGCCATGCTTTACGAACTGTGCGCCAGCCATGGCGTGGACCACCGCCGCTGCGGCAAGCTGGTGGTGGCCAACGACCCGGCCGAAGAGGCCGCCCTGCGAGGTCTACAGGCGCGCGCCGCCGCCAACGGCGTGCCAGTGCAGTGGCTGGACGCAGCGCAGGCCCGTGCGCTGGAGCCTGCCTTGCGCTGCACCGCCGCCTTGCTCTCGCCCACGACCGGCATTGTCGACAGCCACGCCCTGATGCTCGCCTTGCAGGGCGAGCTGGAGCGCCACGGGGGGCTGGTGGCCGTGGCCAGCCCGGTCGATTCCGCGCGGCTCGACCCCGCCGGTGGTGACCATGTGGTGCACCTGGCCGACGGCTCGCAGCTTGGCGCGCGCATTCTCGTGAATGCCACCTCCCTGCACGCCTGTGCCTTGGCGCGCCGCTTTGTGGGGCTGGACCCGGCCACGATTCCTTCAGCCTCGTACGGCAAGGGCAACTACTACAGCCTCACGGGCCCGGCACCGTTCTCGCGCCTCATTTATCCCGCGCCCGCCGATGCGTGGCTGGGTGTGCACCTCACGTTGGACCTGGGCGGCCAGGCCCGATTCGGTCCTGACCTGCAGTGGCTGGATGTGGACACGCCCGAGGCCATCGACTACAGCGTGGACCCGCGCCGCGCCGACGGTTTCTATGCCGAGGTACGGCGCTATTGGCCCGACCTGCCCGACGGCGCCCTGGCCCCGAGCTACAGCGGCGTGCGGCCCAAGATCCACGGACCCGCCGAACTCGCGCCCGATTTCCGCATCGACGGCCCCGCACGCCACGGCGTGCCGGGGCTGGTGAACCTGTTCGGGATCGAGTCGCCCGGCCTGACCAGCGCCCTGGCGATCGGCGAGTACCTGGTCAGTCTGCTCGGGGTCGCATCGCCCGCAGTGCCTGCGCCGACTCGGTGACCAGCTGCGGCCCCCGGTAGATCAGTCCGGTGTAGATCTGCACCACGTCTGCGCCGGCTTCGATCTTGGAGACCGCGTCGGCGCCACTGAGCACGCCGCCCACGCCGATGATGGGAAAACCTGTGCCCAGCGCCTCGCGCAATTGACGGATCACGCAGTTGCTCGCCTGCAGCACCGGCGCGCCGCTCAGCCCTCCGGCTTCTTGCGCATGCGGCAGGCCCTGCACCGCCTCGCGGGCCAGGGTGGTGTTGGTGGCCACCACGCCGTCCATGCCGTGGCGCCGCAGCGTGGCCGCGATCACGGTCACCTGGGTCTCGTCCAGGTCAGGTGCGATCTTCACGAACAGCGGCACACGACGACCGTGCTGCGCATGCAGCGCCTCTCGGCGCGTCGCCAGCGCCCCCAGCAGGCCATCGAGTGCCTCGTCGCTTTGCAAGGCCCGCAGGTTCTTTGTGTTGGGGCTGGAGATGTTCACCGTCACGTAGTCGGCGTGTGGGTAGACGCCTGCCAGGCCAGTCAGGTAGTCGTCGGTGGCCCGCTCGATCGGGGTGGCCGCGTTCTTGCCGATGTTCAGCCCCAGCACGATGGGCGAGGGCTGGCCCCCGCCTCGCACTGCAGATTGCCGCACGTTGGCAATGAAAGCCTCCAGCCCCTCGTTGTTGAACCCCAGTCGGTTGATCAGGGCGTTGGCCTTTGTCAGGCGAAACATGCGCGGCTTGGGATTGCCCGGCTGGCCCAGGGGCGTGACCGTACCCACCTCCACGAAGCCAAAGCCCATGGCGGCGAAAGCGTCGATGCATCGCGCGTTCTTGTCCAGGCCAGCGGCCAGGCCGACCCGGTTGGGAAACCGCAGGCCAGCCAGCTCCACCGGATCGTCCACCCGCGCGCTGGACCAGGCCGCCTTCAGGGGCGAGCCTTGCAATCGCGCTAGCGTCTGCAGGGTCAGGTCGTGGGCGGCCTCCGCGTCGAGGCGGAACAGGACGGAGCGGGCGAGGGCGTAGGGCAGGAGGGCCATGGATAATCTCGGTTTTTACGGCTAGCCCAGGGATTGTCGCGTGACTCAGGATGAATTGAAGACGCTGGTCGGCCAGGCGGCCCTGGCCTATGTGGTACCCGGCGAGATCGTCGGGGTGGGCACCGGTTCCACCGTCAACAAGTTCATCGACGCCCTGGCTTCCATGAAGGACCGCATTGCCGGGGCGGTCTCTAGCTCCGAGGTCTCTACCGCGCGCCTGCAGGCGCTGGGCATTCCCGTGTTCGACGCCAACGCGGTCGGCGAGCTGGCCGTCTACATCGACGGCGCCGACGAGATCGACGGTCGCGGCTGCATGATCAAGGGCGGCGGCGCTGCGCTCACGCGCGAGAAGATCGTGGCGGCCCAGTCAAGGCGCTTCGTCTGCATCGCCGACGAGTCCAAGCGGGTGGACGTGCTGGGGCGTTTTCCCCTGCCGGTAGAAGTCATTCCGATGGCGTCGGCCCGCATCACCCGCCAGTTCGCCGCATGCGGTGGCACGGCCCGCCTGCGACTGAAAGACGGGCAGCCTCTGGTCACCGACAACGGTCAGCACATTCTGGATGTCACCGGCCTGGCTCTGAACGATCCCCTGGGCTTCGAGTCGGAGGTCAATCAGTGGCCGGGCGTGGTGACGGTGGGCGTCTTCGCCCACCAGCGGGCGTCGGTCTGCTTGCTGGGCACCTCCAGCGGCGTGCAGACCCTGACCTACTGAGGCGGCCGCCGGACGTGTCCGGGATCATGAGCCGTCGATATCAGCCGTAGATGTGTGCGCCGTCCGCAGGACGGGCCGCCGGGCCTGGCGCGGTGCCCGCTGCGGTGCCCGCGGCTGCGCCGGCCGCAGGCAGCGTGCCGGGCAGTACCAGTCCCTCGGGCACGTTTCCGCTCAGGAGTTGTTCGATCTGACGCTTCCAGAGTTCGGCCTTGTTCACGAAGGCTTCCACCAGGCGCTCGAAGCTGGGGTCATCCAGCTCGTTGACACTGCGCGACTGCATCAGGGTCAGGCTGCGTGACTGGGGCTCGAGGCCGAAGAAGCTGCCACCCTGGAGGTAATCGACAAAGTTGGACGCCAGGAGTACGCGTAGCAGCGGCTCGTTAGGCCCCGTCGAATCGGTGGCGTCTGGCAGGACCGCCAGCAGTGAGGTCAGCACCAGCTGAGCACCGGGTTCGTGGAACTCGAAGGTCACCGCGAGATGGTTGTCGAATTCGAGGGCGCAGCTGTGCGTGCCGCCTTCCAGGCTCAGGGCTTGCAAGCCGAGCAGCTTGCCTAAGCGATCGATCAGCCGCTGAGCGAGGTCATAGGGGTTCATGGGGCATCCAGGAAGGGGCGCGAGGGTACGCGAGGGTCACGACGGCATCGAGAGATGGCACCGTGGCCAGGCGTCAGCAGACGGCGGCGGGCTGTCTTGCGAGTGGCTTTGGCGGGACATCAGGCGCAGGCAGCGACGCACCAGGGTGGGGACTCCGGGAAGGCGGGCGCCGCGGCTGCGGCTGAAGGTCGGTGCGAGCCCGTGGGGCGTCTGCCACACGGTACGTGGGGTGTAGCCAACCTCCGCCCCCAGAGCGGACAAAGGGGTAGACAAGGTGGCGGGTGAGGGTGCGGCAGCGCTTGAGGCCAAGCTTGCAGAAGGGGAGGCGGTGAGGTCGAAGTTCGGGTGCTCAGACTGCATGGGGGTACTCCATCCGTTGGGCGGACCGGCCGAATGCGCCGGCCCGGGCAGTCAGTAACACTTTGTCGCTCGTTGTTCCCTCGTGCGAGCCGGGTCGTGTCGCGCCCGCGCTTGCCCGTTCCCCGCGCGCCCTCAGCCCCGGGACGGCTCGGCTGTGTGCATGCCCTGGTGACGCAGGAGCGCGTCCAGGGTCGGTTCACGGCCCCGGAAGGCCTTGAACGATTCCAGAGCGGGGCGGCTGCCACCGGCTTCCAGAATGGCCTGGCGATAGCGCCGGCCCGTCTCGGCACTGGGGTGACCCTGGTCGTCCGTCGTCTCCTCGAAGGCCGCGTAGGCGTCGGCGGACAGCACTTCGGCCCACTTGTAGCTGTAGTAGCCCGCCGCGTAACCGCCCGCGAAGATATGGCTGAAGGTGTGGGCCGTGCGGCTGAAGGACGGGGGCTGCAGCACCGCCACCTCCCGGCGCACGCTTTCCAGCAGCGGCATGAAGTCCTGCGCGGGGTCGTGATCGGTGTGCAGCAGCATGTCGAACAGCGCGAACTCGATCTGGCGTAGCGTCTGCAGGCCGCTCTGGAAATTGCGCGCCGCCAGCATCTTGTCGAACAGGGCCCGTGGCAGTGGCTCGCCGGTGTCGACATGGGCGGTCATGTGCCGCAACACGTTCCACTCCCAGCAGAAGTTCTCCATGAACTGGCTGGGAAGTTCCACCGCATCCCACTCCACCCCGCTGATGCCCGAGACATCGCGCTCGTTCACCTGCGTGAGCAGGTGGTGCAGGCCATGGCCGAACTCGTGGAACAGGGTGGTGACGTCGTCGTGCGTGAGCAGGGCGGGCTTGCCGTCCACCCCCTCGGCAAAGTTGCACACCAGGTGAGCGATGGGGGTCTGCAGCTGCCCGGTATCGGGCCGCAGCCAGCGTGCGCGTACATCGTCCATCCAGGCGCCACCGCGCTTACCGCTGCGTGCCGACGGGTCCAGGTAGAACTGACCCACCAGCTTGGCGCCGCGTTCGATACGGAAAAAACTCACGCCAGGGTTCCACACCGGGGCCTGGTCGGGCCGGATCGCCACCTCGAACAAGGTCTCGACGATCTTGAACAGGCCGTCCAGTACGCGCGGGGCCGTGAAGTAGGGCTTGACCTCCTGCTCGCTGAAGGCATAGCGGGCTTCCTTGAGCTTCTCGCCGATGTAGGGCCAGTCCCAGGACTGCGGTTGCTCGATGCCTAGCTCGGTGCGTGCGAAGGCGCGCATGTCGGCGACGTCCTTGTCAGCGTACGGGCGGGCCTTGGCGGCCAACTCGCGCAGGAACTGCGCCACCTGCGCGGGCGTGTCGGCCATCTTGGGCACCAGGGACACCTCCCCGAAGTTGCGGAACCCGAGCAGCCGGGCTTCCTCCTGGCGCAGCGCCAGGATCTCGGCGATCAGCGCGCTGTTGTCGAAGTGGCGCGACGCCTCGTCGGCCTGGTCGCTGGCTCGCGTCACATAGGCGCGGTACAAGCGCTGGCGCAGCGCGCCGTCGTGTGCGAACTGCATCACTGGCAGGTAGCAGGGCATCTTGAGCGTGAGCTTGTGGCCTTCGCGTCCTTCGGCCTCGGCCGCAGCGCGGGTGGCCTGAACCACATCAGCCGGTACGCCCTCGAGTTGACTTGCGTCCACATATACGGCGAAGGCGTCGGTGGCGTCCAGGGTGTTCTCGCTGAACTTTTGCGCCAGTTCGGCCTGCCGCTCCTGGATCTGAGCGAAGCGCACCTTGGCCTCGCCTGTCAGCTCGGCGCCACCGAGCACGAAGTTGCGGATGGCGTTGCGGTGGGCCTGGCGCTGCGCGTCGTCCAGGGTGGCGGCGTCGATCGCCTTGTACTTTGCGTACAGGCGTTCGTCGCTGCCCAGGCGCGTCCAGAACTCGGTCACCTGCGGCAGGGCAGCGTTGTAGGCTGCGCGCAGTTCAGGCGTGTCGGCGACCGCATTGAGGTGGCCCACTGCGCCCCAGGCGCGGCCCAGCTTCTCGGTGGCTGTGTCCAGCGTGGTGGCCAGGGCCTTCCAGTCGGCAGGAAACTCGGGGGCGACCACGGCCTCCAGAGCCGTATCGCATTCAGCCAGCAGGGCCTGCATGGCCGGCGCCACATGCTCGGCGTGAATCTGGTCGAACAGGGGCAGGTCGGTGAAATCGAGGAGGGGATTGCTCATACCCCCGATTTTGCGCCGGCGCGGCACCCCGCTGGGGGGCGGGTCATGGATTAGCCGGGTCGCCCCCGCGGCCACTCGTGAGGCGGGGCTCTTGGTGGCCTAGTCGGTGGCCTAGTCGGCGGCTTGTTCGGCGGCGTGGTCCGCAGCGCGTTCGGCCGCTTCCAGCGTGTTCACCAGCAGCATGGCGCGGGTCATCGGGCCCACGCCCCCCGGCACCGGCGTGATCCAGCCGGCCACGGCGCGCACGCCCTCGAAGTCCACGTCGCCGCACAGCTTGCCAGCGTCGTCGCGGTTCATGCCCACGTCGATCACCACCGCACCGGGTTTGACCATGTCGGCGGTCAGCACGTTGCGCTTGCCCACGGCCGCCACCACCACATCGGCCTGTCGGGTCAGGGCCCCCAGGTCCTGCGTGCCGCTGTGGCAGATCGTGACCGTGGCGTTCTGCTGCAGCAGCATCAGCGCCATGGGCTTGCCCACGATGTTGCTGCGGACGATCAACACCGCGTGCTTGCCCCGCAGGTCATAGCCGATGGACTCGAGCATCTTCATGCAGCCATAGGGCGTGCAGGGCCAGAACCCTGGCTGGCCTACC
>JACCEE011699317.1_pt1 | contig 10788 bp, 9 predicted proteins | sample 7449931 | NCBI WGS metagenome assembly JACCEE01 (sample SAMN15323457, study PRJNA562643) | freshwater metagenome | isolation source: river surface water | place: USA:Blue River Watershed | collected 2017-08-19 | reverse complement strand
TTCATTACTTCCGATTAATAATGTTTCAAAATGAATTTCCCGTTTTTGTATTTTATGATTTGTTCGTGTTGTTATTATTAGTCGAGGAATATAGGTACAGATGAAATGAATCGAAAATAGGGTCATTATCATTCGATAATAATTATCGTATCCTTTCACAAAATCGTCCAGTATCAACACAAAAAAAATGATAATCACGCCAACTGTTGTCATTGCAAAAGTTTGTCCCAATTCAACTAAGCGCGATTTCCGATAGATGTGATTATAATACCCATTTAAATAGTAGAGAATGTACCAAAATAATGGGAGAATGATTAAGGCTACATAGAATTTATAATCGAGCTTAAAAGGAATGTCATAACCAAAAACTTCAGGTTCTATTTGCATTTTTCTGTACACATAAAATGCTGACCATGAAACTGCTGCCGAAATAACATCGGATGCAACATATTTAAGTTTTTGTATTAATCTATTCACGATCAAATATTTTATGCAAAGGTATAAAGAAGAAAGGCCTATTCAGTACAGTTTTTACACATTTCTATGTTACTTCTTTTTTTCAGAATTAAACATCTAAATTCATCATACTTAAGATGCTTCCAGATGTGATTAAGTTGCGTTATGAGAATATTTCCTTGAACAAATTTTTTATCTTTATCATAACAACAAGGAACAACATCGCCATTCCAAGTGACAACAGCTCCACTCCACATTTTCCAACATCTGTTTTTTAACGTTTTCTTTATTTTGAGTTTCCCATTTTCTTCTGATATGTATCTGCTATTTTTTTGTGATGGTAACATTTTTTTTGCATTTTCTTCATTATAGAACTGAGCTGTTTTGAAAATAAGTTTATCAGCATCAAGTTGCTTCGAAAGTACTGTCATCTCGTTTTTTGAATCTTCAGTATAATTAAACAACAAACACTGTATTTCAACTATAGGAAACGTCATTTTCAATCGTCTTTTCGTTTCAGATAAATTTTTAATGCCCTGAATTACTGTTTCAAAATTTCCACCTTTTCGATATTGCTCATACTGCTCCTGATTAACACCATCGAGCGATACAATAATTTTAAATATCCCTGATAATACAATTCTTTCACATGTTTTTAAATCGAGGAAATGTCCGTTGGTTGAAATTGTCACAAAACATTTCGATGATATTTGCTCTGCTACTAAAGCCAAATCTCGATGAAGAAACGGCTCACCTTGAAAAAAAAGATTAACATGAATGATCGACTCTGAAATTGAGGATTGAAGCATTTGAACCGTAGACTGATCAATATATCCTTTTTTTACCGAAGAAAAATTACCTCCGGTTGGGCATTCCGGACATTTTAAATTACAAATATTCGTGGGTTCAATTGACAAAAAAGCCGGATATCCCCAATGTATTTTTTTTCGAAACAGTATCGATAATTCGTAACTAAGAATCAAACGTAAAAGATTAAACATTTTACGAAATGTTATTCGTTTTAAAAAAAAGAAGAGATATGATTTTCTTAATGCAAACATTTGTACCTTTACTGTCAACAAAAATACGTTACTATTCATTTAAATGAACACATTTGACGATAATAAAATATTTTCTATTTCAAATAATTCAGAATTTGAACAGAAAGCTTTAGATATCTTCAAGTTTCAATTCGACAATAATCTGATTTACAACAGATACTGTTCATATCGAGGGAAATCGCCCGATACCGTTTCAACCTTACCTGAAATTCCATTTTTACCAATACAGTTTTTTCGACAATATCCTATTATACATAAAGAATGCGAGGCAAAAACAATCTTTTTAAGCTCGGGAACAACTTCATCGATGTCAAGTAAACATCATGTCGCATTTCCTGAAATTTATGAGAGAAGTTTTTTAAAAACCTTCCAATATTTTTATGGAGATCCGGCTGAATATTCGATTCTAGCCCTTCTTCCATCGTATTTGGAGCGAGAAGGCTCTTCGCTCATTTACATGGTTACCGAATTAATTCGTTTAAGTAAACACAATGGTAGCAACTTTTATCTTCACAATTATCAGGAATTGTTCGACAAACTCATTGAAAATGAGAAACAACAGCAAAAAACAATATTAATAGGTGTTAGTTTCGCCTTGTTAGATTTTGCTTCAAAATACAAATTACCGTTTAATTATACCCAAATAATCGAAACAGGTGGAATGAAAGGCAGAGGTAAAGAACTTACAAGACAAGAACTACATTCTATTTTACAAAATAGTTTTGGTCCCAAACCAATCCATTCCGAATATGGAATGACAGAATTATTATCGCAAGCATATTCAACGAAAGATGGTGTATTTCACTGTCCGCCATGGATGAAAATAATGATTCGCGATGTTTACGACCCATTTACCTTTTTACCAATCAAACAAAAAGGAGGCATAAACATTATTGACCTTGCGAATATTTATTCATGTTCATTCATTGAAACACAAGACATTGGACAAATTTTCGAAGATAATTCATTTGAAATTAATGGCAGAATAGACCAATCTCAAATAAGAGGCTGTAATTTAATGATTTAAGTTTCACTATTATTTTCAGACATCGTCTTCTGTCGTAATCAAATACATCATTAGTCCCTCTTTTTGCCAAATTCATCAACAATTTTTATCCGGTTGTCAAAAATCACTTTTTATCGCTGTCTTTTGAATGTAACTTTGAAAAACAAAAGCGGTTAAAATGAAACGATTTACAATACAACAGTCAATTACCAATAAAAAAGATAGTATCTCGCTTCAATTATATTTACATGAAATTAGTAAATATAGAAGAATAACCATTGATGAAGAGATTGAATTAGCCGAAAGAATAAAAAAAGGCGATAAAGATGCTATCGAAAAATTAACAAAATCGCACTTGCGTTTTGTTGTTTCCGTTGCAAAACAATTTCAACACAATGGACTTGATATAATTGATTTGGTAAATGAAGGAAATATCGGATTAATAAAAGCTGCTGAAAAATTTGATGAAACACGTGGATTCAAATTTATTTCATATGCCGTATGGTGGATAAGGCAATCTATCATTAAAGCCATTGAAAATCATTCGACTATGATAAAAATTCCATGTCATAAAAGATATACGGCTTTACATTGTGAACAAACGATTTATTCTTTTGAACAAAAAAATGAGAGAAAACCATCAATAGAAGAAATTTCAGAATTGACAAAAATTTCGAAAACTAACATTCACGATGCATTGACTTTGACAGGGAAACACATTTCTTTCAATGAACCTGTCCGAAAAAATGAGACCGAGAGTATATCAATGATTGACTTGATTGAAGACAGTGAATGTATTATTAATCAGAGAATAAAAAACGAGTCTCTCCAATTTGAAATAGAAAAAGCAATTAAACTATTACCCCAAAGAGAACAAGATATTATAAGACGTTCATTTGGTATTGGAGTTCAGGAAGAATCGCTTGATTCGATTGGAGAAAAATTACAATTATCAAACGAACGTGTAAGACAACTCAGATTAAAAGCAATAGATTCATTGCGAAATGGGAAGAAAAAATACGAATTAAAATCATTTTTAGGTTAGTCCCTCCTATCCCCCCTATATATATCAATCGAAAAAAGGCAAACAGATCCCCTCTGTTTGCCTTTTATTTTATGTTATAGAAAAATAATTTATTTTAATTTTTCCTGAATTTTTTTTGTTTGTTCTTCAAAACCTGGTTTACCAAGTAAGGCAAACATATTATTCTTATATGCTTCTACACCAGGTTGATCGAATGGATTAACTTCTAATAAAAGACCGCTAATTCCACATGCTTTTTCGAAGAAATAAATCATTTGACCGACATAATATTCGTTCATTTGTGGTACTTCTATCTGCATATTAGGAACACCACCATCAACGTGTGCTAATAAAGTGCCTAATTCTGCCATTTTATTTACTTCATCTACATGTTTTCCAGCTATGAAGTTTAATTTATCAAGATTATCATTATCGGTAGGAACAACAACATTTCCTTTGGGTGATTTTATGCTTATGACGGTTTCAAAAATGTGACGTCCTCCTTCTTGAATATATTGACCCATAGAATGTAAATCACTTGTAAAATCAACACTTGCGGGAAAAATACCTTTTCCTTCTTTTCCTTCACTTTCACCATAAAGTTGTTTCCACCATTCAGCAAAATAATGAAGTCTTGGAGAATAATTAACAAGTATTTCTGTGTTTTTACCTTTGATTAACAAAGCATTACGAGCTGCGGCATATTGAGCAGAAATGTTTTTTTCAAATGGAACGTCAGCACCTGTTGCCTTTTCCATATCAATAGCACCTTTTATTAAAGCTCTGATATCAATACCAGCTACGGCGATTGGAATCAATCCAACAGGAGTAAGAACAGAAAAACGTCCGCCAATATCATCAGGAATAACAAATGTTTTATATCCTTCTTGAGTTGCCAATTGACGAAGTGCGCCTTTACTAGCATCGGTAACTGCAATAACTCGGTCTTTTGCTCCTGCTTTTCCGTATTTTTTTTCGATATGTTGTTTTAATAAACGAAATGCAACTGCAGGTTCGGTTGTTGTTCCCGATTTTGAAATAACAACGATGCTATATTCTTTTTTATCAAGCAATTGTAATAAATCAGCAGTATAGTCTTCGCAAAGATTTTGACCTGCAAATACAACAACTGGTTTACCTTTTTCTTGTAATAAATGGGGGAAATTATTCGATAATCCGTCGATAACAGATTTTGCTCCCAAATAAGATCCTCCAATACCAACAACTACCACAATTTCCGATTTCGAAGCAAGGTCTTTCGACGTTTTTTCTATTTCTACAATTTCGGCTTCGGTAATTGAAGATGGCAGACTTAACCATCCAAGGAAATCATTACCTTTGCATGATTTATTATGTAATTGAGCAATGCTGTTTTGTGCTTTATCTTTTAATGCAACAACATCGTTTTTTGACACAAAATCATAAATTTTGTCAATTTTTAATGAGATATTTTCCATAGAATAAAGAAGTTTATTATCATTTATTATTGCCCAAAATTACTATTTTTTACTCAAGTATTCATATAAGAATAAAATAATAATTATGAGAAAATTACGAAACGACGAATTGGGACGCATGAGTATTGATGAGTTTAAACAAGCGAATAAAACTCCTTTAATTGTAGTTTTAGATAATATAAGAAGTGCATTAAATGTTGGTTCTGTTTTTAGAACATCAGATGCATTCTTACTCGAAGGAGTCTGTTTATGTGGTATTACATCAACTCCACCCAATCCTGAAATTCACAAAACTGCACTAGGCGGAGAAAACACCGTTGCATGGAAATACTTCGAATCAACAATCGATGCGATTAATGAATTAATTGTAAATGGATATACAGTCTTTGCAATAGAACAAGCAGAAAATAGTATTAAGCTACCAGATATCAAACTTGATGCTTCAAAGAAATATGCTGTTGTTTTTGGTCATGAAGTTGACGGAGTTGATCAACAAATCATTAATATGAGCCATGCTTGTGTTGAAATTCCACAATGGGGTAGCAAACATTCTCTCAATATTGCGGTTTCTGCCGGAATCGTTCTTTGGGATTTTTCACAGAAATTGGGATTGTAAAAATCCTGTTTATAAAAAATCATAAAAACAAATCGCACCTTTTTCATGTTTTACAGAAAAATGTACTTTTATTTTTGATTAATGTTAAAATTAAATATCATTTGAGATGAATGTTCAATTTGTTCCGAAACTCTTTTCTATTTTAAAAGAAGGATACACTAAAAAACAATTTTTCAGCGACTTCCAAGCCGGAATAATCGTTGGTATTATAGCATTACCACTGGCCATTGCCTTTGCTATTGCATCGGGAGTAACGCCTGAAAAAGGGCTTATTACTGCAATCATAGCCGGTTTATTTGTTGCAATATTAGGAGGAAGTAGAGTAAACGTAAGTGGTCCTACGGGTGCATTTATTGTAATTGTATACGGAATTGTTCAAAAATATGGTGTTGATGGTTTGATTGTATCAACATTTATTGCAGGAATCATGTTAATCATTATGGGGCTTGCACGCTTCGGTTCGGTCATTAAATTTATTCCTCATCCTTTAGTAGTGGGCTTTACAAGTGGTATTGCTCTATTAATTTTTTCGTCGCAGGTAAAAGATTTATTTGGTTTGAAAATGGGAGCTGTTCCCGCCGATTTTATTGAAAAATGGCACCAATATTTCATCAATTTTTCATCAATAAATTTGTGGGCTGTTGGAATTGCTCTGGCGACAATTTTTTTATCGCTATTTTTCAAGAAGATAACAACAAAGATTCCCGGTTCATTAATTGCAGTCATAATATCGACTTTTGTCGTTCAGTTTTTTAATCTCCCCGTCGATACGATTGAAACCAAATTTGGAAGTATTCCATCCTCATTGCCACTTCCTATTGTGCCTCATATTACCTTTTCTACGATACAACAACTTATAGCTCCGGCATTTACTATTGCTATGCTTGGTGCAATAGAATCGCTTTTATCAGCAGTTGTTGCAGATGGAATGATAAATGGAAACCACAGATCGAATATGGAATTAGTAGCACAAGGAACCGGAAATATTCTTTCCTCAATTTTTGGTGGAATCCCAGCAACTGGCGCAATTGCACGAACAGCAGCGAACATCAAAAATGGTGGAAGAACTCCAGTTGCGGCAATAATTCATGCAATCGTCTTACTAATTATAATGCTTTTTGTTGGTCAATGGGCAAAACTAATTCCTCTATCATGTTTGGCTGGTATTCTTGCCGTAGTAGCGTACAATATGAGTGAATGGCGATCATTCCTTTCAATTACCCGAGGACCAAAAACCGATGTAGCAATCTTACTTACAACATTTTTCTTAACTGTCATTATTGATTTAACAGTAGCATTGGAAATAGGCATGGTGCTTGCAGCATTTTTATTTATGCTTAAAATGTCATCGATAACAAACATTCAAGTAATAGATCCTCACGAAGAAGACGATAGCCCAAATGTTCTACCCGTAGAAATCGATATGAGTTTGCCCAAAGGAATTTTGATATATGAAATTAACGGACCACTGTTTTTTGGTGTTGCACACAAATTTAAAGACGCACTCATAGAAACACGCTCTTTACCTAAGATATTAATTATTCGAATGCGCAACGTCTCTACAATCGATGCAACAGGAACGCACTATTTTAAAGAAATGATAAAAGAAGTACAAAATAATAACACGAAAATTATTTTATCGGGAGTTTCGAAAACCATTTATGATAGATTAAAGGAAGAAAGAATCGTTTTCTTAATTGGCAAAAACAACATTTTCGATAATTTTTCAGATGCACTTTCTCACGGCAAACAATTCCTAAATCAAAAATAGAACCATGAAATATCTTTTTGAATTACCTTTTAAAGTACGAGACTATGAATGCGATTTACAAGGCGTTGTAAACAACTCAGTATACCAGAATTACCTTGAACATACCCGTCATGAATTTTTACTTGAAATGGGACTCGATTTTGCACAAATGCACAACGAAGGTATCGATGCCATGGTAATTAAAATCGAAATGGAATATAAAATGCCACTAAAAAGTGGAGATGAATTTGTTTGTCGCTTGAATACCGAACGCGAAGGCAATCTTAAATTCGTCTTTTTACAAGATATATATAGAAAAAGTGACGAAAAATTAATGTTAAAAGGAAAAGTAACTGCTGTCTGTGTTAATAATAAAAACGGACGCCCTGTTGCATTTCCGGCTTTGGTTGAAGCTTTCGACAGATTTGCAGCTCAATTACAAGAATAATACATGTTTTTTACAGATTCTCATTGCCATTTATTTTTAGAAGAATTTGATTCAGACAGAGATGCCATGATACAAAAATCTTTGACTGAAGGCATTAATCATTTTATCTTACCAAACGTTGATGTCTCTACAATAAACAGATTAAAAAGTTGTTGCAATGAATATCCTACCATGTGCAAAGCTTTAATCGGATTACATCCAACATCTGTTAAAGAAACGTACATCGAAGAACTTGCAATAATAGAAAAAGAAACCGAAACTGGATTCTATTCCGGAATAGGAGAAATCGGTATTGATTTATATTGGGATAAAACTTTTCTTAATCAACAAGTTGAAGCATTTATATTTCAATTAAAGCTTGCCCAAAAATATAATTTTGCAACAGCAATTCATATTCGGAATTCATTTGAAGAAACATTCATGGCTCTGGGAAAAAGTAACTTAACTCACTTTAAAGGAGTGTTTCATTGTTTTTCGGGGACTAAAGACCAAGCTTTCAGAGCAATAGAACTGGGTTTTAAAATTGGCATTGGAGGTGTTGTAACATTTAAAAATTCAGGTCTTGATGAAATATTAAAAGCTATCGACATAAACGACATCATACTCGAAACAGACGCTCCCTATTTGGCTCCAACTCCTTATAGAGGCAAAAGGAATGAACCCTCTTATTTAATACTCATCGCCAAAAAAATTGCTGAGATTAAAAACATTTCGCTTGTTGATGTTGCCGATATTACAACACGCAACTGTAACAATTTGTTTTAATCCATACATATTTTGTATCTCATAGAATCAAAACTCTATGATTAGATATTTTCTTGAACTTGGCTTCTATATTTATGAAAATAAAAAAGCCGGGCATAAACCCGGCTTTTAAAATATATGTTGTGTAAAATTATTTTACAATAACTTTAGAAGCAACGCCATCGATAACGATGTAGTAAACTCCATTAGCTAAAGAAGAAGCGTCGATTGAACCAGCACCTTTAGCAACAACTTGTCCTAATAAGTTAACCATTACACCTTTACCTTCAAAAGCGAATTTTTTACCTACGTTAGGAGTGATTTTTTTAGCTTTAACAATTTTAGAAGCTAAAAGACCTTGAGGGAAACTATAATGATTTGTTGTATTTGCAGCTAAAGCATCACCAATTGCAATTTTCTTAATTAAAACAGAGAATTGTTTATCGTGATAATCAGCAGAAGGACCATCATTTAAGATAATTTTGAAACCGATGATATTTTTTGCATCTAAGTCGATATCATAAGCATCACCAGTAAATGGAGAGTTTCCTGTTCCACCAAAAGTAGAGTTAGGTATAAAACCGAATAATCCTGGGATAGCAGCAGATGCACTTGCTCCATGTCCACGACCATTAGCTTGACCAAACCAAGTAGCATCGTATCCATCAGAGAAAGATTGTTGAGCAGCATCGTTTAATGCAGCATCACCTGATCCTTGGTATCCAACTTCAGATTCTAAGTTAGCCCAATCCTTTTCTGCATTCCAATAGAAAGTAGCAGTTTGCCAGTTACCATCGTTTGGTAATGTTTTTCCACCAATAATTCTTTTTGCAGAGTGTCCACCTGTTGAACGACCATTTACATCAAATAGGTCCATACGTAAGTCTGCGCTATCAGCAGCATCAAGATCAAGTAATTTATATTCAACAGTCATAATTCTGTTAGCAGAATCAGTTAAATCAAGAGTTACACCAACAATTGAATCTTTGTCAGCAGCAGCTTTGGCTTTCCAAGCATCAGAATTGTAGAATGGATTGAAAGAAGCAGCATCGCTTGTTACTTTAGTAGTCCAATAGTTGAAGATATAATCTCCCCAGTTAGCACCAGCAGCAGCAGTTCTGTCGAAATCTAAACGTAAACATTTGTTATCTACGTCATAGTAAGTTTTTAATGTAGTTGCAGCTCCACCTTGTGGTTCGAACGTTTTGTTGATAATTCCATTTGCTGTTTTTGTAGGAGCAATAGTAGAATCAGTGTAATCTAATGTAACGAATTTTACATTATAGGTGCTTCTATAAGCAGCTTTCCACGAATTTACAACTGCAGCAATCGAGTCTTTGGGAGTCATTGTTTGTGCAAACATTCCCAATCCAAGCAATGAACCTGCAACGGTTAGTAATACTTTTTTCATAAGTGTTTTCAAATTTTGGTTAAACATTAATTTTAAATTATGAACTTGAGAACAAAGTAAAATACTTTTTTTTATATATCCAAGAAGTTTGAAGAATATTTAATAACAGAATAACACCGCAGACAATATTGATTTCAGCTGATAATATTATATCTTTGTATGCTAATACAATAAATACTTTCTCTTATGAATTTACAGTTCAAAAAACTCATATTAAAATCAGTATCAACATCAGGATGTTTGTTATTATCGCTTGTTTGTATAGCGCAAAGCATTTCTATTTCGGTATCTTCTAAAAAGAATCGTCATTCAATTAGTCCATATATATATGGTATCAACAGCATGCTTTCTGATAGTTCTGTAACTGCAATAAGACAAGGTGGCAATCGATGGACTACATTTAATTGGGAAACCGGATTATCAAACTCAGGAAAAGATTTCAATAATGTTTCAGATAACTATTTATCATCTTCACTGCCTAATAGTGTAGCTTCAAATCCGGGAGCAGTTGCAACTTACAATCACAATATTGCACGAAGCTACAATCAATATTTTCTCACAACGGTTCAGTCTCAGGGTTATGTAGTTGGAGCAGCAGGGGCGGCAGGAGTTGTAACAAGTGCACCAAGTAAATATTGGTTTAAAGTTCTTCCACAAAAGAATGCTCCTTTTTCATTGTCACCGGAAGTAACCGACAGCAATGTTTATATTGATGAGTACATCAATTTTTTAAAAACAAAACATGGATTAGCGAAAAATGGAGGAATTAACGGATATAGCATTGATAATGAACCGGATTTATGGTATGAAACGCA